>Ga0126306_10000663_pt1 | contig 16788 bp, 21 predicted proteins | sample Plot27_FD_92592 | JGI IMG/M metagenome (GOLD analysis project Ga0126306, IMG submission 92592) | Serpentine soil microbial communities from UC McLaughlin Reserve, CA, USA - Plot27 | ecosystem: Environmental > Terrestrial > Soil > Grasslands | place: USA: UC McLaughlin Reserve, Lake County...
AACAAGACCTACGGCTCGCTCGGCGGCGTGGTCGTGTTCCTCGTCTGGCTCTGGATCTCGAACATCGTGATCCTGCTCGGCGCCGAGTTCAACGCCGAGCTCGAGCGAGAGCGCGCCATCGAGGACGGCATGCGCCCCAAGGACAAGGAGCCGTTCGCGGAGCCGCGCGACACGCGCAAGATGGAACAGGACCCGGCGTCATGAGCATCGAGACCGAGCCGCGCCCGGGCGCCGACGAGGACGCGGGGCCATACGCCGGCTACGCGGAGCCCGACGAGCGCCCTCCGTTCGCCGCCTACGCCACCTTCGCGGCCGTGTTCAACGGCGCACTGGCGGGAGCGGTGGTGGCGGCGAAGCGCTCGGGGCGCGACCTCCCGGAGCACGTGGAGCTGCAGGACCTCGTCCTGATCGGAGCTGCCAGCCACAAGCTCAGCCGGCTGGTGGCAAAGAAGAAGATCACCTCGTTCGTGCGGGCGCCGTTTACCGAGCTCCAGGGCAAGGGCGGTCCGGCCGAGCTCGAGGAGAAGGCCCGCGGGCGCGGTCTGCGCAAAGCGGTGGGCGAGCTGCTCACCTGCCCGTACTGCCTCGGGCTGTGGGCGTCGGGCGGCTTTCACGCCGGCCTTCTGTTCGCTCCTCGCGCCACCCGCTTCAGCGCATCGGTCCTAACGGCGATGACGATCTCGGACTTCCTCCAGATCGCCTACAAGGCCGTCGAGGACTAGGGCTGGTCCTCTAGAACGAAGAACTCGAAGCCCGTGTCGGGCTCAGTGGTCAGCTGGCTGTGGTACGCCGTCACCCGGCGGCCCATCGCCCGCTCCGCCACTCCCTTGAATTCCTCTGCCATCACTTCCTGGAACCTGAGCCGCACCTGCCTGACCATGGCGCTGTCGCCGTGCTTCGCGAGCGTCCGCTCGACGGTGGTCATGGTGTCCTCGAGCACGCAGACGAGAATGCGCTCGTCGAGCAGGTAGCTCTTCGCCTTGTTCGGCCCGCGGCCGTAGTACTCACGGAAGAGCTGGACGATTCCGTTCGTCACGGCGGCAAGCCGCTCGCCGTTGTGGCTGGGGGCGTCGGTGGTCGGGCTCCGTTCCATCGCGGGCGCGATTGTGGCAGGCGCTACGGCTTGGCCTCCGCCGGATTCTCGGCCTTCCGAGGCTCACTGAGCCGGGCCGGCACGGACGACCGGAACAGCCTGCTCACCTTGCCGAGCTTCGCGCGGCAGCGCGGACAATCCTCGCTGTTGACACCCAGTGCCGGGCTGTAGACCGTCAGGCGGCAGCTGGGGCAGTTCAGATACGCCATTCGCTCTCCTCCGGGGGCAGGCAGGCTACCCCTCTCTTTGAGCCAAGTCAACGAATGGGTGAACGGGCTCGCTGCGCCGTCTGCTCGTAGGCGCGCTCGTACGCCTCCGCCACGGGCGCGACGTCGAAGCGCTCCTCAGCGCTGCTCCGGCAGCGCGCCGGGTCGATCTCGTCAAGGCGGCGGACCGCCTCCGCCATCGCGTGCTCGTCGTCGACCACGAAGCCCGTCTCGCCGTCCAGCACCAGCTCGGGTGCCGAGCCCTCCGGGAAGGCGATCACAGGCGTGCCGCACGCCATCGCCTCGGTCATCACGAGCCCGAACGGCTCGGGCCAGCGGATCGGCATCAGGAGCGCGCGGGCGCCGGCGTAGAGGTCGCGCTTCTCGTCCCCCACCTCGCCGATGTAGCGCACGCGCTCCCCGTCGATGTGCGGCTCCACCTCGCGTTCGAAGAACTGCTCCTGGCCGGGCTGCACCGGGCCGGCGAGCACGAGCGGCGCGTCCGCCTCGTGCGCCGCGGCGATCGCCCGCTGTGGCCCTTTCTCGTCGTTCAGGCGGCCGATCCAGAGCAGGTAGTCGTTCTTCTCGTCGCGAAACGGGAAGTCCGCGACCACGATCGGATTGCCGATCACGGCGACCACGTCGAGCCCGTCCGGTGCCTGGTCCGCCTGGTAGCGGCTGAGCGCCACCACGCTCGCCTTGTGGACGTGCCGGGCGTAGAACGCCGAGGTATCGTCGGTGAACGGCCCGTGGAGCGTGTGTACGAGCGGAGTGTCGATCCGGTCGGCGAACGCGAACGCGGTGAAGCCACAGTGGTCGTGCACCACGTCGAACGGCGGCTCGGTCTGCTCCATGCGCGCGAACGTGCTCGCCACGTGGTCGGCCTCGTAGACGGCGAATTGAATGGCATCCGGGTGCGGGCTCTCGAGCGGCGAGAGCACCTCCGCGCGCGAGCGCGTGCCCGGTGCGGCGAACAGCGTGATCTCGTTCCCACGCTCGATGAGCTCGGCCGCCAGCAGAGCAACGACCTGCTCGATCCCGCCATAGCCGGGCGGCGGAATCTCGATCCAGGGTGGGGCCAGCATCGCGATCTTCATCGGAATCCTTTCGTCGGCGATGTGTACCCGGGCGAAACGGCGGCAATGCTGTTTTGTATGGGGAGCCCCCTCGGCGCACTGGCCAACCTCGCCGACACGATCGTCATCAAGGACGGCAACGTGTTTCTGGTGAGCCTCCGCGACGGTCGCCTGCCGGCCGGCGTCGAGCACCCCCTGGGCCTCTGGTTCAGGGACTGCCGTTTTCTGTGCGCGCACGAGCTGCGCATCTGCGGCCGCCTGCCGCGCCTGCTCACGGCCACGGACGCCGCCGGGACACGGGCCGTTCACGAGCTCACGAATCCCGACCTCGACCTGGCCGGCGGCCAGCAGCTGCCCGCGGAGTCGCTGCGCCTGAGAGTCGAGCGGAGCGCCGAGGCCGAGGGCGCCCTGCGCCAGCGCATAGCCGTGCGGAGCTACCACCGGCACCCGATCGAGTTCCCGCTGGAGCTGCGTCTCGGGGCCGACTTCCAGCCGATGCTCGAGCTGCGCGGAGTGGTCGCGCCGCATGACCGTCCCCCGCCCGACGTGGGCCCCGAGGGCCTCTCGCTCCTGGGGCGCGACGGCGTGCTGCGCACCACGGCTATTCGCGCGACACCCGAGCCCCGCCGGCTCGAGGACGGCTCGCTCGTGTTCGACCTCGACCTGGAAGCGCGCGGCGCGGCCGACGTTGTCGTGCACTTCGAGGTCTCCGAGAGCACCGACGGCCAGGTGTCGAGGGGGGTCCCGCGCCGCCGGTTCAACGAGGGCACTCGCGTGACCACCGACGACCAGCTCTTCAACCGCATCCTCCAGCGCTCGCTCCACGACCTTGACCTGCTCCACTCGGAGCTGGACGGCCACTCGTACTACGCCGCGGGGGTGCCCTGGTTCGCCACGCTGTTCGGTCGCGACAGCCTGATCACGTCCTTCCAGACGCTGTCCTTCGTACCCGGCGTGGCGGAGGAGACGCTGCGCTTGCTGGCGGGCCGCCTCGGACAAGAGGTCGACGACGAGCGCGACGAGGAGCCCGGCAAGGTGCTCCACGAGCTGCGGGTGGGCGAGCCGGCTGCTCTGGGCGAGACCCCGTTCGCCCGCTACTACGGCTCCGTCGACGCCACCCCGCTGTTCCTCTGCCTGCTCGGCGGCCATGCCGACTGGTCGGGGAACCTCGACCTCTTCCGCGAGCTCCGCGGCCCGGCGGAGGCCGCACTCGAGTGGATCGACCGCTACGCGGATCTGGACGGCGACGGGCTCGTGGAGTACCAGCGGCGCTCGACCCACGGGCTAGTGACGCAGGGGTGGAAGGACTCCGTGGACGGCATCCCCGACGACGACGGGGACCCCCTCGGCGGGCCGGTGGCGCTCGTGGAGGTGCAGGGCTACGTGATCCGCGCGAAGCGGCTCATGGCTCGCATGTTCGAGCTCGACGGCGACGGCGCGCGCGCCGAGCGCCTGCGCGACGACGCGGGGGCACTGGAGGAGGCGCTCGAGCGCTTCTGGCTGCCCGAGCGGAGCTGCTACGCGATCGGGCTCGACGGCGACAAGCGCCCCGGCTCCGGACTCACCTCGAACCAGGGCCACCTGCTCTGGGCGAACGCCGTGAGCGACGAGCGGGCCCAGGCCATTCGCGACGTCCTGATGTCGGACGACATGTTCACCGGCTGGGGCATCCGGACGCTCGCGGAGAGCCACGCCGGCTACAACCCGGTGGGCTACCACACCGGCTCGGTGTGGCCGCACGACAGCTCGCTGATCGCATTCGGGCTGCGCCGCTACGGCTTCGACGAGGACTTCACGCTGATCTTCGAGGGGCTGCTGGAGGCGGCGTCGCGCTTCGACGACTACCGCCTGCCCGAGCTGTTCGCGGGCTTCGCGCGCGCGGAGTTCGACGAGCCGGTGCCCTACCCCGTGGCCTGCCAGCCGCAGGCCTGGGCCGCAGGATCGATCCCCTTCATGCTCAAGTGGGGGCTCGGGCTGAGTCCGGACGCGCTGGAAAACCGGCTTGCGATCGTGCGGCCCTCGCTGCCGCGCTGGCTGGGCCGCGTGGAAGTGCGGGGGCTCGCGCTCGGGGACGCCACGATCGACCTCGTCTTCGAGCGCAGCGGCGAGCAGGTCACGCTCGCCGACGCCCACATCGAGGGCGACGCCGAGGTGGTGCTCGAGATCGCCGCCGACCGCCGCGGGCTCAGGGACCCCTGAGCGGGCGCACCGCCGGACCCTCGATCACCTCGCCGGTGGCGGCGAAGCGGGAGCCGTGGCAGGGGCAGTCCCAGGTCCGCTCGGCGGAGTTCCAGTTCACGATGCAGCCGAGGTGCGTGCAGCGCGCGGACAGCTCGTGGAGCGTCCCGTCGTCGTCGCGATAGGCGGCCCGCTGGCCGAGCCCCGCGCCCACGATCCGCCCCTCCCCCGGGCCGATCTCGTCGGCGCTGCCGCGCTTGACCACACGGTCGCCGAAGAAGCGCAGCGCCACGTTCGCGTTCTCCTTCGCGAGCGACGTCGCACTCGCCCTCGGACGCAGCCGCTGCGGGTTGAAGAGCTCGGTCCACGCATGCTCGCGACCGCCGATCTGAGCGGCGAGCAGCTCCGCCGCGGCCGTACCCATCGCCAGGCCCCACTTGCGGAAGCCGGTGGCGACCCACACCCGCGGGGACAATGGGTCGTGGCGCCCCACGTACGGTACGCCGTCCACGGGCATCTGGTCCTGCGTGGCCCAGCGCAGCTCGGGCTCGATTCCGAAGCGCTCGCGCGCCCACGACTCGAGGCGCGCGTAGCGCTCGGCGGCGTCCGCCTGGCCGGTCTTGTGGCTCTCGCCGCCCACGAGCAGCCACTCGCCGTGCGCCCTGATCGAGTGCGCCGGCTGCTCCGTGGACAGGTACATGCCCGCGGGCCCCTCGCTCGTGCGGCCGGCCACCACGTAGGAGCGCTCGGGGTGGCAGCGCGCGAAGTACAGGCCGCGGTCGAGGAACGGCAGATGCGTGGCCATGACCACGTGCTCCGCGGTCAGGGTCGGGCCGGCGGCCGTGCGCACGCGACCGGGGTGCACGCGCGTGGCCATCGTGCCCTCGTGCAGCGGCCCCTCGAGCGCTGCGGCGATCCCGTCCAGGTATTTGACCGGGTGGAACTCCGCCTGGTTGTCGAAGCGCACCGCGCCCGCCACCGGGAATGGGAGATCGAGCTCCTCGGCGTACGACGCCGGCAGGCCGAGTTCCCGGGCAACGTCAGCCTCCTCGCGCAGCTGGTCCACGTCGGAGCCGGACTCCGCGTACGTGTAGTTCGGCTTGCGCCGCAGATCGCAGTCGATGCCGAGCTGCTCGGCAAGCTCGAACACGCGGGCGATGCCGGCCTCGTTGGCCTCGCCGTAGCTGCGGGCGGCGTCCGAGCCGAGGCTGCCCGCCAGCTTGCTGTAGGTCAGCCCGTGCAGCGAGCTCAGCTTCGCGGTGTTGTAGCCGCTCGCGCCCGCCCCCACACGCCGCGCCTCGAGCACCGCCACGCGCGCCCCCTGGCGCTCGAGCAGGAGCGCCGTCGTGAGCCCCACGATGCCGGCGCCGAGCACGGCCACGTCCACGGTCAGGTCACGGTCGAGGGGCGCCCGAGCCGGCCGAGTCGTGTCCTGGAACCAGAGTGAGCCCACCACCGCGCAGAGGGCCTACCCGGTTTGCGCGATGCACACACCGGGGCATGAACCGCTTGGCGTGAGAACGACGGCTGCCTCAGTTGCGTGCCTCCTGGTGCTGGCTATCGCCGGATGCGGGACAGCGGACCGTGAAGACGACGCCGCGGCGGTGGCACAGCACTTCCACAGCGCCCTCGAAGCCGGGGATGGCGGCGCCGCCTGCGCTGACCTCAGCCCCGAGACGGCCTCGAAGCTCGAGCAGCAGGAGAAGAAGCCGTGCGAGCAGGCGATCCTCACGCTCGAGCTGCCGAAGGGGGGCAGCGTCGCGGACTCGCGCGTGTACGTGACGAGTGCGTTCACGACGCTGGCCCAGGGCGGCAGCGACTTCCTCGACGAGGGCCCATCGGGCTGGCGGGTGTCGGCCGCCGGATGTGAGGCGACCGCGCCGTCACAGCCCTACGACTGCGAGCTGGAGAACTGAGATGCGAACGATGTTCGTCCTCTACCTGTGCCTGATCGTCACCGGAATCGTCCTCTACTCGGTCATCGGCCTGATCCACAACTGAGCATGCGCCGCTTCCTCAGAGACAACGGCATGTCGATCGCATTCCTGGGCCTGTTCCTTGCCGCCGTCATCGGCCAGGCGATCGCGGGCCACGCGGATTTCAACCACACCGCGCAGGGCCACGGCGACCCGACCATCTCGCTGGGACGCTATGTCCTGTCGTCGGACTTCGGCAGCGCCGTGATGGAGAACTGGCAGTCCGAGTATCTCCAGTTCACGCTGTTCATCCTGCTCACGGTGTGGCTGCTACAGAGGGGCTCGCCGGAGTCGAAGGAGCTCGACAAGGTCGGGCTCGAGTCGGACGAGCAGCAGAAGGTCGGCCCCCACGCGCAGCAGAACTCGCCGCTGTGGGCGAAGCTCTCAGGGATCCGGCGCACGCTCTACGAGAACTCGCTCGTGCTCGTGATGAGCACGTTCTGGCTCGGGACCTGGCTGGCCCAATCGCTGACCGGAGTCGCCGAGTACAACGCCGACCAGCTCGACCACCAGGAGGATCCGCTGAGCTGGTCGCAGTACATAACGTCCGCGCACTTCTGGGAGAACACGCTTCAGAACTGGCAGTCCGAGTTCCTCGCGGTGGGGTCGATGGCCATTCTCGCCGTGTACCTGCGCCAGCGCGGCTCGCCCGAGTCGAAGCCGGTCGGGGCTCCGCACGGGGCGACCGGCGTGGAGGGCTGAAGATCGGGTAAGGGCGCGTCCATGCGCTACTGGATTCAGCTCGCCACCGAGCAATTCCCGCCCAGCGCCCTCGTGCGGCAGGCCGTGGAGGCCGAGCGGGCGGGCTTCGATGCACTGAACGTCAGTGACCACTTTCAGCCCTGGTGGGAGCCGGGCGAATCCGGGCACGCGTGGGCGCTTCTGGGTGCGATCGGCCAGGCAACCTCGAAGGTCGGTGTGGGCACCGGGGTCACGGCGCCGGTGTACCGCCACAACCCGGCGGTCGTCGCTCAGTTCGTGGCGACGATGGAGGAGATGTGTCCCGGACGCGCCTACCTCGGGATCGGCTCGGGCGAATCGCTGAACGAGTCCGCCTGCGGCATGGACTGGCCGCCGGTGGCCGAGCAGGTGGAGCGCATGGAGGAGGCGCTCGAGATCATCAACCCGCTGCTCGACGGCGAGCGCCTTGACCACCAGGGGCGCTTCTACAGGACCAAGGCCGCCTACCTGCACACGCGCGGCGAGCGCCGGCCGCCCCTGTACGTGTCCGCATTCGGCCCGCGTGCCGCCGGCGTCGCGGCGCGCCAGAGCGACGGCCTCTGGACGCTCGCCGACCCCGAACAGGCACCCGAGATCATCGATGCCTACCGCGGCGCCTGCGACGACTTCGGCAAGGAGCCGGGCGAGATCATCCTCCAGGCCGGGTTCTCCTGGGCGGAGGACGACGACGCCGCCCTGGAGGGGGCGCGCGTCTGGAAGTCCACGCAGATCCCCGACTACTTCACCGACGACTGGCACGACCCGCGCGCGATGTACGAGCGCGCTGAGAAGGAGATCTCGGACGAGGACCTCAAGCAGTCATACATCGTGTCGTCCGATCCCGAGCTGCACGCCGAGCGCATTCGGGAGATCGAGGGCCTCGGCGCCACCGTCGTCTGCCTCCAGAACGCCTCGGGCGCAGCCCCCGAGCAGGGGCTGCGCGTGTATGGCGAGCAGGTCCTGCCCGCGCTTCGCGGGGCGCGCGTCTAGGCGCTAATCATCCAGCTTGTCCCGCTTCGGGCCCTCCCAGGGCTCGGCCTCCGGGTCCTCGGAGGGATGTGGCTGGCTCGTGCTCCCGCTGCCCGTCGGCGGATGGTCCTCATCGAAGCGCGGGTCGGGCCGCTTCTCGTAGGGATCCGGCCACTCGGTCTCGTCCGGGTCGTCCACCGGGTTGTTCAGCGCGTGGTGCGGGTCCCGCTCCTCGTGGTTCACTGGTCCGGTGCGGCCGCCGAGATGTCGGCCAGCGTCGAGTCGGGCTCGCGCTCCACGGCGAGGTCGCCGAGCGAGACGATTCCGACCGGGCGGCCGTTCTTGACCACAGGCAGTCGGCGGATGTCGTGCTCCCGCATCGTCCGCAGGACGTCGTCCACGCTCGCGTCCGGCTCGATGGCCTCGATGCCGGTGGTGCAGATCTTGCGGACCTCTGTCGAGCTTGCATCCAGGCCCTCGGCCACGGCCCGCACGACGATGTCGCGGTCGGTGAGGATGCCGGTCACCTGGCCGTCCTCGGTCACGATCACGTCGCCGATGTCGTTGTCGTTCATCACCCGGGCGGCGTCCTGGACCGTGTCGTCCACGTTCACCGTGCGCGGGCTTGTCGTCATGATGTCTTCGACTGTTTGCGCCATACCAATTGGGTACCCGGAGCTGGTTTAGTAACTCAAGCGAGGGGAGAAACTCTCGATAGGGGGACGAGGCATAATCGTTTGAAGCGGTTATGCAGCGGACCTGACTGTCAACTAACGACGACGGGAAGGTCTGAGGCAATGACTGCTGCGACGATCGCGGCCCCTACACCCATCGCACGAAGCGAACGCCGGGCACCCGGGGCCGGCACGGATGCGAAAGAGGCCGAGCGCCTCCTGCTGGTGCGCTATCACGAAGAGGGAGACCTCGCCGCGCGCGAGGAGCTCGTGGAGCGCTTCCTACCGCTCGCGCGCGACCTGGCGCTGCGCTACACGTACACCGACGAGCCGTTCGACGACCTGCTTCAGGTCGCGAGCCTCGGCCTGATCAAGGCAATCGACCGCTTCGAGCCCGGCCGCGGAACGAAGTTCACGAGCTACGCCGCCCCGACGATCCTGGGCGAGCTCAAGCGCCACTTCCGCGACAAGGGATGGTCGCTTCACGTGCCGCGCGACCTCCAGGAGCGCTCGCTCGCGGTGAGCCGCGCAACCGAGGCGCTCTCGAAGGAGCTCAGCCGCTCGCCGAAGGTGCGCGAAGTGGCGGATCACCTCGGCTGCTCCGTCGAGCAGGTGCTCGAGGCGCAGGAGGCGGCGGCGAGCTACGAGGCTGCCTCACTCGACGCGCCGGCGGCGCGTGATGACGGCGAGTCGGCGTCGCTCGTGGAGCTGCTCGGCAAAGAGGACGGCGCCTACGACCTGGTGGAGGACCGCCAGGCGATCGCGAGCACCTGGCACGCCCTGCCGGAGGTCGAGCGCAAGGTGGTCGAGCTGCGCTTCATGCACGACCTCACCCAGCGCGAGATCGGGGAGCAGATCGGCTACTCGCAGATGCACGTGTCCCGCCTGCTGCGCCGCGCGCTGAACCGTCTGGAGACCGCAGCACTCGCCGCCTGAGGGAGAGCGCGTTGTCCACCGCGAAGCCCTCCCAGTCGTTGTTGAAGTAGACGAACACGTCAGCCTCCCGCCGCCACTCCGTGATCTGCCGGGCCCATTCGTCCAGCTCCGTCTCGGAGTACTTGCCGCGCCGGCCGCGGTGGCCGTGATGGAGGCGCAGCAATGTCCAGTCGGTGGTCAGCTCGCGCGCCTGAAAGGGCCAGCGCGGGTGGTCGGCGATCACGAGCGCCGCGCCGTGCGCACGCAGCAGCCTGTAGACCGGCTCGGTGAACCAGCTCTCGTGGCGGAACTCGAAGCAGTGGCGGCCGGGGGGCAGCAGCGGCAGCGCGCCGCCGAGGCGGTCGTCGTCGCGCTTGAAGTTCGCGGGGAACTGCCAGACGATCGGCCCGAGCTTGCCCGACTCGATCAGCGGCTCGATGCCCTCGTAGAAGCGACCGATCCCCTCGGCGAGGTTCTGGAGGCGCTTGATGTGCGTGAGGTAGCGGCTCGCCTTGGCGGCGAACACGAAGCCGGGCGGCGTCTGCTCGACCCAGCGTGCCACGGCGTCGGCCGAGGCGAGCCTGTAGAACGTCGAGTTGACCTCGACGGTGTCGAAAACCTGGGAGTAGCGCTCGAGCCAGCGTCCCTTGGCTAGGCCCTCCGGATAGAGGCGGCCTCGCCAGCTGTCGTACTGCCAGCCCGAGCAGCCGACGCGGACCGGCCGCATGCAGCGAGCCTACTCCGAGACGAGTGTGCGGCGGTCCCGCTCGCTGAATTCCACGTCGTCGTCCTGACGATGCGTGTGGATGCTCTGGGCGGTCTTGCGCCGGCGGTTGAAGTCCACGAACGCGGCGATACCGATGGCGACGATGGCCAGCGGCACGGCAACGACCACGGCGCCGCCCATGAACGTGAACGACATCACGACGAGGGCCACGGCGAATGCGCCAACGACTGTTGTCAATCCCCACATGCGTGGAGGTGTACCCGCCTAGGGTCGGGGCAAACGGGAGCTGTCCACGACCTCGAACGCGCTCCCGGGCACGCCGTGAAGCGAATGCAGGTCGTCGTTGTCCCACCCGCGGCTCGGCGCCCCGCTCACGTACCACGACGAGCCGTTGTCCGCGAGGATCATCCCGTAGCGCTTCAGCGCCCTCAGCACGATTCGGGACTGGCGCGGGAAGCGCGAGATGTCGACGCCGCGCTTGAGGCGCAGCCGCTGCCCCATCGCCGGCAGGTCCGGGTCGGTGTCGTCGGAAGCGAAGTGGCGCGCGGGGTAGACGAAGGCCCGCCGCGTCCGCGAGGCCGTGAAGCGCAGCGCATGGTCGATGCGCCCCCTGCGCGCCTCGGGGTAGCGCGCGAGCCCCGGCAGGATCGGCAGCCCGGCGGCGTCGGCGGAGGTGTATCCGCGCCGGCGCAGCCGGTTCGAGCGCAGGTTGAAGATCGCTCCCGAGCCGGCGTGCCAGCGCGCGCCGGTGGAAGATCGTGGGCTCGCGGGCACCGCCCGCTCGCGGGACAGCGGATGAGCGCCGAACAGCTCGTACAGCCGGCAGCGAGAGCGGTCCACCACGATCACGTGGCGGTCGCCGTCGGACGCGCGTCCGCCCTCGATCGGGGCGCGCGGTGGGATTGGATAGCGCCCCCGGTCGGACTCGTCCGCGTAGTCGAAGCTCACCGGAACGCGCCGCTGGCTGCCTGGCACCGCCACGTAGGGGATCCCGATCGGAGCGCCCTCGTGGCGGCCGGAGCCGAAGTCCGCGTGCATGTTGTCGGTGGCGCCGATCGAGCGTACGATCGCGTCCGAGCGCGGGTGCACCGGGAGCCGGTCCACGCGCTGGTTCCAATGGTTGTCGGCCGGGAAGACCGGGCAGCCCGCGAGCACGGCCGCGCCGATCGCGACGCTCCCGTACAAATCAGCCGGGGCGGCCGGCCGGCCCGAACCGGCTCGTCTCACCCTCGGGCAGCTGGCCGTCGCGCCCCACGTAGCCGTCCTTGCCGCCGGCGACCAGGTAGAGCGCGGGCTCGTCGCCCACGTTCTCGATCTGCCGCACCGTGGCAGCGTCCACGCGGGCGAGCCCTCCCGGGCCCAGCAGGTGCTCGGTGTCGTCGTTCAGCCTGATCCGCACACGGCCCCGGTGAACGAAGTAGAGCTCCTCCTGCTCCTCGTGGTAGTGACGGCCGGTCGCGAAACCCTCCGGAATCTCGATCGCGTTCACGCCGAACGCCGTGACCCCCAGCTCGCGACGTACTTTGCGGAAGCCGGGGCCCTCCCCGAGCGCCTCGACGTTCGCGACCGCGTAGCCGTCGCCCTGGACCACCTCGTTGACCTCGTTCTCATCAGCCATGACGCCAGATTACGCGACCTTCTCCGCGCTGCGGAGGCCGCCGCGCGCCCAGAGCGTCGTGAGCGCCACCAGCAGGCCCGCCACGGCGAACGCCGGCAGGACCTTGGTCGGATCGCCCACCAGGAAGCCGCGCCCGGCCTCGAGCACCAGCGTCACCGGGTTCACGGACGCGGCGGCCTGGACCCAGCCGGTGAGCAGCTCGTAGGGCACCCAGACCGGCGCGAGGAAGAGCAGCAGGAATGCGGGCGTCTGGATCGCCGGGCCCGCCTGCATGGTGCGCAGGCGCATCGCCACGCCGGTTCCGAACAGCACAGCGAACGCGTTCATGAGCAGCGCGAGCGTGTAGAGGCCGACCACGTCGATCCCGTTGCCGTGCACCTCGAGCCCCGCGATCAGGGCCACCACGGTGATCACCGTGATGGTGAAGACGGCGCGGATCAGGGCGGACAGCCAGTAGCCCGCCACGATGCCGCCGCGGTTCGTGGCACCGAGCATCAGGCGGCGGGCGAAGCCGGACTCGAAGTCGCGCGCTACGGAGAAGCCGGTGAAGATGCCGCCGAACGTGGCCGCCTGGAGCAGCACGAAGCCATAGACGAAGGTCGTGTAGCCGGCGTCGAAGTCGAAGCCGGGCACGGAGTCCACGCGCGAGAGGCCGCCGGCGAAGGCGGTGAAGAAGAACAGCGGGAACAGCAGGCTCGGCATGACGAGGGCTGGGTTCGTGAACCAGTTGTGGATGTTGCGCCAGGCCACCGCCCGGGCGACCGACACAAACGCTCTCACGTCCTCACCATCCGCGTGCGGAGCGCCGACGAGGCCGCCGCCAGGGCGATCAGCGCGATGCCGCCCGCGCAGGCGAAGCCGAGCGCGATCGCCTCGCCGTTCCAGCCCTCGATCACCAGCGAGCGGATGCCCTCGAGCATGTAGGAGACGGGATTCCAGTTCGCCACCGTCTGGAACCAGTTGACCTCGATCAGATCGCGCGGCATCGCCATCGACGACAGGAACAGCGCGGCGAAGAAGAGCGGGAACACGCCCTGCACGGCCTCGCCGTTCCCCGAGCGCAGCGCCACGAAGGCGCCGATGCAGCCGAACGCGAGCGAGATCGTGAGCGACAGCGCCACGATCACGACCGCGCCGCCCGGCCCGGCCTCGATGCCCTCGCCGAAGACCAGCCCCACGCCGACGAACGTGAGGGCCTGGACCAGCCCCAGCGCCAGGATGCCCGTGAGCTGGCCCATCAGCAGGGCCACGCGCCGGAGCGGCGTAAGCGACAGGCGGTTCAGGAAACCGCTCTCGATGTCGCTCGCGACGTTCGTGCCGGCGCTGTTGGCCGAGAACAGCGCGCCCTGCACGAACGGGATCGCGAGCGCGAACTGGAAGTAGGACTCGGTCGGGAAGCCGGGCAGCCGCGTGGTGCTCTCGAGGCCGCTGCTGTTGATCGCGAGCAGCATCAGCGGGAAGACGAGCGACGGCACGACCATCGCGGGCTGGCGCAGCGTGCGCACCACCGACCGGCGCGCCAGCAGCAGGACCTGGTTCACGCCGCCGCGGGCTCGGACTCGGGCTCCGGCTCCGGCTCGGCGTCCGCCTCGCCCTCGAGCGAGCGGCCGGTCTTCGCCAGGAAGACGTCGTCGAGCGTGGGAGCGTGCAGCTGGAGCTCCTGGATCTCGATGCTCTCCGTGTCGAGTGCCCGCACCACCTCGGCGAGCTGCGCGTCGCCGCCGGAGAGCCGCACGGAGGCCCCCTTCACCGACCCGGCCACCGACTCGCCGAAGCGCGAGAGCACGTCCTTCATGTGCTGGAGCTCGGATGGGTCCTGCGGGATCGCCTCGACGCTCGGGCGGCCGATCTCGGCCTTGAGTGCCTCGGGCGTGCCCTCCGCCACGATCCGGCCGCGGTCGATGATGCCCACGCGGTCCGCGAGCACGTCGGCCTCCTCGAGGTACTGGGTCGTGAGGAAGACGGTCACGCCGCGGGCGCTCGCCAGGCGCTGCACCTCCTCCCAGAGGGCGCTGCGGCTCTGCACGTCGAGGCCGGTGGTGGGTTCGTCGAGGAACAGGATGCGCGGGCGGTGCACGAGCGCCAAGGCCAGGTCCAGGCGTCGCTTCATGCCGCCGGAGTAGCCGCCCACGCGACGGTCCGCTGCCTGGGTGAGACCAACACGGTCGAGCAAAGTCTCGGAGCGCGCGCGGGCATCGGGGCCGCGCATGCCATGCAGCGCGGTCTGAAGCTTCATGTGCTCCCGGCCGGTCAGGAACGGGTCGAGCGCGGCCTCCTGGAGCGCCGCGCCGATCGTGGCGCGCACAGCGGGCCCATCCTCCACCACGTCATGGCCCGCCACCCACGCGCGCCCAGCCGTGGGCGGCAGCAGGGTGGTGAGCATGTGGACCGTGGTCGACTTTCCCGCCCCGTTCGGGCCGAGGAAGCCGTAGACCTCGCCCGGCTCGACGCGCAGGTCGATGCCGTCCACCGCGCGCGGACCCTTCTTGAACTCGCGAACCAGCTGCTGGGTTTCGATCGCGGGCCCGGGCACTCCCCCGAGGCTAGCTGGCTTGCGAGCCGGCCAGGTGCGTCAGGTTCTCGACGCCCTGCACGCCCTCCACCTTCCGGGTCCGGGCCACCAGCTTGTCCATCAGCTCGCGGTCCGGCAACTCGCCGCGGAGGTAGACCACGCCGTACTCCACGTTCAGGTTGATCTTGTCCTTGGGGATCTCGTCGTCCCGGAAGACCTCGCTCTCGACCTTCTGGGCCAGCGCGGGATCGTTGAGGCGCTCCTCGGCCGGTGGGCGGCTCACCCCCGGTGCGGCGCCGGCGATGCCCTTCGCCTGGCCTGAGTAGCGCTCGACATAGCGCTTCGCGGTCTCCTGGTTCTTGCTGAGCCACGCGATCGCACCTGCCGCGGCGGCCCCGAACAGCAGCTTCTTGAACATTTCGGTCCTTTCGAAAATCGGGTCTTCTCGACCCGTTCCCGGACCGGCTCGCTTAGAACCTGAGCAACGCGGCCGCGCCGCCGTGCTCCTCGAGCGCTCCGCGCTCGTGGCGCACCGGCAGGAGCTCCGCGGACTGCTGCACCGAGAGCTCGATCATCGCCTCGGTGAGGTCGTCCAGCTGCACCACCTCGGAGCCGTCCGCCGGACAGCGCTCGCCCTCGAGCCCGAGCCAGCCGCATTCCAGGCACTGGACACCGGGAACTCCGCCGAACTGCTCGTCGAGCAGCAGGCACTCGACGCGGCGCTCGTGCAGCGGCGGCAGCACGTTGTCAACGCCGGCCACGCCTCGCTCGCCGAGACGCTCGAGCGCCGAGCGCTCGCGATCGCGCTCCAGCTTCTCGATCAGCGGGCGGGCGGCATCCAGCACTTGGTCGGCATTCGAGTGCTCGACGTCCACCTCGATGCGCCCGGCGAGCCGCTCCTGGAGGTACTGGTGGAGCTTCGAGTCGAAGTCCGCCGCCACCTCGCGGGGGCCGCCCACGATCAGGCGCTGGAACGGCTGCTGCTTGAAGTGGCGCATCAGGGCGTCGCCGGTGTTCTTGAGGTGGTCGTCCTTCTCCTTCTCGATCCCGCGCTGGTAGCGGGACTGGGACCAACCGCCCTGATCGTGCTGGCCGAAGACCTCGTCGTGGATCTGCTCGATCTCCCTGAGGCTCTCGGACGAGCCCCTGAAGATGCGGGCGTCACGACGGTTCACGAGCGCCACGCACCAGCGCTCGCGCCGCTCGAGCCGGGCGAGCGGGCCCACCAGCGGCGAGTGCCCGATGGCCACCTGGTTCGGCACGCCGCGAGGCAGCTTCAGGGCCTCGAACAGGGCCGCCGGCTCGCTCGTGAAGACAGCGATCCCGTGGGCGCCGTCCGTCGGCAGGTCGTTCTGGAGAAAGCTGGTGGCTCGCTCGAGCGATGCCTGGAGGGCCAGCTTGTCCTCGTGCGAGAGGCCGTTTCGCTCCCTGAGCCGGCGCTCGGCCTCGTCGACGAGCGAGCGCACGGCCGTCTTGCGGGCCGGCGGCGTGGCGAACTCCGAGGGGTCCAGATTGAGGTAGAGGCTCAGCACGACCGGTCGGTCGAGCCGCAACTCCGCCAGATAGCGGAGCTGGTCGCGGTCGGGAGCACTCACCTGCATGCCTCTCTCCTTGCGCCGGGAATGGCCTAGTGACGAAACCTACGCCGTTTCTCCTTGTTATCCAATCGCGATCCGGGGTATGCGACAGGGTCGCGCCGGGGTGTAACCGCCGAGGCGCTTGAGTGTCTATACTTTTACAAGTCTCGAACTATCGAAATCGAAGGAGTCAAGACGACCACTGATCAGCTGATCCGTCCGGCGGAGACGCCGGAGACGCGCCAGCACGCTGCGACTGAGCTCGAGGATTCCCTCCAGCTCTTCTTCAACGAAGCGCGCCGGCACCCGCTGCTTACCGCCGCAGATGAGATTGAGCTTTCCAAGCGCATTGAGCGTGGCGATCTCGCGGCCAAGGAGCGGATGATCAACGCCAACCTGCGTCTGGTGATCTCGGTCGCGCGTAAGTACCAGGGCCAGGGCCTCCCCCTCGGTGACCTCATCCAGGAGGGCATGCTCGGTCTGATCCGTGCGGTCGAGAAGTTCGACTGGCGCAAGGGATTCAAGTTCTCCACCTACGGCACGCTCT
>Ga0126306_10000664_pt1 | contig 16785 bp, 13 predicted proteins | sample Plot27_FD_92592 | JGI IMG/M metagenome (GOLD analysis project Ga0126306, IMG submission 92592) | Serpentine soil microbial communities from UC McLaughlin Reserve, CA, USA - Plot27 | ecosystem: Environmental > Terrestrial > Soil > Grasslands | place: USA: UC McLaughlin Reserve, Lake County...
CCGGGCGCCCAGCTGGCGGACGTAGTCGGGTTCGTCGACGAGGAACTCGATGCCGGCGTCCTGCAGCTCGGTGAGGAGGCCGGGGCCGACGGCGCTCGTGCCCTCGGTGTACGGCATACGGACGAGGACCGGCCCCGCCGGCTCACGCAACGCCGCCAGCACCGGGCCGGACACGGCGTCGACCGCCGGCATGGCCCAGTCGGCGTACTCGGGTTCGCTCGTCTTCAGGGGCACGACGAGCAGGGCCGCGCCGAGCGCCACCGCTGCCGCCACGCCGGCGACCCACGGCAACTGCAGCGGGGTGGCCTCCCCGGAGGCCTCGGCGCCGTCGCCGGCGACCGGGCGGGACGGCGCCCGACGGGCGGACACCTCGTCGGCGATCGCAACGGCCACGGCCGCCCAAGCCACGGCGGCGAGCGGCCACGCCCACGCAACCTGGTGGAACGGGATGCCGAGCGTGACCGGCATCCGCAGCACGGACACCACCGCCGCGACCAGTGCCAGCAGGGCCACAGCGCAGCCGGCGGCCACCGGGGCCGAGCCGCGCCGGCGCGCCCGCCAGCCGAGCACGCCCAGCGCCACGACCAGGATCGTCAACGGCACCCCGACCGCCAGGAGGCTCGGCGGCGGGTCCACCGCGAAGCGCGGGTTCTGGTAGGTCGTCGGCAGCCACGCCGGCGGCAGCGCCACGATCTCGCCGACCGCACGTAGGGCCAGTGCCACCGACGGGTGGACGGCGTCGTCGCGGCTCGACGTGATCAGCGACCCGAGGTTGCCGGGCCCCTCGCCACCGAGCTGCTCGCCCACGGGCTGGGCCCAGCACACGAGCCCCGCGGCGAGCGCGCCACCGCCCCAGGCGTACGCCCGGCGGCGCCGGCGGCCACGCCACAGCGTCGCCCCGATGGCGACGGCCGAGAGCGTGGGCACGAGGACCGCATACGAAAGGTGCGTCTGCAGGCACAGCGCGCCGGCCACGACGGCGACGAGCGCGGCCACGTCGTCGCCCGCCACGGCCGCCCACACGGCCACGAGCACGCACAGGAACGGGAGCGTGACCGCAATCGGCCCCCACGGGTCGTACAGCGCAGTGGCGCCCATCGAGAACACGAGCAGCCCGATGGCGGCGAGGACCAGGGCGGCCCCGGTCGTGCCGAGCCGGCGCCGGGCCAGCCAGCCGGCGAGGCCGAGGGACAGGGCGTTGATCGCGGCCGACCCGTACGCCGATCCGGCGGCGTGGCCGAACAGGCGGACCGGAGCCGCCAGCAGGTCGAACTGCAGCGGGCCGGGATGGTTGATCGGGTTGCTCGCCTCCGAGGCGGACGAGGCCGTGCCGAGCAGGGGGATATTGGCGCTGAACACGTCCCACGAGCGGACGGCGAAGTACGCGTCGTCGCCGATTGGGCGCCAGCCGTCCGCCAAGCCCTGCGCCGCCGCCACGAGGGCGGCCAGCCCGAGGGCCCAGGGTGTCACGGCGACGACGCGGTCGAGCCGGGAAGGGGGCGGACGGTGGCCGTCGCCGCCGGTCCTCTCGTCGCCCTGGTCGCTGGGTAGCTCGTCGCCGACGGGCTCGCCGTCGGGCGGGAGGCCGTCCCCCGGCCGGGGCGCGCCCGGGTGGACGGCAGCGTGTGGGTGCATCGAGACGCGGGCGTCGCCGGCCATGTCCCCTCCCGTTCCGAGCTGCGGGCCCCTAGCTTCCCCGCTCATCGGACCCCCGACGAAACCGCTACGCACAGTGCCCCTTGTGGCTCGTTCCGGCGTCGGTACGATGGACGCGGTGTGAACGGTCCGCTCCGGCTGGCGTGACGCCACCCAGTGACGCAGGATCTCCCGGACACGAGTGAGGCGGACCCTACGGTGCGAACGGACGCGGTGAAAGTCAGGCCACCGCCCGGCCGACGGGCCCAGGCGGCACAACGGTACGCCGCCCTCGTCGTGGGCGCCGTCGGCCTCGCCACGGTGGTGGTCCTGCTGGACGGCACCGGCGTGGTGGGCGAGGACATGGCCGTCGTGGTCGACAACGCCGCGCGGCTCGGGGCCGGCATCACCGCCGCCGTCGCCTGTGCCTGGACCGCCCGCCGCCGCCAGGGCCCGGAGCGCGCGTGGCGCTCGTGGATGGCCCTCGGCATGACCGGGTGGGCGATCGGCCAGGCCATCTGGTCGTACCACGAGGTCTTCGCCGACGTCCCGCTGCCGTCGCCCTCGGCCGCCGACGTCGGTTACCTCACGATGCCGGCGATGGCGGTGCCAGCCCTGCTGTCGCTGGCCGTGGCGGCCCCCCGCCACGCCATGCCGGGCGAACGGTACGCCCGGGCCCTCTACGTCCTCGACGGCCTCGTGGTCGTCGGGTCGCTGTTCGTCCTCACGTGGGCAACGTCGCTGGGGACGGTCGTCCGGTCCGAGACGCCGACGGGGTCGGCGTTCGCCGTGGCGGTCGCCTACCCCCTGACCGACCTGTGCGTGGTGGTCGTCGTCGTCCTGCTGGCCGTGATGCACCGGGTGCCCCGCCCGCTGCGCGCCCAGATGTGGCTGCTGGCCTCCGGCCTCGTCGCGATCGCCGTGTCCGACAGCATCCTCGCCTACATCGTGGCGAAGGGGCTCGACGAGATGCCGCCGGTCACCGACCTGGGCTTCGTCCTCGGCCCGATCCTCGTGGCGATCGCGGCGCTGGCCGCGCCCGAGGCGCCGGCCCACGCCGCCCCGCCGGCCACCCGCCGCTCGATCGAGCGGGCGCACCTCTTGTTGCCGTACGTCCTGGTCGTGCTGACGGGCGCGGTCATGCTGGCCCAGGGCGTCCTGGGGGCCGACATCGACCCGGTCGAGGCCGCGGTGGCGTGGGTGGTCCTGGGCGTGGTGCTGATCCGCCAGATGATCACGCTGCTGCAGAACACCGCGCTGCTCGAGCGGGTGTCGACGGCGCAGGAGGAGCTGTCCTACCGCGCCCACCACGACCCGCTCACCGGCCTCGCCAACCGGGCGCTGTTCAACGACCAGCTGGCCGGGGCGGTGGCCCGCCACGAGGGGCCGGGCCTCCCGTTCGCCCTGCTGCTGATCGACCTCGACGACTTCAAGACCGTGAACGACACGCTGGGCCACGCCGCCGGCGACCAGCTGCTCATGGCCATCGGCGACCGGCTGCGCGGCTGCGTGCGGCAGGGAGACATGGTGGCCCGGCTGGGTGGCGACGAGTTCGCCATCGTCCTCGAGGCGGGGGCGGAGACGCCCTCGCTCGTAGCCGAGCGGGTCCTGGCGGCGCTGAGCCAGCCCTTCCACATCCACCGCCGGATCCTCACCCTGGGCGGGAGCGTCGGCATCGTCGAGCCCGTGGCGGGTGAGACGGGGCTGACGCCGGACGAGCTGCTGCACCGGGCGGACGGCGCCATGTACGCCGGCAAGCGCCGGGGTAAGGGCCAGGCGGTCCACTGGTCGCCGGGGTTGGTCGGCGGCTCGCCCGACCCCCGCCCGCAGGCGCCCCGCACGCCCGTGCCCAACGCCGTCCCGCAGGGGGCCCGCCCGGCCCTCGAGCCGCCGCCGGCGGCACCGCCGGACGACCCGGAGCCCGGCTGGTGGTGGGAGCAGCCCGACAGTCGCGGCAAGCCGGCCCGCCGGGCCCGCCAGCGGGCTCCCCGGCGCGGCCGGGGCGACCCGCCGCCCGGCTCGTTCGGGATTGTCCCGCCGCCCCGCCCGGCCGCCCCGCCCCCCGCCCCGTCGCGTCCGGTGCCCGCCCCGGCCCCGGCCGGGACGGCCGACGGTGACAGGGAGAGGGACAGCGACGGCGGCGAGGCGCCGCGGCCGGCCATGCCGCCCGCCCGGCCGCGGGGCATCCCGCCGGTCGGCGTCGGTCAGCGGCGCCGCGGCACGAAGCCGTAGATCGTCGCCGTCGAGCCCGGGCCGGCGGCGTTGATCGGGCCGCCCAGCAGCACGTGGGCGCCGAACGGCGGCAGGCTAGGCGTCGCACATCGCGACACGGTGTCGAGCATTCGGCCCACAAATCGATGTTCTCTGTGGAGGTTTCCGTGTGTGGGGGGAGGGTGGCGGGGTAGCACGCGTGGGTCAGTTCACGATGCCGTGAGGAGGCGAACAGATGAGCTCCATCCAGGAGTCCGTCGACGTACACGTGCCGGTCCGCGCTGCCTACGACCAGTGGACGCAGTTCGAGGAGTTCCCGCAATTCATGGAGGGTGTCGAGTCGGTCCGGCAGATCGACGACACGCACATGCACTGGGTCGCCGACATCGGCGGCGTCGAGCGGGAATGGGACGCCGAGATCACGGAGCAGCATCCCGACGAGCGGGTGGCGTGGAAGTCGAACAGCGGCGCGAAGCACGGCGGCGTGGTGACGTTCCACCGCCTCGACGCCGACACGACCCGCGTGATGCTCCAGCTCGACTTCGAGCCCGAGGGGCTCGTCGAGCAGGCCGGTGACAAGCTCGGCTTCGTCAAGCGCCGCGCCAAGGGCGACCTCGAGCGCTTCAAGAAGATGATCGAGGCCCGCGGCGGCGTCGAGACCGGCGCCTGGCGGGGCGACGTGCCCCCGAAGTCCGTCCGTTAGCTTCCCGCCGATGACCGACGGGACGACGCCCACGGGCCGGCCCGGCTCCCCCGACGCAGGCGTGGGGGAGCAGGGGCCGGCCCCGGCGTCGGGCGACGGGCCCGGCGATCGCTGGTCCCGGCCGTCCGGCGTGAAGGACGACACGGTGGAAGCCGCCGGTAAGGCCTCCGAGGCGCTGGAGTGGGTCGAGCGCGCCCGCGGGCACCTCTACGAGTTCCACCAGCTGATGGGGCGGGCCGACTTCATCTTCGGCGACGCCGCCGACGCCCTGCGCGACGCCGGTCACGGCGAGCTCGCCGACCTGGTCGAGACCGAGGTCGTGGGCCGCAACGTGCTGGCCGGGCGCTGGACCTTCCAGATCATGGAGGAGTTCGACGACGACTACTACCAGGCCGTCCGGGACGTCGAGCGCCGCATCCGCGACGAGCTGATGGACGGCAGGCGCCACGTGTTCGAGGCCGAGCTCAAGGAGGGGCGCCGCTCCCGCGGGCGCCCGCACCACGAGAGCCGGCCCACCGACGAGCCGCGGGCCCCGAAGTAGCGGGGGACGCGGATCCGCCCTAGGCGACGGGAGCGCCCGGCTCGACGCCGGCGGGCGGCTCGAGCAGGCGCACCGTCCCGTCCGGGTCGAGTGCGCCGAGCACGAGGAATTCGCTCGTGAAGCCCGCGATGCGCTTGCGGCCGAGGTTGATCGCCCCGACGACGACCCGGCCGCGCAGCTCGTCGGCCGTGTAATTGGTCACCTGCGCGCTCGTCTGGAGCGTGCCGACGACCGGCCCGAAGTCGACCGTGAGCTTCCACGCCGGCTTGCGCGCCTCCGGGAAGGGCTCGACATCGACGACCCGGCCGGTGCGGAGGTCCAGGGCGAAGAAGCCGTCGGCGCCCACGTCGGCCTTCCGATCGAGCTTCTCCGGGGCGTACGGGAGGTCGTCGGGGTCGGTGACGTGCGCGGCCATGGGCGCCAGTTTCGCGGGGTGCCGGGTGGTGCTGCCCACTCCGGCGGCGTGCCACCATCGAGGGTCCCATGGCCCGCCGAGTCCGCCTCCGCCCCTGGCAGAAACGCGCCCTCGACCTGTTCGAGGCGTCGGACGAGCCGGACTTCCTGACCGTCGCCACCCCCGGCGCCGGCAAGACCACGTTCGCCCTGTGCGCGGCCGTCGGCGAGATCGCCCGCACCCACGGCCTGCGCCTGGTCGTCGTGGCCCCGACCTCCCACCTGAAGCTGCAGTGGGCCGACGCCGCCGCCCGGTTCGGGCTGTCGCTCGAGCCGCGCTGGTCGGCCGACGGCGGGCGCCTGCCGGCCGACGTCCACGGCATCGTGACCACGTACCAGCAGGTCGCCTCCAACCCCGACGTGCTGCGAGCGCTGGCCCGACGCTCGGTGGTCGTCCTCGACGAGATCCACCACGCCGGCGACGACCGGGCCTGGGGCGACGCCGTCCGGCGGGCCTTCGAGGTGTCGCCGCGGCGCCTGGCCCTGTCCGGGACGCCGTTCCGGTCGGACACGCAGGCGATCCCCTTCGTCCGCTACGTGATCGACGAGGCCCGGCCCGACTTCGAGTACGGCTACGCCGACGCCCTGCGCGACGGGCGGGTCGTCCGGCCGGTCTACTTCCCCCGCATCAACGGGTTCATGGAGTGGGTGGCGCCGGACGGCAGCGTCGCCGCCGCCGGCTTCGACGACGCCCTCGACAGGGTCGCCTCCGCCCAGCGCCTGCGCACCGCCCTCAGCCTCGAGGGCGAGTGGCTGCCCACCGTGCTGCTGCAGGCAAACGAGCGGCTCACGACGATCCGCCGGTCGCAGCCCGACGCCGGCGGCCTCGTCATCGCCGCCGACCAGGACCACGCCCAGGGCATCGCCGACATCCTCCGGTACCGCTGCGGGGTCAAGGCGACGGTGGCGGTGTCCGACGACCCGATGTCGTCCACCCGCATCGCGCGCTTCGCCGGCTCCGCCGACCCCTGGATCGTGGCGGTGCGCATGGTGTCGGAGGGCGTCGACATCCCCCGCCTGCGGGTGGGCGTCTGGGCCACCACGACCAGCACCGACCTGTTCTTCCGTCAGGCCGTCGGGCGCTTCGTCCGCTGGACCCGGGGCGTGCCGCGGCAGAAGGCGTACCTCTTCATCCCCGACGACCCCCGGCTGCGCACGTGGGCGATGCAGATCGCCGACGCCCGGCGCCACAGCCTGCGCAAGAAGTCCGAGGACGCCGAGGGCGACGGGCCGGCCATCGACGACGGCACGGCGTTCGACGAGCTGCGCCACGAGGAGGACCGGGGCGAGCAGCTCTCGATGTTCGCCGCCCTGTCCGCCGTCGTGACCGGCGACGCCGAGGAGTCCTCGGTGTTCCACCTCGACGACGACGTGCTGGACCGGCTCGACCGCGACGACGCCGCCGATGCCGCCACGGCCGACGCCGCCCTGGACCTCGCCCTGCCGCCGCTGCCCGGCGCCGCCGTCCCGGTCGGCGCCGACCCGGCCGACGCCGACGTCCCCACGCCGCGCGAGCACAGGCTCGAGTTGCGGGCCCGCAACTCCCGCCTCGTCGCCGAACTCACACGCAAGACCGGGCTCAGCCACGCCCAGGTCAACGGCCAGCTCAACCGCCTGGTCGGCCTGCGCCGCGTCGACGAGGCCACGGTGGCCCAGCTCGGCCGCCGGGCCAGGCAGGCGGAGGAGTGGCTGGCGAAGGCCTAGGCAAGCGCCCCCAGCGCCGCGTCGGCCCATCCCCTGCCACCCGGGCCCGATGTCAGAGAGACGAAAGCTTGTCGTAACCTGACGACGAGCGGTGATGGGCCGCTCCCGTGGCGACCTGGTCATGGCTGGCCGGATCGCGTGGTCGTCGTCATACTGAAGAAATGTCCCGGACACCCACGGCCGACCGGGCGTACTCCGCCGACGCACCCGACAGTCGCGTGACCAACGCGTCGGGCCGGCGGTCCGGGCCCGGGTCGCCCGGTAGCACGCTCGGGTGCCGGGTGACGGGGCAGCCGCAGGAGAGGGACGCGTGACCGGCCGCCGGACGGTCATCGCCGTCGCCGCCCTCGCCGTCGCAGTCCTGCTCGGCGCCGACCTCGTCGCGTCCGGCCCGGCCCGGCCGCTCCTCGTGGCGACGGCGGTCCTCGGGTTCCTCGCCGGGGCGGTCGTGGCGCCCTGGGTGCGGGCCCGCCGCACGGGTGCCGCCTCCGCCCGGCGCCGTCACCGGACCCGCCGGAGCCGCGCCGAGGCCCGCCGCGACTGCGAGCGCTCGCTGGTGTCGGTCCGGTCGATGGGCCGGGTCGCCGAGCAGGTGGCCGGGGGCGACAGCGCCTCGTTCGTGGTCCTCGACGTGGCGCGGACGCTCGTCGAGCTCCTCGACCTCGATGACTGCCGGTACGAGTCCGGCACACGGCCCACCGGCCGGCCGGTGCTCCGCCACGGCGGCGAGATGGAGCTGTGGGGCGTCCGCTGGAGCCCGGTGATGATCGGCCTGCCCGAGAAGGGCTTCGACATCGAGATGGTGGCCCTCGGTCTTGCCGTCGGCCGGTTCGTGTGCCTGCCGCGGCGGCGGAGCCCGGTCCCGGAGGACCGGGTGCTCGCCGCCCTCGCCCTCGTCGACCAGGCCGCCTCCGCCCAGCTCATCGAGCGGGTGCCCTGACCCGACGGCCGCCGGGCCGCACCGTCAGCGCCGGTACATCGCCTCGATCTGCTCGGCATAGCGGGCGTGGATGCCCCGCCGCTTGAGCTTGGACGTCGGGGTCAGCTCGTCGCTGTCCGGCAGCCACTCCTCGCCCAGCACGGTCACCTTGCGCACGCGTTCCGCCGTGCTGAACGCGGCCATCACGTCCTCGACCCCCCGCTCCAGGGCGGCGACCACCGTCGGGTCGGCGGCGAGGGTCGCGAGCGAGCCGGCCGTCTCCTCCGGCACGCCGAGCGCGCGGGCCCAGCCCGGCGCCACCTCGGGGTCGAGGACCACGAGGGCGGAGACGAACGGCCGGTCGTCGCCGATGGCGCAGGCCTGGCCGACGGCCGGGATCGCCTTGAGCGCCGCCTCGAGGTTGGCCGGGCTCACGTTCTTGCCCCCGGCCGTGATGATCAGCTCCTTCTTGCGGTCGACGATGCGGAGGTAACCCTCGTCGTCGAACACGCCGATGTCGCCGGAGCGGAACGTGCCGTCGGGGGCGAGCGCGTCGGCCGTCTTCCCGAGATCGTCGAGGTAGCCGGCGAAGACGTTGCCGCCGCGGCAGCACACCTCGCCGTCCTCGCCCAGGAACACCTCGACGCCGGGGAACGCCCTGCCGACCGTGCCGGGCTTGACCCGATTCGGCTCCCAGGTCATCGGCCCGGTGGTCTCGGACAGGCCGTAGATCTCGGACATGGGAACGCCGATGGCCCGGTACCAGCTGATCAGCGAGGCGGGGATCGGGGCGGCGCCGGTGACGGCGAACTCCAGGGCATCCAGCCCGACCAGTGCCCGCACGTTGGCGAACGCCGCCTCGTCGAGGAACCGCCAGGTGGCCTCGTCCTCCTCGGTGGCCCGGCCGAACGTGCGCCGCTCGGCGATCGGGATCGCCGCCGCCACCGCGTCGTCGAACTTGGCCTTCGCCTCGGGGTCGGCCGCCAGGGCGGACTGCACGCCGGCGTGGATCTTCTCCCACACGCGGGGCACCCCGAACATCGTCTGCGGGTGGACCTCGCGCAGGTAGGCGGCGATCTGCCCCGGGTCGGGGCAGGTGGACACCGTGTAGCCGCCGATGCCCGCCAGGTAGTGGCCGGCCATGCGCTCGGCGATGTGGGCCATGGGCAGGTACGACACCGCCCGGAACCCGACCGGCTCGGTGTCGAGCAGCTCGAGGTAGCCCTGGGCCGTCCACACGATGTTGCGGTGCGTGAGCATCACGCCCTTGGGCGGACCGGTGGTGCCGGACGTGTAGATGATCGTCGCCAGCGAGTCGGGCGTGACCAGCGACAGGGAACCCGGCAGGTCGGCGGGCGCCTGGTCGAACAGGGCCTCGGGGCCGAGCACCCCGGCGGGCGGGCCGCCCGCCGGCGGCGACAGCACGACGATCGAGCGCAGCCCCGGCAGCTGGTCGCGCACGGCCTCGAAGCGGGCGAGGAAGCCGGCGTCCTCGACCACCGCCACGGTGGCCCGCGAGTGGCTGGTCAGGTAGGCGACCTGGTCGGGTGGCGAGGAGTTGTAGATCGACACCGGCGTCGCCCCGCAGAACACGACCGCCAGGTCGACCACGTGGAAGTCGGGGATGTTCCGCATCATCAGCACGACCCGGTCACCCGGCTCGACGCCCAGGGCGCGCAGGCCCGTGGCGGCGCGGGCCACCCGGGCGGCCACGTCGGCGTAGGTCAGCTCGCGCCAGCGTTCGCCGTCACGCTCCCGCAGGGCGACCTGGCCGCCGTGGGCGGCCACGGTGTCCAGCCAGCGGCTGGCGAACGTCTGTCCCGCGACGGCGTCGTCGAGTTTTCGGGCGACGGTGGATGTGTCGAGCTGCTCGTTGGTGCTGGTCACGAGGCCCCCCTTGGCACACCTGGTGTGCTGCACCGTACGGCACCGCCGCGCTGCGCGCTCCTCCTACGACTGCGTGTTGCGCGTGGTGGTCGCCGTCGGCAGACTTGACCGAGGGGTCAAGGGGAGCGTCGGCCCTCCATGCCACCGACAAAGGAGCAGTCCCGTGCCCGAAGCTGTCATCGTCGACGTCGTACGCACCGCCGGTGGGCGTCGCAACGGCAAGCTGTCCGGCTGGCATCCCGCCGACCTGGCCGCGGAGTGCCTCACCGCCCTCGCCGAGCGGAACGACGTCGACCCCGCCGTGGTCGAGGACGTGATCATGGGTTGCGTCATGCAGGCCGGCGCCCAGTCCGTCAACGTGGCCCGCAACGCCGTGCTGGCCGCCGGCTGGCCCGAGGAGGTCCCCGGCACGACGATCGACCGCCAGTGCGGCTCGTCGCAGCAGGCGGCCCACTTCGCAGCCCAGGCCGTGATCGCCGGCGTCCACGACGTCGTCGTGGCCTCGGGCGTCGAGGTCATGAGCCAGGTGCCGATGGGCGCCTCGATCGGCGACGGCAAGTTCGGCTTCCCGTTCGGCCCCAAGGTGGGCCAGCGCTACGCAGACGTGGGCGGGCTCGTCCCGCAGGGCATCTCGGCCGAGCTGATCGCCGACAAGTGGGGCCTGTCCCGCGAGGACCTCGACCGGTTCGGCGCCGAGAGCGTCGCCCGGGCCGCCCGCGCCCGCGACGAGGGCCGGTTCGAGAACGAGATCGTGCCGGTCCGCTCGATTCACCGCGACAAGGAGACCGGCGAGGTCGCCGCCTCCGACGAGACGGTGACGCGCGACGAGGGCATCCGCGACGGCACCACGGCCGAGTCGCTGGCCCAGCTCAAGCCGGCGTTCAAGCCTGACGGCAAGGTCACGGCCGGCAACTCGAGCCAGATCACCGACGGCGCCTCGGCCGCGCTCATCATGAGCGCCGAGAAGGCCGTCCAGCTGGGCCTGCGCCCGCGGGCTCGCTTCCACGCGTTCGCCCTGGCCGGCGTCGACCCGGTGATGATGCTGACCGGCCCCATCCCGGCCACCCACAAGGTGCTCGAGAAGGCCGGCCTCACGCTCGACGACATCGACCTGGTCGAGATCAACGAGGCCTTCGCCTCGGTCGTCCTGGCCTGGGAGAAGGAACTCCGGCCTGACATGAGCAAGGTCAACGTCAACGGCGGCGCCATCGCCCTCGGCCACCCGCTGGGCGCCTCGGGCACCAAGCTGCTGGCGACGCTGCTGAACGAGCTCGAGCGGACGCAGGGCCGGTACGGGCTGCTCACGATGTGCGAGGGCGGCGGCATGGCCAACGCCACGATCATCGAGCGGTTGGACTGAACGCCGCCGAGGTGATGACCTGACGGTTGCCGCCCGGGACGGGGGTTCCCGGGCGGCGGCCGGTCGAGAATGCGGCCGGCGAGAACGACGAGTTGCGCACCTGCGGACGGCGCACTGGGGAGACGACGCATGTCGAAGTGGGGGAGGGGCCGGCGGCTGCTGGTCGTGGCCGTCGCCGTGCTGGCGCTGGCGGCGGCGACCGCGTGCAACGAGCCAGGCTCCGGCGGGGCCCAGCCCGACGGGCTCGAGCGCGTCCTGCGCGGCACCGAACCGGCGTCCTGGGACGTCCGCCCGGGCGTCGAGGCGATCACGGTCACCGGTGCCGAGCCCGGCCAGGCCCTCACCCTCTACGGCCGCCGCGGCCGCAGGCTCCTCACTTTGCTCGCCGACGAGGAGGGCCAGGCCCAGTTCTCCTACCTGCCCGCCCGCCACGTCACCGTGCCGTCGGGCGCCGAGCTGGACTACGCCGACCTCGGCGACCTGAGCGAGGGCGGCGTCGTCGAGCCGGGCACCTACGTCGTGCGCGACGACACGGCCGAGCCCCGGCTGGCCACGAGCCGGATCCACGTGCTGGGCCGCGACGACACGCCGGAGGAGTCGCTCTACGACGGCCAGCAGCTCCGGGGCGTCGAGCTGGACATCGCGTCCAACCCCAAGCCGGGCACGAGCGTGGAGGACGGCTTCCAGTACATCGAGACGCGCGACGGCGTCCTCCTGTCCGCCATGGTCCGCTTCCCCGACTCGGCGCTGTACGGCCCGCCGCCGTACCCGACCGTCGTCGAGTACTCGGGTTACGGGCCGTCGAACCCCGAGCGGGAGGAGGCCGGTGTCCGCCTCGCCCGGGCCTTCGGCTATGCGACGGTGTCGGTCAACATGCGCGGGACCGGCTGTTCCGGCGGCGTGTTCGACATCTTCAACCCGGCCCAGGCCGCGGACGGCTACGACGTGATCGAGGTCGTCGGCCGCCAGCCCTGGGTTCTCGACGGCCGGGTCGGCATGGTCGGCCTGTCGTACTCGGGCATCTCGCAGCTGTACGTGGCGGCCACGCGGCCGCCGCACCTGGCCGGCATCACGGCCCAGTCGGTCATCGCCGACCCGTGGCTCATGCAGTGGCCGGGCGGCATCTTCAACAGCGGGTTCACCGAGCAGTGGCTGGCCGAACGCGAGCGCCAGTCGGCCCCCGGCGGCTCGAGCTGGGTCACCGACCGCATCGACGCCGGCGACGAGGACTGCGCCGCCCACCAGCCGCTCCGCCTCCAGAACCCCGACTTCCGCAGCTTCGGCCACTCGCTCGACACGTACCCGCCGGCGATGGAGGCCCGTGACCTGCGCCGCCTCGTCCACGACATCGAGGTGCCCGTTTACATCACGGCCGCGTTCCAGGACGAGCAGACCGGCCCGCAGGCGATCACCCTGCTCGACGAGTTCGAGAACGCGCCCGTGCTGCGGGCCGGCATCTGGAACGGCCGCCACCCCGACGGCTATGCCGCGACCAACCTCATGAGCTGGTTCGAGTTCCTCGAGTTCTACGTGCACGGGGAGGTGCCGCGGCTCAACGAGTTCATCCGGGGCGCGGCGCCGGGCATCCTCGCCGACCAGTTCGGCCTGCAGGACACCACGATCGACCCCGACCGCTTCGTCGAGGAGTACGGCGACGACGTCGAGGCCGCCCGGGCCGCCTACGAGGCCGAGGACCCGATCACGGTCGGGTTCGAGAGCGGTGCCGGCGAGAACGAGGTCGGCGAGGCCGGCGCCACGTTCGAGGAGACGTTCCCGTCGTGGCCCGCCGAGGAGGCCGAGGCCCGCACCTGGTACCTCGGCGGTGATGGCGCCCTGTCGGGCCGGACGCCGGGGGGCCGCGGCGGGGCCGACAGCTTCCGCTTCGACGCCGAGGCGGGTGCCTCGACGCTGTTCGGCGGGACGGGCGAGTACCCGCTCACGTCCCCGACCTGGACCGACGCCGAGTGGACCCGGTTCGAGCCGGAGGAGCAGCTCTCGTACCTGACCCCGCCGATGGAGGAGGACCTGATCGTCGCCGGCCCCGGCTACGCCGACCTCTACGTCCGCAGCGAGACCGAGGACGTGACCGTGCAGGTCAGCATCTCGGAGGTTCGCCCCGACGGGGTCGAGTACCTCGTGACCAACGGTTGGCTGCGGCTGGCGCACCGCGAGGTGGACGAGGAGGACTCCAGCGGGACCGAGGTCGTGCACTCGTTCCTGCGCGAGGACATCCGTCCCGTGCGCCCCGGCCGGTGGATGCGGGCGCAGGTCGACCTGCCCTCGTTCGCCCACGCCTTCCGGGAGGGGTCGCAGCTGCGGCTGACGATCGCCACGCCGGGCCGCAACCACGCCACGTGGGAGTTCGAGAACCCCGACTACGGCGGCGCGCTGCCCGTCCACACGGTCGCCCGCACGCCCGAGCGGGCCTCTGCGCTGGTCCTGCCGGTGCTGGAGGGGCTCGATGCCCCCGACGCCGCCACCGCGCCGTGCCCGGGACTGCGCGGGATGGCCTGCCGGCCCTACGTCGCCACCGCGAACACGCCCGCCCGCTGAGTCCGCCTGCCTACCGGCCCCGCCGACCCGTCCCCGCCGAGGAGGTGGGGGCGGGGCCGGGCCCTACGATGGCGCTGTGCGTCGTCCCCCCCGCCCCTCGCCGTGGACCCTCGTCGGCCTCGCCCTGGCCGGCGTGGTGGCGTGGCTCATCACGGGCCGGAGCGCGGTGGCGATCGTGGTGGCCGTGGTGGTGATGTGGCTCATCCTCAAGGCGGGCTTCGCCGTGCTACGCAGCCTGGCGACGCCGCTGCCGCCGCCCCCGCCCCCCGGCGAGCTGCGCAAGGTCAAGATCCTGTTCCGGTGCTCGCTGTGCGGCACCGAGGTGCGCATGACGAGCGCCAACGACGAGGTGCCCGAGCCGCCACGTCACTGCCAGGAGGACATGGACCTCGTGGCCCCGATCGAGTAGCCGGGGTTTCCCACAGGTTGTGGACAAATCTGGGGGTAGTTGCACGAATGTAACTTCGTTGACCTGGGGGTCAACACCGGTCCCACTCTCCGTCCCCGACCATCACGGGTTTTTAGGTGACAGGAGATCGTCCGCCACTCTCAGCGGTATTGGGTCGCGGTGATGATCCCTCCACAGATCGCCGCCAAGCCGATGCCCAGGTAGGCGTTGCTCGTGCCGCCGGGGAGCACGTCGAGGTAGTTCAGCAGGATCACGACGAACCCGACGCCGAGCAGCGTGAACATCAGCATCGGGACCCACATCGGACTCGGTAGGTCGTGTCGCGGCGCCGGCGGCGTGTAGCGGGTCGAGCTCGTCGGTCGGCTGCGCGTCGTGGCCTCGGGGGTGGTGCCCTTCGGCGTCACGCGTCCCCCGGGCACCTTGCGCTTGGCGGGCTTGGCCATGCGGGGAGGGTAGGTGATCGCGCCGAGGCCGGTTACCTCCTCCGGAGCGACGGGCATGATCAGGGGTGTGACCCCCACGCAGAACGGCCAGCCGGCGGTGTTGGCCGCTGTCGACATCGGTACGAACTCGGTCCACCTCGTCGTGGCCAGGGTCGAGCGCGAACGGTTCGAGGTGCTCGAGCGCGAGCGCGAGATGGTCCGCCTGGGCTCGTCGGCCGGTGACATGAAGGAGATGACCGACGCCGCCATGGACCGGGGCGTCGAGGCGCTCGACCGCTTCCGGCAGGTGGCCGCGATCCACGGGGCCGAGCTGCGAGCGGTGGCCACCTCGGCGGTGCGCGAGGCGGCCAACCAGGGTGTCTTCATCCGGCGGGCGAAGCAGGAGGCCGGCGTCGATGTCGAGGTCATCTCCGGCTTCGAGGAGGCGCGGCTCATCCACCTCGGCGTCCTCCAGGCGGTCCCGTCGTTCGACCGGCAGATGCTGGTGTGCGACCTCGGCGGCGGCTCGACCGAGTTCGTGGTGGGGCGCAAGGGTGACCTGCTCTACGCCCGCAGCCTCAAGCTCGGCGCGATCCGCATGACCCTGCGCTACTTCGCGGACACCAAGCCGACGCCCAAGGCGATGGCCAGGGCGGCGGACGCCTGCCGCGCCGACATCCGCGACACGCTGGCGCCGGTCCGGCGCGAGGTCCGCCGGCTGGGGTTCGAGCTGGCCGTGGGCAGCTCCGGCACGATCGGTGCCGTCTTCCAGATGATCTCGGCGCGGTCCGACGGGCCGGCGCCGAAGACACTGAAGAACCTGGTCGTAACCCGCGACGAGATCGACGGCGTGGTGAAGCGCCTGCTGAAGGACCCCACCGAGAAGGGGCGGGCCAAGACGCCCGGCCTCGATCCCAAGCGGGCCGACATCATCCTGGGAGGCGCGCTGATCCTCGAGCAGGCGTGCGCCGAGCTCGGCGTCGAGGAGCTGACGTTTTCCGACTACGCGCTGCGCGAGGGCGTGCTGCTCGACACGTGGAACCGCCGGTCGGGGGGCACGCTCGACCACCTGGCCGACCTGCGCAAGCGCAGCGTCCAGCACCTGGCCGACCTCATGGACGAGGACGTCGCCCACTCCGAGTGGGTCGCCCACCTGGCGCTCGAGCTGTTCGACGCCACCGCCTCCCGCCACGGGCTCGGCCCCGCCGACCGCGAGCTGCTCGAGGCGGGCGCGCTGCTCGCCAACGTGGGCCTCTACGTCTCCCACGCCGGGCACCACAAGCACAGCTACTACGTGATCCGGAACAGCGAGCACCTCACGGGCTTCACCGATCGCGAGATCGAGCTGGTCGCCCAGGTCGCCCGGTACCACCGCAAGTCGGGGCCCCGGAAGCGGCACCTCGAGTTCGGGCTGCTCTCCGTGGCGGACCAGGACCGGGTGCGCACGCTCGCCGGCCTGCTGCGCGTCGCCGTCGGGCTCGACCGCAACCACGCCCAGAAGGTGGCCGGCCTGCGCAGCCGGCCCGACGAGGACGGCCGCCTCGTCATCGAGGTGCGGGCAGCGCCGGGTGCCGAGATCGGGCTCGACCTCTACGCCGCCCGGCAGCGGATCGGCCTGCTCGAGGACGCCCTGGGCCTCGACATCGACATCGTGGGGGAGGGCGAAATGCCGCCGACCGACGACGACCTCGCCGATGCGGGCCTCTTCCCGGGCGCGACCGCCGTCGCGGGGGACTAATGCCCGGCGGCCCGGCGGGAGCCCGGGGTTAGCCTGCCCGGGTGCCGACGCGGGTCCTGGTCATCGACAACTACGACAGCTTCGTCTACAACCTCGTCCAGTACCTGGGCGAGCTGGGCGCCGAGCCGCTCGTGTACCGCCACGACGAACTGACCCTCGACGAGGCCGTGCAGCTGGCGCCCGACGCCGTGCTGGTCTCGCCCGGCCCGGGCCGCCCGGAGGACGCCGGGCTCTCGAACGAGGCCATCCG
>Ga0126306_10000665_pt1 | contig 16783 bp, 19 predicted proteins | sample Plot27_FD_92592 | JGI IMG/M metagenome (GOLD analysis project Ga0126306, IMG submission 92592) | Serpentine soil microbial communities from UC McLaughlin Reserve, CA, USA - Plot27 | ecosystem: Environmental > Terrestrial > Soil > Grasslands | place: USA: UC McLaughlin Reserve, Lake County...
GCGACGGTCACCGTCACCGGCTCTTTGCCGGTCGGCGAAGGGCTCGACGACGGGCTCACTCGTCGGGAAGGAGGTTGCGGACGTCGCGGTTGAAGTCCCTATCCGCTCGATCAGCTCGGATATCTCCGTCCGCACGCAGTCGTGGCCTCCGGCCCAAGGAATGCGCTCGACCGTGCGTCAGGCGCGCCGGCGGCGAGCACAAGGTCGACAGTGCAACAGCCCGCCGGCGGGTCTCAACAGAGGTTCCGTTGAGTGGGAGTTTCGCCAGCGCACGCCGGCTGAGCAGTCAAGCTGTCCGCATGGCGGGCAAGGCCAAGGAGCAGGCGGGACGCTCGGTCACCAGCAAGGTGGTGGCGCTACTCGAGGCGTTCGATCCCGCCGCCGTCGAGCTGTCGCTGAACGACCTGGCGCGCCGCGCCGGGCTGCCACTCTCCACCGCGTACCGGCTCGCCACCGAACTGGTCGAGTGGGGCGGGCTCGAGCGGGGCGACAGCGGCGGCTACCGGATCGGCCTACGGCTCTGGGAGATCGGTTCGCTGGCCAGCCGTGGCGTGGGCGTGCGCGACGTCGCCGTGCCGTTCATGCAGGACCTGTACGAGGCAACGCACGAGAACGTACATCTCGCCGTCCTCGACGGGCGGGAGGCGCTATACATCGAGAAGATCAGCGGCCGGCTCGCCATCCCGGTCAAGTCGCGCCGGGGCGGCCGCGTGCCACTGCACGCTACCGGGGTCGGCCGCGTGCTGCTGGCGTACGCGCCGCCGGACCTGCTGGAGGAGGTGCTCGCCGCGGGCCTGCGCCGCTACACCCCGCACACCATCGTCGCGCCGGGGCACCTGCGGCGCGCCCTCGCCGAGATCCGCCGGGACGGCTTCGGTTTCGCGCACGAGGAGCTGACACCTGGCACCGCCTCCGTGGCGGCCCCCGTCTTCGGCGCCGACTTCGCCGTGGTGGCGGCGCTCTCGATCATCTCCTGCACCAGCCGGGTCAACCTCCGGCGGCTAGGTCCGGCGGTCCGGCTGGCCGCGATCTGTATCTCCCGCGAGCTCCGCGACGGGCCGTCCCCGGCGGGCATCCGGCCCGTCGCTGGTGCGCGTCAGCGCTCTTGAGCACCGATTTCTGTCCCGTTCCCACTCACCGGCAACGTGATCTTTTCGTTACGCCGGGTTTATGTGAGCGTTGCAGTTACACGGGAACGGGAAGGAAAGCTTGGTGGCGGGCAATTCGGTGGATGCAGGACGATCGGTGACGAGCAAGGTCATCGCCATCCTGCTCACGTTCACTCACGGCAGCGTCTACTCGCTGACCGAGATCGCCCGGCTGACCGGTCTCCCGATCTCCACCGCACACCGGCTCGCCACCGAGCTGGCCGCGTGGGGCATCCTCGAACGCACCGACGACACCCAGTACCGCGTCGGGCTGCCGCTACGGATGATCGGCACCCACGCGGTGCACGCGCCGGGCATGCACGAGCGAGCCCGGCAGGTGATGGATGACCTGGCCTGCGCGACCCGCTCCACCGTGCGGCTCGGCGTGCTCGAGGAGCACGAGGTCGCCTACATCGAGAAGTCCGCGAGCAGCCGACCGGTCTCGGCGCCCGCCGGCCCGGCGACCGTACCCGCCCACGCAACCGCGATGGGCAAGGCGCTGCTGGCGTTCCTGCCGCACCGGCTGGTGGACGAGATCATCGCCGCCGGGCTGCGGCGGTACACGCCCTTCACGCTCACCACCCGGGACCGGTTGCGCCACTCGCTCGCGATCATCCGGCTGACCCAGGTGGCGATCGCCCGGCGCGAGCACGACCTGGAGTCCTCGGCGCTCGCGGTACCGGTCTTCGGGGCCGGCGGCACCGTGGTCGCCGCGCTGGAGTTGGAGGCGCGTGACCCGATGACCGACCTGCGCGCCGTGCAGCCGGCCGTGATCGTGGCCGCCAGGAGCCTGACCCGCGAGCTGGCGACGAGCCGGGCCCAGGGGCAGCTCGCGATCAACGCGGAGCACCGGATCTGCCGGGCCAGCAACGGCGCATGACGGCGGATCAGCCAGCCTCTTCGCTACGGACCGGGACGTTCGTCGCGCCGGGCTCGCTGATTCGGGCCGCGATCGCGACGGTGCCCGGCTCGGTCAGCATGATCGAGTAGTGGTTGGTGTCGGGGACCAGCTCGTCGGTGAGCTGCGGGACCCGCGACCGCCAGTGCCGCACCAGCTCGTCCGGGATCAGCGGTGGGGTGAGGTTCTGCAGGTTGCGCGCGGCGCGCAGGAGGTGGATCGGGACGGTGAGCTGATCCAGCGCGGACGCCACTACGTCCGTGCTGGCCAGCGTCTCCGGCGCGTCCGCCTCGACAGCCGCCTCGGCGACCCGGGACACCAGCCGCGGCGGCGTTCCCGCCAGGTCGTAGCGCAGGTACGCCTCGACGTCGTCGTTCCAGACGTCGACGAAAGCCGGGTGGACGCGCCAGAAGTCCAGGTAGTCCTGCTCGGTCGCGAACCAGAGGCGCAGCCGGGCCAGTGCCGGCCCGAGCGCGGCCGGGATCGCGTCCGCGTGCGCCACCCCCTCGGGGAGGGGCAGCGGCAGGCCACCGTCCACCAGTACCAGCCGGTCGACGAGATCGGGCCGATCGGCGGCGAGGACCACGGCGACGAACGCCCCCATCGACTCCCCGACCACGACCACGGGCGCGTCGCCGCCGCGTGCCGTCGCCTCCAGCAGCCGCGCACAGTCCTCGGCGTGCGTGCGCATGCCGTATGGGCCGGTCAGCGCGGCGCTGCCGCCACGGCCGCGCAGGTCTGGCGCGATCAGGGTGATGTCCGGGCTGAGGTGCCTGGCGACCGGGGCAAGCGCGAGCGAGGACGCGGTGATGCCGTGGAGACCAAGCACCCTGCGTGGCCCGGAACCCCAGCGGGCGACCCGCAGCCGGCCACCACGCACCGGGGTGTCGAAGAAGTCGCGCGCTGTCATCGCCTACCTCTGACCAGTTGCTTGATGTATCGGGCGAGCTGATCGGTGACGACTCCGGGGACGGACTCGACCATGCTGCGCCTCCTGCCGCAGCGCCGGCGTGCGCGGCGCTGCCCCGATCACCATACGAATCCGCGTATCTACCCAGGACGCGCGCTTCTACCTGGCGGAACCACCGCTCCAGTGCGGAACCACCGCTCCCGTGCGCCGGCGACGTGTGGGCGGCGTCACATTGTGTGTTAGCAATTAGCTTGCTAACTTGTTAGCGGACCATCAATCGTACCCCGAGGAGATGAACATGACCGAAACCACCTACGCACCGGCTGACGCGTTCGCCGCCGCCAACGAGGCCGCCCAGCACGTGCGGGAGTTCGGCGAGCGGGCCAACCAGACCGGCCGCGCGTTCGGCCAGCTGGCGTTCGACGCCTACGAGAAGGCCGTGGCCAGCGTCGTCGAGTTCGAGAACAAAGCCGCCGAGGCCGCCCCCGTCGACTGGGTGAAGACCGCCGTCGGCGCCCACGCCGCGCTCCTGCAGGACGTGAACGCCGCGTACGTCAAGGCCGCGCGGGTCGTGCTCGACTGACCCAGGTATCAGCGCTCTACTTGCTCTCGAAAGGCCCGGAACCCGCTGTGGTTCCGGGCCTTTCGCTGTCGTCGGCCGGCTGGCCGTCGGCGCCCGGTTGGTTGCCGCCGGACCGGCGTCCGCGCCGATGGCGGCGGGCGAGCGTCACCTCGGTGAGCGCGGTGTAGATCTCGATCAGTGCCTGGCGCTGCTTGGCGGTCAGATCGGGATCCTCCTGGATCGCCGCCACCACGGGCGAGACCTCCCGTCGCTCGTCGCTGAGCGTGGCGGCCTGGCCCTGCAACGCGTCCGCGGAGGTGTGCAACGACCGGGCGATCGCGTCCAGCACCTGCTCGGACGGCGCGCGAAGGCCCCGCTCGATCTGGGACAGGTATGGGTTGGAGATGCCGACCATGGTGGCGAGCTGACGCATCGGCAACTCCGCCAGCTCGCGCTGCTGGCGGATGATGTCGCCGAGCGTCGGCGGCGTGCGGTCCCGGTCGGTCACGAACCGAGGATACCGAGCTACGACAGCCGGCGATCGGCGTCGGCGCCGCGGAGAAACGCGTCGATCAGCGGGGCCACCTCCGCCGGGCTGTCGAAGACGAGCAGGTGACCGCCGCCGGGCACCACGTGCAGCCGGGCACGGGGTATGCAGGCGGCCAGGATCCGCGAGTTGCTCGCCGGCATTATCGGGTCGTCGTCGCCGGTGAGCACCAGCGTCGGTTGGCGGATGGACCATGGCAGGCCGAGCCAGCCGGTCAGCCCGGAGAGCCGGTTCAGGTGGGATATGAGGCTGTGCGGCACCAGCAGCCCGAGCCGCGCAACCAGCTCGGGCTGCTGCCGGATCCGGCCGCCGAACAGCTCACCGAGATCCTGCCGGCCGCTCGGCGAGATCCACGGCAGGAGCAGCCGCAACAACGCCGACAGCCGGCCAGGAACGTGCAGCACGCCGGCCGAGGTGGAGGCGAGGACCAGCCGCTCCACCCGCTCCGGCGCGAGCACGGCGAGCTGCTGGGCGACCAGCCCGCCGAACGAGACGCCGAGGACGTGCGCGGAGCGGACGCCGACCGCGTCCAGCACGCCCGCCGCGAACCGAGCCAGCTCCACGAGCGACTGCGGGAAGGCGGGTAGCTCGCTGCCGCCGATCCCCGGCGCGTCGAACGCGATCGTGCGGAAGCCGGTCAGCTCGCCGAGGAGCGGGTCCCATGCCTCGAGGCCGCCCCAGATACCCATGATCAGGAGCAGCGGCGGCCCCTCGGCGCGCACCTCGATCCGGGTACGGACTCCGTTGACCAGCAGCCGTCTGGGTCTGTCGGGCTCCGGCGCCGGCTGGGTGCTCGCTACTTCAGCATCTCCCGCGCCGCGGAGACGTAGGCGTTGCTCACGTCCTGGATGAACTTCGCATGCGCCGAGGCGATGCCGGACACCCAGTCGAGCTGGGTCGCCCCGGCCGCCTTCTCCTCGAAGTCGACCATGCTCTGCAACGACTTCTCGTACGCCTCCAGGGTGACGTTGCCGGCCGCCTTCGCCGACTCGATGAACCGCTCGTTGAGTTCGCGGATCCGCTGGATCGCCTGTTCGGTGGCCTCGGTGGCCTGTGCCGCGGCCGCCGCGGCCTGTTCCGTGCCCTGGTTGGGGTCGTCAGCGGTCATAGCTACCCTCTCTTCGGTCGGAAATCCCTACATGCGGACGTACTCACCCGGGCCGTCGCCGATCACCGGGTGCTGGTCGCTACCGATCCGGGGCGGTTTGACCTTCGGCCCGGCGCGCGCCGCCCCCCATTTCGCCCAGTCCTCCCACCAGGAAGCTTGCGTCCGGGTGGCCTCCTGACGCCACTGCTCCGGAGTCTCGGGGTTCTGTTCGGCCACCTCGTACCAGGCCTTCGGGCTGGGCGGGTTGACGATGCCGGCGATGTGGCCGCCGCTGGAGAGGATGAACCGCACGTCACCGGCGACGTGCTGGGTGGTCGCGTACGATGACGTCCACGGCACGATGTGGTCGTTGATGGCGGCGACGACGTAGAGGTCCTCGTCCACGTCATCGAGTTTCAGCTGCTCGCCGGCGATCTCCAGCTCACCCTTGGCGAACTGGTTCTTCACGTAGCAGGAGCGCAGGTAGAAGGAGTGCATCGCGGCCGGCATCCGGGTGGCGTCGCTGTTCCAGGCCAGGATGTCGAAGGCCGGCGGCTGCTTGCCCATCAGCCAGTTCGAGACGACGTAGTTGAAGATCAGGTCGTTCGGCCGCAGCATGTCGAACGTGCCGGCCATCTCGTGGCCCTCGAGGTACCCCCGCTGGGCCATCTTCTTCTCCAGCTTGGCCACCGACGCCTCGTCGGTGAACCGGCCCAGCGCGCCGGGGTCGGAGAAGTCCACCATGGTGTTGAGCAGCGTCATGGTGTTGATCCGCTTCTCCCCGATCGCGTCGAGGTAGGCGGCCGTCATCACCGTGATCGCGCCGCCGAGGCAGAGGCCGACCAGGTCGACCTTCTGCGCGCCGGTGATCTCGCGGACCATGTGGAGGGCCGCCCGCGGCCCGTTGATCAGGTAGTCGTCCATGGTGGTGCCGGCCATCGAGGCGTCCGGGTTGCGGTAGCTGATCGCGAACACGGTCCGCCCGTGCTGCACCGCCCACTCCACGAAGCTGCGCCCAGGGGCCAGGTCCATGACGTAGTACTTGTTGATCCACGGCGGGCTGAGCAGCAGCGGCACCTCGTGCACCTGCTTGGTCTGCGGCAGGTACTGCAGTACCTCAATGAGGCGGCTGCGATACACCACCTTGGCCGGCGTACAGGCCAGGTTGCGGCCCACCTCGAACGGCGACGCGTCTACCTGACGCGGGCGGCCGTCGTTGTGCAGCAGGTCGTCGGTGAAGTTCTTCAGCCCGTCGAGCAGGCTTCGCCCGCCAGTCTCGAACGCACGCTTCAGCACGGCCGGGTTGGTCGGCGCGAAGTTCGTCGGCGAGAACGCATCGGCGAGGAAGCTCAGCGCGAGCTCTGCCTTGCCCCGGTCCACCGGGTCCAAATCGGACATCCGGACCAGGTCCGTGCCGTACTGGCGGAGAGCCAGGTACGTCTGGCGCACGCCCCAGTAGGCAGGGTTGGCGTCCCAGGCCGGGTCGGCGAACCGCTTGTCCTTCGAGTCCACCGGCATCGGGCCCTCAGCCTTGTTGCCCCAGATCCGGTTCGCCGTCGACAGCCCGGCGTTCACCAGGTTGGCGCTCAGCCGCAGCGCCGCCGAGGTACCGGCCACCGGATGCTGGACGGCCGCCCGGGCGGCCGCGATCAGCGCCTGACCGAAGAGCGCGGGGTCGTTGTCGGTGAAGAGCGTGACCTCGGGGCCGAGCGCACCGGCCGCCTCGGCGCCGGTGTCTTCGGCCCGCTCGCCGGCGGGCGGCCCGGCTGGCTGTGCGGGTGGTGTCGTCACGACGAGCCGCCGAGGTAGTACCGGAACAGGATCTCCGCGACGCACACCGGCTTCTCGCCGCCCTCCCGCTCGAAGGTGAGCGCGAGGGTGGTCTGATAGCCGCCCTTCACCTCGTCCACGGCGGTGCAGTCCGCGGAGAGCCGCACCTTGCTGCCGACCGGGACCGGCGCCGGGAAGCGCACCTTGCCCAGGCCGTAGTTGACGACCTGCGCGACGCCCTCGACGTGCAGGATCTCCTCGAGCAGCGCGGGTGCAAGCGAGAGCGTGAGGTAGCCGTGCGCGACGGGTCCGCCGAACGGGCCGCTGCGGGCGCGCTCGGGATCGGTGTGAATCCACTGGTGATCCCAGGTCGCCTCGGCGAACAGGTTCACCTGCTCCTGGGTGATCTCGTGCCACTGGCTCTTGCCGAGGTGGCCACCGGCCAGCTTGGGGAGCGTCTCGGCCTGAACCATGGTGGTGTCGGAACTAGGCAAGTTCGGCCTCCCAGTCTCGGTCCTGCAGGGCGTCCCGGATGTAGGCCAGGAAGCGCGCCGCGGTGACCCCGTCGAACGCGCGGTGGTCGTAGGGGAGTCCGAGGACACACAGGTGATGGATCGCGATCGCGTCGCCGACCACGGTCGGCCGCCGGGAGACCCCCTCGGTGGTGATGATCCCGACGTTGGGCTGGTTGATGATCGCCGCCGACGCGCACGTCCCCAGTGGACCCGGGTTGCTGATCGCCCGGTCCATGAACGGCAGGTAGGTCAGCGAGGCGCCCTCGTTCTTGCGGAACGCCGCCTTGTGCTTCTGGCGAAGCAGGACGCCGTAGTCGGGCTCGTCCACGCCGAGCAGCTCCTGCATGCCCTTCGACGTCAGCCCGATCTTTCGGCCAGCCATCCGGGCGCCGTCGGCGGTCCGCCGGACGATGTTGTGGGTCTGGATCGCATACGCGTCATCGATGACCAGATCGGGGTGCTGATCGGTCGGCGGAGAGATCGGGATGCGAGTGCGCTCAGCCTCCCAGAGCGCATCGGCGAGGGACGCGATGGTGTCGGGGTTGGCCACCAACCGACCATATGCCCGACCCTCACGGACCGAACAGGCGCCCTTCCACACGCCGGAAACGGCCTCATCACGGGGAGCTATCCGGAGCGCCGCCGGAACCTACGCGCTCGAGCCACTCGACGTACTCGAGGTAGGGCCGCATCGCGGTCTCCAGCTGCTCGGTCAAGGCGGCGTGCTGCCTGGCCAGCTGCTCGGTGCGCTCGGCGACGGCGCACAGCTGCTGCGCGGCGGCGGTCACCCTTCCGGTCACCGCGCTCTCCTCGGTGCTCGGGATGAACCTGATCGTCAATGACGAGACGCAGTGGGGGCACTCGCGCTGACGCTCGCGGTGATAGCGGCCATCTCGACGACGCTGCTGATCTGGGCCAAGCGCAAGGGCTGGTGGTAGGCCCTCAAGAACGCCGGCCTCAGTGCCTGAGATCTTCACGGGTTACGGAGGCCCACAGCGGCTGGCACCATCCCAGAAGATGGTGAGCGGATGGTCATAGGATGATGAGACGCCCGCCGCCGAGTGAGGAGGTCGGCTCGTGGCCGAGGCCGAAAGGTCGGAGAAGATGACGATCAACGTGGGCGTCGTTGATCTCGGGCAGATCGATCTGTTGGTCCGCGAGGGCTTCTACACCAACCGCACCGACTTCATCCGCGCGGCGATCCGCCACCAGCTCAGCGCAAGCGGCGAGGCGATCGCCCAGACGGCGGCCCGCAAGGCGCTGGTCCTGGGCACCGAACACTACAGCCGCAGCGTCCTGGAGGAGCTGCGGGCCGCCGGCCGCACCGTGCACATTCGGGTAATTGGACTGGCCAGCATCGGCGACGATGTCACACCCGAACTCGCACTCGCGACGATCGCCTCGGTCGAGGTGCTCGGCGCCTTCCGAGCCAGTCCAGCCGTGAAGGCAGCGCTGGCCGCGCGGACGGCGTGAGCGGCACTCCAGCACGCGCCGTGGCACGCCAGCACGGTCGGTGAGTCCCTGGCGCGATCAGCGCCCGTCATCGGCAACGTCACATCGAGAGGACCTAGGCATGAATGAGCAGCAACAGGCCGACATGGCCGCCGCAACCCGGCTCACCCGGGAGGGCCGGCTGGCCGAGGCAACCGCCATCATCCAGCGGAGCCTCGGATCACCGCCCGGCACTGAAGTCCCCCCGACGGCCTCACCGGCGGTCACACAGCCACAGCATCCCCCTCGCCGTCAACCAGGCGGAGAAGCCGCGGCACTCCTGGGCAGGTTCAACCGCGGAGGAGCATCAGATCGATCGCCCCACGCGCTTGGGCCCGCGCGCCAGAACAACCCGATCCGAGCGCGCATCCCCGACCTGCTGCGCCGCCTGGCCCATACCGCACCGCACGCCGATGAGACCGCCGCGGCTCGGCCCGGTGGGCAGTTCCTCCAACGCTCCTACACGAACGCGGCCGGGACGCGCGCTTACAAGCTCTACATTCCCACCGGCTACCGCGGACAGGAGGTTCCGCTGATCGTGATGCTGCACGGCGGCACGCAGACCGCCGACGACTTTGCGGCGGGCACCCGGATGAACGAGCTGGCCGAACGGGACACCTTCCTCGTGGCCTATCCGGAGCAGGACCGCGCCGCCAACCCCAGGGGGTACTGGAACTGGTTCCAGCCGACAGACCAGCACAAGGGTGTCGGCGAGCCCTCCCTCATCGCAGGGATCACGCGGCAGATCATGACGACCCATTCGATTGACGACAGGCGCGTCTACGTGGCCGGTCTGTCCGCTGGGGGAGCCATGGCGGCCATCATGGCCGCGACCTACCCGGAGCTGTACGCCGCCGTCGGCGTCCATTCCGGCCTCCCGTATGGGGCCGCCCACGACCTCCCCTCCGCGTTCGCGGCGATGAACCAGGGCCCTCCGCCGGGCGCCGGCCCCGCTGTCGACGGCGTCCCCCTGATCGTCTTCCACGGCGACCAGGATCGCCTAGTGGCCGCCATCAACGCCGACCACCTGGCCCAACAAGCCCTCCAGGCGATCACGATGGCCGTCCGCTCCCAGCCCGCGCGGCACAGGGCAACGACCACGTCGGGACAGGTTCCCGACGGCCACGCCTACACCCAGACCACCTACCACGACGCCGCCGGTGACACCATCGTCGAACACTGGACGATCCACCAAGCCGGTCACGCCTGGTCAGGGGGCAGTCCACACGGCTCCTACACCGACCCGCAGGGACCGGACGCCTCCGCCGAATTAGTACGGTTCTTCCGAACACACCGCACGCGCCCCTGACCACCCGGTGGCACCGACCACGAAAGGGATCCGCTACCAGGAGCTTGTCAAACCTATGGCGGCTCCTGCCGCGCCGGGCCGACAACTGCTCGCGTTGGCCCCCGGCATCCTGATCAGCCGCGCCGGGGTCTCCGCAATCGTCGGGTTCCTCGGCTCCAGGCCGCCAGCCTCGCGGCTCCCGTGCGCTTGGCAATAGCACTAGCGCTCGGCCTTCGACAGGGCGAAGCGCTCGAGCTGCCGCCTCATTTGCCTTGCGGCGTAGGACGAGCTCCAGGTCGCCCTACCGCAGAGACTCCAGCCGGTCGCCAACCGCAGCGAACAGCACGATCAGCACGCCGACGGTCACTAGGGCCGCCGCCCCCGTGCCGTTCTCGGTGTCGAACACCGCGATGACGCCGACGGCGGCGAGGGCCGAGACCCAACAACGTCAGCACAATGGGACGAGCCGTCCTACCGATCGCCTGCAGTCGGACCCGTCTCGTCCCGGCCCGGGCTGCGGTACGCTCCGCACTGGTCATCCCGACATCCTGGCGAACAGACGCCACCGCTCGCCAGGGATGGTGCGAGGTGAGTACACACCTGCTGGCAGCTCCCGGCACGAGCGCGACCGCACGGTGCGGCGTGGTCGTGCGTCCCGCGCGCAGTGCGGCAAATGAGTCCGGCGTCGACGACGCGGCGGATACGCGGCGATCGGCGGTCTTGCTCGGAGGTCTTCGCACGTCACGGACAGGTGGCCGCAGTCTTGAAGACTGCCGACTCCCGACGAACGGCGGATCCGGCGAGCAATGGCACTGTCGAGTTGACGGTGCATACCGTGTCAGCAGGACCCGAGATGCACCAGGCACGGTCCCGCGATGCAGTGCCCAAGGTACCACCGCCGGCTCACTGGCCGGCGGCAGCGCAGACGCAACAGCTCACGTTCGTCCCCTCGTCTCGACGTTCGCGGTGGCCGTGGGGTGCCCCGGTGACTCACGGGAGGCAGCACAGGACGTCATCGAAGAGCTTGATCGCGTGCTCGGCGACAGAATCCTGTGGGTCCGGATCGAGAGCGGCCAGGCAGCGGGCACGTGCCAGCCGAACGACATCCACCCGGGAGGGCGTCATCTGACCGCGGCGAGGGCTGGAGCCGGCAACCCGCCGATCCATATAGTGACAAGAGCGCTGAGCAGGCGAGGACCTGCAGCAGCTCCTCGCAGAGGCTGAGCGGCAACTCGACTGCTCGCTCCCTCTCGGCGTGGAGGAGGCCCCGATGGCTAGACCGGAAACCGCTCGTCGCATCAAGCCCCGTGAGGCGCTGGTCTGGACGGCCGTCGCGATCCTGGGCGCGGTGTCCTGGGGCATCGTCGCCCTCGTCCGCGGCGAGCAGATCAACGCGGTGTGGCTGCTATTCGCCGCGCTGTCCTCGTACGCGATCGCCTACCGCTTCTACGCCCGGTTCATCGCCCGCCGGGTGCTAGGGGCCGACAACGACCGGGCGACGCCTGCGGAGCGCCTCGAGAACAGCATCGACTTTCACAAGACCGACCGGCGGGTGCTGTTCGGTCACCACTTCGCCGCGATCGCCGGCGCCGGGCCGCTCGTCGGCCCGGTCCTGGCCGCGCAGATGGGCTACCTGCCGGGCACGATCTGGATCATCGTCGGGGTGATCTTCGCCGGCGCGGTGCAGGACATGGTGATCCTGTTCTTCTCCATGCGCCGGGACGGCAAGAGCCTCGGGCAGATGGCGCGCGAGGAGATTGGGCCGTTCGGCGGTGCCGCGGCGCTGATCGCGGTGCTGCTGATCATGATCATCCTGCTCGCCGTGCTGGCGCTCGTCGTGGTCAACGCGCTCGCGCAGTCGCCGTGGGGCACGTTCTCCATCGCGATGACCATCCCGATCGCCATCTTCATGGGCTTCTACCTGCGGGTGTTCCGCCCGGGCCGGGTCATCGAGACCACGGTGATCGGCGTCGGGCTGCTGCTCCTCGCGATCGCCGCCGGCGGCTGGGTCGCAGACTCCGCGCTGGCCGACACGTTCACGTTGAGCCCGGAGACGTTGGTCATTTGCCTGGTCGTCTATGGCTTCCTCGCCTCCGTGCTGCCGGTGTGGATGCTGCTCGCGCCGCGGGATTACCTGTCCACGTTCATGAAGGTCGGCACCATCGGCCTGCTGGCGGTGGGCATCCTGGCCACCCTGCCCGCCGTGCAGGCCCAGGCGATCAGCCGGTTCGCCTCGAGCGGGCAGGGGCCGGTTTTCGCCGGGTCGCTGTTCCCGTTCGTGTTCATCACGATCGCCTGCGGCGCGCTGTCCGGGTTCCACGCGCTGATCTCGTCCGGGACCACGCCGAAGATGATCCAGAAGGAAGCGCAGGTGCGTTTCATCGGCTACGGCGGGATGCTCACCGAGTCGTTCGTTGCGATGATGGCCTTGATCGCGGCGGTGATCATCGAACCGGGCCTTTACTACGCGATGAACGCGCCGGCCGGCCTGCTCGGCGACACGGTGGAGTCGGCGTCGGCGGCGGTCGCGAACCTCGGCTTCACCATCAGCCCGGAGCAGCTGACGGCGGCCGCCGCCGCGGTCGAGGAGGAGACCCTGGTTGCCCGCGCCGGCGGCGCCCCGACGCTCGCCGTCGGCATGTCCGAGATCTTCTCCGGCTTCCTCGGCGGCGCTGCACTCAAGGCGTTCTGGTACCACTTCGCGATCATGTTCGAGGCGCTGTTCATCCTCACCACGGTTGACGCGGGCACCCGGGTCGGACGGTTCATGCTGCAGGACGCCCTGGGTAACCTCTGGAAGCCGATCGGCCGCACCTCCTGGAGGCCCGGCGTGTACGCGACTAGCGCGATCATCGTGGGCGCCTGGGGCTACTTCCTGTACGCCGGCGTCACCGACCCGCTCGGCGGCATCTACCAGCTGTTCCCGCTGTTCGGCATCGCCAACCAGCTCCTCGCCGCGATCGCGCTGACCGTGGCCACCACCATCCTGATCAAGTCCGGCCGGCTCAAGTGGGCCTGGGTCACCGCGATCCCGCTGGCCTGGGACGCCACCGTCACGCTCACCGCCAGCTGGCAGAAGGTGTTCTCCGGTGACCCGCGGCTGGGGTTCTTCACCCAACGGGCGATCTATCGGGACGCGCTGGCCGACGGGCGGGTGTTGCCTCCGGCCCAGGACGTGGGCGACATGCGGCAGGTCGTCACGAACGCCACCGTCGACGGCATCCTGGCCGCGATCTTCGCGCTGCTGGTCGTGGCCGTGATCGTGGACGCCGCTCGCATCTGGATCCGGGCCATCCGCAGGCCCGATCAGGTCACGATCACCGAGACACCCGCCGAGCCCTCGCGGGTGTGGGCGCCGGCCGGCCTGATCCCCACCGCCGAGGAACGCGAGCACATGGCGGTCATGGCCGCGTCGGACCGAAGGTAGGAGAGATGGCGAGCGTGCGCGCGGCTGCAGGCAAGGCGCTCTGGTATCTCAAGGAGGTCACCGGTGAGCACGACTACGCCCGTTACGTCGAGCACCAGCGACGCCAGCACCCGCACACGCCGGTGCTCTCCCGCCGGGAGTTCGAGCGGCGGCGGATGGACGGACTCGACAAGAGCCCGCAGCAGCGCTGCTGCTGACCGGGATCCGGTCTACCGCCGCTCTCCGGGGAACTCGCCGGCCGGCGCTCGGCCAAGGACAGCGCGCAGGCCGAGGTCAGTGGGCAGATCGGACGTGAAGCGGCGTATCCCGAAGCGCCGCGGGCAGTCGACCTCGATCGTCCGCCCGGCCAGATGCGGATACGCGCGGCGGTGCGCGTAGACCGGCACCTTGGGATCGCGCGACAGCGGCAGGAACCGTCGGGAGTCCCCGGCCTCGCGGCGGCTCGTGCGCCGCAGGCTCACCTCGCCCGCGACAGCACAGCAGAACGCCAGCCGAACCCAGTCGAACACCAGCGCCTCTCCCGGCCGGAGCTCTTGCCTGGCCCGCGGTGTAAGACGCACAGGTGTTTCCGCCGCCGGGCGATGCGTCGCCTCCATGGCGGTCAACCGCGCATTCCGGTCAGACCGCGGGGCCGGCCACCCCGGCGACATGAGTCACCGGCAGCTCGAAGCTGCGCGCCGCCCGGTGCGGAAGGTCCATCACCAGCCAGCGCGAGACGCGATGCGCCAGCGTGGACACGATCACCTCGTCGACCTGCTGCTTGCGCAGCGCATCCTTGATCGCATGGATAGGTCGCGGATCGCCCACCTCGCCATCGGCATCGACGCCAGCCTCACGGAGCCGAGCAAGCTCCTTCTCCAGACGCCGGCGGCCCATCGCCCGAGCCACCTCGTCCAAGCCGGGCAGGATGCCGGCGCCGCCGTCGACGCCGGATAAGGTCAACGGACGATCCACCGGCTCGAGGTCACTGACCGCGGTGGCCGGAACCACGAAATAGAACTGACACGGTCCAGCGGCCACGCACTCCTCGAGCTTGCCCACCAAGTCCGGACCACCGAGCGTCTGGTTCGCCACGACCAGGTACCGACGCACTGGCATCACCTCGGGATCTCCCCACGACTGAGCATATCCCGACAGGAAGCCACACGGACCTTGGGCCGCCCTCCCGGCGGGTGACCACGGTGAACTCCACCACCACCGGTCCCACCGCAAACTGCAGATCCGGATCCTTCCGCTGCTGTGCGGCACGCAGCTCCGCCCGCAGACCCTCTACGAACTCGGCCACCGGTACCGACTTCGCCTCGTCGCCCACGTGACCTCCAAACCCGCGCCCGCCGCTTCGCCAGCGGTGGCCACCAGCCCTGTCACTAACGCCCCGTATTGCTGATCGGAATCCCTTAGTCGCACTGACGTTCTCAGAGGCCGGTCCTGCTGCGGAAACGCGGCCTGACCACCGTGCCGGCGCCTCTCCACCAAGGCTCCAGAGGCAGGTGGCAGGCTCGCCGGCGCCCACGTCGTCGTCCACCACGCCGCAGGCGTCGCGGCCGACACCGGCAGGACCTTCGCCGACGTCCTCGCCGACGACGCCACGATTACTGGCGCCCTGAGCGCCGATCAGATCGACGCCCTCCTCGATCCGGCAGCGCACACCGGTCAGAGCCGGCAGATCGCGCGCGACACCGCCACGCGTGCCCGCCTCATTGCGAATGCTCACCGCCGCCGGGACTGACCCACTGTGGGCGTAGGAACGGGCCCGAGGCTCCAAGCTCGGTTTGCTAGCAAGCGTCCCGGCTGCCACTAACGTCGCAGTCAACACCGTTCGCCGTCGCGGGCATCCTGTGGACGCGGGCTGGTGGCGTCGGATCCAACGGTGTTCCGCACGCTCGACGCCCTCGCGGCAGATGCGACGCGGGCACTCGCGGCGATCGAGGGCGCCCGCGCGGCGGCCCGGGCTCGGGTGTGGACACCGGCTGGTGACCTCGCCCCGGACGCGGCTCTCAGCGCTCGGGCGCCGCTGATCATCGACACCGATGCCGCGCTGGTCGCCGCCCACTCGGACCTTCTTCGACACTCTCGAAGCTGTCCGCGGCTTCGCAGGAGACGATGACGAACGGCCGTCGTCGCGGAGGAGGCTCGCCGGGTGCTGGTCCGCTTCGACGATCGCGTCCTGCACTACGACGTCGCCTTCCAGGCTTGATCCTCAACCTCGCGTCGCGTGCGCCGGAGAGACACACGCCATGCCGCCGACAGCGAACTCGCGGAACTGCCGTTGAGCGGACGTCGATCCTCGCGCCGACCGTTCGGGAACGGCGCCTCTGCTCGGTTCACGTGCTGGCCGCCCCTGCTGTTGCCCAGCTGTCGCCCTATGACGCGCCGAAGTCGGGAACGGTGATCGCACCATCTCGGCCGAGGGGAAAGCCGGGGTTGTAGGCGATCTCCCAGACGTGGCCGTCCGGGTCGGTGAAACAGCCTGCATATCCGCCGTAGAACGTCTCTCTCGCCGCCTGTGTTATCTCCGCTCCGGCGTTCGCTGCGTCGCCCAGCACCTCGTCGACCTCAATCCGGGACCGGACGTTGTGCGCCAGGGTCATCCCGCCGAAGCCGTCGGTATTCCTGTCCTCGATGCCCGCATCGCCGGCGAGCTTCTCGCGCTCCCACAGAACGAGCGCGATGCCTCCGGCCTGGAAGAACACCGTCTCCTCGACCTCCTGGCCCTGCCAGCCGAGCCGCTCATAGAAGGTTCGGGCCCGCGTCACGTCAGCCACCCCAAGCGTGACCAGACTGATGCGCTGCTCCACCTCAGCAACGTACCGTCGATAACCGCGCACAGGCACGGCACCCACCCAGTCGGCAGTGTCAGCCCGAGGTTCTGCAGGGCCCTTGCGCGGGACGCAACGAGCGGTAGCGCCGGTTCGTTTGAAGATCGTGGGCACGGACGTCGTCATCCGCATCTGCCGCGAGTCAAATGGGTGGACGAGGTATCCACTGCATCGTGCGGTGCAACAGGTTCGCGAGGCCTCATCGATGTCGCGTCCGGTCGAGCAACGTGGCGCACAGGGTGTCTCGGAGCCACTGTTCGTACTGGTCTGATGTCCACTGGCGTTCGACCATGAGGATCTGTCGGACTTCGGGTGACATGA
>Ga0126306_10000666_pt1 | contig 16774 bp, 15 predicted proteins | sample Plot27_FD_92592 | JGI IMG/M metagenome (GOLD analysis project Ga0126306, IMG submission 92592) | Serpentine soil microbial communities from UC McLaughlin Reserve, CA, USA - Plot27 | ecosystem: Environmental > Terrestrial > Soil > Grasslands | place: USA: UC McLaughlin Reserve, Lake County...
AGAGGGCATACCCGGTGGTGGTGCCGACCCGGTCGGCGACCAGGGCGCCGTTGACCCGGTCGTTGATCGGCCCGGCCCAGTCGTCGTGGCCGTCGAACAGGTGGTGGAGGATGGCCGTGCCCCGGGTCGCGGTGAGCAGAATGGAGCGGAAGCCGATCAGGCCCCGGGCCGGCACCCGGAACTCCAGCCGCACCCAGCCGGTGCCGTGGTTGACCATGTCGGTCATGCGGCCCCGGCGCAGGGCCAGGCCTTGAGTGACCACGCCCACGTACTCCTCGGGCACGTCCAGGGTGACCGCCTCGTACGGCTCCTGGAGGCGGCCGTCGACGGTGCGGGTGATCACCTCGGGCCGCGACACCTCCAGCTCGTAGCCCTCGCGCCGGGCCTGCTCGACCAGCACGGCCAGCTGCAGCTCGCCGCGGCCCTGGACCTCGAAGGTGTCGGGCGAGGAGGTGGGCAGGACCCGGATGGCCACGTTGCCCAGCACCTCGCGGTCGAGGCGCTCCTTGAGATGGCGGCTGGTCAGGTAGGTGCCGTCGTTGCCGGCGAACGGCGAGGTGTTGACCCCGAACCGCATCGAGATGCTGGGCTCGTCGATGGAGACGACCGGCAGGGGGCGGGGGTCGTCCGGGTCGGTGACGGTCTCGCCCACGGTCACGTCGCCCAGCCCGGCGATGGCCACGATCTCCCCCGGGCCGGCGTGCTCGAGGTCGGTGCGGGACAGCCCGATGGCCCCGGCGATCCTGGTCACCTTGGCCAGGTCCAGGCGGCCGTCGCGCTTGGCCACCGCGACCCGGTCGCCGAGGCGGACCTCGCCCTGCCACAGCCGGCCCACAGCCAGCCGGCCGACATAGGGGTCGGCGTCCAGGTTGGTGACCAGGAACTGCAGCGGGTGCCCGGGCTCGTAGGCGGGCGGCGGGGTGGTGGCCACGATCGTCTCCAGCAGCGGCGCCAGGTCGCCGGCGAGCTCGTCGGGCCGGTGGCCGGCCCGGCCGGCGCGGGCGTTGGCGTACAGGATCGGGAAGCCGATCTGGTCCTCGTCGGCGTCCAGGTCGAGGAACAGCTCCTCGACCTCGTGGACGACCTCGGCCGGGCGGGCGTCGGCGCGGTCGACCTTGTTGACGCACACCACCACCGGCAGCCGCCGCTGGAGGGCCTTGCCGAGCACGTAGCGGGTCTGGGGCAGCGGCCCCTCGCTGGCGTCGACCAGCAGCAGCACGGCGTCGACCATGCGCAGGGTCCGCTCGACCTCGCCGCCGAAGTCGGCGTGGCCGGGGGTGTCGACCACGTTGATCCGCACCCCGCGGAACTCCACCGCGGTCTGCTTGGCCAGGATGGTGATGCCCTTCTCCCGCTCCAGGTCCATGGAGTCCAGCACCCGGTCCACGACCTCCTGGTTGGCCCGGAACACCCCGGACTGGCGCAGCATGGCGTCGACCAGGGTGGTCTTCCCGTGGTCGACGTGGGCCACGATGGCCACGTTGCGCAGGTCGGATCGGGTCGCGGGCACGACGCCGATGGTAGCGAACCCCTGCCGCGCTACCCGACGACCACGCCCTCGTCGCCGCGCAGCTCCAGGACGCCGCCGACCGCCTCGCCGTCGCGGCCGGGGCGGGTCGAGACCAGCACCCGGCCGCCGGCCGCCGGGTCGGGGACGGCCAGGCGGGTCGGGTCGGGGCCGAGGTTGAGGGCGACCAGGTAGCGCTGGTCGTCGTCGCCGCGCAGGAAGGCGAGGACGTCGCCGGCCGCCTCGACCGGCTCGTAGCGGCCGCCGACCAGGGCCGGGACCCGGCGGCGGAGCCGCAGCAGGCGGCGGTGGAGGGTGAGCATGGAGGCGGGGTCGCCGCGCTGGGCGGCCACACTCCGGGCCAGGTTGCCCTCGCCCAGGGGGAGCCAGGGGCGGCCGCTGGTGAACCCGCCGCCGGGGCCGGCGTCCCAGGGCATGGGGGTGCGCTCGGGGTCGCGGCCGCGGCCCGGGACCAGGCGGGCGATCGGGTCCAGGGCCTCCTCGTCCGGGATCGGCACGTCCTCCAGGCCCAGCTCGTCGCCCTGGTAGAGGATGGGCGTGCCCGGCAGGGTCAGCAGCAGCATGGCCGCCACCCGGGCCTGGGCGGGGCCGAGCCGGCTGGCCACCCGGGGGCTGTCGTGGTTGCCCAGCACCCAGTTGGGCCAGGCCCCGGCCGGGAGCGCGGCCAGGTAGCGGTCGATGTAGCCGGCGAGGCCCCTGGCGTCCCAGGCGGCGCTGAGCAGCTCGAAGTTGAACGGCACCTGGATCCCGCCGCCGTCGCCGCCGTAGTAGGCCACCGTCTGCTCCAGCGGCACCCCCAGCTCGGCCAGCAGCACCCGGTCGTCGCCGACCTCGTCGACCACCTTGCGCATCCGGGCGGTCAGCTCGCGGGTCTCGGGCCGGTCGATGTTCCAGACCGACAGCTCCCGCATGTAGGGGAAGTCCTCACCCGGCCGGTACCGGGGGTTGGGTGGGTTGTCGCGCAGCCGGTCGTCCTCGACCAGCGCCACCAGGGCGTCGATCCGGAACCCGTCGATCCCCCTGGCCAGCCAGAAGCGCAGGGTGTCGAACATCGCCTCCTGGACCTGGGGGTTGCGCCAGTTGAGGTCGGGCTGGGAGTCGAGGAACACGCGGTAGTAGTACTGCCCGGTCGGCTCGTCCCAGCGCCAGGCGCTGTCGCCGACATACCGCAGCCAGTTGGTCGGTGGGCCGCCGCCGGGCCGGGGGTCGCGCCAGATGTACCAGTCGCGCTTGGGGTCGTCGCGCGAGGCCCGTGACGCCTGGAACCACGGATGCCGGTCGGAGGTGTGGTTCGGCACCCAGTCCAGCAGCACCCGCAGCCCCCGCCCGTGGGCGGCGACGACCAGCCGGTCCAGGTCGTCCAGGGTCCCGAACACCGGGTCGACGCCGGTGTAGTCGCTGATGTCGTAGCCGAAGTCCTCCATCGGCGAGGGATGGACCGGCGACAGCCAGAGCGCGTCCACCCCCAGCCAGGTCAGGTGGTCGAGCCGGGCCAGGATGCCGGGCAGGTCGCCGACCCCGTCGCCGTCGCTGTCCATGAACGAGCGCGGGTAGATCTGGTAGATCACCCCGCGCTGCCACCAGGCCGCATCCCCCATGTGTGCGGCCACGCTAGCAGCCGCGGGGTACAGTGACGGCGGTGCGCCGGGAAGCCTGGTCGGCAGTCACGCCCACCGTGTCCAAGGAGCGCCATGTCGACCGTTGACGACCGCAGGCCGCTGGTCCCGCCGCCGCTGCGGCTGCCGGCGCCGCTGCGCGAGTACCTGCGCAACGAGGCGGCCGGCGGGGTCGTGCTGATGGTGGCGGCCGCCCTGGCCCTGGGATGGGCGAACTCGCCCTGGCGGGCCGCCTACGCCGCCCTGTGGGAGACGCCGCTGGCCGTCCAGGTCGGCCGCTACGGGATCGAGGCCGACCTGCGCCGCTGGGTCGACGACGGCCTCATGACCCTGTTCTTCCTGGTCGTCGGCCTGGAGATCAAGCGCGAGCTGGTCACCGGCGAGCTGGCGACCTGGCGCCAGGCCGCCCTGCCGGTGGTGGCCGCGGCCGGCGGCATGGCCGTGCCGGCGGCCATCTACGCCGCCGCCAACGCCGGCGGTCCCGGCGCCGCCGGCTGGGGCGTCCCGATGGCCACCGACATCGCCTTCACCCTCGGCGTGCTGGCCCTGCTCGGCTCCCGGGTGCCGGCGGCCCTCAAGGTGTTCCTGCTCACCCTGGCGGTGGTGGACGACCTGGGCTCGATCGCGGTGGTGGCCCTGTTCTACAGCCGCGGCGTCGACCTGGGGGCCCTGGCCGTCGCCGCCGGCCTGCTGGCCGTGGTGGCAGTGCTGGTCCGGGTCGGGGTCTGGTGGCTGCCCCTGCACGTCGGGCTGGGCCTGGCCCTGTGGCTGGCCCTGTGGCACTCGGGGGTCAGCCCGGCCCTGGCCGGGGTGGCCATGGGCCTGCTCACCCCGGCCCGGCCGACCGCCCCACCCGAGGTGGCCCGGGACGTGGGCGGCGCCCTGGCCGAGGAGCTGGCCGCCGACCCGCGGCCGCCGCGACTGCGCGAGATGCTGCGGGAGGCCAGGGGGACGGTGCCGCTGGCCGAGCGCCTGGCCCACGACCTGCACCCGGTCAGCGCATTCGTGGTGGTGCCGCTGTTCGCGCTGGCCAACGCCGGGATCTCGCTGGAGCCGGGGGTGCTGGCCGGGGCCGGGGCGGTGCTCGGCGGGGTGCTGGCCGGGCGGGTGGTGGGGAAGCTGGCCGGCATCACCGCCGCCACCTGGCTGGCCGTGCGCCTGGGGCTGGCCGCCCGCCCCGAGGGGACCACCTGGCCCCAGCTCGCCGGGGTGGCCACGGTGGCCGGGATCGGCTTCACCGTGCCGCTGTTCGTGGCCGACCTGGCCTTCCCCGACGGCGGCTTCCAGGCCCCGGTCAAGCTCGGCCTGCTACTGGCCTCGCTGGTCGCCGGCGGGGCCGGGGCGCTGGTCCTGGTCCTGGCCGCCCGGCGGCGGCAGCCAGTCTGAGCGGGTCAGAACCGCAGGGTGGTGCCCACCGAGGGCTGCACGAACGCGTCCGGCATGGCCTGGGCCAGGCGGTGGGTGCCCTTCCAGCCGGTGCAGTGGGCGGGCACGAGCCGCTCGACGCCGAAGTCGGCGAAGGCGGCCACGGTCGGGTCGATGATGGGCTCGAACACGGCCCCGGTCAGATGGAAGCCGCCCACGAAGCCCACGATGCGGTCGCGGCCGGTGAGGCGGCGGGCGTTGTGGAGCACGTTGACGGCGCCGGCGTGGGAGCAGCCGGACACCACCACCAGGCCCTTGCCGGCCACGTCGACGACGATCAGGTTCTGGTCGTCGAGGATCAGCGGGTCGGGCTCCCAGCCGTCGCCGGCCCGCGCCTGGTGAATGCCGTGCTCGGCCACCAGCTGCTCGTGGCCGAAGAAGTCGTAGGCCAGCGGGAACCGCCGCACTCCCTCGGCCCCGGCGGCCAGGACGTCGACGTAGTTGTCCACCACCAGGGTGATCTCGACGGCGTCGACCGGTTGCAACGCGACCATGCGGGTAGCCTCTCACAGTCCGCCCGCCCACCGGCAAGGAGGTTCCCGTGCTGCTCGAAGCGGCGATGAAGCGCCTGGAGGAGGCCGAGGCCCTCGACGAGCCGGCCGACAAGCTGGCCAAGGTGGTGGGTGCGGCCGTCCGACCCCGGCTGGTCAAGAACGCCCTCAGCGGGACCTGGCTGGGCCACCGCTTCCACCCGCTGATGGTGCCGCTGCCGATCGGCTTCTGGACCGGCGCCCTGATCTTCGACCTGCTCGCCACCAGGCGGGCCCGCTGGGCGGCCGACGTGCTGGTCGGGTCGGGCATCGCCGCCGCCGTGCCGACGGCGGCGGCCGGGCTGTCCGACTGGGCCGACGCCGAGCCCGAGGGCCGCCGGGTCGGGCTGGTCCACCTCAGCTGCAACACCCTGGCCCTGCTGTGCTACTCGGCGTCGCTGGCGGCGCGACTGCTGGGCCGACGCAAGGCCGGGGTCGGGCTGGGGCTGGCCGGGGCGGCGGCGATCAGCGCCGGCGGCTACCTCGGCGGCCACCTCTCCTACGTTCAGGCGGTCGGGGTGGAGAAGCGGCGCATCGCCGGCGGGCCCAAGGCCTGGACGGCGGTGCTTGACGTGGCCGACCTGGAGCCGGACCGGCCGCGGGTGGTCCGCGCCGGCGACACCGACGTGCTGCTGTACCGGGAGGGCAACTGGGTGCATGCCCTGTGGGCCAGGTGCACCCACGAGCTCGGCCCGCTGGCCGAGGGCACCTTCGCCGACGGCTGCGTGATCTGCCCCTGGCACGGCAGCACCTTCCGCCTGGCCGACGGCAAGGTGGTCCGCGGCCCGGCCGCCGCCTCCCAGCCGGTCTACGAGGCCAGGGTCACCGACGGCAAGATCGAGGTCCGCGCCCTCCCCTGAGCGGGAGGCTCAGCCGCCCTCGGGGTCGGGCCGGTCGGCCACACCGCGGAGGGCGTCGAGCAGCTTGTCCAGCAGCACCCCGCGCAGCCGCGCCTCCAGGGCCATGGAGATGAGGCTGGCCACCACCCCGGCGTAGGCCACGGTGGCGGCGATCTCGGCCACCTCCCAGTCGCGCTCCCGCGAGCTGTGCAGGGCGATGGCGCCGATCGGCCGGCCCCCGGGCAGGGTCAGGGGGGCGGACAGGACCGCCCGCACGGCGGCCCGGTCGAGCAGGTGGCGCAGGTCGGGCCAGCGCCCGTCGCTGGTGACGTCGCGGGAGACGACCGGCGTCTCGGTGGCGAACGAGTCCACGGCCGGGCCGGCGCCCAGCCGCTCCTGGGCGCTGGCCAGCCCGCGGCCCGGTGGGCCGCTGGCGGCGGCGCAGCGTACCACCTCGTGCTCGTCGGCCAGCATCACCCCGGCGCCCTGGGCCCGCAGCACCGTGGTCGCGGCCTCGGCCGCCCGCTGCAGGGCGGCCGCCAGCCCCTCCCCGGCCAGCCCGTCCATGCCTTGCAGCAGGAGCCGCAGCTCCCGCGTCACGGACCTCCGGTCGATCGGCACGGGTAACCCGCCTCGCATTGGGCCTGTGCCTGGTGACTACCTAGCCAGGGCGCGGCCAAACCGCAGACGCGGGGGGCTCTGCCCCCGCGACCCCCCCGAACCGGAAGCAAGCTCTCAACTCCGCGCCCTGCGGGCGCGGTCAGGCCAGCTGGGCCGCCAGCTCGTCGGGCTCGGTGACCGGCTGCTGGCAGACGAAGTGCTCGCAGACATATGCGGTGGCCCGGCCCTCGCGGGCCGGCCGGTCGGCCAGCAGCGGCACCTCGCCCTGGGCGGCGGCGTCGTCGGGGGCGGCCGCGGCCAGCACCCGGTTGGGCTGGTAGGTCCGCCAGACCTCGGCCAGCAGGGCCTGGGTGTCGTCGGCGCCCGGGTCGCCCACGATGGCGACCTCCCGGACCCGGGCCAGGGCGAAGTCGGCCGCGCCGAGGGCGTGCCCGAACCCGGTCGGGGCCCGCCCGAGCACCCCGAGGACGGGCCGCAGGGCGGCCAGGCCGGCCTGCTCGGTGTCCTGGGCGCCGGTGACGCGGCCGAGGCGCTGGAGCACCTCGGCGGCCACCGACGACCCGGCCGGGACGGCGTTGTCGAACAGCTCGCGGGGCCGGATCACCAGCTGCTCGGCGTCGCGGCCGGTCTGGTAGAAGCCGTCGCCGCCGGGGTCGGCGAACAGCTCCACCATGGCCTCGGCCAGCCGCCTGGCCTCGCGCAGCCAGCGCAGGTCGAAGGTGCTCTCGTACAGGGTCAAGCAGGCGTCGGCCATGCAGGCGTAGTCGTCCAGGTAGCCGGGGCCGCCGCGGCGGCCCTCGCGCCAGGAGCGCAGCAGCCGCCCCCGCTCGTCGGTCAGCGCCTCGAGGACGAAGCGGGCCGCGGCCAGGGCCGCCTCGAGGTAGCGGGGCTCGCCGAAGGTCCGCCCGGCCTCGGCCAGGGCGGTGATGGCCAGGCCGTTCCAGGCGGCCAGGACCTTGTCGTCGGTGGCCGGGTGGACGCGGGCCTCGCGGGCCTCGAACAGCCGCGGCAGGGCGGCCGACACCTCGGCCTCCAGCTCGGGGTCGGCCGGGCGCGGGGTCCAGAGGACGTTGGTCCCCTCCCAGTTGCCCTCGGGGGTGGCGCCCAGGTGGCGGGCCACCCGCTCTCCGGCGATGCCGGCCAGCTCGTCGAACGACCAGACGAAGAAGCGGCCCTCGACCCCCTCGGAGTCGGCGTCCTGGGAGGAGAAGAAGCCGCCGTCGGCGTGGCGCAGCTCGCGCAGCAGGTAGTCGGCGGTGCGGCCGGCCACCCGCCGGTAGCGGTCGTCGCCGGCGCGCTGCCAGGCGTGGGTGTACAGCCGGACCAGCAGGGCGTTGTCGTACAGCATCTTCTCGAAGTGCGGGACCAGCCAGCGCCCGTCGGTCGAGTAGCGGTGGAAGCCGCCGCCGAGCTGGTCGAAGATGCCGCCGCCGGCCATCTGGTCCAGGGTCAGGCGGACCATGTCCAGGGCGCCCTCGAAGCCGCGCAGGTCGCAGCGGAGCAGGAACTCGAGCGTCATCGGCTGGGGGAACTTGGGCGCCTGGCCGAAGCCGCCCCAGGTGGGGTCGAAGGCGCCGCGCAGCCCGTCGAACGCCTGGCGCAGGGTCTCCTCGCCCAGCTGGCCGTCGCCGGTCCCGCCCAGGGCGCCGGACTGGGCGGCCAGCACCTGCACGACCTGGTCGCCCTGGCGGCGGACGTCGTCGCGGCGCCGGTCCCAGGCGTCGGTCACCGCGGCCAGCACCCGCCGGAAGCTGGGCATGCCCGGCCGGTCGACCTTGGGGTAGTAGGTGCCGGCGTAGAAGGGGCCGCCCTCGGGGGTCAGGAACACCGTCATCGGCCAGCCGCCGTGGCCGGTCATGGCCTGGACCGCGTCCATGTAGATGCCGTCCAGGTCGGGCCGCTCCTCGCGGTCGACCTTGACGCAGACGAAGTCCCGGTTCATCTGCGCGGCCGTCTCGTCGTCCTCGAACGACTCGTGGGCCATCACGTGGCACCAGTGGCAGGCGGCGTAGCCGATCGAGAGCAGGATCGGCTTGTCCTGGGCCCGGGCCCGCTCCAGGGCCTCGGGCCCCCACGGGTACCAGTCGACCGGGTTGTGGGCGTGCTGGAGTAGGTAGGGGCTGGTCTCGTCGATGAGGCGGTTGGGGCTGGGCTGGTCGGTCATCGGCTCAGTGTAGGCTCCGTCGGCGGGCAGCTGACCAAGGAGGACGCCGTGGACACCGAGGCGGTGGCGGCCTGGCTGGATGGCTACAGCCATGCCTGGGGCACCTACGACCCCGCGGAGATCGGGGCGCTGTTCAGCAAGGACGCCGTCTACTTCTACGACCCGTTCACCCAGCCGCTGCGGGGACGGGAGGCGATCGTGGCCGACTGGCTGGCCGACCGCGACGAGCCCGGCACCTACGAGGGCAGCTACCGGCCGGTGCTGGTCGCCGGGGACGAGGCGGTGGCCAGGGGCTACAGCCGCTACCTCAACACCAACGGCACCGTCCGCGACGAGTACGACAACCTGTTCCTGCTCCGCTTCAACGCCGACCGCCGCTGCGCCGAGTACCGCGAGTGGTACATGCGCAAGCCCAGGCAGGAGGACGGCTAAGCGGCGCGGCGGCTGCATCCGGGCTGCAAGGTGGCCGGCCATCCTGGCCCCAGGGTTGGATCGTTGAGGGGGTGGAGGCGATGACGTCGCTGCTGGTGGACGTGGTCGAGCGGGCGCCGCTGGCCGCGACCGACGGCCGCTCGGGGAGCCTGCTGGAGCGGGTGGTCCTGGCCGGGGGCGAGACCTTGGTGGTCAAGCACGTCCTGGACGGGGGCGACTGGATCATGCGGGCCAGCCACGACCACGGCCGGGCGGCCGAGCTGTGGTCCTCGGGCCTGCTGGACCGGGTGCCGGCGGTCATCGACCACGCCGTCCTCGGGGCCGAGCAGGTCTCCGGCGGCTGGGTGGTGATCATGCGCGACGTGTCGGCCGCCCTGCTGCCCGACCACGCCCGCATCGGCCGGGCCGACAGCCGGCGGGTCCTGGAGGCGGCGGCCGCCCTGCACGCCAGCTTCTGGGACGACCCGCCGCGGCCGCTGTGCTCGATGGTCGACCGCTACCAGTTCCTCTCCCCGGCCACCACCCGCCGCGAGGCCGGCGGCGCCGACGAGGTGCCGCGGCTGATCGGGCGCGGCTGGGAGCGGTTCGCCGAGCTGGTCCCGGACGAGGTCGCCGGGCCGGCGCTGTCGATCCTGGAGCGGCCGGAGCCGTTCGTGGCCGCCCTGTCGCGGTTCCCCGCGACCCTGATCCAGGGCGACCTCAAGCTCGGCAACCTGGGCTTCAGCGGGGACCGGGTGGTGATGCTGGACTGGGGCACCCAGACCGGCTGGGCGCCCCCGGCGGTCGAGGTCGCCTGGTACCTGGCCGTCAACTGGAGCCGCATCGACGCCGCCCGCGAGCAGGTGCTGGACGACTTCCGGGCCGCCGAGGGCGAGCGCCACGACGAGGACGCCCTGCGCCTGGCCCTGCTGGGCGGCCTGGTCCAGCTCGGCTGGGACAAGGCGCTGCACGCCAGCGACCACCCCGACCCGGCCATCCGGGCCCGCGAGGCCGCCGACCTGGTCTGGTGGACGGAGCGGGCCCGGGAGGCCCTGGGGGTGTGGTCGCCGTCATGACCACCGACGCCGGGCGGGCCAGGCGGCTGTTCGCCGAGGCCTACGACGCCTCCGCGGCCGGGTTCGCCCGCAGCGCCGACCGGCTGGTCTACGCCTATCTGGCCCGGCCGCTGGCCCGGGCCCTGGCCGAGGCCGACGGGCCGGTGCTGGACGTGGCCGCCGGGTCGGGGGCGCTGGGGCGGCTGCTTCCGGCCGCGGTCGCCCTCGACCTGTCCGCGGCCCAGCTGCGCCACAACCCGCTGCCGGCCCGCCTCCAGGGCGACGCCGAGCGGCTGCCGTTCCGCGACGACTGCTTCGCCGCCGCCGGCTGCGCCTTCGGCATCAACCACTTCCCCGACCCGGGGGCGGCGCTGGTCGAGATGGCCAGGGTCGCCCCCCTGGTCGGGGTGCTCACCTGGGCCCGCCCGGAGGCTCCCCACCGCCCCAAGCAGGCGGTCATGGACGTGGTGGCCCGCCGCGCCGGCAGTGACCGCACCGCCGCCGGCCGGCTGGCCGACGAGCTCGGCGAGCGGGTCGGCTCCCCGGCCGCCGTCCGCTCGCTGCTGGAGGGGGCCGGCCTGCGCCCGACCGTGGCCGAGGCCGAGATCGACCTGCCCTGGCCGGGGGCGGCCGCCTTCGTCGACTACCGCCTGGCCACCGTGGGCGTGGCCGGCCTGGTCGACGACCCGGCCGCGGTGCGCCGCGAGGCCATCGCCGCCGTCAGCGCCCTCCCTCCCGAGACCCTCCCCTGGTCGCCCCGCCTGGTGCTGGGGGTGGGCCGCCGCTAGGAAGGGCCCAGGGCGGCCAGGATCTCCGGCAGGCGGTGGGCGAAGTGCAGGTGGCCCTCCCAAGGGTAGAAGGTGGCCCGGCAGCCGGGGATGGCCGCGGCCAGCTGGCGGGCCATGGCGACCGAGGCGTTGGGGTCCAGCTCGCCGTGCCACAGCCGCACCGGCGCCCGGATGTCGTGGAGGCGGAACCCCCATGGCCGGGCGCTCAGCCGCAGCTCCCAGGCCGGGCCGCGGCCGCCGCCGCGGAACGCCTCGGCCAGGCTGGCCCGGAAGACCTCCCGTAGCTGCTGCCAGGCGGCGCGGTCGACGGCGGCCACCGAGGCCCGCTCCAGCACCAGCTCGGGCCGCCGCCGGGCCACCGCCGCGACCACGGCCATGAGGGCGCCGGGCAGCAGCGGCAGGCGGCCGGCCCGCAGCAGCAGCCGGTTCTCGCGGCTCATGCCGGCGGTGGCGCCGGGGGCGTCGGGCGGGCCGAGGCCGCTGACGATGCCGGTTGCCGTCACCCGCCCGGGCAACCTCCAGGCGCAGGCGGCGGCATAGGGGCTGCCGCCGGAGATGCCGAGGACCGCGAACCGCTCCAGGCCGAGAGCGTCGGCCAGCTGACCGGCGTCGTCCGGCCAGTCGACCAGCCGCCCGGCCCGGAAGCTCGACAGCCCCATGCCCGGCCGGTCGGGGGCGATCACCCGCGCGCCGCCGGCCCTGCCGACCTCGTCGGCCAGCCGCCCCTCGACCCGCGAGCTCGGCCAGCCGTGGCAGTAGAGGACGGGCCACCCGCCGGGGTCGCCCCATTCGGCATACCCCAGGCGCCGGCCGTCCCGCAGCCGGATGGTCCCCTCGCCGCCGCCCCGCACGGGGGCGAGTCTAGTGGGCCAGGGCGATGACCAGCTGGCCGCGGTCCAGGAAGGCCGACGCCTACCCGGGCGAGGGCTACGACCTGGTGGCGGTCTTCGACGCCCTCCACGACATGGGCGACCCGCTGGCCGCGGCCGCCCACATCCGCCGCTCGCTGGCCGACGACGGGACCTTCCTGCTGGTCGAGCCGGCGGCGGGCGAGCGGGTGGCCGACAACCTCAACCCGGTCGGGCGCATCTTCTACTCGGCCTCGCTGTTCATCTGCGTGCCCAACGCCCGCTCCCAGGGCGGCCAGGGCCTGGGCAGCCAGGTCCCCGAGGCCACCTGGCGCGACCTGCTGGCCAAGGCCGGCTTCGGCCGCGTCCGCCGGGCCACCGAGACCCCGTTCAACCGCGTGTTCGAGGCCCGTCTGTAGCCCGTCCCGGGAGGCCCGCCCACCCAGCCGGGTGGACGGGCCGTCAGCCTCTGGAGGCGACGATCACCCGGTTGCCGTCCGGGTCCGCCACCTCCGCCATCCGCTCGCCCCACGGCTGGTCGGCCGGCTCGGCGACCACTGAGACCCCGTGCCCGCGCAGGTGCTCCACGGCGGCGTCGCAGTCGTCGGCGTACACCCAGAGCGTGAACCGCCGGCCGTCCGCGACCGGCTCCTTCCCGGCCGCGTCCGGGTCGGCGCCGATGCCCAGGTGGGACCGGCCCAGGTCCAGGGCCACGTAGCCGGGCTCGCCCTCGGACGGGAACTGGTAGGTGACCTGGAAGCCGAGCAGGTCGCGGTAGAAGCCGAGCGCCCGGGGCAGGTCGCCGGTGGACAGGATCGGGAAGACCTCCTGGAACATCGTCTCTCCTGGGTTGTGGTGGTCAGGACCCGTCGGCCGCGGGGGCGAAGCGCTCCGCCCACTGCCTCCAGGTGTCGGCCAGCTCCGGCACCTGGAGCAGTCGCGGCGCGGCGGCGTGGTCGTCGTGGTAGATGCGGGAGACCTCGGCCACGGTGAGCCCGTGGCCGGGGCGGTGGACGACCTCGACCGGGTCGCCGGCGGCGACCTCGCCCTCGACCAGGATGCGCAGGTAGGCGCCGGGGCGGCGGCCGGCGGCGAAGCGGCGCGGGAAGCGCTGGCTGCCCATGCGGATGCCGAGCTTGAAGCAGGGGGTGCGGGGCTGGGAGACCTCCAGCAGGGTCCCGCCGACCCGCCAACGCTCGCCGACCTCGGCCCCGCTGACGTCGATCCCGCGGACGGTCAGGTTGTCGCCGAAGGTCCCGGGGGCCAGCTCCTGGCCGAGCTCGGCCGCCCACCACCCGTAGTCCTCGGCGGCATAGGCGTACAGCGCCTTGTCGACCCCGCCGTGGACCTCGCGGTCGCCTTGGTCGTCGCCGTCGACGTTGACCCCCCGGACCTTGACCCGCCCGGCCACCGGATGCTTCCAGATGGCGGTCGGCACCGTCCGTCCCCGCCACGGGACCTCCTTGGGGGTGCCGACGTTCACCGACACGACCACACCCGCCACGCCAACCTCCAGTCCGTCCCAGTCCCGGGCTACGATCCCGAGGCTACGCTCCCGGAGACCCGCAGGAGGCGACCATGGAACCGACCGCCGAGCGGATCGAGCTGCCCGAGGGGTACGGCGCGGCGACCACCACCATGGCCTGGGCGGCGGTGCGGGAGAAGCTGGAGCAGGCGCCCCGCTACTGGCTGGTCACCACGCGCCGCGACGGGCGGGCCCACGTCGTCCCGGTCGACGGCATCTGGCTGGACGAGGCCTGGTGGTACGGCGGCGCCCCCGACACCCTGCACCAGCGCAACCTGGAGGGTGACCAGCGGGTGGTGGTCCACCTGGAGGACACCATGGCCGCGGTCATCCTGGAGGGGTCGATGCGCCGGGTGGTGCCCCCGCCCGAGCTGGCCGGCCGCCTGGCCGCGGCCTCCAAGGCCAAGTACGGCTACGGTCCGCCGGAAGCGGCCTACGCCGCCGGCCTCTGGTCGCTGCGCCCGGACAGGGCCCGGGCCTGGAGCGCCTTCCCGACCGACGTCACCCGGTTCCGGTTCGGCTGATCCGGCCGCGCCGTCAGCCGACCGGCCGGCCGGCCGGGTCGCGGGCGGCCACGGCGTCGACCTGGCAGCCCATGGCCGCAAACCCGGCCGCGGCCCGCTCCAGCAGAGCGTCGCGGTCCAGGCCGCCCGGGCCGCGCTCGCCCGGGGCAAGATGGCGGCCCAGCTCGAGCTGGCCCCCGGCCGCCTCCCAGGGCATGGCCAGGCGCTCGGCCGCCTGGACGGCGCCAGCCCAGGACCGGACCGCCGGGCGCCGCCGGCCCTCCAGCTCCTGCCAGGAGCCGAGGCAGAGCCGGGCCCGGGGTCGGGCCATGGGGAAGACGCGGCCGTAGCGGTCGAGGCGGCGCAGGCCGGTGGCGGCCGTCGCCCGCACCTCAGCCGGGTCCGCGCCCGGGGCCCCGTCGCCTTCCAGCAGGGCCAGGCAGACCTCGGGGATGCCGGCGTGGGCCTCGATGGTGTAGGGGTGGAACGAGGGCTCCGGGCCGCCCAGGTCGGCCGCGACCCGGATCGACCGCCAGGCGTCCTCGGCCCGCCCGGTGGCCAGGTGGTGGCGGGCCGCGGCCACGTGCAGGCGGACGGCGTCGATCGTGGGGACGGCGGCGCTCAGCAGCGCCTCCCCGTCGGCCAGGACGCCGGCCAGGGCCGGGTCGCCGGCATCGGTGCGCAGCCGCGCCTCGGCCAGCACCACCCTCCCCCAGAGCTCCGCCATGGGGTCGTGGCGGTCGTGGGCGGACGCGGCCGCCTCGGCGCCCATGGCCGCGGCCTCCTCGAAGCGGCCCGTCAGGTAGCGGCCGACCCCGGCCAGCAGGACCACCTGGTCCACGACCCGGTGCAGCCGGGCCTCGGTGGCCACCTCCAGCGCCCGGGGCAGCCCGGCCTCCACCGCCGCCCAGTCGCCCACGGCCAGCCAGTGCAGGCTGGCCACGATGTAGGTCCAGGAGATGGCCACCGGGTCGCTGGACTGGCCGGCGGCGGCCACGGCGGCGCGGACATAGGGGCGGGCCAGCCGCTGCAGCCCGGCCGCGGTGAGTGAGTTCCCCAGGCCGGCCTGGTTCATCATCAGCAGGTCGGGCCGCCCCGACCGCTCGGACAGGTTCACCGCCCACAGGGCCAGCGGGATCAGGGGCGTCTGGTCCTCCAGCATCCAGCAGGCCTCCTGGAGCTGCCAGCAGACGGTGGCCGGCTCGGCCGCCGCCAGGCGCCGGGCCTCGCTCCGGGCCGCCCGGTCCCCCGGCCGCAGCCGCCGCAGCGGCCGCTGCAGCGCCTGGCTGGCCAGCACGTCCGACCAGCCGGGCCCGGACGCCGGCAGCGGGCTGCCCAGCAGGCCCAGCGTCCGCTCGAAGTGGTCACGGGCCGGGCGCATCTCGCCCAGCTGCACGTGCGCCTCGGCCAGCAGCCGGTGCCAGTGGGCCCGCTCGGGCGCCGGGAGCTCGCGGCGCCGCAGCGCGGCCCCGAGCGCGGCCTGCGCCTCCCGGAACCAGCCGCGGCGCCGGTAGAGCTGCCACAGCCGGTCGAGGTGGCGGTCGAGCTCCGGCGGGTCGCCGTTGGCGACCAGCCAGTCGGTGGCCGCCCGCAGGTTCTCGACGTCGGCCTCCAGCTCGGCGCCGCCGTCCGGGAGAGCCTGGTCCGGGTCGGGGAGCAGGCCGGAGAACCAGTCGGCGTGGCGCCGCCGGACCTCGGCCTCCTCGGCCGGGTCGGCGGCCAGGCGCTGGGCGGCGTACTGGCGCAGCAGCTCGTGCATGTTGTAGCGGCCGTCCTCGCCCACCTCGACCAGGGAGTGGTCGACCAGGCCGGCCAGCAGGGGCAGGCCGGCCCCGGCCACGGCGGCGGCCGCGTCCAGGTCGAAGCCGCCCCGCATGACCGAGAGGCGGGCCATGGCCTGGCGCTCGCCCTCGCCGAGCAGCTCCCAGGACCAGTCGATCACCGAGCGGATGCTGCGGTGGCGTGGCTCCACGTCGGGGGCGGTGGTGGCCAGCAGCTCGCCGCCGGCGGCCAGGCGGTCGGCGATGGCCGCCGGGGAGGCTGAGCGGACCCAGCGGGCGGCCAGCTCGATGGCCAGCGGCATCCCGGCCACCAGCCGGCAGACCCGCCCGACGGCGGCCAGGTCGGCGGCCGGCCGGAACCCGGGCCGGAGCAGTCGGGCCCGGTCCTCGAACAGCTGCACGGCCGGGTAGCCGGCCGCGTCCGCCCGGGGCGGCGAGTAGGGCAGGCCGGGCACCTCGACCAGCCACTCGACCCCGAGCCCGAGCCGCCGCCGCGAGGTCCCCAGGATCTGCACCCCGGGGGCCCGTGCGAGCAGCTCGGCCAGCACCCCGGCGGCGTCGCGGAGCTGCTCCAGGTTGTCCAGGACCAGCAGCAGCTCGCGCCCGGCGAGGGCGTCGGCCAGCAGCTCCCGCGGGTCGCGGGGCACCGCCAGGGACACCCCCAGGGCGGCGGCCAGGTTGGTCACCACCAGGTCGGCGGCCTCCTCCGGCCGCGCCGGGCTGGTCCCGACGAACGACACCGTCACCACCCCGTCCCGATACCGCCCCCGCCGGCTCCCCCCCGCCTCCAGCGCCAGCCGCGTCTTCCCGATCCCCCCGGCCCCACCAGCGTCACCAGCCGACACGCGGGATCGTCCAGCAGCGCATGCAGCCGCGCCAGGTCCTCCTCCCGCCCGATCAACGAGATGAGCGGCCCAGGTACCCCGGCCGCGCCAGCCCCGGCCGCGCCGACCCCGGCCGCGCCGGACCCCGACCCACCGGTATCGGGGGCCCCAACCGGGAGGGTAGCCCAACCGCCAGTTCGGCGAGCCGGGTTGTCCACAGGCCCACCACCCGTTCGGGGAGCCAGGTTCTCCACGGCCCCACCGGGGGGAGAGGACGCCCGGGAGCCCACAGTCGGGAGGTCGGTGAACTCGCCCG
>Ga0126306_10000667_pt1 | contig 16769 bp, 13 predicted proteins | sample Plot27_FD_92592 | JGI IMG/M metagenome (GOLD analysis project Ga0126306, IMG submission 92592) | Serpentine soil microbial communities from UC McLaughlin Reserve, CA, USA - Plot27 | ecosystem: Environmental > Terrestrial > Soil > Grasslands | place: USA: UC McLaughlin Reserve, Lake County...
CGACCGTGCCCTGAACCGCGGCATCGAGAAGGGCGACGTGAACGGGTCCCTGGATCTGCTGGCCCGCAGCCAGCCGAGCAAGACCTCCGCTCGTTACGGGATCCTCGTGGAGGCAAGGCCCGGTGGGGTTCGCGAAGGGCAGCCGCGCCCCTTCGGATACGACGTGCAGGTCCACCAGTCGGGCCGGCTGATCGCTCGACTGCGTCAGGCGGGGCGCTGCGTACAGCGGCGGCTCCCTCAGGGGCTGGTGGTCCAATGCAACATCGCGCGGAGCAGCTACCAGCTGCGCTGAGGGACCCGGTCGCGGGTAAGGAGAGGTCATGCGCGCGATGACTGTGATCCCCGGCCAGCCCCACAGCGCCGAGCTGACCGAGCTGCCCGACCCGGAGCCGAAGGAGGGTGAGCTGCTAGTCGAGCCGCTCTACCTAGGGGTCTGCGGCACCGACAGGGAGATCGTCGAGGGCGGCCACGGCGAGCCGCCGCCTGGGCGGGAGCGGCTGGTGCTCGGCCACGAGCTGCTGGGGCGGGTCCGTGACACCGGAGAACTGGTGGCCGGCATCGTGCGGAGGCCCGACCCGGTGCCCTGCGCCTGCTGCGCGCAGGGCGAATGGGACATGTGCCGCAACGGCAAGTACACCGAGCGCGGCATCAAGGCCCTCGACGGCTACGGCGCCGAGCTCGTGACCCTCGAGGCGGACTTCGCGGTGCCGATCCCGGACGAGCTGGGCACGCTCGGCGTGCTCACCGAGCCGTCAAGCGTGCTCGCCAAGGCGTGGGAGCAGATCGAGCGCATCAGCGGCCGGGCCTGCTCGCAGCACGAGCGCGTGCTCGTGACCGGGGCCGGTCCGATCGGCCTGCTCGCGGCGCTGATGGGCGCCCAGCGCGGCCTCGAGGTTCACGTTCTCGACCGCGGCACCGAGGGCGTGAAGCCCGAGGCCGTGAACGCGCTCGGCGCCCGCTACCACTCGGGAGAGATCACGGACGTGTCGAGGGAGGTCGAGCCGGACGTGGTGCTGGAGTGCACCGGCGTGGCCGAGCTCGTGGCCGGCGCGATGCAGCACACGGCGCCCGGCGCCGTCGTTTGCCTCACCGGCGTCGCGCCGTCGCGGACGCTCAGCCTGGATGTCGGCGCCCTCAACAACGAGCTCGTGCTCGAGAACGACGTGGTGTTCGGCTCGGTGAACGCGAACAGACGCCATTTCGAGCAGGCGGTGAGGTCGCTGCGTGAGGCGGATCCGGACTGGCTCCGCCGGCTGATCACGCGAACCGTACCCCTCGACCGCTGGCCGGAGGCGCTCGAGAAGGGTGACGACGACATCAAGGTCGTGGTCCAGTTCTCCCAGCGCTAGCGGCGAACGACCGCTACTCTCGTCCCGATGCCGACCTCTCTGGTTACCGGCGGTGCCGGCTTCCTCGGTTCCCACCTGTGCGACGACCTGCTCGCGCGCGGCCAGCGCGTGATCTGCGTGGACAACCTGGAGACCGGCTCGCTGGAGAACATCCGGCATCTCAAGAACGGCTCGAACCTCCGCTTCGAGATGCTCGACATCACCTCGCACTACGAGATCGAGGAGCCGATCGATTTCGTCTACCACATGGCCTCGCCCGCGTCTCCGATCGACTACGCGCGGCTGCCGCTCCACACGCTCAAGGTCGGCGCGTACGGCACCCACAACACGCTCGGGTTGGCGAAGAAGCACCGTGCGCGCTTCCTGCTCGCCTCGACCTCCGAGGTGTACGGCGACCCGCTCGTCCATCCGCAGCCTGAGACCTACTGGGGCAACGTCAACCCGATCGGCCCGCGCGGCGTGTACGACGAGGCCAAGCGCTACGCCGAGGCACTCACGATGGCCTACCTGCGCCAGCAGGGCGTGGACACCGCCATCGTGCGCATCTTCAACACCTTCGGCCCGCGCATGAGGCCAAACGACGGCCGCGCGATCCCCGCCTTCATGGGCCAGGCGCTGGCCGACCGGCCGGTCACTGTCTTCGGCGACGGCGCCCAGACGCGCAGCTTCTGTTACGTCGACGACCTCATCCGCGGCCTGGTGCTGCTCGCCGAGTCCGAGGTGCACGAGCCGGTGAACATCGGCAACCCGAACGAGATGTCGCTGCTCGACATGGCGGAGCTGATCATCGAGCTCACCGAGTCGCGCTCAGAGGTCATCTTCGAGGCGCTCCCCGTGGACGACCCGCAGGTGCGCCAGCCGGACATCGCCCGCGCGCGCGACCTGCTCGGGTGGGAGCCGGAGATCGACGTGCGCGACGGAATCGCGCGCACGATCGAGCACTACCCGAAGGTTCTCGGCCAGCCCGCGTCGCGATGAGCTCGGCCGAGGCGAAGAACCTCGAGGCGATCTCGCAGGCCATCGACCACCACAACGGCTCCTGCGAGTGGCCTGCCGTGGCGGTCGAGATGAACCCCTTCGAGGTCGAACGGCTGGGCTGGGACTCGATCCGGGGCCTCCCGATTCGCCCGAACGCCGAGCTCGGCACCGGCTCGTTCCGGGTTGTGTGCGCCCGCGAGGATGGGCTGCCCGCCGAGGAGGAGTCCGTCGAGGCCGTGGCAGACCAGACCGTGCCGGTCGAGTTGACGCCCGTCCGCTGAACCTGGACGACTGTCCTAGTTCTTTTTCTCGCCTGGACTGTTGTTTTCTCGGGTTCTGCCGATACATCAGTAAGTCCCGCGATCGGCGTCGCGATGCGGGAAAGGGCTCCATATCGACCTCACCCGAATTCGTCACCTTGCCCTAGCGGCGGCCGTCCTCGGCGGTCTGGTAGCAGGCGCGTCCCTCGCGGACGCCGAATTGCCGCGCCCTGACACGTCCGCACACCTGCTCGTGGTGCCGGATTCTGCCCGCGGACAGCTCGCGCTCGAGCGTTCCGACGCGCGCGTGGTAGCGCGCTACGACGCGTTCGCCCTGGTCGAGGCCAGTGGCGATGACGACGGGCAACTGCGTGGCGCCGGGGCCAACCGCCGTGACGACATGCGCGAGGTGCTGCTGGCAGGCGGTGAGCTGGACCCCGCCGAGCGACCGTCGCTGGCCGACAAGGACGCGCCCGAGCGCGGTGAGGCCCTCGTGCTCGTCCAGTTCGTCGGGCCGGTGAAGGGGGAGTGGCTCGCGAAGCTGCGCGGCACCGGCGCGACCGTCCTGGGATACGCCGCCCAGAACGGCTACATCGTCCACGCCGAGGGCGACGCCCTCGACCGCGTGACCGAGCTCGTCGGGTCCTATCCCGCGGTGCGCGCGGCGACCGCGCTGCGTCCCGGGGACAAGGTCGAGCGCGGCGCGTCCAGCGGGCGAGTGGCGGTTCAGACCGTGGCAGGCCAGCCGGGCGAGGGCGCCCGTGGCGATGCGCAGGACGCCGGAGCCGAGATTGCGCCAGACCTTGCCGTGGCACGCGTGCACACCCAGTTCTTGGACCTGAGCGCGGCCGCGGTGACCGAACTGGCGGCCGACCCGGCGGTGGTGGCCATCGAGCCCGCCGGCGTGCCGGAGCTGCATGACGAGCGGAGCGCCCAGATCGTTGCCGGCAATCTGGCCGGCAATGCACCGAGCGGTCCGGGCTACGAGGCATGGCTCGTTTCGAAGGGATTTGGAGCCCCCTTCGGATTCGCCATCGACGTAACGGACTCTGGCCTCGACAGAGGCGACCCCGTTCTCGTACACCCGGACCTGCTCGGTCGCGTCGGCTACGCCAACGACTACACGGCCGACCCGGACGCGACCGATTGCGGCGGCCACGGCACCAACGTGGCGTCGATCGCCGCGGGCCTGAGCACGGCCCCCGGCCAGGATGCCGAGGGCTACAGGCACGGCCTCGGCGTGGCGCCCTACGCCCAGGTGGGCACCTCGAAGATCTTCCGCTGCACGGGCGCGGCGGCCTCGGTCAACTACTCGGCCCTCACGGCAGCCGCCTGGGCCGGAGGCGCGCGCATCTCGAACAACTCATGGGGCATCTCGAACTTCGGCGGGTACCACGCGGCATCGCAGGCCTATGACGCGCTGGTTCGCGACGCCTCGCCGGATGCGGGCAACCAGGAGATGGTGGAGGTGTTCTCCGCCGGCAACGACGGCGACGGCAAGGGCAACCCGCTCGACCCGAAGGGCGACGAGGGCTACGGCAGCGTCACCGCCCCGGGCACCGCCAAGAACGTGATCACGGTCGGTGCAGCGGAGAGCGTGCGCGGCTCGGGCACCGACGGCTGCGGGGTCACGAACGGCGGTGCCGACAGCGCCAGCGACATCATCAACTTCTCGGGCCGCGGCCCCACCCAGGACGGGCGCATGAAGCCGGACCTGGTGGCTCCGGGCACGCACATCACCGGCGCCTCGCCGCAGCACGCCGGCTACACCGGCGGCGGAGTGTGCGACAAGACCTTCGGCGGCAGCAGCTTCTACTCGCTCGTGTCGGGCACCTCGCAGGCCGCGCCGCACGTCGCGGGCGCCGCCGCGCTGCTGCGCGACTGGTACGTGCGAGGCGTGAACCCGCAGCCGCCGTCGCCGGCACTCTCCAAGGCGATCCTGGTGAACACCGCGGTCGACCTTGCCGGCGGCGACAGCGGTAAGGGCAGTCAGATTCCCACCGCGCCGAACACGGACCAGGGCTGGGGCCGCGTGAGCATCGGAGCCGCTCTCGACGGGACCCAGCGCGAGTACCTCGACGAGACCGCGGCGACGACGCTGGAGGCGAACGGGCAGAGCGTCCTGCGCTCCTACGAGGTGACCGACCCGGCGAAGCCGGTCCGCATCACGCTCGCCTGGACCGACCCGCCGCCCGCCACGGTCACCGGCAACGCCTTCGTGAACGACCTCGACCTCGAGGTGAGCGCCGGCGGTCGCAGCTACCGCGGCAACTGGCTCGCCGACGGCGTGTCGCTCCCAGGGGGCCAGGCCGACTTCCGCAACAACCTGGAGAACGTGGTCCTCCCCGCGAGCGCAAGCGGCCGGATGTCCGTGAAGGTGGTGGCGAAGACGCTCGGAGGCGACGGGGTGCCGGGGAACGGCAAGCCGCTCGACCAGGACTTCGCGCTCGTGGTCTCGAATGCCCAGGAGCAGCTCTCGTCGCCGGTGCTCGTCCAGGGCGCCGTCACGGTCGACGACACCGTGGATGGCCAGAACGGCGACGGCTACCTCGAGCCCACCGAGTCGTTCGCCCTGCGCCAGGGAGTGCGCAACACCGGCACCGAGGTCGCCACGGGCGTCACCTCCACGCTCACCGGGAACGGTGCACTGTCGATCACCCAGCAGGACTCGTTCTACCCGGACATCACGGCCGACTCCGAGCAGGAGAACGCCACGGCATTCGAGGGCGCCCTCGGCAGCGCCGCCGCCTGCGGCGTCGACGCCACCGGGTTGCTGAACGTGACCAGCACCGAGGGCGGCACCCAGGCGGTGCCCGTGACGATCCCGACCGGGCGCGCCGGCCCGCCGACGACCCACTCCCGCACCCAGACGCTCGCGATTCCCGACGATGACGCGGGCGGCGTGCAGTCCACGCTGTTCGTGCCGATCAGCGGGCGCATCAAGGACCTCAACGTGCGCATCAACAGCATCGACCACAGCTTCGTGGGCGACCTCAAGGTCGAGCTGGTGAGCCCGGACAACTCCACGGTGGTCAGGCTGATCGAGCACGTGGGCGGTCCGAACAACGGCGGCGACGACCTCGTCGACACGGTGTTCGACGACGAGGCCGCCACCACCATCGGCTCCGGTGCGAGCGCGGCCCCGTACACCGGGAGCTTCCGCCCGCAGGGCGACCAGCTCGAGCGCTTCGACGGCAAGGAGCAGCAGGGCACCTGGAAGCTGCGCGTGAGCGACCGCTACGAGAACGACACCGGCTCGCTGCTCGGCTGGGGGCTCACGATCCGCACCGCCCAGTGCGACCCCGACGTGAACGCCCCTGACACCGAGATCCAGGCGGCGCCGCCCTCGCTCGCGGGTTCCCGCACGGCCAGCTTCGAGTTCACCGCCTCCAAGGCCGGGACGCAGTTCCAGTGCCGCCTCGACGGCGGCGACTTCAGCGCCTGCACCTCGCCGCAGGAGTTCGGCAACCTGCTCGAGGGCACTCACACCTTCGAGGTCAGGGCGTTCGACTCGAAGGGCAACGTGGATGGTAGCCCGGCGATGTACACCTGGACGATCGACGTGACCGCGCCGGCGCCGCGGATCACCGGCGCTTCCGGCTCTGCCCCGAGCGTACAGGGGAGCGCCGGCACCGCCTCCGGGGACGATGGCAGCGTCACGGTGGATCTCTTCTCCGGCTCGGCGGCGAGCGGCTCACCCGTGCAGACGGTCGTGGCGTCGCGGGACGGCTCCGGCTCGTTCAACGCGCAATTCGAGCGTGTCGCCGGCGGCACCTACACCGCCACGGCGCGCCAGAGCGACGCAGCCGGCAACACGGGGTCGAGCTCGCCCGTGAGCTACACCGTGCCCGGCGACGCCGCCGCAGCGCCGCCGCCGCCGGACTTCGCCGTCTTCTCGACGGAGGAGTCGCTCGTCGACGCCTCCGCGGGCAGGCTCACCGCGCTCTCGAGCTGCGAGGGCGACTGCCGCCGAACCACCTCGCTGGTCGTCTCGTCGAGGACGGCCGCGCGCCTCGGCCTGCCGCGCCGCGGCAGCCGCCCGGTGCGCCTCGGCGGAGGCGTCACGCGCGTGAAGCTCACGCGCGCAGCGCGCAGCGCGCTCCGCCGCAGCGGCGGTGCGAAGGCCACGCTCCAGGCGGTGGCCGGTTCGGTGGCGCTGTCGAAGGCAATCACGCTGCGCCGGTCGCTGAAGCCGTCGCGGGTGGCTAGTCGCGGCCTCAGGCTGGCGGGCGAGTGCTCAACGGCCTGCACGATGTCGGCGCGGCTGATCGTGAGCGCCGCCACCGCGCGGCGCCTCGGCATCCGCACCCGCGGCGGCAGCGTCGCGATCGGGACTGGCCGCGTGGACGCCGCGGCAGGCCGCACCACGGGCTTCACCGTCCGGCTCGCCCGCTCGGCTCGGACGGCGGTGTCCCGCGCACGCGCCGCCGATCTCACTCTCGAGGTCATCGTGAACGGCGCTGGCACCGCCTCGCGCCGCGCCACGCGCCGCATCACACTCCGCTGAGGACCACTACGGCCCGATCAGGTCGCCGATCTCCAGCTTGAAGGACCAGTTGCCGGTGGCGCGCGCTCACGTCCTTCCGTGCGGTTGTCAAGCAGCGCCCAACCCGGTGCTAGATTCCGAACGTCGCCCAAGGGCGGCAACGTGGTGGGCGTAGCTCAGTAGGTAGAGCTCCTGGTTGTGGTCCAGGCGGTCGCGGGTTCGAGTCCCGTCGCTCACCCTGAAGAAGACCCTACAAACGCAAGCTTTTCTTCTTCGCGGGTCAGTGCCTCTCTCGCGCCGTGGTACCAATTTGGTACCAATTTTTTTCGGGGCGGTCGAGCGGAGACGCGAAAGGTCACCAAGGCCCTCAACCTTGCGCGCGACCTGCCCGATCCGTCCGAATGCCGTCGATATGCCCAGCTGGTCCGCGCGGCTGGACGATCTGGACCTGGTGGACAGTGCATTTGTTGTCACGGTGTTGTCACCGGCAATGGCATTGAACGGTCATTCGGTTGGGTTGATCCGCAGTCCCTGGTGTGGGTGTGGGCGACGCGTTACGAGCGGCTGGCGTACGAAGCGGCGCAGTGCGCGCTCGACAAGCAGGGGTTTGCTGGAGAGCTGCGAAGGCGGACTGGTCTCCCTACTGGGGGCCGCCCGCTGGTCGCCGGGGTGCCCTGGATGAACCTCGCAGCCGCTTACTTGATGGCCACCCGAGCCGTGTCGCTTGAGACACCCTCTGCGGTTTCGGCGCTAATGCCGGCCACGTCGGGGATGCCGCCAATGTAGTGCGGGACCGACATCCGTTCGCGGCCACGCGTGTCGCGGACCGGGTACTCGCGCGAGAAGGCTGGATCGCCATCGTCATTGATGTCGAGGATGACTGACACGCTTGCCGGTCGGCAGAGTTCGGGGAGCGAGTGGAAGCGCCAGCTGACAAGCACCGTGCGAGGTCCCTGGCGCCGAGCTTCGAGGCCTGGTCGGGGCGGCGCATAGAACGCGCGCGGGCTCTGTCCGGATTCTTCGGCTGAGAGTTGTCTACAGCCGTGTGACGGCTGTACGGCGGTCGCGCGGGGCGGAGGCGGGGTGATGATCACCGCGCCATTCTCCGATGTGATCGTCCGCGAGCCGCCCGGCTCGCGTCCCGGTTCCTGCCGGGAGGAACTGGGCGACGGGCGCCCGGTTCCGCCGGTGGTCGGAGCTTCAGCCGTCGGCGATGCGTCCACGCTCTGTTGTGCGCCGGTCCTGGTTTCGTCGTCCGCGCATCCCGGGAGGACGCAGATAGCGACCGTCGCGATCAGCCACAGGCGGCGTCTGCTCATTAGCGGCCGGCCTACGTGCAGTTATTCACGGTCGGGACCCAATCGCCAGGGTCTTCCCACAGGGCCCCGGAGAGGCTGAACCGGGGTCCTTCCGGCCCTCCGGCGCCTTCAGGGCCGCCCCATGTTCCGGGCCATCCCACCCAGCCCGGGCTGTCGCGCTGCACTTCGAGTACCTGCGGAATGATGCCATCGCCGTTGTTGTCGTTGTGGTCGTAGAGGCGATGCGTCCCCTCCCTGAAATAGGAAGCGTGGGTCGTTCGCGCGACGTAGACCTTTGGATGGTTCCCGCTGACGTCCTTTTCTGTACCCGCCCACGAGCATCGCTCACCGTCTTGATGCTGGCGGTAAGCCACTAGGTCGGGGGTTTGGTCGCTGCCTAAGCGCACTTGGGCCATCTCCCAGTCGCCTTCATGGTCGTCGCCTATCGCGATGGAGTCCTGGTGGTAGTAGTAGAGCCAGTACTGCAGCCAGAGCGCTCCTTGTGAGTCGTGCTGGACGTGTCCATATGCCCAATCTTGATATTCGACAAATGCATTGCGTGTGAGCTGCCAGGCCGCCCGGTGCTCCATCTCATCGTCAGATAGAGCATCGAGGAAATCGTTCGAAAGCGCGACTTCTCACGGATGCTGCGTGATCGCCGGGCTGATGCTTGCCGCTCCTCGTGGAAGGCTGAGACAGCCAATGGGTCCGCGTTACGCGCGGGTCGCAGGGGAAACGGCATAGCCTCTGGGCTGTGGTGCCTGCCGTTCGACGACGCGACAATCGACACGGTCGTCTCGACGCTCGTGCTGTGTACGGTCGACGCTCCCGACGTGGCGCTGCGCGAGATCGCGCGCGTGCTGCGCCCCGACGGGCAGCTGCTGTTCATCGAGCATGTGCGCTCCGATTCGCCGCTGCTGGCTCGCTGGCAGGATCGTCTTGCCAGGCCGTGGCGGCTTTTCGGGGAGGGGTGCCGGTGCAACCGCGCGACACTCGAGCTGATGGATGCGTGCGGGTTCCGCCTCGACGCGCATTCCGCCAAGTGGCGGGCGATGCCGCCGATCATCCGCCCGCTGGTCGTTGGTCGGGCCACCATCGACGCATGATCAGCCGTCCAGACCCCAGCGGCGAGATGATCGTGGTCGAGCGACGTTTTCAGCGTCCGCCCGACTCGGAGCGATGGTGGCTACACGTGCGGCGCCGCCTGACTACGCCTCGCCGCCGCTTTGGGAGCAGCGAGCAGCACGTCCGCCGACTGTTCGCAGACGGCCCGAAGCTGCGGCTGGCGGTCGCGACCCTCATCGAGGACGCAGTCACAGTCATGCCGACCTCTTCGGACGGGGTGGCCGTGTGCGGCTCGGAGCGACGCGCTCAGACGACCAGTTGCATGCGTCGGGCCGGCCCGAAGCGGGTTGGGACCTCCGCAGCGCCGGTGAATCCGACACGCCGGTAGAACGCAACCGCCTCGGGATTTGCGACGACCTCGATCAGTGTCGCGGCACGCTCTCGCGCGATCCGGGTCGCGTCCTCGATGAGCGCACGTCCCACGCCAGACCCCGTGCGCGCTGGCTCGACGAACAGCCCGTCGAGTTCGCACGCGCCATGCGCCGGCCGGAGTAGGACGGCGAAGCCCACGACGTCGCTGGCCAGTTCGGCGACGCGAACGAGACCTTCCTCGATCTGGTCGAGCGGGAGCTCGACCGCATCGGGATGGGCGAGGAGCTGCTCGCGATATGCGCCCCAGCGCATCGACGCCCGGCGCTGCAGCTCGGTCAGCGACTGCTGCTCGGTTGGTCGCGCGTCACGGATCAAGACGGGCGCACGCGTTACCACGATGGCCATCACTATCGCGTCGGTCGCGCCAAGGCGCAGCTAGGGTTAGCTTCGCTAACGGAGCCTGGCGACGATGCGGAAGCGGACCGTAGCGGTGCCGGAGCGGTTGCCGGCGGCGTCGGTCGCGGCGAAGCGCGCGCGGTACACGCCCGCCCGCAGTGCGCGCCGCCCGATTCGGCCACTGAAGCGCAGGCGGTTGCGGCCGGGCTTGGCGGCGCGTGTGAGCGCGCGGCCGCCTCGCCGCCAGCGACCGGCATGGCGGCGCTGGATCGTGATCTTGACCGTGGCCGACTCGGAAAGCGTGTAGCGGAAGATGGTTCCGATCGGCACGCGGCCGGCGGCGAGGGGCGTCCGGCGGCGGCCGACGCGGAAGCGGCGGTTCGTCAGCGACAGCCGCGAGATGGTTGGAGCGAGCGCGTCGGCGCCGCCCGGCGGCGGGGTCCCAGGCGGCGGGGCCCCGCCGGGGAGGATGGCCGGCTCATGGAAGTGAGCAACCGAATTGCTCAAGCCCGACGTCACGTAGACCGACTTGCCGTCCGGACTCACCGCCAGTTCGCGCGCGGCGTCGAGCGGCGCCGCCGGCACGTCGCCGCAGCCCTGATCGGCGGTGTTCGCCAGACAGGAATCCCAGGCCAGCTGGCCGCCGATGGTGTTACGCACCAGGTGCGAGACCGAGTCACTGCCCAGGGAGGCGACGTACAGTGAACCAGCGTCCGGGCTGACCACCAGTCCGAAAGCACCGTCGAGTGGCCCGCCGGGCACGTCAACACAGCCCTGTAAGCCGGCGTTGTCGAGGCAGCCGTCCCAGGTGAGCTGACCGCTGACCGGGTTGCGGACCAGGTGGGAGATCGAGTCGCTCAGAGCGGATGCGACGTAGACCGACTTGTCGTCCGGGCTCACCGCGATCCTGACAGCGTCGTCGAGCGGCGCGGCGGGCACGTCGCCACAGCCGTCCATCGAGTTGGTGTTGGCGAGGCAGCTCTGGTAGTCGATCTGACCGCTCTCCGTGTTACGGGAGAAATGGGCGATTGAGTCGCTGTCCCGTGACGCTACGTAGACCGACTTGCCGTCCGCGCTCAGCGCGACGGCCGCCGCACCGTCGAGCGGCGCCCCGGGCAGGGCGACACAACCATCCGAAGTGGTGTTGGCCAGGCAGCCTTCGTAAGTGATCTGGCCATCGGGACCGCCGCGAACGAAGTGGGCGATCGAGTCGCTGAACTGCGAGGCGACGTAGACCGACTTCCCGTCCGGGCTCACGACGACCCCGACCGGGTCCCTGAGCGGCGTGCCGGGCAGGTCGCCGCAGCTCTGCGAACCGCTGTTGTTCAGGCAACCGTCCCAGGCGAGCTTGCCCGTGACGGTGTCACGGAAGAGATGCGCGATCGAGTCGCCGAACTGTGAGGTCACGTAGACCGACTTGCCGTCCGGGCTCACCGTCACAGACGTCGCGTGGTCGAGCGGGTCGAAGGGCACGTCGACGCAGCCCTGCGCGGTCGTGTTGGCCAGGCAGCCCTGCCAGGTGAGCTGGCCGGTGATCGTGTCGCGCGAGAAATGGGAGACCGAGTCGCTCAGTTGCGAGGCCACATAGACAGACTTGCCGTCCGGGCTGACCGCCACCCCGCTTGCGCTTTCAAGCGGCGCGGCGGGTAGGTCGAGGCAGCCCTGAGACGCGTCATTCGCCAGGCATCCGTCAAAGGCGATCGCACCGGCGCCCGCTGCGCTTCCGGGCACCGCGAGGGCGGCGGCAACCGGCAGGAGGCCGACAGCAGCCAGGAGGGTCCGGATCGGGCGCTTGCTCGGCTTGATCGTTCGCAACATCGTCGGACGCCTATTGTGGACCGGCCTGCCCTGCTGCCGCAAGGCCCGGTTCACGCCGCAGCCTCCGCCCGATAATTCCCACTAGCGACGGAACTGGGCGGCACGACGTGCGCCGCGGGGCCTCTTCAGGCGGACCTTCACCCTTTTGACCACCCTGCGCCGGTTGCTTGCGGGGTCCTGCACCACCGCGCTCAGGCGCAGCGCCAGGCGGCGCTTGCGGACGAGCAGCCGTCGCAGCTTGCGCGGCAGCTTCAGTTTCAACGGTCTTGCGCGCATCGCCCCCCACGTCGAAGCCTTTGGTCTTGCGCTCGCTTGCGCCTTGCGCCCAGCCGGCCGCTGACCGAAGGACGCCCCGCCGGCCGGCGCAGCGGCGGTCGTGGCGGCTCTGGACAGGGCTGGGCGCCCACCTCCACCGCTCCGATCCTGGACCCCTCGGAGGGGTGCCGGAGCGGTTGAACCGTCCTCGTCTCGAAACCGTTGACGGCCGCAAGGTCGCCCGAGGGTTCGAATCCCTCTCCCTCCGTTAGACAACCGGGGCGGATCTTCCCCCGGTCATGCGAGCACGGTGAGAGTGTTCCTCGCATTACCGAGATCCCGTGATCTGCGCCGCCGGCCGGGCCTCACATGGCGATGACGGTCTTTCCCTGGGTGTGTCCGTCTCCCTGGTGCTGCAGAGCGTCGGGACCTCGCTCAGCTCGTAGCTCCGGTCGACTAGCGGCGTGACCTTTCCGGCCTCGACGAGCTCCTTCAGCGCAACCAGATCCTCCCTGTTAGCCTCACGATGACACGCGCATCGTCTGGCGCACGAACGGTGACAGCGCGAGCACCTTGAATTGCCGAGCGAGTCCGAGCCAGCGACCAAGGTCCAAGACTCCGACCAGCACATACGTCCCCCGGGCGGTCAGCGCCCTCCTGCAGTCTGACAGCGAACGGCTCCCGACTACATCGAGCATCACCTCGTAACCTGCGCCTCTAGCGATACACGCGTCGCCTCGATGGCCTTCTTGTTGCCGTAGTCACGAAGGCGCGCTCTTGCGGCGTGACCTCGTCGTCGAGCCTGAACCATTCGCGGACCGACTCGCTGATGCCGGTGTTCTCCGTAACGATCGTTCTCGCCGTCTGCTCGTGCGCCCGCGCGATATTGAGCGGCGAGCCGGTAGAGCGCGGGTTGAATCTTTGGGGTGACGTCGTTCGGCCGACCGCTTAGTGCGAAGAGCGAATTCTGAGGTATGTAGATGACCTTGCCGTCTGTTGTATTGGGGTCTCCCCACTCGACGGTGTAGCTCGTGCTAGCTACCGCATCCCACGTGAGCGCAGCCGCCGGCCCTGGTTGTGGTCCAGGCGGTCGCGGGTTGAGTCCCGTCGCTCACGCTAAGACGCAGTCCCGCTTCTGAAGCGGGATTCCGCCGGGGAGGCCCCGCTGTTCGTGGCGCCTCCTGCCAGGTGTACGGGGAGGCGGAGCAGGGCTGGTGGTGCTTCGGTTTGCAGCGCGGCGGCCGGATCTACGACCTGGCGTCGCTGCTCGCGGGCGGCCCATGGGGTGCGGAACTGCGTGGCGAGAGGTTCGGGTCGGCGCGTGAGCTCGTGGCGGCGGCGGTGGTCTGAGCGTCATTCGCCCGGCGTTGCTCAGCGTGCTCGCCTCGGCTTGACCGTTCATCGCTCAAGCGGCTGCTGATCGTGACCGATAGCCGACGAAGTGCGTTGCTCGCCGGTCCGCCCCCGACCTCAGGCTCTTGGAAGCCAGCTGGCTGCCTTTGCGGTGGCGATGTCCGTGGCGTTTGGCGTCGTGGGTGTCGCCGCGCCTAGTGCCAAGGCGGGAATGCCTGTCCTTGAGGCGAAGTCTCTCGACACTCGCCCCGCTGGGTTCGGTGTCACACCGCGTGAAGCGAGGGCGACCGCGGAGGCCAATGCGGCTGTTGAGACGGCCCGCCGCGAGTATCCGGCCCTCCGCGCGAAGGTGATCGTGCCTCAGTACTTCGGTGATCAACGCTATGAGGTGGTCTAGCTCGCGGGTGAGCGCGTGATTGTCGACGTGCACGTGGACGGCAGGTCCGGTCGACTGCTCGAGCTGTGGACAGGCCCGCAGGCGGACACCCTGCTCGCGCGCGGATACGACCCCTCCGTCGGGCGCTCGCAGAACGCCTGGTACGTCTGGCTACCGCTGGGGCTGCTGTTCCTGCTGCCCTTCATGGACCCGCGTCGCCCAAAACGGTTGATCCATCTTGATCTACTGGTCTTGCTGTCGTTCGGGGTGTCCCAGTACTTCTTCAACCGCGGACAGATCGATGTCTCGGTTCCGCTCCAATGCATCCCGCTCGCCTACCTCCTGGTGCGGCTGCTGCTAGTGGCATTCCGCCCGCGCCCTTCGGGCGGTCCTCTCATCCCCGTCGTACCGGTCGCCTGGCTCGCCATAGCGCTGGTGCTTCTCGTTGGATTCCGCATCACGCTCAACGCGATCGACTCGCACGTCATCGACGTGGGCTACGCGAGCGTGTTCGGCGCGGATCGTGTCCAACACGGGGAGGATCTCTATCAGCGAGGCGGAGACCTGGACGACACCTACGGACCGATCATGTACCTCGCGTATGTGCCGTTCGAGGCGTTGTTCCCCGCCGACGGGCCGAGCGGGTACCGCGCCGCCGCACGGGCTGCCGCGATCACCTTTGACCTTCTCGTCATCGTCGGCCTGCTCATGCTGGGCTCACGGATGCGGCGTGGCCGCGCCGGCCGCGAGCTAGGGATCGTGCTGGCGTACGCCTGGGTCGCCTATCCGTTCTCGCTCTACGCACTCCAGACGAACACCAACGACGCGCTCGTCGGGGCACTTCTGGTGTTCGGGTTCCTGGCGATGAGCTCGCCACCACTGCGAGCGGTGCTGCTGGGGCTCGCCGCCGCCGCGAAGTTCGCTCCTCTGGCGCTTGCCCCACTCCTTTTGACGGGCAGACGCCGCTCTGTGCGCGACGCGATGCTTTTCAGCGGGGTTGTCTTGGCAACGGTCTCGGTGGCCGTGCTCGCGAATCTGCCCAACGGCGGGCTGCGCGAGTTCTGGGACGCCACGCTCGGCTATCAGCTGTCGCGCGAGTCACCCTTCTCGCTCTGGGGGCTCCATCCCGAGCTTGCCTGGGCTCAGATAGTCGCGAAGGCCGGAACCGTGCTGCTCGCAGTAGCCGTTGCGGTCTGGCCGCGCGAGCGAGACCTTCGTCAGCTCATGGCTCTCGGTGCCGCCGTGCTGATCGCTGTGCAGCTGTGTGCCTCCTATTGGCTGTACCTCTACATCGCCTGGTTCGCCCCGCTAGCCCTAGCGGTGCTGATCAGCACGTACGGAAGCGAGTCGCAGCAACAGGGTCGAACCTTCGCTCCTAATCGATCGAAGATACTGAGCGATCAATCGTACGTCTAGTTGTGTTGTAAAGCACGGGTGGGGACGCTGACAATCGGCCCCCGCCGCGCTAAGGGCCGGAGGCCCGGCAAACGGAGGTGTGACTCCGATGCAGGACCACTACGACCGTCCCGTCCCCGTCGGGGCGGGCGGCGGTCGGGTAGGCGCCGCGCGGCCTCCGCCTCGGGTAGCCCGAACGCTTCTGCGCGTCACGCCCGTCACGGACGCAGCTGGAACGGCATCGGGTTGGCCGGGCTGTCTATGTGCAGCCAGGCGGCGTCGGCGCTTGGGAGCCGACTGCTCGTCATGGACGCGCTGCGCACGTCGGCCCGCGAGAGCTGGCCGAAGCCGCAAACCGCTGCGGCACCGCCGGCGGGTGCCTCGATGGTCGTCATTCCGGTCTCCTGTTCGGGCTTCGTGGGACGCTACGGGAGCGCCCGCCGCTCCCATCGAGGATCTCCTCGCAGTCCCGCCGCGGGGAAGCCGCGATCACGCCGCCAGCCCCCGACCCGATAGGGATACGCGCGGCCAGCCCGCCGGTGCCCGCGGTGATCGTCCCGCCGCGCAGCTCGAGTCGAGCCTCTAGCGTCCCCAGCTCGCCCACCGGGGTATCGGCGCCGAGCGGACGTACCGAGATGCTCACTTCCCGCAGGGCGGGATCCAGCGAGACTTCCAGACTGCGCTTACCGCTCACGGCGGCGAGCGCCGCTTCGACGACCCGGTACAAGTCCGTCTCGAGCGCCGGGCCGAGGGATAGCCCGGACAGCGCGGGATCGACGCTGACCCGCGCGGCACCGGTCCGCGCCGCGAGCGACTCGAGCGTCGGCACCAAGCCAAGCTGGTCCAGCAGCGGCGGGCGCAGCTCTACCGCCAGGTCCGTGCAGTACTCGAGGGTGTCCGCCACGTGCCCTCGCAGCAAGGCGATTGTTGAGGCGGCCTCCTCGGAGTTGTCGCGCCTGGCGAGGCCGTCAAGCCCGAAGAGGACCGCGGCGAGCGCCTGCGCGACGTGCTCGTGCAGCTCGTGGGCGAGCGCGCTCCGCTCGCGCTCATGCTCGTCGAGCACGAGGCGGAGGCGCTGGTGGGGGCGAGGATCAGACTTAGCGGGCACCAGCCAATGGTCGGCATTAGCCGCTCGCATGTCATCGGTGCAGACTTCTGGCCGCGCTTCGGAAAAGCCGCGCCTCAGACGTCGCACGGGGCACGAGGAGGACCGGCAGGCGCGCGTCATGGATGAGGGCGGACGAGACGCTCCCAAGCACCGTCGCTGCCACGGCGCCTCGGCCATGGGAGCCGATCACCAGGACCGGCGAGCCGTGCGCCTCTGCGCTGTCTCTCAGGGCGCACCACACCGGCTCGGCAATCTCCGTC
>Ga0126306_10000668_pt1 | contig 16763 bp, 18 predicted proteins | sample Plot27_FD_92592 | JGI IMG/M metagenome (GOLD analysis project Ga0126306, IMG submission 92592) | Serpentine soil microbial communities from UC McLaughlin Reserve, CA, USA - Plot27 | ecosystem: Environmental > Terrestrial > Soil > Grasslands | place: USA: UC McLaughlin Reserve, Lake County...
CAGACCATGACCGAAGCCTCGGGTGGCATACGAGAACATACCATCGTGCAGGTTGCTGAGACGGGAGTCGACATTATCTCCGCGGGCGACATGACACATAGCGCCGGCGTCATCGACATGAGCATGGACTTCGGCGACATCAAACCGAGCGCTCAGCGCCAGATTGACAGGTCACGTGTAGGTGAAGCCGCCGACGTCTGAGGCGTTCGTGTGACCACGGACCTCCGATTTCCGGCAGATAGCGGCGTAATTCCCGCCCTCGACGTCGAGACGGTCGACGAGCTCCAGCGGCTCGTGGAGATGACACACGATATCGAGGGAATTGTAGGGTACAAACTGGGAGTCGTAGGTGCTCTGCGCCTCGGCCTACGCGGAGCGGCGCAGGCCGTTCGGGACCTTACTGATCTGCCCATCATATACGATCACCAAAAGGCTGGCCCGGATATACCCGATATGGCAGGAAAGTACATATCGATCTGTCGAGACGCTGGCGTTCATGGCCTTATCCTGTTCCCGCTCGCCGGCGAGCGCTCGGTGCGTGAATTCGTCGGGCATGCGCAGCGGGAGGGCCTCGATCCCATTGTGGGCGGAGCTCTCCCGTTTGCAGAGTACTACGTCAGTGGTGGGGGCTATGTAGCTGACGACGTACTCGAACGCATCTTCGCCCTGAGCGTGACGCTGGGTGTCGCTGACTTCGTCATTCCAGCTAACGACCCCGAAGCAGTCGGGCGGCACGTCGAAGCCTTGAAGGCCGGCGTCGATAGGCCCGGCGTTTTCTTGCCCGGCATCGGGACCCTGGGGGGGAGCATAGAAGAAGCCTTCGCCGCCGCCGCGGGGTGCCGGCGCTACGCCGTGGTCGGAAGGGGAATCTATAGGAGTGAGGACCCCCGGGCTCGCGCCCAGCAGCTGGGCGAGGAGGCGTTACGGTGCGCCGAGAAGAACCCGGCGTGACGTTTCACGTTTCTCATTCCTGCCGTGGGTTGGCCAAATAACCGAAAGCTACTTAGCTACGTAGCCAGCAGATCAGAAGGAGCGGACATGTTTGATGAGAGAGTTGCCCTTGACTTCTCGAAGCTCAACGGGTTAGTGCCGGTAGTTTTGCAGCATAGCGAGACGCGAGAGGTTCTGATGGTCGGCTTCGTAAACCAGGAGGCCTGGGAAGAAACGCTGCGCACCGGCCTCGTCACGTTGTTTCGGCGTACTCTTCAGCGCGTTCAGGTTAAAGGGGCTGACGACGAGAGCTATGTCCGCATCGAGCGCATCGTTGTGGACTGCGACGAGGACTCCGTGCTTTTAGAGGTGCTACCGGAGGGCCCGGTATGCCACTTCGGCGGACCCACGTGCTTTATCAAGCCTGTGGAGAACTCACACTTTAGCCAGGTTCGGTCTGATACCGACAAAGCTTAGAGTAGCACGGGCTGACTTATTAAGGAGGGCACACATGATCTGCTCGTCGCCAACTGAACTACTTGTGGACGGAGAGTGGAGTGCTGCGGCCAGCGGCGAGACCTTCACTACGCGCAACCCCGCAACAAACGCACCGCTAGCAGAGGTAGCAAAAGCTGGTAGCGAGGATGTTGATCGTGCCGTAGCAGCGGCGCGCCGGGCGTTCGATAAAGGGCCATGGCCCAAGGCGTCACCCTACCAGCGAGGACGCGTCCTCCAGAGGGTGGCAGACGGTATCCGGAACGAGGCTGGGGTCATCGCAGACCTCGAGACGCACAACAGCGGCAAGACCATAACAAGCTCGCGCAAGGAGATCGAGGGCGCCGCTATGGTCTTTGATTACTATGCCGGCGCGATGGACAAATTCTTTGGCGAGACGATCCCGATGGGCGACCGGGTCCTCGACTTTACCCTCCACGAGCCTGTAGGCGTCGCCGGCCAGATCATACCGTGGAACTTCCCGTTCCTGGCGGCGGCATGGAAGATCGCCCCGGCTATCGCCACGGGCTGTACCATTATCCTGAAGCCCTCGTGTAATACGCCGCTGACGGCGCTGGAGCTCGGCCGGTTGTGCCTCGAAGCGGGGGTTCCGGAGGGTGTGGTCAACATTATCCCGGGGCCTCCGACCGAAGTAGGACAACGTATCGTTGCCCATCCCCTGGTGGATAAGGTAGCTTTTACGGGTTCGACGGCAACAGGCACTCAAATCCTTAAGACCTCGGCCGACTCGATTACCCGGGTTTCGCTGGAGCTCGGGGGGAAGAGCCCGAACATCGTGTTCGCGGACGCCGACCTCGACAAAGCGGCTGGAGCAGCGGTGCAGGGGGCGTTCGGTAACGCCGGACAGTCATGCTCGGCCCGTACCCGGCTGTTCGTCGCCAGGGAAGTTCATGACGAGTTTGTGTCGAAGTTGCTATCCGCCGCCAGGTGCTTTATCGTCGGCGACCCCATGGACGAAACAACGGACATGGGGCCCCTTATCTCGGAGGCGCACTGGAAGAACGTCCGTCGCTATGTAGACATAGGCCAGTCAGAGGGTGCTGACCTGCGCCTTGGAGGTGCAGGTGCGCCTAGGCTCGACGAAGGCAACTACTTCGCCCCAACGATTTTTACGGCTGTGTCGAACGAGATGAGGATCGCCCAGGAAGAGATCTTTGGACCTGTGTTATCCGTGATCTCATTCGCTGGCGAGGACGACGTGGTCTGCATGGCGAACGACAGCGAATACGGTCTCAACGCGTCGGTGTGGTCGCGAGACATCGGACGGGCGCTTAGAGTAGCAAAGCGCCTGCGCGTAGGCATGGTCTCCATTAACTCTCACGGAAGCGCCAGTCGATTCGGCTTGTTTGCTCCCTTTGGTGGTTATAAGAAATCAGGTCTCGGCCGGGAACTGGGTATGTATGCCCTTCAAACCTACACCGAGGTGAAGAACGTCTTTATTGATATCGTGGAGTAATAACCACGCATGGGTGCGAAACTTGGTAGATCTTTGAGCTACCTCCGTCAAGGGAGCGTGTCGTTGCGAAGGCTTGTTCCCGGATCGGGGCGAACCATGACTCATGGCTGTAACGATTCCAGCCCTGATTCATGCAGCCGCTAGAGAGCCCATCAGTGAGAGGCAGAGCATCGGATCGCAGACCGACGTTGCGCCATTAGTTATATACGCCAAGGAAAGGTGCATAGGTGGCTTTTCGATGTCGCTGAAGTCGGCGACGCCGCGCTGCCCTCCCCAAACGCCCTGACACTGAGAAAGAGAAGGAGTAGAAGCTAGGTGTTCCTTCCGGAGAGACGCCCTTAATAGAGATGACGCTTGAGAACATGCCGGAGCAACTGTTCGTCTCGGCCGTGGGCACGGATCCCGCGCTCGACGGTTTCTCCGGTGTGCTCATCGAGACCTACCGAAAGAGGGATCCCTCAGGCGGATTCCGTTACGTCCTCCTTGAGACCGCCTCCGCCACCGGAACCAGCTCTTCAGGCTTTCCTCTAAAGATAGTGAGTTGGTACGCCGCCCTGGCCTGGGGGTTAGACGCTTCTCTTTGGTGAATGCCGCCTGTCAATGCTTTCCCGTTGCAAGCCCGTATCTATAATGGCTGAAAGAAACCAGGCATAGCCAGACAGTTCGGCCTCACGCTGATCGTCACGAGTGAGGCCAAAGGCTTCGGCATGCAGTTGTAACCTTGCGCTTTGGCCCCCCTAGGCAACGCTACTATCGTCAGAACCCGTAGCGGGTCTCAAGCATCAGCACCCCTTGTTCCGACCGCCAGGGTCCGTGAGGCATCCCAGGTGGCCGACACGCGTACATTCCCGACGTGAAGGTCTCCCCGAGGCGCAAGTCAGTAAGGTCGCCTTCGACTATGAACACCTCCTCCCAAAAGTCGTGGGTGAGGGTGCCGTTGGGGCTAGAGTCCGCCCCGGGCTCGAAACGCAAGAGACGCGTGTAGTCGCCGGTGTCCGGGTCGGAGGAAAGTATCTGCTCCCAGATGCCGTCCGCTTCTCCTCCGGCCGGCCGCCATTCGGATTGGGGAATGTGGAATTCGTACTCGGGTTTAGGCATAGGGCGCTTCCTTTCGTTAGATCTACACTGAGATTTACTGCTGCTTTCGACTTCTCGTTACCACCAGTATGGCGTCTCGCGTATCTGCACCTCGAGGTTCTGGTATGTGCCAGTGTAGAACAGCAGCGGAGTCCCATCCCGGTAGTCCAAGTACTCCACCTGGCCTATGTATAGCGTGTGATCGCCAGCGGGATACTCGTCCACTACCCGACAAACCAGCTGAGCGACCGCGCCGGCAAGCAGGGGCACTTCGTTCCGCTCGATGAAGGGCACCTCCAATCCTTCTTGCGGCTGTCCTGCGAAATGCTGCGAAAGTGACTGTTGCTCTTCGGCCAAGATGCTCACCCCGTAGCGTTTACTCTTGGGCAGAACCTCGTGCATGTTGGCTCGATTATCCACGGAGACCAACACCAGCGGCGGGTCTAACGACACAGAGACAAAGGCGTTAGCGGTCATGCCGTAGACCTCGCCTTCGTGCACGGTTGTCACAACCGTGATGCCGCTGGCGAAACGCCCAAGTGTCTCACGGAACTTATGGGGGTCAACCTCTACGCGATCACTCTGCCGCATTTTTCCTCCTCGTGTTTTGGTTTCCATTGGAACGACGCCTCCATGGCACCGCGCAGGTGGTGGCTCGCACGAGTCGGCCAGTGGCTGATGCGGATCGAAGGAACTGCTAAGACGGCTCGCCGCGACGTGCTAGAAGTTATCTCCCCTCCGCTAACGTCCTGCGACATCTACTATCCTACCTTCGCAAGAAGCTTGATTCGTCGGGCTCGAACCTCTCCGGGTCTTTGAGCTGGGAAAGGAAACACGACTATCGAACGTCGGTAGAGTCTGCAACTCATGGTTAACTCCCTGGAGGGCTTATCCTCTCTACCCTGCATCTGCGCCGACTTTCCTGTCCGGCGCTTGGCGGCAGCCGTGTCGCTCAGACCTATCCCGAAGTGGCTGGGCTAATCTCCTGATTGAAGCCATAACCATCCGCATCCTTCAAGCCATAGCTTCCCATGAAAGACTCGACGAGCTCAACAGCTTCATCATACCCATAGTTCCTATACGCGTAGCCCTTGGCGACGTGGGGAGCTCCGGCGTAGAACAGCTCGTACTGATGGTGCCTGCCGGCGAACTCTGAGCCAACGGCATCCCAGGCGAGCTTGAAAAGCTTTACGCGCTCCTCAGACGGCACATCCGGAGACTTCACGTAGCGCTCAATGTCGGACTGGGTTTCGGGGTTGACCATTTCTTTATAAGAAGAAGGCAATTGCACCACTCCTGCGCCGACTATCTCGCGCAGCAAATGGAGTACGCGCGGGTAGAGCTCCGCTTGGAGGCCCATAGGGGCGTACAGGAAGCGCGGGTTAGGCCGTGCCACCCCATTGTCGTCCATCACGTGACTCGCCTCGGAGGCCAGCACCATCCCCTCCACGATGGCGGCCAAGGAAGCGAGGTCTCCCAGCTTCTCCTGGACGGACGGGATACTGTCGATACGATTCGTAGCGGCGACCTTCCTAGCGATCCCGATGAGGAACTTCAGCTTCACGATTAAGCGAGTCTGTGCCTGGTTGTTGCCGAGCACGTGGGCGGGCGCCCTAAAGAACTGATCCCTGACCAGTTCCACGTTCCGGTAGACGAACACGTTCTCCCACGGAACGAACACGTCCTCGAAGACGACCAACGCATCGCTCTCGTCGAAGCGGGTCGAGAGTGGGTAGTCGAAGGCGCTCGGCTGTCCGATGGCGTACGGACGCCGACAGTACAGCTTAAGACCTGGGGTATCTATCGGGAGCACGAAAGAGAGGGCGTAATCCTCATCGCCTGGACGGAGAGGGGGCATGCAGCTTACAAAGAGATGATTCGAGATCGCACCGCTGGTGGCCAGCATCTGGGACCCGCGGACGATTATCCCATCGTCCTTCTCCTCGTAGACCCCGACCTGCGTGAAGCGGTCTTCCTGGCCCTGCGCAGTCTTGCTCCTGTCGACCTGTGGCGGGATGATGGCGTAACTGAGGTATAGATCATCACGCATCATCGTCTGGTAGAAGCGCTTGACGTTGTTGGCGAACGAAGGATCTCCTTCCGCGAACACCTCCGGGGCACTGGCGAATCCGGCGATGAAGCTACCAACGTGGTCGGGGCTTCGGCCCATGAGCCCCTTCGTTATGCTGGCCCAAGATATAATGGCTTGGCGCCTTTGCTCAAGATCTTCATAACTGCGAGGAATCATGAAGACCTTGTTCGCCTCGATCCCCGTCTCCGGATCGGTGAAGATCATGTCATTGGATGGATCGAGTGCAGCGTCGTATAGGGAAGCTGCCGTGCGAATCGCTCCACTAAAGGCCGGATGCTCTGTGGGATTGCTAACTTTCTCGCCGTTTACGTAGACTCGGCGCCCATCGTCCAGAGACTCAAGGTACTGTTTCCCATTCCTCATTGCGCTGCCTCCTCTTCTTCAGCAGGAACGTAGGATCGCTAGTCGTTTAGATTTATGCTTGTCTCGTTCTATTATCTATTCGTCCCCTTTCTTGACTTCTACCGAGTAAGCGAAGCCGAGATGGCGTCCTTCGGACGTGTCATGCAACTCGACGGAATACCAGTCGGAGAAGATGAACCCGTTGGTGAGCAATGGGACGGTGCCCAGGAATATCGCGGCACCGTCTGCGTTCTCCATGGTTGTTTGCTCTAGAGCATCTAGAATCTGGGAGACCGTCATCAACTCCGCCAAGGAAGCCTCCTGGTAGAGGTGTTTCTTGCCGTTCACCAACGCCCAACTGCGTACGATGATTTCGTCCCAGTGCCGGCGTACATCCTCGTACGGCCATATTTCGGTCGAGACTAATTTGGGACAAGCCCTCTTGCTCTCGCCGATATCTACGCGCTCCATATCACGCGCGGTGTGGTCGCTGCCGACTGCCACGTACCAGCTATCGGATAGGCAGAGCAACACCGGCTCTGCCTCGCCCGAGCTCTCCGCAGTTGGCACCTTGATGCGCTCCGCGTTGGAAAGCAGGCTGGGTGGTACCATATAGAAGGCGGGCACCGACTCGGGCGGCCGGACGCCCTGGTCCATCAGCTCTCGTATATGGGCTTGGACTCCTGCCCTGTTTCTTCCGGTAAAGCCCGCTACGATCACGGTACGAGGTGTGAAGGAGACAGTTTCCTCAGTCTCGGCGACACTGAAGAGCATCGTTCAAGTCCTCCTGTCAGAAGCGGGGGCAATAGCGTTTTGTATGGAAACGTTGCTTCCTATTCCCGGCCTCCGGTCCTTTAGCACGGGGAACTCTTCCCTAATGGAGCGCAGCAATTCCATGTCGAGATCAGCTAACAGGACTTGCTCACCCTCCTCCGCGCGGGCAATAACCTCACCCCAGGGATTAACAACCATGCTATTTCCGGCCAGCGCTGTGTCACTGTCCGTGCCTGCCATGTTGCACGCAACTAGGTAAACTTGGTTTTCGAGCGCTCGCGCCCGATTCAAGAGCGCCCAGTGATCCAGTCGGGCTTTGGGCCAAGCCGAGGGGACGAGCACAATCTGCGCTCCAGCGTCGATCAGCGCCCTGTACAGCTCCGGAAATCGCAGATCGTAACAGGTCGTGGCTCCTATGACCCCGAGACGGGTCTCCGCCACGGTTATCGATTCGCCGGCCGCAAGCAAAACGTTCTCCTGCGAACGGTATCCGAATACGTGCATCTTCCGGTATGTCATAAGTAATTCGCCGCCGGGACCGAGCAGGAAACTGGTGTTGTGGAGCCGTCCGTGGGCGGTTCTCTCGACGAAGCTGCCACCGAGGATGAAAGCACCCCGGCGGATCGCTACCTCCCGGATCGCGGCAGCGACGCCGTCGTCCAAGGAGTCCTCCATGGACTCAGCTTCCTCCTCATACCGCTCAAACCGGAAGTATCCGACCGGCCATAGTTCTGGCAGCACTATCAGGTCTACCGCGGGGAGCCGATCGATTACCGATATGGCATGGTCCACTCGAGCTCGTTTGTCGCTACCATCAGGAGGTGCCAGCTGCACGCAGGCGACCTTCACTACACTTACCGACTGGTTACTCAAGAGACTCCTCCTCGAGTATTGCGCGCGTCGCACTTAGGTGCTCATGGATGGTCTTCTTCAGTTTGTCTGCATCCGCCTCTTCTAGGGCCACCACGATGGCCCTATGCTCCTCGAGAACCCGCGTCATCCGCTCGGGCGAGTAAGCCACGGCTCGAATACCCATCCGGATCTGCCTGTCTCTGAGGCCCTCGTAGAACGTCACCAGTAGCTTGTTGCCGGAGCTGCTCACTATCGTGCGGTGAAACTGCCGATCCAACCGTATAAATTCCTCGATCTTCCCGTCTTCTGCCACCTCCGCTTGTCTCTCTAGCACGGTTCTCAGCTGCGGTGCGATCTTGCCGCGCTTCCGTGCAAGCTTCTCGGCGGCGAATGATTCAATTAAGACCCTAGCTTCCATGACCTCCTTAATCTCGCGCAGGGATATCTCAGGGACGAGCGTCCCCTTCTTTGGAACGAGCTGCACTAAGTCCTCTGCTTTGAGCAACAGGAATGCCTCCCGAACCGGCGTTCGGCTGATCCCGAGCGCCTTTGCGATCTCGCCTTCGGTGAGGAAGACCCCTTCAGGAAAGGATCTGTTGAGGATTCGAGACTTGACGTACGAGTAAGCGTTCTCTGTGGCACTCATGTCTATGCAGACACTACCCTTCGCTCCTCAGAGATACCGCATGTATACACCTTAGATACAAGGCTACCAGCATCGACAAATTGTGTCAATTGTTGCCAAAGGCGGTTTCATTGGAAGACTAGATTGTCGAACAAACTCCCTATGGAGGCGTTAATACATTAAAAAAGCCGGCGGGCGCGTCTCCAGCCATTGTTCAGAGAGCGCCTAAAGTCTGCCGGCAGTTTTGTCCGCGGCGGCTTGCTCGGCCTGACGGGCAGCCGCAGCGAACACTTGAGCCTGATGTAGGATGCAGGTGAAGGGGACACAACTTGCCACCGCCCGGCGATGATCAGTGCGCACCGTTCTCGCTTGGCCACCAGAACATGAGGCACCTGTGCTCCGGGGATTCTTAGGGTGGTCCGAGGAACCCCCGGGGCAGGATGTTTGCTCGAGCGATTCGTACTGAGACCGACGGAACAACGGAAGCGAGCGACACCCGCATGGGAGACGCTCATCTGCACGTCAATCTGCGGCCGGTTCCTGCTTAAGGAGCCAGGCTACCACTACACCCCCAACTATCGCCCAGAAGGCTGAATTGATGCCTAGTATGTTAATTTCGGAGGCGCCGATAAGCAGGGCGAAGGTAGCGCCAAGGGTATGCTTGGACTGACCCACTGAAAGGCGCAATGCTTGGAGGATAGCTGGGAGTAGCGCCATACCGGCGACCACCGTAACTAGAGCGGTAGGGAAGGCTTGTATCAAGGAGATGGCGGTGGCACCGCCTATCCCAAAAGCGATAAAGCCAAGCCCTTGTATAACCGCTGCAACATAGCGACCCTGCGGATTACTATGGGCCTCGGGGTTCGCACAGATGGCGGTCATTGGAGCGGCGATGCTGATACCATGGCCGAGCAATGGGGCGGTTAAGATTGATCCAATCCCGCTAAAAAGTGTGATGGCGTTTGTGGGCGCTCGGTAGCCGTTTGCGCGGAGAATGCCAACGCCAGGTGCGTTCTGAGATGCAAGCGCGAGCAAGGTAAGCGGCAAACTCAGGGAGAAGAGCGTGTCGAATCTGAACTCCGGGCTCACCAGTATCGGCTGGGAGAGGGAAAGACGAACCGAATCAAGGTCGAACTGGTTGCTTAGGGCGGCGATGACAGTTCCCCCAAGGAGGGCGAGCAGAACTGGCGGCAACCTGTGAACGAAGCCAAAACTAACGACGTAGATAAGTATCATTGTACCCGCCAAGATCGGCTGTCCCGGCAACGGTGTAAATATCTCGATTCCAAACTTGAGCAGGATGCCAGCCAGCATACCCATAATCACCTCGTTTGGGATCCGGTCCATAATCCAACCGAAGAGCCCGGAGATGCCGATCAGGGTGATCAATAGGCCGGACACGAAGAAGGCCCCAACTGCGTCCGAGAGACTGTACTGAGCGAGAACCGAGACTAGAAGGGCGCTGCCAGCAATCGAGTATGCACCGCAGATCGGCTCGCGGTAGAGAATGGCCAAGAGTAAGCTGAGGAGACCGCCGCCGACGAAGATGGCGAAGAACCAGGAATTGATTGCTGCGGCCGAGTATTCGGCATTGACAGCAGCCTGATAAACCAAGAGCGCAGGGCCGGCAATACTGAGCAGGGTGGCTATAAATCCGGCGCTGAGAGTGGATATGGTGGTATACCGGGGGAGGTCGCGTACGTTGCTACCGACGTCGCTAACTGGTTCAGGACCGCTCAAACGCATTGCCAACGACACCTCCTAGAAACGGACGAAAGCCCAGGAGATCTTTCTAAGCCTCGGAATTCTCCGTAATTATGGTGCTCAATCCACACCGGAATTACTCTGGTCTTAGCTTCTTCATAGCCACCGGGCTTTCGTAGACCACCGAAGAGCGCCACCTTACTCGGTTGTAGAACCCTCAACGGTAAGTTGCCGCCAGCGTCCCTATTTTGGTGTATGCTAACGAAAGTTAGTAAGCAAGTCTCGCCCTGCTTGTATTTGCGACTACAACGGAGGTTATCTGAGTGGCGCACGATGGTCCTATATCTCCCCTAGGAGGCGAGATAAGAGCTCGGACTCCTCTTAAGGGCCGGTCGGGGGACGTGCGCGAGGCGGCGCTAACGCTGTTCGCAGAACGTGGCTACCACGGGACCACAATGAATGACATCGCAGGTGCGTTGGGCATCCGCGCGCCAAGCCTCTACAACCACATCAGCTCCAAGCAAGAGATCTTGCGGGAGATAATAACTGACACGATGGATCAGGTGCTAGCGGACTTCGAGGCTGCTACTGCCGGTGTTAATGACGTGGCCGACCGCCTGCGGCGTGCGACAGAAGTATACGTCCTCCGGCATGCTCAGCATCGTCGTGAAGCTCTGATAGTGAACCGTGAGACTCAGAGTCTTGAGCCCTCAGCGAGATCCACCGCGCGCGCGAAGCAAGACGAATACGCCACACGTTTCCGAGACCTGATCGAAGAAGGTCGTGCTGCGGGACGCTTTCATGTTAAGTCTCCCCGGCTCGCGATGTTCGCGATATTGGAGATGTCGGTCACGGTGGCCCGATGGTTTCGTGATGAAGGACCCTTGAGCGCAAGGGAAGTAGCCGAAGAATACGGGGAGTTCGCGTTGCGTATCGTAGGCTTTTCGGAAAGCTCTTGTAAGGCAGGTCTGGACCATTAGCTAATGGTCTCTGGTATGCGCTTGAGCGCTTGGGGAGCGGAGCCGCACCTGAGAGGGGCCTTGTGATGTTACTCTCGGAGCACGCTAACGGCGTTTCTGAGTGAACCCTGCATGGCTCGTATAGCTGAAAGAATGCACCATCGAAAACGCCCTGCCGTAGCCGACTGGCGCGTTTGACAATTGCAGAACCTTATAGTATAGTTTTGCGCTAACTAACGGTAGTTAGTGCATCCGCGAGTGAACGCGGTGTATGCACGGAAAGAAGGAGGAGCGGTATGGCTGAAGCGGCCCTTACACCCAAGTTACGACCGACCAACGTGAGGGACTATGAGGAGGTCTCTTTCGAGCGCTCCCACGACGGCCGGGTCGCGGTGATTTCCTGGAATCCCGTTACGCGCATGAATGCGCTTTCGGTCAAGCTGACGGACGAGCTTGTGGCGGCGGTCGAAGAGGCTCAGGCCGACGAGCAACTGAATATCGTAATTTTCCGTGGAGAGGGCGGCTACTTCTCTGTGGGGGATGAACTCAACGAGATGGCGGAGGGAGCCTGGGGGAACCCCAACCAGGTGATGCGCCGCATCCGCTTCTATCAGAGCTTTGCTCAGAAGATCGAAGAGCTCGACAAGATCACGATCGCGGTGGCCGAGGGCTTCGTGCTGGGCGGAGGCTTGGAGATTACGATGGCGTGCGACCTCGTGCTCGCCGCCGAGAGCTGTAAATGGGGCATGCCAGAAGTGGACAGCGGGATGACACCCGGGTGGGGTGGGACGACCCGCATGATCCGTTTGATCGGACGCCGCAGGACCAAGGAAGTCAATCTAATCGGTGCGCTTCACTCCGCCAAGAGGGCGGTCGAGTGGGGGCTGTTCAACCACGCCGTGCCGGACGCGGAGCTTGACACCGAGCTGGATCGCCTTATCGAGGCTCTTCTGGTCAAGAACCAGCAGACCCTGCGGCAGCTCAAGTTCGTCATGAACAAGAACGCGGATGCGGACATGCAAACCGCTCTCGCTTTCGAGGCTATGAACGAATTCATGACGTCGGCGGTCAACTGGGATCCGTCGAAGATGGAGCCTATCCCCGACGCCGAACCTGGGAAGGGCTTGGAGGCATTCGCTACCAAGAACGAGTTGTGGCAGAAGCGACGCAACCTGGCGATAACCCTCTGGTCGGACCTCGACTCGTTAGACTGATCTGGCCACCTGAGAGAAAGGTGCTTACTGGAGGCCAGCGTCATGCTACACACACATCTGATACGACCGGTTTCTGAACTTCTCGCCAGCCGGGCTCGCGAGCTCGCCGGCAAGGTTGCCTATCGTGATGCATACCGCGCGGTTACGTACGAGGAGTTGTTCACTCGTACAGGCAACCTGGCTGGCCATCTCCGCGACTTGGGCCTGGAGCGCGGCGACAAGATTGCCATCTTCATGGGCAACAGGGTTGAAACCGTCGAAAGCTACTTCGCTATAACACGAGCCGCCGGGGTCTGCGTGTGCATAAATCCTCAGGTTCCAGCTGAAGATGCCGCCTACATGCTCTCGGATTCCGGCGCCCGTGCTGTATTCACCGATGCCGAGCATGCCGACCTCATCGCTAAGCTTCTGGATGACTTGCCCGACGTCGGGCAAGTCATCGTCGTGGGGCAGGAGGCTTCGGCGAGCGAGGCGACGACCATTCCCTACGGAGAGTTGGCCGGAACCGACCCCTCGGTCTCGGCTGCCGATGAGCTGCCCTTGGATGATCCTGCGTTTATGCTATATACCTCTGGGACTACGGGACGGTCCAAGGGCGTCCTGCTTTCTCAGCGCAGCAACCTTTGGGTGGTGGCGGCCTGCTGGGCTCCGATCGTTGGCTTCTCGGAAGAGGACTACATACTCTCGCCGCTGCCGCTTTTCCATTCCTACGCACTCAATGCGGCTGTACTCGCACCCTTGGCGGTAGGGGCTACCGAGTACGTGATGCCCAGGTTCTCGACCAAAGAGGTGCTCAGGTTGCTACGCGAGGAGCCTGTCACGCTCCTGCTCGGCGTGCCGACCATGTACCAGTACCTGCTCCAGGAGGCCCGAAACGAAGGCCTCGGGGCCGACGAGCTCCGGGCCTGCATCGCAGCCGGTGCGATCATGTCGGCAGCCCTCAACCAGGACTTCGAGGATGCCTTCGGAGTTCCACTGCTCGACGGGTACGGGATCACCGAGACTTCGACCATGGTCACCGAGAATTGGCTAACCGGGACCCGCGTGATGGGTTCTTGCGGGTTGCCGCTCCCCGGCTCGGCGGTGCGGCTGGTGGACCCGAGTACGGGGGTCGACGTTCAACCCGGGGAAGAAGGAGAACTGTGGGTACGCGGTCCTCATGTCATGCTCGGTTACCATAACAGACCAGAGGAGACAGAAGAGGTGCTCAGCGGTTGCTGGTTTCACACCGGAGACCTAGCACGCAGCGACGAACACGGCTATCTGAGGATCACCGGAAGGATCAAAGAGCTCATCATCAGGGGAGGACAGAACATCGCACCGGTCGAGGTCGAGGAAGTCGTGGCGCAGCACCCGGCGGTCGTTGACTGCGCTGTCGTTGCGGCCCCTCATGAGGACCTCGGTGAGGTGCCTATCGCCTTCGTCGTTCCCCAAAATGAGGCTACGTTCGATGCTGAGGAGCTTCTCACCTACTGCAGTAAGCATCTGGTTCGCTACAAAGTCCCGGCTGAGGTAATGGTGATCGATTCTATACCCCGGACAGGATCCGGGAAGACGATGCGCTTCAAGCTCCAGGAACGGCTGACACGGGAAGGCGATACATAAAACCAGAGGTGGGAGTAGCATACTGCGACTAGAGAGTTGGGAAAGCCTCCGGGTACTTGGTTTAGGCACACGACGTTACACATGTAAAAAAATAGAAGTGGGTCAATAATACGGGTATCATACCCGGGCAGGCGGGAAAGGAGAACTCATGGACGGGGGGCCTGAAGAGGCAAAGCTACAGGGAAGATCTCTCACAAAGGTAGCGCTAACGAGCCTTGTAGCTACCAGCATCGAATGGTACGACTTCTTTCTGTACGGTACTGCTGCTGCCCTAATCTTTCCCCAAGTGTTTTTCCCGGAGGCTAGTCCTCTCATCGGCACGCTTCTCGCGTTCAGCACGTTCGGGGTTGGCTTTGTATTTCGGCCGGTAGGCGGCTTGCTATTCGGCCAGATGGGAGACAGGATCGGCCGTAAAAAGACGTTAGTGATAGCGCTGCTGCTAATGGGGCTAGCGTCTACTCTCATAGGTCTCCTGCCGACTTATGCCGCAATAGGGATTGTGGCGCCTGTACTGCTTACTGTGATGCGTGTTTGCCAAGGACTCGCCCTAGGCGGCCAGTGGGGTGGAGCAATGCTCTTGGTTACAGAGAATGCTCCTGCGAATCGGCGAGGATACTATGGCAGCTTCGCCCAGCTAGGAGTCCCCGTAGGGCTTGTATGCGCGAACCTGATCTTCCTTGGAGTGACAGCGGTGGTCTCACCTGAAGCGCTTATCGCCTGGGGATGGCGAGTGCCGTTTTTAGTGAGCGTCCTTCTCATAGCGATAGCGATCTATGTTGGGTTACGCCTTGAGGAAACATTAGCATTCCAGCAAGTTAGAGAAAGCCGTGTCGAAACTCGCCGCCTGCCAGTCTTGGATGTGTTCCGCCTCCATCCTAAGGAGATAGCACTAGCGGCGGGAGCGCAGACTGCCATTACTGGAACGTACTACGTGATGACTGCGTACATCCTTGCCTATGGTACCGACCAGGTGGGAGCATCGCGAACCACTATGTTAGTGGCTGTCCTCCTATCTTCGATCGTGACGATTCCCGCCTTAGTGTTCTTTGCCTGGGTCTCTGATCGCATAGGGCGGCGGGGGATTTTCATGTGGGGTGCTGCACTCACGGCGATTTGGAGTTTCCCTGCCTTTTGGCTAATCAACACGGGGACAGCGATCCTGATTTTGGTCGCGCTAGTAGTATATCAAGTCGTCTTCAGCATGATGTATGGTCCCACGGCAGCCCTCTTCGCCGAGATGTTCGGCACGCGAATTCGCTACAGCGGAGCCTCCATAGGGTACCAGCTAGGAGGAATGCTCGGGGGAGCTTTAGCGCCTATAATAGCCACTTCTTTGTTTGCGGCAACGGGCACTTCTGTCTCGATCGCGGCATATATGGCTGCAGTCTCCCTCATTGGGCTAGTGGCAGTTTTCCTAGCCACAGAGACCTATCAGAAAGATATGGTGGAGGAACTAGACTAAGGAGCATTCAGCTGATCTAGAAGGCTGAACTTAGAACCGAGTAGCTGGCACGCGGGAGACATTATCCTATGTTACAAGGTGGAGGAAAACATGTTTCTCTATAAGAAACAAACATAGGGAAACGAGAGGAGAAGAGTGGAGACTGTTCCGAGGCAAGAAGAGCAGGCTCGAGCACAGGTTGGGCAGAGCGCCAAACGGGTTGAGGATCAGCGGCTACTGACGGGTAACGGGCGGTTCGTCGACGACCTAGAGCCTGTGGCGAACATAGCCCACGCCGCAATCTTGCGTAGCACGCAAGCCCACGCAAAGATCGTTTCCATCGACACGAGCGAGGCGGAAGGGGCACCGGGTGTCCTCGGCGTGCTCACCGGCGAGGACGTTCAGGAGCTGTCCAAGCCGTTCCCGCTGGCAGTAAACGTCCCTATTAACTACTACTCGATGGCTACAGACAGGGCGCGCTACGTGGGAGAGCCGGTGGTGGTGGTGATCGCGGAGAATCGGTACGTCGCCGAGGATGCCGCCGAGTTGATCCAGGTGGAGTACGAGTCTCTTCCCGTGATCCTGGACCCGGAAGAGGCGCTGGAACCGGACACCTGCTTGTTGCACGACGAAGCGGAATCCAACGCGGGCAACCACAGAACCTTCGAGTTCGGAGATGTCGATGGGGCGTTCGCGGAAGCTGACGTCGTGATAGAGGACAAGTTCAAGCTCCACAGGTACAGTTCCACCCCCATTGAGACTTACGGGGTGATCGCCAACTATGATGAGTCCGAGGACTCGATGACCATATGGTCAAATTTCCACGGGCCTTTCATCCTACACAGGGTTGTGGCCAGCGCTTTGGGCATCCCAGAGAACCGGTTAAGCTTCGTCGTTCCCCCCGACAACGGTGGCAGCTTCGGCATCAAGTCGGCGGTCTATCCGTACATGACGCTCATGGGCATCGCGAGCCGTAAACTCGGACGACCGGTGAAGTGGATAGAGGATCGCGTAGAGCACCTGCTCGCCAGCAGTTCAGGCACCGCCCGTGTAGCCGATGTAAGGGCGGCGTTTCGTAGCGACGGAGAGCTGCTTGGCCTGGACTACCGCTTCATCGACGACGTGGGTGGATACATCCGGTCGCCAGAGCCCGCCACGATGTACCGTTGCTTCGGC
>Ga0126306_10000669_pt1 | contig 16744 bp, 14 predicted proteins | sample Plot27_FD_92592 | JGI IMG/M metagenome (GOLD analysis project Ga0126306, IMG submission 92592) | Serpentine soil microbial communities from UC McLaughlin Reserve, CA, USA - Plot27 | ecosystem: Environmental > Terrestrial > Soil > Grasslands | place: USA: UC McLaughlin Reserve, Lake County...
CGCACAGGGCGACCGTGGTCATCCAGATGTCGACCCCGAAGCGGGCCACGTCGGTGCTCCACACCTGCTTGGCGGCCCAGTGGGCGGCCAGCCGGCCCGAGAAGCCGAAGTCGCCGCCGATCGGCTGGCGCAGCCGCCGCCCGTACAGGGCCGCGGTCAGCGGGAAGGCGATCGAGTTGGTGATGGTGCCGTCCAGCTTGTGGCGGGCGTACAGCGGGGTGACCAGGTCGTGGCCGTGCTCGAGGACCGGCCCGACCAGCCGGTCGATCCAGGCCGGGCTGACCGAGCGCAGGTCGGCGTCCAGCACCGCGCAGCCGCGGGCGCCGACGGTCGCGGCCAGCTCGAAGATGGCCCGGAAGGCCGAGCCCTTGCCGGACAGGCCGACGTAGGTGAGGGCCAGCTTGTCGGGCGGGTCGACCTTGGGGTCGAGCAGCAGCAGCTCCTCGTCCCCCTGGGTGGTCGCGGCCATGGCCGCCTCGACGGTCCCGTCGGTCGAGTTGCCGTCGGAGATGGCGATCAGGCAGCGGCGGTCGGGGAAGTGCTTGCGCAGGCCGGCCTCGACCGCCCGGATCACGTGGCCGATGGTGCGGGCGTTCTGGAACGACGGGATGCCGACGAGCACGTCGACGGGACGGTCGCCGTCGAGCAGGGCGGCGGCTTCATCGCTGAGCACGCCGTGCGACAGGCGCTCCAAGGGTGGTCCCCCCTCTTGTTGGAGCAACGGGCGCATTCAACCACCAGAGGAGGCCGAGGAGACCGAGCGCAGCAGGGGCCGGCGGCCGAGGCGGAAAGGCACGATGGTGACGTTGACCCCGTCCATGGAGCCGAGCGCCCGGACCAGGCCGGCCGAGGAGTTGTCGTGCAGGACCCGCCGCCACAGGGTGGCGTAGCGGCGCTTGGGGACCAGCACGGTCACCTCGGTGTCGGGGCGGACCAGCTCGGCCACGGCCGCCTGGGTGGTGGCCAGCAGGTTGCGGTCGGGGGCGTCGACGACCTCGAGGGGGGCCGGCATGTTGACCCGGGCCCACAGCGCCGCCAGCTCCTTGGCCCGCTCGGGGTCGACGGCGATGTGCAGGGCGGTCATGCGCAGCGGGTTGAGCTGGCGGGCGTACTGCAGGGCCCCGATGGTCGCCCGGTCCAGGGCCTCGACCAGGACCACGACCTCGTGGCGGGGCTTGGGCGGGGCCATCCGGTCGCTGACCTCGACCTTCAGCTCGCCCAGCTCGGCACGATAGGTGTTCTGGGTCCGCAGCAGCAGCCAGACCAGCAGCGGCACCGCGACCACGACCATCCAGGCCCCGTGGGTGAACTTGGTGATGGTGATGACGATCAGCACCAGCAGGGTCACCGCGGCCCCGAGGCCGTTGATGAACAGGCCGCCGCGCCAGCCGGGCTGGCGCAGGCGCAGGTGGCGGCGGGTCATGCCCGCCTGGGCGAGGGTGAAGGAGGTCACCACCCCGATGGCGTACAGGGGGATCAGGGCGTGGACACTGGCCTTGAAGGCGACCACCAGGAACACGGCCCCGATGGCCAGCACCAGGATGCCGTTGGAGTAGACCAGCCGGTGGCCGCGCTTGCGCAGCTGGCGGGGCATGAGCGCGTCCTGGGCGGCGAACGAGGCCAGGATGGGGAAGCCGTTGAAGGCGGTGTTGGCCGCCAGCACCAGGATGAACAGGGTGGCGATCTGCACGAACACGAAGAGGGCGTGCCCGATCAGCCCCGCGCCGAGGACGTGCTCGGTGAGCTGGGCGACCAGGGTCGGGTGGCCCGACTCGAAGGGGCGGGCGTCCAGCTGGATGGCCAGATAGGTGATGCCGATGAACAGGAAGCCCATGATCAGGGCCATCGCCACCAGGGTGCGCTGGGCGTTCTGGGCCTCCGGCTTCTTGAACGCCGGGACGCCGTCGGCGATCGCCTCCACGCCGGTCAGGGCGGTGGTGCCGGCGGCGTAGGCGTGCAGCAGCAGGAACAGCGACACCACGGCCAGCGGCTCGCCGATGCCGGCCAGCTCCTGGGTCTCGGCCGGGCTGTAGGCGATGGAGTCGACCTGGCCGGACAGCACCCGGTAGACCCCGAGCACGACCACCCCGCCCAGGCTGGCGATGTAGACGTAGGTGGGGACGGCGAAGATCTTGCCCGACTCGCGGATGCCGCGCAGGTTGCCCCAGGCCAGCAAGATCACGAAGGCGACCGAGAGCTCGACCCGCAGGTCCTGGAGGACGGGGACCGCCGAGGCCAGGGCGGCCGTCCCGGCGGACACGCTCACCGCCACCGTGAGCACGTAGTCGACCAGCAGGGCGGCCGCGCAGATGGCGGCGAACGACCCGCCCAGGTTGTCGCGGGTCACCATGTAGGCCCCGCCGCCCTGGGGGTAGGCGGCGATCACCTGCCGGTAGGACAGGACCAGGATGAGCAGCAGCACCGCCACCCCGGCGGCCAGGGGCAGGGCCAGCCCGATCGCGGCCGTGCCCGCGACCACCAGCACCAGCAGCATCTCCTCGGTGGCATAGGCGGTCGAGGAGATCGGGTCGGAGGAGAACACGGCCAGCGCGACCCGCTTGGAGATCCGCTCGTGGGCCAGCTGGGCGGTCTTGAACGGCGGGCCCAGGAGGGCCCGCTTGGCCCGGTAGCCGAGCGACTGGTAGCGCTCCTCGGCGGGGGGCTGCGGCACCCGCCGCAGGGCCGGCTTGGCGTCGGATTTGGTGTGCGGCTCGAGCTCTGTGGCCATGACCCCTGCTCCGATACGGCTTGTGCCTGACAGACTACCGCCCGGCCCGCCCGGCGGGAGGGTCAGCGGCCGGCCCGGGCGCCGCCGGCTTCCCCGGCCCGATCTCCTCCTCCGGGACGCTCGTTTCCGGGAAGATCGGCACGCCGCGCTTGCGGCGGTCGAGGACCACGTTGAGGGCGGCCCCGTAGAGGATCAGCTGGCCGAAGAAGCCCAGCCAGACCAGCAGCAGCGTCACCGAGACCAGCGACCGCGGCAGGGCGCCGATGCCGGCCGAGTGGCTGGCCCAGAGGTCGAAGCCCCGCTTGAGCACGTAGAAGCCGACGGCCCCGAAGACCGCCCCCGGGACCTGGCTCAGCCAGGAGTGCTTGCGGGCCGGCAGGAGCCGGTACAGCAGCAGCAGCACGACCAGCATCGAGGCCGGGCCGGCCAGCTCCTCGATCATGGAGATGACCGGGCTGGTCGGCTGGAGCGCAAGGGTCCGCTGGGCGGTGGCCGAGACCCAGATGGTGAGCAGGGCCGAGCCCAGCAGCACCGTGCCCAGCATCATCACGATCAGGATGTTGACGATCTTCTGGCCGACCGGGTTGCGGCCGGTCGGCACCTGCCACATCCGGTTCATGCAGGCGGTCATCGACCCGATGAAGCCGCTGCCGGCGTAGGCCACGCTCAGCAGTCCGAAGACCCCGAGGGCGGCGCTGTTCTGGACGACCTGGTCGATGACCCCCACGAAGACCTCGGTGCCGACGCCGGGGAAGGCCTGGTTGAGGGCCTCGGCCACGGTGGCCCGGGCCTCCGGCTCGGGGCTGGCGAAGGTGGCGATCACGAACGCCGCCACCATCAGCAGGGGCAGCAGGGACAGGAAGGTGTAGTAGGCCATGCTGCCCGACAGCAGGGCGCCCTCGGCCTTGGAGAAGGTCTGCACCACCGCCCAGGGGAAGCGGGTCCAGCGGTTGCCGGCCAGGAAGCGATAGAGCCGGCCGATCGCCTGCTCGATGTGGATCCCCGGGCCCCTGGGCTCGGCGTCGGCCTTGGCCATCCACCATCCTCCCCGCCAAGAGGATGGCACAGGGTCAGGCCTTGGGCACCACTTCCAGGAGCGACGCCTCGGGCCGGCAGGCGAACCGGAACGGGGCGTACTTGCTGGTCCCGAGCCCGGCCGAGACGTGCAGCCAGCTCGACCCCCAGCGCGACAGCCCCCGCACCTGCTCCCGCGGCAGGTCGCAGTTGGTCACCAGCGCCCCCACCCCGGGCAGGCGGACCTGCCCGCCGTGGGTGTGCCCGGCCAGCACCAGGTCGTAGCCGTTGCCCGCGAAGGCGTCCAGGGCCCGCCGGTAAGGGCTGTGGACCACGCCCAGGCGCAATCTGACCTGTCCGTTGGGGGGGACGGCCACAGCCGGGTCGTCGCGGCGGATGTGGGGGTCGTCCATGCCGGCCAGCTCGATGTCGTCGAGCCGCCCGCGGTCGTTGGACAGCACCGTCCAGCCCCGCGCCCGCAGGCCCTCGATCAGCTCCCGCCAGGGATTGCGGCCGGAGCTGCGGCGCCGGCGCGAGCTGGGGCCGAGGAAGTAGCTCAACGGGTTGCGGAACCGGGGCGCCCAGTAGTCGTTGGAGCCGAGCACGGCCACCGCCCCCAGCCGCGGCCGGAAGCGCCCGAGCACGTCCAGGACCGGGCCAAGGGCATCGGGCTCGCCGAGCATGTCCCCGGTCAGCACGACCAGGTCCACCGGCTCGCCGGCCAGCCGCTCCAGGAACGCCATCCGCCGGCGGTCGGCGGCCGTCAGGTGCAGGTCGGACAGGTGCAGCACGGTCAGCGGCGGCTGGCCCGGCTCCAGGGCCTCGACCCGCTGGCGCCGCAGCCGGTACCAGTCCCGCTCGACCAGCACGCCGTAGCCGACGCAGGCCACCCCGGCCGCGGCCACCGCCCCGGCCAGCAGGGCGACCCTCGGCGTAGCTGCGGGCATGCGTCCGGCTCCTGGGAAGATCGGCGCTGGGATGAGCGTGGATTGTAGCTGTAGGCTCGGCTCATGCTCATCGACGACGTGCAGCAGGCTATGTTCCGGGCCATGAAGGCCCGCCAGGCCGCCGAGACGGCGGCCCTGCGCCTGGCCCTGTCGCTCAAGTCGGCGGCCATCGACGCCGGCAAGGACCTGTCGGACGAGGAGGCCGTGGCCGTGCTCCAGCGGGAGGCCCGCAAGCGGCGCGAGGCCGAGCAGGCCTACCGGGAGGCCGGCCGGACCGAGCGGGCCGACCAGGAGGCGTACGAGCGTTCGGTGCTGGAGCGGTACCTGCCGGCGGCCCTCGACCCGGACGAGCTGGCCCGGCTGGTCGACCAGGCGGTGGCGGCCTCGGGGGCCAGCGGCCCCAAGGAGCTCGGCAAGGTCATGGGCCGCCTCATGCCCCAGGTCAAGGGGCGGGCCGATGGCAACGAGGTCCGCCGGCTGGTGCTGGAGCGCCTCCAGGGGTGAGTGCCGGCTACGCGCGCCGGCCCACGACCAGGGTGATGTAGGAGCCCCTGGGCAGGCTGCTGCCCGGCCCCGGGCTCTGGGCGGCCACCCGGCCGGCCTGGCCGAAGGTGGTGTACGCCATCCCCGTGCTGAGCCCCGACTCGGCCAGCACCGACCTGGCCGTGACGGCCGGCAGCCCCACCACCCCGGGAACGATCACGTTGGGACGGCGTGGCTTGTCAGGCTTCGGTGGCTTGGGCGGCTTGGGGGGCTCCCCAGGCTTCGGCGGCTTCGGCGGCTTCGGCGGCTCCTTCGGCTCCTTCGGCTCCGGGGGCTTGGGCGGCGGCGGGGCGGCCGGGAAGCCGACGATCGGCTGGCCCTGCAGGGCGCCCGCCATGAAGTCGTGGAAGATGAGCGCCGGGAAGGTGCCGCCGTAGACCGGCCCGCCGTTGAACTGGGTGCGCATCGGCACCCGCCGGGCCCGGAACCCGACCCACACCGAGGTCGACAGCTGCGGGGTGAAGCCGGAGAAGAAGGCGCTGAGGTTGTCCTGGGCGCTGCCGGTCTTGCCGGCCACCGGCCGGGCGCCCAGCGACGCCCGCCGGCCGGTGCCGCCGTTGATGACTCCGCGCAGCATGGCCACGGTCCGGGTGGAGATCTTCTCGCTGATGACCTGCTTGCAGTCGGGCTTGTTCTCGATCAGCGGCTTGCGCTCGCCGGGGGCCACCACCTTGGAGATCGAGTAGGGGGCGCAGCGGAGGCCCTTGTTGGCCAGCACACCGAAGGCGCTGGCCATGTCGAGGACCGAGACCTCCTTGACGCCCAGCACCAGCGAGCAGACGTTCCAGGAGGCATAGGCCGTGGAGCCGCGGCGGGGGACGTTGGTGATGCCCATCTTGCGGGCCACCTCGAGGGCGTTCTCGGGGCCGACCTTCACCGCCAGCTGCGCGAACCAGGTGTTCACCGAGTGGGCCACGGCCCCGTACATGTTGTAGGTGCCGGCGCCGGAGTCGCCGGCGTTGCCGGGGGACCAGGGCCCGTTGTCGGTGTAGCAGCGGCGGTTGGGGATGGTGATCTGCGGTGGCCCTTCCATGACCAGCCCGGGGGAGATGCCCCGCTCCAGGGCGGCGACGACGAAGAACATCTTGAACGCCGACCCGGGCTGGAAGCCGCTACCCCCTTGGGCGGTGGCCAGGTCGACCTGGGACTTCTTGAAGCTCCTGCCCCCGTACAGGGCGACGATCCGGCCCGTGGTCGGCTCGACGCTGGCCAGCGCCCCCGCCGGGTCGCCGCCGAACTGGTCCATCTGGCCCGAGACCGCCCGGGCGGCGATGGCCTGCTTGGGGCTCTGCAGGGTGGTGTAGATGCGCAGGCCGCCCTGGAAGACCTTGCGCCTGCGCTCGTCGCTGCCGACCTTGCCCAGCGCCTTGTTGTACTTGCGGTCGTTGAGCAGCTGGTCGATGATGTAGCGCTCGAAGTACGGCTGGCGGCGGGGCGGCGTGTACCGCTTGACCTCGACCTTCGCCTTCTTCGCCTTGACCACCTGCTTGGGGGTGGCCAGGCCGAGCTCCTGCATCCGGTCCAGCACCAGGTTGCGCCGCAGCTTGTTGGCCTTGCGGGCGGTCGGCTTGTTGCGCTCGGGGGAGTTGATGGTCCCGGCCAGGGCCGCCGCCTCGGCCAGCGACACGTACTTGATCGACTTGTTGCCGAAGTAGCGCTGGGAGGCGGTGCCGATGCCGTAGACGCCCTCGCCGAAGTAGGCCTGGTTCAGGTAGTACTCGAGGATCTGGTCCTTGGTGTAGCGCCGCTCCAGCTCGACGGCGTACATGGCCTCGCGCAGCTTGCGGTCGAGGGTGCGCGAGTTGCCGGTGATGGTCTGCTTGACCAGCTGCTGGGTGATGGTGCTGCCGCCCTGGGCGATCCGCCTGGTCCGGAGGTCGGTGACCGCGGCCCGGGCGATGCCGCGGAAGTCGACCCCGTCGTGCTGGTAGAAGCTGCTGTCCTCGATGGCGATGACGGCGTTGCGGACCCGCTTGGGGATGTCATCGAGCGGCACCACCCGGCGGTTCTCGTCCAGCCAGAGGGTGGCCAGGACGGTCTTGCCGTCGGCGGCGTAGATGACCGACCGCTGGGCCGGGTCGGGCAGGGCCTGCTGCAGCGGTGGCACGTCGCCCAGCTTGTTCACGGTGTCCCTGGCCAGGCCGCCGGCCGGGACCACCAGAGGGAGCAGGGCCACGCTGGCCACCAGGGCCACGCCGGTGATCAGGGCGACGATCAGCACCAGCCGACCGCCTACCACGGAGGCACGACCGCGGGAGAGACGGGCTGGCGGCGCGGGCATCGGAGCGTCGGCCATGCTGATCGGATGATATAGGGTGGTCGATCGGCATGGGCAAACCGACGCCCGAACGTTATTGAGGAGGCGCGCGCGCCCGTGGTCATGCGAGCGCTGGCCGGTATCCGGCAGCCGGCGACCGCCCTGTTGCCGGAGGGCCTGGAGGAGTCGTTCAGCGACTTCGCCGCGGGGTTCCAGCACCGGGCGGCCAATCTGGTGGCCGCCGCCGGGGTGGCCGTGCTCACGGTGGTGGCGGCGCGGTTGGTGCGGCGGGGGGTCGAGCGGGCCATGGTCCGCGCCGACGCCGAGCGCCACGTCCGGGTGGTGGTGGCCACCCTGGCCTTCTACGCCGTGGTCACGGTGGGGCTGCTGGTCACCCTGGCGCTGGGCGGGATCAACCTGGCGGTGCTGGTCGGCAGCCTGGGCCTGGCCACGGTGGCCCTCGGCTTCGCCCTCCAGGACATCGTCAGCAACTTCACCGCCGGCATCGTGCTGCTGCTCGAGCACCCGTTCACCGAGGGCGACCACATCGCCATCGCCGAGGCCGAGGGCGAGGTCGAGGACATCCGGGTCCGGGCCACCCGCCTGCGGGCCCCCGACGGCCAGCTGGTCATCGTGCCCAACAAGCTGCTGTTCACCCAGGTCCTGACCAACTCGACCGCGACCATGCGCCGCCGGGTCGAGGTCCGGCTGGAGCTGCCCTACGGCCAGGACGTGGCCAGGGCCCGGGAGCTGCTGCTGGCCGCGGCGGCCGAGGTCGAGGGGGTCAGCGACGACCCCGCCCCCCGCCTGCTCACCCAGCGCCTCGGCCAGGACGCCCGCAGCCTGCGCCTGGTGGTCTGGGTCGACGCCCGCGGCCACGACCCCGAGCGGATCCGCAGCGAGCTGCTGGAGGAGACCGAGAAGCGGCTGCGCGACGCCGGGCTCCTGGGGGGGTTCGGGGGGGAGGACTCCCCCCCGAATGGACCAGGGACCGCGTCAAGCAAAGAGGTGCGCTCCTAGCCGCCTCAGTCCCGGGAGATCGTGCACGTCGTCGGCCAGCAACGGGACCTGGACCACGCCCAGGTTGGGGACGGTGTCGAGCAGCTCGCGGACGCGGCGCTGCTCGGCCGCGGCCAGGGCCTCCAGGCCCTCGTGCAGCTCCAGCAGGTCGGCCAGGAGGCGGCCGTCGGCCCCGGCGGCGGCCAGCCGGCGCCGAGCCGCCGCCGGCACCGGGGGGACCGGGCCGGCCTGGTGGATGCGGTTGACCACCAGCGCCCCCAGCGGCATGCGGTCGGCGGCCAGGCGGCCGGCGAAGTAGGCGGCCTCGCGCAGCGCCGGCCCGTCGGGGGTGGCCACCACCACGAAGGCCGTGCTCGGGTGTTTGAGCTGGTCGTAGACCAGCCCGGCGCGCTCCTTGAAGCCGTCGTACATGCCCTCGAAGGCGGCGAAGAACTCACCCACCTCGGCCAGCAGCTCCGAGCCGGTGAGCCGCCGGACCATCTTGGTCATGGCCGTGGTGGCCAGGTTGAGCCCGCGCAGGTAGCCGCGCCCGATCCGCTGGGCGGGGGCGATCAGCAGCCGGAAGGCGCGGGCGTCGAGCAGCTCGTTGAGGTTGTCGGGGGCGTCCAGGAAGTCGAGGGCCGAGCGGGTCGGCGGGGTGTCGACCACCAGCAGGTCGTAGCGCTGCGACTCGTGCAGCTCGTAGAGCTTCTCCATGGCCATGTACTCCTGGGTGCCGGCCAGGGTGGACGACAGCCGCTGGTAGAAGCGGTTGGCCAGGATGCGGTCGGCCTGCTCGGGGTCGCGGGCGTAGCGCTCGATGACCTCGTCGAAGGTCCGGCGCATGTCCAGCATCATCGCGTCCAGGCTGCCCGGGCCGTCCGCCGGCAGCCCCTTGGCTCTGACCGGCCGCGGGGCGTTGGAGAGCAGGTCGAGGCCGAGGGCCTGGGCCAGCCGCCGGGCCGGGTCGATGGTGAGCACGCAGGTGCGCCGGCCCGCCTCGGCCGCCCACAGGGCGACCGCGGCCGCGGTCGAGGTCTTGCCCACCCCACCCGACCCGCAGCACACCACGATCCGCGCCGTCCGGGCCAGCTCCACCAGCGGCGACCCGGGCCCGGGAACGAGCGCCGTCCCCGCGGCCCGGGTCGCTTTGGCCGTCCTCGTGGCCGGGGTCGCCTTGGCCGCCCCCGTGGCCCGGGTCGCCTTGGCCGCCCCGGTGGCCCGGGTGGTCACCCGCGAGCCCCTCCGGCCGCAGGGCGCGCGTCACCCGAGCCCCGGGATGCTGGGGCCCCCGAACGGGAGGGTAGCCGACCGGGGACGCGGGCGCGCGGGCTTGTCCACAGCCCGGCCGACGCGGCCAGCTGGCCGGCCAGGACCCGGACCTCGTCGGGGCCGCCGACCCCGCCGGCCAGGAACGGCAGCTCGGCCAGGGGCAGCCCGTCCAGCCCGGCCCGCAGCTCCTTGAGCAGGCGCCGCTCCCGGGTCAGCTGGCGCTGGCGGTCGCGGGCCTCGCCGACCAGCGTCTCCAGGGCCGGCCGGTCCAGGTCGGCCCCGGCGGCGGCCGCGGCCGCGGCCAGCGGGGCCGGGTCTTTGGCCAGGGCGGCCAGCCGCCCGGCGCGGCCGCCCAGCCGGTTGCCGGTGACGCGGTTGGCGACCACGCCGGCCACCGGCAGGCCGGCCTCGCGCAGGGCCGCCACCCCCTCCAGGGTCTCGGTGACCGGCAGCTCCTCGGGCAGGCAGGTGAGCACCACCGCCGTGCGCCCCGGGTCGTCGAGCAGGTCCCGCACCCGGTCGGCCTGGCTGCGGATCGGCCCTACCCGGGCCAGCTCGGCCACGGTCTCGGGCGCCCGCAGGAACGGCACCACCCGCCCGGTGGGCGGCGCGTCCAGCACCACCAGGTCGTAGGCGTCCGGCCCCGCCTCCCGGGTCGCCGCCTCCCACACCTTGCCGACCAGCAGCACGTCCCCCAGCCCGGGAGCGGCCGCGGTGATGAAGCGGTTGAGGTGGGCCCAGCTCAGCAGCCGGGCCAGGGGCGCGAACCCGTACCGGTCGAGATACTCGCGCAGCGACTCGTCCGGGTCGACGGCCAGCGCGTTGACCCCGTCGCCGACCCGCGCCTCCCGGTGGTCCAGCGACCGCCGCCCGAACAGCCCGGCCAGCCCCTGACGCCCCTCCACCTCGACGACCAGCACCCGCCGCCCGGCGCCGGCCGCGGCCACGGCCAGGCCGGCGGCGACCGTCGTCTTGCCGGTCCCGCCCTTGCCGGTCACCACCAGCAGCCGCGCCTGCTCCAGGGCCTCGAGCATGGTCGCGCCATCGTAGCCGCCCCTGGCTGGTGGACAACCCGACGCCCCTCCTCCCTGTCGGTGACCTCCCAGCCCCGGCCGCGGGCATGGCGCGGGGCGGGGGCGGGCGGGAACAATGGGGGCGATGCGACGAGCCGCCTCCCTCCTGTGCCTCGCCGGCGCCCTGCTGGCCACCGTCGGGCTGCTGCCCGCCCGGGCCCAGGAGAGCGGGCCGGTGGTCGAGGTGTTCGAGGCCTCGGGGGTGCTGGACGCCAGCGTGCTCGGGGCGCTGCGCCGCGACCTGGCCGGCGCCCAGGAGCGGGGGGCGCGGGTCTTCCTGGTCCAGCTGTCCAGCTTCGGCGGGCTCGGGGTCGACCCGGCCGAGGTCGAGCGGACGGTCGAGGGCGCCGGGGTGCCGGTGGCGGTGTGGGTCGGGCCGCGCTCGGCCGAGGCCGCCGGGACGGCCGCGTTCCTGCTCGCCGGGGCCGACGTGGTCGGGGTGGCCAGGGACGCCCGGGTCGGCCCGGCGCTCCCGGCCGAGCTGGGCCGGGGCCGCGACCCGGCCGCCGAGGCGGCCCTGTTCGCCGCCTCCGACCTGCCGGCGGCGGTGGAGCGGTCGGCCCTGGACGGGGCCGCCGCCCAGGCGGCCGGGCTGGCCGACTACCAGGCCGAGTCCCTGCCCGACGCGGTGCGCCGGCTCGACGGCCAGGCCGTCGACGGCCGGCCTCTGGAGGTGACCGGCTTCCAGGTCCGGTTCCTGTCCCGCTCGCTGGTCGACCGGGTCCGCCACGGCCTGGCCAACCCCACCCTGGCCTACCTGCTGCTGCTGGCCGCGGCGGCCTGCCTGTCGTTCGAGTGGTTCCAGCCCGGGTTCGGGGTCGCCGGGGGCGCCGGGCTGGCCTGCGCCCTGCTGGCCGCCTTCGCCCTGCTCGTCCTGCCCACCAACTGGCTCGCCCTGGCCCTGCTGCTGGCCGGGCAGGCGCTGTTCACCGTCGACGCCGCCATGGGCGGCCTCGGCCTGGCCACGGCCGGGGCGGCCGGGCTGACCGCGGCCGGCTCCTGGTGGCTGTTCTCCAGCCCCTCGCCGCTGCTGCGGGTCGACGGCCGCCTGGCCGTCCTCGGGGTGCTGTGGTCGCTGGCCTGGTTCGTGGTCATCCTGACCGTGATCCTCCGCTCCCAGCGCCAGGCCCCGATGGGCACCGAGGCGCTGGTCGGCTCCCGCGGGGTGGTGCGCAGCATGCTCAACCCCGGCGGCATCGTGGTCGTGGACGGGGCCATGTGGCGGGCCAGCCTGGCCGGCGGCGACGGCAGCCTCGGCACCGGGCAGCGGATCCGGGTCGCGGCCGTGGTCGACGGCATCCTCCAGGTCGAGCCCGAGGACCCCGCCGCCGTCCGCCCGGTCCGCCGCCGCGGCCGGCGCGCCCCCACCGTCGCCGGCCCGGCCGCCCGTGAGTAGGCGCGAGGGCACCCGGGAGCGCCCGGAGGACGCCCGGCCCGACCGGCCCGGCGCCCCCGACCGCCGCCTGGTGGCCCTGCAGCTGGTCGCGGGGCTGGCCGTGATCGCCTTCGGCTGGGGGACCAGCCTGGCCGGCCTCGAGCCGTTCCGCGGCTACTGGTTCGACCTGGTCTGGGCCGGCTTCATCCTGGCCGCCGACGCGGTCGTCTGGGGGCGGGCCGGCCACTCGCTGCTGCACGGGGGCGGCTGGCGGCTGCTGGGCATGTTCGCCCTCAGCGCGCCCTTCTGGTGGGCCTTCGAGATCGCCAACTGGCGGCTGGAGAACTGGAAGTACGTCGGCACCTCCATCTACGGCGGGCAGTCGCACCTCGTGCTCAAGACCCTGTCGTTCGTGTTCGTGCTGCCGGCCCTGGCCGAGTCCCGCGACCTGCTGCGGTCCTTCGCCCGCTTCCCGCACCCGCCGGCGATCCCGCTGCCGTCCTGGACCGCCCCCGCCCTGGTCGCCTTCGGCCTGGTCTGCGTGCCCCTGCTCTACCTGTTCCCGGAGCAGACGTTCCCGCTGGTCTGGCTGGCCCCGCTGGCCGCGCTGGACGCGATCGCCGAGCTGCGCGGCCGGACCAGCATCATCGGCCTGGTCCGCCGGGGCCGGGCCGGCCCGGTGCTGCTGCTGGCCACCGCCGGCCTCGGCACCGGCATCCTCTGGGAGCTGTGGAACTTCGGCGCCCTGCCCTTCTGGCAGTACCGCATCCCCTACGTCGGCTTCTGGTCGGTGTTCGAGATGCCGATCCTCGGCTACCTCGGCTACCTGCCGTTCATCCTGGCCGCGGACGCGTTCTGGCGGCTGTTCACCGGCGGGCCGGGCGGCCTGACCGATGCTCCGGTCACCGATCTCGGCCCGGATGACTCCGGTCGTCAAGATCCTGTGACAAACTAAAGCCCAGCGGCAGGAATCGGACGACCTGGACGGGGAGGACAGGCCATGGAGACCTGGGTCGTCGTCCTCGTCGTCCTCGGCGTGATCGCCCTCATCATCTGGGGCGTCGTGTCGATGGTCTCGGTGCTCAACGAGTACGAGCGCGGGGTCGTGTTCCGGCTCGGCCGGGTCCGGGGCAAGCCCAAGGGACCGGGCCTGATCATCCTGCTGCCGTTCGGCATCGACCGCATGCGCAAGGTGAACCTCCAGACGGTGGCCATGAACGTCCCGCCCCAGGACGTGATCACCAAGGACAACGTCACCATGCGGGTCGACGCGGTGATCTATTCCCGGGTGGTGGACCCGGTCCTGGCGGTCGTCCGGGTGCAGAACTACCTGTTCGCGGTCAGCCAGTCCGCCCAGACCAACCTCCGGGCCATGCTGGGCAAGTACGAGCTGGACACGCTGCTCAGCGAGCGGGAGTCGATCAACCGGGAGCTGCACGGGGTCATCGCCCGGGTCACCCACGACTGGGGCGTCGAGGTGCTCTCGGTCGAGGTCAAGGACGTCGACCTGCCCGACGACCTGCGCCGGGCCATGGCTCGCGAGGCCGAGGCCGACCGCGAGGCCCGGGCCCTGCTGATCTCGGCCGACGCCGAGCGGCGGGCGTCGCGGGTGCTGTCGGACGCCGCCGCCACCCTCAGCCAGCACCCCCAGGCCATGCAGCTCCGCTTCCTCCAGACGGTCACCGCCGTGGCCACCGAGCAGAACTCGACCCTGGTCATGCCGATCCCGATCGAGCTGCTGGGCATGTTCGGCGCCGGCAACGGCCGCCAGCCGCCAGCGGTGCCCCCGCCGCCGCCGTCGACGTCCTCCAGCCCTCCCGGGCCGGAGGAGAGCCGCCCGCCCGACTCCGGCAACGGCAGGCCCGGTTAGTCGCCTTTACGCGTGATTGAACCCGGTCGTGGCATATCTGGGACGCAACACAAGCGTTATTGCCAGGAGATTGTTGCCGCAGGTGCCGTGGGTTACGCTGCGATCCGGAGCCGCTCGAGCAGACCGAGGGCGGTGCGCCCAGCTCACGACGGCCCGAGGGTGACGCGAGAGCGATCGGGGCGAGGAAGGAACATCGGCATGGCCACCACATCAGGCGCCACCGGCGGCGGCCTGTCCTCCACGGATCTCCAGATCGGCTGGCAGTACCGGGCGGCCTGCAAGGGCCCGGTCTCCAACCTGTTCTTCGCCCCCAACCACCTGGAGCGCAAGGAGGAGCGGCTGGCCCGCGAGTCGGCCGCCAAGGCGATCTGTCGCACCTGCCCGGTGCTGGTCGAGTGCCGCGAGTACGCCCTGCTGGTGCGGGAGCCCCACGGCATCTGGGGCGGCCTCAACGAGTACGAGCGCCGCCAGCTCCTGGCCCGCCGCGCCGGCTGACCGGTAGCCTCCCGGCGAGCCAAGCCGAGCGAGGGGATGTGCCATGACCGCCTGGGAGTACGCGACCGTCCCGCTGCTGCCCCACAACACCAAGCAGATCCTCGACAACTGGGGTGACGACGGCTGGGAGCTGGTCGCCGTCCACACCGCCGAGGTCGGGGGGACGATCGCCTTCTTCAAGCGGCCCAAGGGCCAGTAGCGCTCCCTGTGGACGGGCCGGCCGCGCTGTCCGGGCCGCCCGCTAGGTTCGCGCCATGGACCTCGAGGCCGCGTTCGGCGCCCTGCCCGGCCTGACCGAGCGGGTGGCCCAGCGGCGCATGGCCGCCGCGGTCGCCGAGGCCCTCGAGGCCGAGGTCCCGCTGCTGGTCCACGCGCCCACCGGCGTGGGCAAGTCGCTCGGCTACCTGGTCCCGATCGTGGCCGCCGGGCGGCGGACGATCGTGGCCACCGCCACCAAGGCCCTCCAGTCCCAGCTGGTCGAGCGGGACCTGCCCCGCCTGGCCGACGCCTTCGGCACCACCTCGGCCCTGGCCATGGGCCGGGGCAACTACGCCTGCTACGCCCGCATCGAGGCGCTGGTGGCGGCGACCCGGCTGGCCGCCACCCGGGAGGAGGAGGCGGCGCTGGAGGTGGCCGCCTGGGCGGTCGACTCGGAGACGGGCAGCCGGCTGGACGCCCCGCCCGGGGTCCGCGACGACGTCTGGGACCTGGTCTCGACGAGCGGGGAGGACTGCCCGGGCCAGCGGGGCTGCGCCTTCTTCCAGCGCTGCTTCGCCGAGCGGGCCCGGGAGCAGGCCCGCGACGTCGACGTGGTCGTGACCAACCACCACCTGCTCCTGCTCGAGCTGGAGCTGCGGGCGATGTCCGACGCCCCCGGGGTGATGCTGCCCGAGGTCGACGTGGTCGTGATCGACGAGGCCCACCGGCTGGCCGACTCCGCCGCCGACCTGTTCGGGGTCACCGTGACCGCGTCCCGCATGGGTCGGGCCGGGGCGGCCGCCGACGCCGCCGCCAAGGCCGCCGGGATGCGCACCGACTGGTCGCGCCGCCTCCGCACCCGGTTCCAGGAGCTGGCCGCCGACCTCTACCCCGGTCCGGTCCTCCCCGGCGGCCGGGCCCAGGCCACCCTGACCGCCGCCCTCACCCCCCTGGGCAACGACCTCCAGACCATGCTGGCCACCCTCAAGGACCTGGGCGACCCCGACGATCAGGCCACCGCCCTCCTGGCCGCCCGCCGGCGCCTCCGCGCCCTCTCCCGCGACCTCGAGCGCCTGGCCACCCCACCGAGCAGGGCGGGCCCGGCGGCCGAGGATGCCGACCCCGCCCCCGCCGATGCCGACCTCGCGGTGTGGGTCGAGGAGGGGCGGGGCGGGGCCAGGATGATCCGGTCGGCGCTGGTGGAGCCGGGGCCGGTCCTGGACGGGGTGCTGTGGAGCCGGGTGCCGGCGACGGTGGCCTGCTCGGCCACCCTGGCGGTGGCCGGCAGCCTCCAGATGGCGGCCCGGACTCTGGGGGCGACCGACCCGGCCACGGTGGTGGCCGCCTCCCCGTTCGACTTCCGCCACAACGCCCTGCTGTACGTGCCCCGGAGCGTGCCCCAGCCCTCGTCCGAGGGCTTCCAGGCCGCCGCCGAGCGCGAGCTGGCCGCCCTGGTCGACGCCTCCCGGGGCCGGGCCCTGGTGCTCTGCACCTCCTGGCGGGCGGTCGAGTCGTTCGCCGCCGCCCTCGCCCACCTCCCCTATGAGCTGCTGGTCCAGGGGGACGACGTCCCGGCCCGGCTGGCCTCCAGGTTCCGCGACGAGGTGGCCAGCGTGCTGGTGGCCACCCGCACCTTCTTCGAGGGCTTCGACGTGCCCGGGGAGAGCCTGTCCCTGCTGGTGCTGGACCGCCTGCCCTTCCCCCGGCCCGACGACCCCCTGCTGGCCGAGCGAGGCCGGCGGGTCGAGGCCGCCGGCGCCTCCCGCTTCTCCGAGGTGTGGCTGCCGGCGGCCGCCGTCTCCCTCCAGCAGGCCCTCGGCCGCCTGGTCCGCTCCGAGACCGACCGGGGCGTCATGGCCGTGCTCGACCGGCGCCTGGCCGACGCCGGCTACCGCGCCGCCCTGCTGGCCAGCCTGCCCCCGGCCCCGCTGACCCGGTCCATGGACGACGTGCGGGCGTTCTTCGCCGTATAG
>Ga0126306_10000670_pt1 | contig 16728 bp, 16 predicted proteins | sample Plot27_FD_92592 | JGI IMG/M metagenome (GOLD analysis project Ga0126306, IMG submission 92592) | Serpentine soil microbial communities from UC McLaughlin Reserve, CA, USA - Plot27 | ecosystem: Environmental > Terrestrial > Soil > Grasslands | place: USA: UC McLaughlin Reserve, Lake County...
GAGAGGGACGCTGGCGATCGTCGAGCCGTCCGCCGGGTTGATCACTTCGAAGGTCTCGCGAGCGTCCTGCTTCGCGCCTGATTCGGCCGCGGTGTTTGTGGCCGCCGTTTGTCGAGTGTCGATGGCCATGCTCGCTCCCCTCGTAGACCGGCTGGTGGGCGGACTCTAGCGCGCACTGGCTGGGCAGCCAGTCCGTGTGTGGGCCTCGTGCCGATTCACGCTCTCGACCGCCTGGAGCAAGCGCCGATCGGGATTTTCGACAGAGGGCCAAAGACACCGCGAAGATGTCCGCCTAGCGTCTTCGCTCGGATGACCATGCGCGAGCTCAGCACCCGCATGATCGAGGCCGTCCTCGACGGGGAGGGCCTCCAGGGCGTGGCGGAGCTCGCGGCCGCCGAGGCGGGCGGGCCGGTGGCGATCGTCCTTCCGCCTCGCGGGCTCGCGGCCCGGGCGCCCGGCGGTGGCGAGCTCAACGGCCTCGCCGAATACGCCAAGGCGCGCGTGGCAGACACCGTGGCGACCGCGCCCGACCCGATCGCCCTCGAGCGCTCGATCGAGGCGGGCGGGCGGATCGTCGGCGTCGTTCTGCTGCTCCAGGAGCAGGGCGAGGGCGATGACGACCCGGTCCTGGTCGACCGCGAGGAGGTGCTGCGCGCGGCGGCCCTGGCGGCGCTGGCCGAGGTGGCCGTCGCCGACGCCCGCGAGGATGCCGAGCGGAAGATGCGCGGCGGGCTGATCGAGGAGCTTCGCTCGCACGAGGTGAACACGGCGGAGGCGACCAGCAAGGCGGCCCGGCTCGGCTGCGACCTGGCCCGCGGCGCAATCGCCCTGGTAGCGGAAATCGAATCGGCCTCTCCCAGCCATGCGAGCGCGCTGGTCGAGGCGGAGTACGAGGGTTCGCTCGCCGAGCTCGCCGACGGCCGGCTCTACGCGATCCTGCCGGCGCGCGGCGGCGACGACGCCCCGGAGACCACGCTGAGGGCGGCCGGCCGGATCGCCAATCGTCTGCGCAAGCACGGGATGGCCGCCGTCTCCTCGTTCTATCCGGACCCCGGCGAGCTGCACCGCGCCATCAAGGAGGCGGAGCTGGTCCTCGATGTGGTCACGCGCGAGCCCGAGATCGCCGATGCGCTCGAGGAGGGGATCGCCGCCAGCGGCGTCTACCGGTTGCTCTTTCGGGCGCTGATCTCGGACCCGGAGGAGGTCCGAAGCTTCTACCGCGACACGGTCGAGCCGCTGGTCCGCTACGACGACCAGTACCGCTCGGACCTGCTCGGCACTCTCGAGGAGTACCTGGCCAGCGACTGCAACATGAACGCGACCGCGCGGGCGATCTTCGCCCACCGGCACACTGTGGCTTACCGGCTCGAGCGGGTGAAGGAGCTCACGGCACTCGACCCGCAGATCTCCGAGGACCGCGAGCGGCTCGGCCTCGGCATCAAGGCCTACCGGATCCTGGCGCCCGCTCTCCCTCGCTAGATCTCTTTGCGGAGGGGCGCCAGCCGGTAGACCGAGCCCTTGCTTCCCCGCTTCAGACCCCGCTCGGTGAGCACGTAGATGTGCCTGGCGTTGTCCTCGCCGAGCGAGGAGAGGTAGCGGATGCCGAAACGGAAGCTTCGCTGCTTGCCGGGACGGCGCCCCAGGCGCGGGCGGAACCCGTAGAGCTTCCCCGTGCAGTAGTCCGCGAACAGGTAGTCGCCGACGATTTCGCGGCCGCGGATCCGCGCGAGGCGCCGGTCGCGGACCACGTAACCCCCCGTCACGGCGCAGCCCGGCTGGTGCGGATAGGCGAGCGCGGGCAGGACCGTGTCCCGTTTCGGGATGCCGCCTCGGAAGGCGGCGAATCCCTCATAGGGCGGCCAGCCGAAGTTCGCGCCGCGCGACCTGGTGATCGGCAGGTAGTCGATCTCCTCGTAACGGTCGTTGCCGACGTCGCCGATCGCGATCGCCCTGGTCGGGCGGTCGAAGGAGAACCGCCGCGGGTTGCGCAGGCCGTACGCCCAGATCTCGTCCCGTCCCGGCCCGCCGACGAACGGGTTGTCCGGCGGGATCGTGTACGGCTTTCTGCCGCTGGGGGTGGGGTCGACCCGGAGGAGCTTGCCGAGCAGGAGCTCGAGGTTCTGGGCGTTGCCGGCCGGGTCCCCCGCAGGCCCTCCGTCGCCCGTGCCCATCCAGAGGTAGCCGTCGGGGCCGAAGACGATCAGCCCGCCGTGATGCGCCTCCGTCGGCTCCGGGATGTGCAGGATCGGCCGGCGGGAGCGCGGGTCGGCGACGAGCGGGTCCTCCGCGCTGCGCCGGAACTCGTCCACCTGCAGGCCGTCCCGGCGGTCGTTGTAGGAGACGTAGAAGCGGCCGGTGCGCCCGTAGTCCGGGGCAAAGGCGATTGCAGCCATCCCGGGGTTGGCGCCAGGCCCGCTCGAGTCGACCAAGCGATGGATGTCCAGGAACGACCGGGCCAGCAGGCGGTCGTCGTCGATGATCCTGACCGCGCCGCGCTTCTGGACGACGTAGAGGCGCGCGTTCTGCCCGGGCGGCTGGGTCAGGTAGACGGGCTCTCGCAGAGCCGCGACGCGCTCCAGCGTGACGAACTTCGGGCCCAGGGTGCGCCCCTCCTGGACGGCGATGCCCACGGTCGCCGCCGCGATCGCGACGAGCGCAGCGACGACGGTCTCGATTCGGCGACGGCTGGGGGAGATCCGCATGTCAGGGTCCTGGGCGAGGCGTGGCCCAGGTTATTAGCGAGTGGATCGGCGACCGCGTCGATCAGCGCCGGCGAACGAAGCGGTAGACCGGGCCGCTCAGCGACGTCGCGTAGAGCTTGCCATCGGCGGTCTCGCCGAAGGAGCTCAGGTTGCGCACCAGCAGCCCGGTGCCCCGGTCCTTGCGGGCGCCGCCCAGGCGGGGGACAAGGGAGCGGATCTTGCCGGCGCAGAAGTCGCCGTAGACGTAGCGGTGGAAGAGGGGCCGCAGTCGGGGGTCCCGCACTACGTAGCCACCGATCAACGCGCAGGTGCTGCCGGAGAGGGGATAGACCTTGATCGGCTTGACGGTGCCGCCCGGGGTCGGTGGGTGCGCGCCCTCGAAGGGGGCGAAGCCCTCGAAGTCGTTCCAGCCGAAGTTCGCGCCGTTGGCCGCCGCCAGCGACAGGTAGTCGATCTCCTCGAACCGGTTCTGACCGACGTCGCCGATCACGAGCCGCGGCTGGGCGAGGGCGCTGACCAGGTCGAACGAGAACCGGTAGGGGTTGCGCAGTCCGATCGAGTAGATCCCCACGGCGCCGGAGGATGGATCGATCCGCAGCAGCTTGCCGAGCCGCGAGTTCGGGTTCTGTGCGTTGTCCGGCCGGTCGCCCGCCCCGCCTCCATCGCCGGTGCCGGCGTAGAGGAAGCCGTCGGGCCCGAACTGCAGCTGCCCGCCGTTGTGGTTCGACTGGCCGGGATGCGGCACGACCACGATCGGTCGCAAGGTGGTGGGAGCGGCATGTCGGCCATCGGCGTCGGCGCGCAGCTCCGCGATCTCGAGGTCCCCGGAGCGGTCGGTGAAGTAGACGTAGAGCAGTCTCGAGTTGGCGTAATCCGGTGCGAAGGCGACCGAGAGCAGGCCGCGCTCGCCACCGGTGGAGACCGATCCGGCGATGTTGGTGAAGGTGCGGCGCTTGCGTCCCTGAACCAGGCGGATCCGCCCGCCGCGCTCGACTACGACGACGCCCGAGATTCCGGGAGCGGACGTCACGTAGGTCGGGCTTTGGAAGCGGCCGATCCGCTTCAGCTTGACCTTCGGCTTTGCTTCGGCCGCGGGAACGGCTACGACCAGGAAGCAGAGCAGGATTGGGAGGCCGCGACGGATCATGGATCGAGTCGGTAGACGGGTCCGGTGTGCGAGACGAGCCAGAGGACCCCGCCGCGGGTCTGCCCGAACGAGTCGGGCTGGCCCGCCGGGATGGTGACGCCCGTCGGCCCGTCGCCGGCCGCCCCGGCTTCGGACGGGATCAGGCTGCGGATCTCGTTGCTGAAGTAGTCGACGTAGAGAAGCCGCGCGTACTGATGGGTGAGCCGCGGATCACGAACGACGTAGCCGGGGATCACCGCGCCGCCCGAGAAGCCGCCAAGCTGGGGGCAGCTCGGATCAGCGTCCGAGTTGTCGTACTCGAGGATCGGCGGAATCGCGCCGGGGGCGACCCGGGATCCGTCGTAGATCCGGGTTCCCTCGAACTGCGACCAGCCGAAGTTGGCCCCGTTCGCCCTCCCCGGGCCGCGATAGTCGATCTCCTCGCGGCAGCCCTGCCCGACGTCGCCGATGGCGATCGCGCCCGTCAGCGAGTCGAAGGTGAACCGGTACGGATTCCGCAGGCCGTGTGAGAAGACCTCGTCGAGTCCGGGCTTGCCGGCGAACGGATTGCCGCGGGGGATCCGGTACGGAGTCCGCTTTCCGATGCACCTTCGCGGCTTGCGCTTGCTGAGCTTCCGGCAGCCGGGTAGCGGGTCGATCCGGAGGATCTTGCCGAGCGGACTGTTGAGGTTCTGGGCGTTGTTCGGTGGATCCCCGCCTGAGCCTCCGTCGCCGGTCCCGATGTAGAGCAGGCGCTTCGGGCCGAACTGGAGCTGGCCGCCGTTGTGGTTGCCGAACGTCGGATGCAAGAGATGCAGAATCACCCTGGCGCTCGCCGCGCTCGCCCGCAACCGCGCGCGCTTTGCGCGGCGGAACTCGACCAGCTCGTTGTCGCCCTGGAGATCGGTGAAGTAGACGTAGAGGCGGCGATTGCGCTCGTAGTCGGGGTGGAAGGCGAGGGAGAGCATGCCCTGCTCGCCGGCGTTCATCACGCGGGTGCTGATGTCGAGGAACGGCCGGACCTGGGGCAGGCCGTTGCGCAGCACGATCACCCGCCCGTCCTGCTCGACGACGAAGAGCAGCTTGCGGTTCTTGCGTCCCGGCGCCTGCACGATCTGCGTCGGCTCGTCGAAGCTTCCGATCTGGGTCAGGCGGAAGCCTCCGACCCCGTCGCCGACCGGAGGCACGGCGGCCGACGCTGCCGCGGGCGTCGCGGCGACGAAGGCGAGCAGCGTGAGGCCGGCGAGCTTGCGGATGCTGGGTGGGCTCATTCGCTCCTCCGGAACACCCGCCGCGTCGCGGAGGTGCGGCTTTGATCAGCCCGGGGCAAGCCGGTAGACCGGCCCGTCGAGGGACGCGGCGTAGATTCGCCTGTCGGCATCCTCGCCGAAGGAGACGAGGCTGTCCACCTGGGCGCCGAGCGGGCGATCCCCCTTGGCGCCGGAGGCCGCCGGGATCAAGGTGCGAAGGTCGCCCTCGCAGTAGTCCCCGTAGACGTAGCGGCCGTCGAGTTGCGGCAGCGAGGGGTCGCGGATGACGTAGCCCCCGCTCACCGAGCAGCCGCGGTCTCGGCCGTAGGTGAAGATCGGCGCCACCGCGCCGGGGGCGCTCTGGTCTTCGTTGAATCGCTCGGTGCCCTCGAGCGCCGACCAGCCGAAGTTGTTGCCGCAGGTCCGATCCGGCGGCACGTAATCGATCTCCTCCTGGCTTGACTGGCCGACGTCGGCGATCACGAGTGCGCCCGTCGCCCGGTCGAAGCTGAACCGCCACGGGTTTCGGAGGCCGTAGTTGCAGACCTCGGGCCGCGCCCCCGCCCGATCCACGAAGGGATTGTCGGGAGGGATCGTGTAGGGCCGCCCGCCGCCGGCCCCGGGATCGATCCGCAGCAGCTTGCCGAGCAGCGAGCCGAGGTCCTGGCCGTTCCGCTCGGGATCGCCCGCCAGACCACCGTCGCCGGTGCCGATGTAGAGGCTGCCGTCCGGCCCGAAGACCAGCGACCCGCCGTTGTGGTTGGAGGCGAAGTCGTCCATGTGCAGGAGCTCGCGGGCGCTGCCCTCATCGACCGTGCCGTCGCCTCTGGCCCGGTACTCGACGACGTACTGGTCCTGGTCGTTGCCGGTGAAGTAGAGATAGAGCAGACGGGAGCTCTGGAAGTCCGCGGGAAAGGCGACCGAGAGCAGGCCCTGCTCGCCCTCGGCGACAACCTGGTCGCTGATGTCCAGCGCCGGCTCGTCGAGCGCCTCACCGTCCCTGACGATTCGCAGCCCGCCGGGCCGCTCGACAACGTAGAGGTCATCGGTGCCCGGCGCCTGGGCGATGTAGGTGGGCTGGTCGAAGTCACCGATCTCCGTCAGCGTCACGCCCTTCCCACCGCCACCGCCACCCGTGGCCGTGGTGCTCGTGGCCGCGGTCGATGTCGGCGGTGGCGGGCTCTCGTCGTCGTCCCCGCCGCATCCGGCGAGGACGAACAGCGCGGTGCCCACCGCGAGGAGCAGCGTCCGGGCGCTCATCGCCCGGACTCTAGAGAGCGGCGTCTACTGGCCCTTGAGCTCGGACTTCTGCTGCTGGTTGCCGGCCTGACCGATGATGTCGCTCGGCTTGATCGGCACCACCTGGCCGGCGTCGTTCACCCTCGTCTGCGGGGGCGCGCTCGAGATGCGCACCACGAACTCGCCCTCGGGGATCGAGCCGTCCGCCGTGACCGCCTTCGCCTTGCCCTGCAGGCCGGCGGCGAAGCGGTAGTGGACGGTGAAGGTGCCGGCCTGGACCGGCGTCACGTTCCAGACCATCTCGCGGGTCTGGTTGGGCGCGAGCGAGCCGAAGCTGAAGGTGTTGGTCTGGACCGCCTCGGCTCCGGCAGAGGCGGTCTGGCCGGCGAGCTTGGGGAAGCCCTCCTCGAGGATCCAGACCGGCCGGAAGGGGATCGCGAGGCCCTCCTGCTCCGAGCGAACCGAGAACGAGCCCTGAGCCTGCGGCAGGCTGCCCCCACCGGGTGAGCCGGACCGGGTCGTCGTTTCGCCCGTGCTGGCGTCGGACGTCGTGAAGATCGTGATCGCCAGGTTGGGGATCGCCTGGTCGCCGGTGTTGGCGACTAACAGGGTGAGATTCGTGTTCTGCGCAAGCTGCTGCTTGCTGGGGAAGTCGGCGCTCACGATCTGAACCGGGAAATCGCCCTCCGGCTCGTCGGCGTCCTGCCGCTCGCCTCCGCCGCAGGATGTGACCCCCGCGGCCAGCAGCGCCACCGCCAGTCCAATCCCAACACGCTTACGGGCCCTCACCGCAAGGGCTGTCGAGGCGCTCTCCTCCAAGGGCGCGGGCAACATAGCACGCACCCTACTCGCGCCTATCGGGGTCCGCATCAGTCAAATCCGGGGATTTTCGGGGCTAACACGGCCACAACGGTTGTAGGTGGCGCAGGACCCTCCCATCCCATAATCTTCACGCGAGGGGCCGCGCCCCCACCGGGGAGGGGTCCTGAGGAGAGCATGGTCAGATCCGTAGCCGACAGGGCATTCCTCCCGGCCAAGTCTCTATTCGAGCAGGTCGGCGACATGATGATCCTGACCGCGAAGACGGTGGTCTCCGCGATCCGGCCCCCGTACCCGTACGGCGGCGAGTTCATCGGGCAGTTCCTCTTCGCCCTCCAGCTCTGCTGGTTCCCGATGATGATCTCGACGCTCGCGTTCGGGTTCGGGGCCCCGGGCCTGCAGGCCGCGAACTTCCTCTCGCTGTTCGGCGCGCTCGACCGTCTCGGCGGCTTCTTCGTGCTCGCCTCGATTCGGGAGTTCGCGCCCACGGTGACGGCGGTCGTCGTCGCCGGCGTCGCTGGCACCGCGATCACCGCGGACCTGGGCGCCCGGAAGATCCGCGAGGAGCTCGACGCGCTTCAGGTGCTCGGCGTCGACCCGATCAAGAACCTGGTCGTGCCCCGCTTCCTGGCGCTGATGCTGATCACCGGCCTGATGGACATCTACGCGCTGATCTTCGGCATCGTCGGCGGTCTCGGCGCAGAGCTGCTCTACAACGAGCCGCTCGGCGGATTCTTCGCGACGCTCTACAACAACGCCTCGGTCACCGATCTCTGGGGGTCGGTCCTGAAGTGCACGATGTTCGGGGCGATCATCGCGATCGTCTGCTCCTACAAGGGGATGACTGCGTCCGGAGGCGCCGAGGGGGTGGGTCGCGCGGTCAACGAGGGTGTCGTGATCGCATTCATGGGCGTGTTCGCGTTCAACTACGTCTTCACGCAGACCCTGCTGGCAACCCATCCAGAGCTCCAGGTGATCAAGTGAACGCCGGCTGGCTGGCGGTCCCCCGGGGCTGGCTCAACTCGATCGGCGAGATCTTCGGCTTCTGCACGCGCGTCGCCGGCCTGGTCTACACGGGCCGGGTCTTCCAGTTCTTCGGCGAGGCCCTGCGCCAGACCGGCATCCTGATCCTCGGCTCGACGATCGTGATCTGGGGCCTGGTCTTCATCCTCGGGCTGCAGTGCGGGATCGAGGGGGCCTACTTCAACCGCTCGGTCGGCGCCCCGGCCTACGCCGGCGTCTTCGCCGCCTGGTGCGACCTGCGCGAGGTGATCCCCTACGGCTTCGGCTACATGCTCTCGGCCAAGGTCGGGACCGGGATCGTCGCCGAGCTCGGCGCGATGCGGATCTCGGACGAGATCGACGCGCTAGAGGTGATGGGAGTCCCGCCGGTGACCTTTCTCGGCGCCACCCGCCTGCTGGCCGCCTGGATCGCCTTCCCGTTCATGTACCTGGCCGCCGTCGGGATCGGCTACTTCGCCAGCTGGCTCGCGGTCGTCGAGCAGATCGGGGACGTGTCGTCCGGCGGGTATTTCCTGATCTTCTGGATGTTCCAGAACCCGCCCGACCTCTTATTCAGCCTCATCAAGGGCATGGTGATGGCCACGGCCATCGTGCTCGTTGGCTGCTACTACGGCTACACGGCCGGGGGCGGGCCGGTCGGCGTGGGCACGGCGACCGCGAAGTCGATGGTGCTCAACATCGTGCTCGTCCACCTCATCGGGATGCTGGGAACGCTGGTGTTCTGGGGCGCGAACCCGAGGGCGCCCATCGGAGGCTGACCCAGGGACCGGCGCTGCGTGCGATGGCCCCTGCCTAAAATCAGAGTGGAAACGCGCAAGGAGGAGTAAAAGTTGGCTGAGAGGAAGAGGACCGATAGCAGGAGCAGCAGCTCGTCCAGCCGCACTTCCTCCACTCGGCGGAGCCGCGCCCAGCAGATCGAGGACGAGGCGCGCGGGACGAGTGAGCCGGAGGTCACCGAGGACGAGGCTACCGCCGACGCCGAGGCAGTTGAGCAGGGCGATCCGCTCGCCGCGCAGGGCTACGGCGAGGAGGACTTCTCCCAGCGCGACTACGTGATTCCGGGCGTCGATCCCCAGGACCCCGACCCCTACAAGTGGCACACGGGCAAGAAGCGCGACCACGGCGGCGAGGACGCGATCGAGATCATCGACCTCGTCAAGCAGTTCGGCCGGGCGCGGATCCTGAACGGCTGCAATCTCGGGATCCCCGACAACATGATCTCCATGGTGCTCGGCCCCTCAGGCACCGGCAAGTCGGTGCTGATCAAGCACATCGTCGGTCTGCTGTACCCGGACTCGGGCGACGTGCTCGTCCACGGCGAGTCGATCCCGAACATGACCGACGACGAGCTCTTCGAGGTCCGCAAGAAGTTCGGCCTGCTCTTCCAGGACGGCGCGCTGTTCGGCTCGATGAACGTCTACGACAACACCGCCTTCCCGCTCCGGCAGCACACCGACAAGTCAGAGGACGAGATCGAGGAGATCGTCAACCGCCGGCTCCGCGAGGTCGGCCTCGCGGAGGCGATGTACAAGATGCCGAACGAGCTCTCGGGCGGGATGCGCAAACGCGCCGGCTTCGCCCGCTCGCTGGTGCTCGACCCGGCGATCGTCATGTTCGACGAGCCGGACTCGGGCCTCGACCCGGTTCGCACGGCGCTGCTCTGCGAGCTGATCCGCGAGGTGCACGAGGAGAACGGCGGCTGCTACCTGGTGATCAGCCACGACCTCGGCACCGCGCGCCGGATCGCCGACTTCCTCGCGGTCCTCTGGAAGGGCCGGATCGTCGAGTCCGGGCCGTCCGACGAGCTCTTCAACTCGAACAACGAGTTCGTCAGCCAGTTCCTCAACGCGGACGTCAAGGGCCCTCTGGCGATGGACTAGTCGGGCCGGAAGTCCGACTTCAACATCGGCAACGAAGGGCAGCCGTTCGGGCGTCCCCACACGATCTCGAGCACTTGACCCCCATATACGGGGTCAATCGCACGAAATAGTTCGCGTCCGCTCACGGACAGCCGGCTGGCGCTGTGGGAACCTTCTGCGTGTGACCGAGCTAGCCAGGGCGCACTGTGAGGTTTGCGCGCCGGGGACGCCGCCGATGCCGGCGAAGGAGGCCGAGGAGCTCTCGTCCGAGGTCCCTGGCTGGGAGCGCGAGGGTAATCGCTCGCTTCGCCGTGAGTTCTCGTTCCCTGATTTCCGCGACGCGTTCGGGTTCGTGGCGCGGGCAGCGCTCATCGCCGAGGCCGAGGGTCACCATCCAGACATCGAGTTGGGCTGGGGCCGCGCGGCCTTTGAACTCACGACCCACGCCGCCTCCGGACTGACCCGAAACGACTTCGTGCTCGCGGCGAAGATCGACCAGCTCGCCGAGAAGTCCTGACCTACTTCTCGGCCGGCTTCTCGATGCCGACCGCACCGGCCGCCGGCGCATAGATGCTCTCGTGCCCGTCGTCCCAGCGGATCCGGTACCGAGGAGCAGGCGGCTCGTTCACGACCTCCTCGACAACGCCGGTGCGACCCGGGCGCTCGGTCGACTCGGACTCGACCTTGATGCGGGCTCCGACCTCAAGCTTCATCCTTCACCTCCACTCCCAGATGTCCCCCCGGTAATACCACCGATTGCGCCCTCTTGAAAGTGGCGCGATCTTCACATTGCCTCCCTAACCTCCGCCTCGTGAACGCGGGGAGATTCTTCGAGCGGGTGGCGGGCATCGCCGTGCGCTGGCCCTGGCTCGTGATCGTGCCGATCGTTGCCCTCACCGGCGCGGGGATCTTCGCCGCGACCCGGCTCGACACCAACGCCGGGACCGACACCCTGGTCAGCAAGGGCTCGTCGGAGTTCAATACGACCCAGGGCTTCCACGAGAAGTTCGGCGACGAGCCCGTGATCGTCCTCGTCAACGAGGATCTGCGCAAGCTCGTGCTGGCCAAGGACCTCGAGCCGCTCTTCGAGCTCGAGGAGTGCTTCGCCGGGGGCACCCAGCTCGCGCAGGCGCTGCCACACAAGCGCAAGCAGCCGCTCCCTCCGGTCTGCGACCGGATCGCACAGCTCCGCCCGAGCCACTCGGTCTTCGGGCCGGCGACCTTCCTCTACCTGAGCGTCGCCGGCATCCAGCAGGCGCTCCAGGGGCAGATCGGAGGCGCGGCACAGCAGGCGCGGGCGGCCGCCGACCAGGCTCGCACGGCCGCCGCGAAGCGCGGTGCCTCCGCCGCCGAGCAGGAGCAGGCCGCCAGCGACGCCGCCCAGCAGGTGATGAGCCAGTTCCAGTCCGGCCTCATTCAGGTGGCGCTCCAGTACGGGATCACCTCAATTCCGCGGCTGGACGACCCGAACTTCGTCAGCCGCGTCGTCTTCGACGAGTCGAAGCCGGCGGGGACTCCCAAGGAGCGCTTCGGCTACCTCTTCCCTAACCGGGACGCCGCGCAGATCATCGTCCGGTTGCGCCCCGACCTGAGCGACGCCGAGCGGCACGAGGCGATCGGCCTCTTCATGCAGGCGGTCGAGGATCCCCGCTTCAAGCTCAGCGACGGCAGCTACATCGTCACCGGCGCGCCCGTCGTGGTCGATGCCGGCGCACGCGAGCTCCGCAACCAGACCCTCCTCCTGCTGGGCGTCGCCGGCCTGGTGATGGGCCTCACCCTGCTGCTCATCCTGCCGAGGCCCCTGCGGCTGCTGCCGCTCGGGGTGGCGATCTCCGCTGGCGCATTGACCCTCGGCCTCGTGGCGCTTTTCGGCGGCTCGCTGACCGTAGGGGCGATCGCGATGCTCCCCGTGCTGGTCGGGCTCGCGGTCGACTACGCGATCCAGTTCCAGGCCCGCTTCAACGAGGCCAGGGCCGAGGGATCGGCACCCGGGCGCGCGGTGGCGATGGCCGCGGCCGGCGGTGGACCGGTGATCGGTGCTGCATGCCTGGCGACGATCGCCGGATTTGCGGTCTTCGCCCTCGCGCCGAGCCCGCTGGTCCGCTCGTTCGGGCTGCTGCTCGTGATCGGCGTGGCGCTCGCGTTCGCGGTCGCGCTGACCGGCGGCCTGGCGGCGCTCGGCCTCTCGGCCTGGCGAGGCTCCGTTTCGGCCGGAGCGGGAGCCCCCGCTGCTCGCCATACGACCGGGCTCGCGACACGCCTCCAGAGGGCCGGCGTCGGCGCGATCGCGATGGCGCTCTCCAGCCCCAGGCGGGTGCTCGCGGCCGGTCTGCTGCTGGCCGTCTGCGGCTGGGTGGCGAGCGCGGGCACCCGGGTCGAGACGGATATCCGTGACCTCGCACCGCCGAACCTGTCGGCCCTCGATGACCTGAACGAGCTCGAAAAGGAGACCGGAATCTCGGGCGACGTCAACGTGACGATCCAGGCCAGTGACCCGACCGACCCGGCGGTGATCTCTTGGGCCGAGCGCTTCCAGCAGCGGGTGCTCGCCCGCCACGGGTTCTCCGGCTCCGGCGCGAGCTGCGCCGACGCCCAGATCTGCCCGGCGCTCTCGCTCACCGATTTCTTTGGCGGTGCCTCGTCGGCGAGCGGCACGGCCTCGAGCTCGACCCAGAGCCCGGGGGACGTCCGGGCCCTGGTTGAGGCCCTCCCCTGTTTCATCTCACAGATCGTGATCAGCCACCAGGGCGAGTGCAGCCCCAATGGCGGGACCCCGATCGGCGACACCGCCGACGTCGCCTTTGGCATCCGCGTTCAGCCACTCTCGGACCAGCAGGACCTGATCGACGACATCCGCGCCCAGATCGACCCGCCCGGCGGGCCTGCGCCGCCCGAGGGCACGACCGTCGAGCTCGCGGGCCTGCCCGTGCTGGCGGCCGAGGCGAACAGCGACCTCTCGCACAGCCGCTGGTGGCTGCCGCTGGCGGGGCTGCTCGCGGTTGGCATCGTGCTCGCGGCCATCTATCGCTCGGTTCGTCGCGCCGTGGTCCCGCTGATCCCGGTCCTGATGGCCACCGGCTGGTCGGGCCTCGTGGTCGCTGCGCTCGGCGTCGCCCTGAACCCGATGTCCGCCACGCTGGGCGCCTTGGTGATCGCGATCGCCACGGAGTTCAGCGTGATCCTCTCGGCGCGCTATGTGAACGAGCGCCGAGCCGGGCTTTCCGTCGGCGAGGCTCTGAGGCGGACCTATCTGCGCACCGGCGCGGCCGTGCTCGCCTCGGGCGTCACCGCGATCGCCGGCTTCGCCGTCCTCGCAATCGCGGGACTGCCCCTGCTCGACGACATGGGGCTGATCTCGGTGGCGCCCGTCCTGCGGGACTTCGGACTCGTCACGGTCGCCGATCTGCTCGTCGCACTGGCGGGGGTGATGCTGGTGTTGCCGGCGGCCGTCGTCTGGTCGGAGGAGGGATTCCGACTTCCCTGGCAGACCCGCCAGGCGCCGCTGGCGACCGGCGAATCCGTTCCGTGAGCGACCATTAGGGCGTGGCCGACGGCGCTGGAGGAGACGGTGGGGGCAGGGGGGACCGGAGCGAGCGCCCGCGCCGCACGACCGTCTACTCCCTGATCGTCGGAATGGTCTTCGTCGCCCTGATCGCCGTCGCCGGGGTCAACCTGATCTCGACGAAGAACAAAGGGGTGCTAGGCGCCAGGGACGAGGGCGACCTGCCGCTCGCGCAGTTCGCTGTGCCCGACGCGCGGTCCGGGACGGGAGGCGACGCCAACATCGCCCAAGACGACTGCGATGCGTCCCGGATACCCTGCCCCTCACAGGACACGAGGACCCCGGCGTGCCGGGTGGAGGTGCCGGGTGCGATCCGGGTCTGCGATCTCTTCGACCGGCCCCTGATCCTCTCGTTCTGGTTCACCCGCGGGGGCGACTGCGAGGACCAGGAGGACGTCTTCGAGCGGGCCTACCGGCGCTATTCGCCGCGGGTGAACTTCCTGGCGATCGACGTGCGCGACTCCGACTCTGAGGTGCGCAAGCTGATCGCCGAGCGGGACTGGACTCATCCGATCGGACTGGACCGGGACGGTGCGCTCTCCAATCTCTACCGCGTCGGCGGGTGCCCGACCTTCGTCTACACGTACCCCGGCGGCATCCTCCAGCGCACCTCGATCGGCCGGCTCGATGACCAGCGCTTCTTCGACAATGTCGAGGCCCTGATCGCCGCAACTAAACGACGCGACGCGACGCTGCGGTGACGCCGGACCTGCCTGACCAGTGGGAGGTCGCGCCGGAGCCGGGCTGGGTCGAGCCCGCGCTGGCGGGGGAGTTCCCGGGGCTCTCGATTGTCTCGACGACGCTCGAGGCGAGCACCGGCCGGAGCCCCGAGGCGCTGCGCGAGCGGTTGCGGTCGCTGAGCGACCGGATCGGGGGCTCCCAGGCGATCCAGCTCCGCCAGCAGGCGATTCCCTGGGCCTACAGGGTCTTCTTCCGGCACATCGGCCTCGACCCGGACACGACTCGCACGCCGATCGAGCAGCTGATCTTCGAGCGCATCCACGACGGCGCCTTCAAGAGCCGGAATCGGGTCGACGATGCGCTGACCATCGCCATGGTCGAGGTCGGCGTGGCCATGCGGGCCTTCGATGCCGATCGCGTCGAGGGCCGTATCGGCCTGCGCCTCTCGGCCGAGGGCGAGAGCTTCGAGGGCCGCGTTTCGCCGCTACCCGACGGAACGATCGTCGTCGCGGACGAGCACCGGCCGCTGGGGATCCTCTTCGAACGCACCGCGGAGGGCCGGGGCGTGCGCAGGGGAACCAGCCGGGTGATGCTGGTCGCGATCGGCGTACGGGGGGTTCCCGACATCGCCCTGGAGGAGGCGTTGTGGGTAGCGGGCAGCGCTTTACGGGCATAGAATTGACGTACTCGTAGAGGAGGCCCAGATTTATGCCTGAGGAGTTGCTCGAGCGCACCGACCTCGCCGAGGTGCCGATTGCGCCGCAGGAGGACTTGGTCCCGCCGGCCCCGCCCGAGGGTCTCGACACCGTCCTCTACGAGCACGACGAGCGCGCCGCCCGCGCCGATCTGAGGCGCCAGATCGCGGCGATGGAGCTCGCGCTCGCCAGGCTCTTCGGCTCCGCCTTCCCGCGCAAGGGGATCGACTTCGCCGTCGCTGGGATGGGCGGACCACGTCTGCTGTCTGTGGACGAGCTCGAACGGGTGCGCGACGGTCTCGCCGCTCGGATCCACGACGTGAGCCATCGCCTCCACGACGCCGCCTATGTCGAGGAGAAGAATCGCGAGCTGATCGAGGAGATGACGGCCGATCCGGCCTCGTATAAGTGGGTTCGTGTGAACAACGCCGACATCGGCGAGCCCGGCTGCAAGCACTGGCACTCCAGGCCGAAATGGGGGCCGGTTGGCCTCCTGATGGACTGGTGGCGCGTCAAGATCTCCTCCGGTTGTCCGTTAGCCAAGGGGCTCCGGCCCCCTGAACCGCTGATGCCGACGAAGCGACAGCGCCGCAAGCGGCGGCGTCAGAGGGGTGCGCAGCCGCCCCAGACCCAGCCCGCGGCCGTGGGGCTCGACGATGCGAAGCGGGCTGCCGCGGCGCGCAGGAAGGCCACCCCCGCTAAGAGACCCGAGGCCCTCTGGGGCTCATTCCCGCTGTCGGAGCTTGTCGTTCTCATCGGCGTGATCCTGCTGATCGTCGGCTTCGCCATGCAGGCACCCGTGACCGTGGTGGTCGGGCTCGGCCTCGCGGCGCTCGCCGGGGTCGAGCTGGCGGCACGTGAGCACTTCACCGGGTACCGATCCCACAACGTGCTGCTGGCTGGCGCGGCCGGCACGGCCACGTTCAGCCTGCTACTGGTCTCCACCCCAACTGCCCCGGTGGCATGCCTGGCCGCCGGCGTGATCGTCTTCGGCGGCTCCGCCTGGCTTCTCGTCGGGGCGTTCCGACGTAGGTCAGGCGGAGCCGCCTACAGAATCAAGCCCTAGCGAACTTCGCCTCGAGCGCCGCGACGAGGATCCGCCGCTGCCGCTCGGTGAGAGTGCCGACGCGCTTGCCCTCGCTGAGAGCGGTCGACGAGAGCAGCTTGCGAGACCGAGCGCGGCCCCAGCGGCGCTGCGCGCAGAGGAGCTCGCCGAGGCTCATGCTCTCGACCTCCCAAGGAGACTCCATGATCACTTCGGTGATGCTGCGGCGGCCGGCGGAGATGTCGCGCTTGAGGGCGGCGCGGGCGAGACGGACCTTGTTGGCGCGGGCGAGCGCCTCCATGCATTGCGAAGTTTCCCTCTTCTTCGAGTCGGTTCGGTCTGAGCCTTTCTGCTGTTCGACGAACGGCTCGATCCGCCGATGAGGCATGGACAGTGGTCGGGCAGGGGCAATCGTCGAAGCAGCGGACATAGGGTCTCCCTCCTGCTAGGTCAGGAATTGTTGGCGGGTTCGTTACGGCCGGCGTGCACCCAGTCGCTCTTTCGAGCCGGGGGAAGTGGACGGTCCTCTCCTTCTCATTCCCGTCCGCTCCCTGCCCCGGAAGCGCGCGCCGAGGTCGAAACTTATACGCCACTCGCGCCAAGGGTCAACACCCGAAAAATCATCCCGTTCGCTAAGAGCAGATCTTTTGTCGAAGGGTGGATCGCTCGTCCCATCCAGACCGTCGAAGCATGAGCGGTCCAACACCGGGATCGAGCCAGACGAAAC
>Ga0126306_10000671_pt1 | contig 16723 bp, 13 predicted proteins | sample Plot27_FD_92592 | JGI IMG/M metagenome (GOLD analysis project Ga0126306, IMG submission 92592) | Serpentine soil microbial communities from UC McLaughlin Reserve, CA, USA - Plot27 | ecosystem: Environmental > Terrestrial > Soil > Grasslands | place: USA: UC McLaughlin Reserve, Lake County...
ATGGCACTGAGGCGATCGACTCGACGTTGTTGATCACTGTCGGACACGCATAGAGGCCGGCGACCGCCGGGAAGGGCGGCCGCAGCCGCGGCTGGCCCCGGCGGCCTTCCAAGGAGTCGAGCAGCGCGGTCTCCTCGCCGCAGATGTACGCTCCGGCACCCGCGTGGACGATGATCTCCAGGTGATAGCCGCTGCCCAGGATGTCTTGGCCGGCGTACCCAGCGGTATACGCCTCGCGGACGGCCTGCTGCAGCCGGCGCACCACGTGCAGCACCTCGCCCCGCACGTAGATGAAGGCATGGTGGGCGCGGATCGCGTACGCCGAGATGATCACTCCCTCCACCAGCGTATGCGGGGAGGCCATCATCAGTGGAATGTCCTTGCAGGTGCCCGGCTCTGATTCGTCGGCGTTGACGACCAGGTACTTGGGCTTGGGGTTGTCCTGCGGGATGAAGCTCCACTTCATTCCGGTCGGAAAGCCTGCGCCGCCGCGCCCCCGTAGGCCGGAGTCCTTGACCAGAGTGACGACATCGGCTGGATCCATCTCCAGCGCCGATCGGAGTCCGTCGTATCCGCCGCGGCGTTCGTAGTTGCTCAGCTGCCAAGCCCGCTCCTCGCCCCAGTTGGCGGTCAGCACAGGCGTCAAAGGATCGGTCACTTCCCCTCCCCATCCTCTCGGGCCGCCAACTTCTCCGGGTCCGGAGCCTTCCAGCCGCGCTGCTGCGCAATGCGCAAACCGAGCAGCGATGGCCCGACCGCAGTGGGGCCCTCGTCGGCACGTTCATCGGGGAAGCCAGCGAGCACCCGCTCGACCTCCTTCCAGGTACACACTCGAGCGCCACGCGTGGACTGCACCTCGACACCGGACCGCAGTTGATCAACTATCTCGGTGGCCTTTTCGGGGGTGGTGTTGTCGAAGAACTCCCAATTGACCATCATCACCGGCGCGAAGTCGCAGGCGGCGTTGCACTCCACGTGTTCCAGCGTGATCTTGCCGTCCGCGGTGGTCTCATCGTTCCCGATCCCTAAATGATCTTGGAGTTTCGCGTACACCTCGTCACCGCCCATGATCGCGCACAGTGCATTGGTGCAGACTCCGACGTGATACTCCCCCACCGGTCGCCGCTTGTACATGGTGTAGAAGGTCGCGACGCCACTGACGTCAGCAGCGGTTAAACCCAAGATCTCAGCACACACCTCAATGCCAGCCGGGGTCACCCGGCCCTCGACGCTCTGCACCAGATGCAGCATCGGCAGCAGCGCCGAACGAGCCTCCGGATACCGCGCCGCAATCGACCGTAACTCCTCCCGCGTTGCCTCAGTGATCTTTGTCTCGGTGACGCCGTAGTCCAGGCTCGGCTCATCGAAGTGGGTGACAAAGTGCCCGTGCCCCACCAGCTCCTCCGACGCCACATCCCCGCCGGCGTGCCCATTCGGCGTCGACGGCAGCGGCTCGATGAGCTCACTCATCCGACTGCCCCCTCTCACCCTCGTGCGCTGCAGCTTGGCGCCGCACCACGCCCTCATGCCGGCGGCTGGCACCGAGAGCGATCCTCGCGCACTGCTCGGCCGGGCCAAGCAAACCTGCCCGCGAGTTGGTCGGCGCAGACGTGGTGCGTGATTGACCTATGTCGTAAGGGGTCAAACGCGCACAATCATGGCTCAAGCCGATAACGCGGCCGAGTACACCGGCAGAAGAGTCGGGGAGGGTCGCTCGGGCGGGCGTAGCAAACCTAAGATGCCTGAATCCCGGCCGCCGACCAACCGCATCCGACTGCCCAACGCAAACCCCACGTTTGCCTAGCCCGCCCGAGCGGCCCTCCCCGACGAACATGCCAAGCGTGTGTGAGAAGCAACGAGGCCACGTCACCGATCGACACCACCCATGACCGGATCCAGCGACGCAACGGCAACCACGACATCGGAGACCATGGCGCCCTCGCACATGGCCGGCATCGCCTGCAGGTTGGTGAAGCTCGGATCGCGGAAGTGCGCGCGGAAGGGGCGAGTTCCACCGTCGGAGACTACGTGGGCGCCAAGCTCCCCGCGCGGGCTTTCGATGGGGACATACGCCTGCCCCGGCGGCACCCGGAAACCCTCGGTGACCAGCTTGAAATGGTGAATCAGCGCCTCCATCGACTGGCCCATGATGTGCTTGAGGTACTCGTTGGAGTTGCCCATGCCGTCCGAGCCGATCGACAGCTGAGCCGGCCAGGCGATCTTCTTGTCGGCGATCATGATCGGCGCGCCGCGCATCTTCTCCAGTCTTTCGACACACTGCTCGATGATCTTGAGGCTCTCCCACATCTCGTTCAGCCGGATCCGGAACCGCCCGTACGCGTCCATGGTGTCCCAGGTCTGCACCTCGAAGTCGTAGCTCTCGTACCCGCAGTATGGCTGCTTCTTGCGCAGGTCCCAGTCGTAGCCGGTTGATCGTAGGGTCGGGCCGGTGATGCCCAAGGCGAGACAGCCGGCAAGATCGAGATGGCCGACGCCGGAGAGCCGGCCTTTGAAGATCGGGTTCTCGTTGCAGAAGGCTGCGTACTCCGGCAGGTGCTTCCGCATCCAGACGACGAGATCTTTGACGAAATCGAGGGCGTTGTCCGGCAGATCCTGAGCGATCCCGCCAGGGCGAATGTAGGCGTGATTCATCCTCAGACCCGTGATCAGCTCGAAGGCGTCCAGCACCTTCTCCCGCTCGCGGAATCCGATGGTCATCACGGTCAGCGCACCGATCTCCATACCACCGGTGGCGATACACACCAGGTGGGAGGAGATGCGATTCAGCTCCATCATCAGCACCCGGATGACATTGGCCTTCTCTGGGATCTCGGCCTCGATGTCGAGCAGCCGCTCCACAGCCAAGCAGTAAGCGGTCTCCTGGTACAGCGGGGAGAGGTAGTCCATCCGGGTACAGAAGGTGACCCCTTGAGTCCAGTTACGGAACTCCATGTTCTTTTCTATGCCGGTGTGCAGGTAGCCGATGCCGCAACGGGCCTCCGTGACCGATTCGCCTTCCAATTCCAAGATCAGCCGCAGTACGCCGTGCGTGGACGGATGCTGCGGACCCATGTTGACCACGATTCGTTCGTCGCCGCGCTCGGCCTGGTCAGAGACGATGGAGTCCCAGTCCTGTCCGGTGACGGTGTAGACGTGGCCCTCAGCCGCGTCGGCAGCGGCACCATAGGGATCTTCCTCTGAGCCGGGCGCGGGACCGGCGGTCCGCTCGTCGGTCGTGCTCATCAGTACGACCTCCTTTGATCTGGTGGCGGGATGGTTGCGCCCTTGTACTCCACCGGGATGCCGCCAAGCGGGTAGTCCTTGCGCTGCGGGTAGCCGGGCCAGTCGTCGGGCATCAGGATCCGGGTCAAGGCCGGATGGCCATCGAAGATGATGCCGAACATGTCGTAGGTCTCGCGTTCGTGCCAGTCGGCGGTGGGATAGGTCGCCACCACTGATGGGATGTGCGGGTCGCTGTCGGGTACGGATACCTCCAGCCGAATTCGCCGGTTGTAGGTCATCGACTGCAAGTGATAGACCCCGTGCAGTTCGTGATCCTTGTCGGCGGGGTAGTGCACTCCGGACACGCTGCTGCAGAACTCGAAGCGCAGGTGAGCGTCGTCCCGGAGGTATCGGACCAGCTCTGCCAGGTGCTGTCGCGCGACATGAAAGGTGATCTCACCGCGATAGATCACGACCTTGATGATCACGTCGCTGAAGTTGTGAATCAACGCACCGATCCGCTCGTACACCTGATCCCACCAGCCACCGAAGGGCGGGATGGCAGCACCCGGGAACTCGACGACACGGGTCAGCCCGCCATACCCCGAGGTGTCGCCGCTGCCCTTGACGCCGAACATGCCCTTGCGGACCTGAAGCACTTCCGCAGTCGGCTCAGCGGCGGCTAATTGCGCTTCATCCTCTTCCGCCGCGGTCGCTTCGGAACTGACGGCGGGCGCCTCCTCGGTGATGGATTCCGGCTTCGTCTCGGCGTCCGGCTCGGATTCACCCTCGGGCACCGCGCCCTTGATCGGCGCCTTCTCGTCGGACTCCTGATGAATGTCCGCTGAGCTCGTCGAAGCGCCTTCATCGCGCTCCTCGACGGGTTCCGGGCTCACGTCTTCCGGCTCAGAGCGCACGTTTTCTGGTTCGGGGCGCTTTGCCTGCTTGCGTGTCCGCTTCCGAGGCGGCTTGCGCGGTGTGCTGTCGGTCACCGAAGCAGGCCCTTCTGCTCAATCAGTGCGGGTGCCTCGAGTTGCCGCTGTTCCGCCTGCTGCGCTGCTTCGATCGCGTCAATGCCGATCGGAGTGTGCCGCACCTTGTCGCGCAGCTTGAACATGGCATCGACTAGCATCTCGGGCCTGGGCGGGCAGCCGGGGAGGTACATGTCGACGGGGACCACGTGATCAACTCCCTGCACGATCGCGTAGTTGTTGAACATGCCGCCCGTGCTGGCGCAGACACCCATCGCCAGCACCCACTTCGGGTTGGGCATCTGGTCATAGATCTGGCGCAGCACCGGCGCCATCTTCTGGCTCACCCTGCCGGCGACGATCATCAGGTCGGCCTGCCGGGGTGAGGCGCGGAACACTTCCTGTCCCCAGCGACCGGAGTCATAGCGCGGCGCGCCGTAGGTCATCATCTCGATGGCGCAGCAGGCCAGACCGAATGTGGCCGGCCAAAAAGCCGCGCTGCGCATATAGCCGAACAAATTCTCAACGGTGGTCAGCAGCACACCGCTGGGAAGCTTCTCCTCGAGGCCCATTTCAGCCAACACTCCTGCTTGCTTGCATTCTCAATCCCAATCCAGCCCACCTCGGCGCAACACGTAGAAGTAGGCAATGAAGACCGTCCCAATGAACAAGATCATTTCAACCAGCGCGAAGGTGCCCATGAGGTCAAAGGCCACCGCCCACGGATAGAGGAAAACGATTTCGATGTCGAAGACGATGAAGAGCATCGCCGTGATGTAGTACTTCACCGGGAACCGGCCGCCGCCGATAGGCTGCGGCGTCGGCTCGATGCCGCACTCGTAGGAGTCGTATTTGGCTCGGTTGTACCGACCAGGGCCCACCAGGACGCTGGTCAGAATGGTCAGTGCGACGAACCCTGAGGCAATCGCCAGCAAGATCACGATTCCGAGGTACGGACTCACCAGCCAGCTCCCCTTCCCCAGCCATCCATGGTGCTCATGCCGCCGGTGCGATCCGGGACAACGAGTTGATCAACTTATCCATCGCATCACCGTCGTGGACATCGGTCAGATTGGCGAGCAACTTCAGCGTGAACCGCATCAAGGTTCGCCGGGGCAGCCCGTACGTGGTGCAGACGCGCATCACCCGCGGATGACCGATCAGCTTGACGAAGGTGCGACCCAACGTGTAGTAACCGCCGAGCTCAGCCTTCAGACTGGTCGGGTACGACTCCAGGGCCTGCTCCGCGGCCGGGCTGCCGGGGCCCCGCTGGTGTGCCTCGGCCATCGCTGCCGCCGCGATCTCTGCGGACTCCAGGGCGTACGCGATGCCTTCGCCGTTGAAAGGGTTGATCATGCCGCCGGCATCACCGACCAGCAGCAGGCCACGAGCGTAATGCGGCTGGCGGTTGAATCCCATAGGGAGCGCAGCTCCCCGCACCGGGGTGATCATGTTCTCACCCCGAAAACCCCAGTCTTGCGGAGTGTTCTGCAGCCAGCGCTTGAGCAGATCCTTGTAGTCGGTCTTCCCAAAGGCAGCTGAGGTGTTCAGAATCCCGAGCCCGACATTGCAGGTGCCGTCACCCATGCCGAAGATCCACCCATATCCAGGCAGCAGGGCGCTCTTGCCCGGCTTGCCCTCCCACAGCTCCAGCCAAGATTCCAGGTAGTCGTCGCGGTGTCGGGGGCTGGCGTAGTAGGTGCGCACCGCGACGCCCATCGGCCGGTCCTCACGCCTGTTCAGCCCCATCGCGAGGCTCAGCCGGGTCGAGTTGCCGTCCGCAGCTACGACCATCGGGGCGGTGAATCGGCGGCCGTCCTTGGTGCGTACTCCGACGATCCGCTGGCTACCGGAGTCGATGATCGGCTCGACCACATTGCTCAGCTCATACAGCGAGGCACCGGCCGCTACCGCATGGCGTGCCAGCAGCTGATCGAAGTCGGCGCGCGGCCTCACCAAGCCGTAGCGCGGGAAGTCAGCGAGATCGGGCCACTCCAGCTGGAAGGGCCGCTCACCGCCATAGATGCGCAGGCCCTTGTTGTGAAGCCAGCCGGCCGCTTCGGAGGTATCGATGCCGAGCCGGATCAGCTGCCTCGTGCCCCGGGGAGTCAGCCCGTCGCCACAGACCTTCTCCCGGGGAAACCGGCTCTTCTCCAACAGCGAGACGCGCAAGCCGTGGCGAGCCAGGTGGGTCGCCGTGGCCGAACCGGCTGGTCCGGCACCGACCACGATCACATCGGCCTCGATAACGGGGTCGTTCGAACGGGCACCGTGGTCAGATTCCGCGTACGAGCCGAGCCCGTTCGACGTGTCTGACATGGCGTCTCCTGCAGTTTCTCGGGACTTAGTGAAAAACTTCACTAAGTCATCAAGCACGAGTCTACGACTCTCACCGACATGTCGTCTTGTTGGGTGCAAAGACACTCCAGTCGAGCTACATCTCAACCCTGTAAGGAGTTCCGGCGGATTTAGGCACTGCCGACGTTGCGTAAATCTTGATCGTCCAGACGGATGTGGAAGCTCGCAGCAGGACGGATGGCCCGGAAGTAATGGGCTTCGCCGCGCTCCCAGAAGCGCTGCCAGTCCGGATCGTTCCCCCGTTCGGCGTACCGGCGGGCACGAACCTGACGATCGACACCGAGGTAGACCGCAACATCAACAAGATCGGCGAGTTCCGGCCGCGCAGCGTAGACACCTTCCACGATGATCACATCAGCGGGTGGAATGATCTTCGGCGGTGCCAGCCGGCCGTCATCGGCGTCCCAGTCATAGGGCTGGAACCTGGCTGACTCCCGAGCCCGCAAGGGCAGCAGGGCTTCGGCTCGTAGCCGTTCCCAATCGATCACGGCATCCACCACTGCGGCGTCGGACATCGCCTCGCGCTCCGCCACCGTGAGCCTCGGCAGTGTGTGCCGATAGAAGTCGTCGCCCTCCACGACCGCCGCCCCAGATCGAAGTGCCAACGCGGTGGCAAGAATTGACTTACCGGCGCAGCTCGGGCCATCAATGGCGACAACGACTGGTGCGCCGGGGGCCGCCGCCTGATGGTCGGCTATCACGTCCATGATCGACAACACCGCCGCCGAAGACCGCAGCCGCCATACCAGCAGCTGATCAGCGGTGTCGATATCCCAGAGCTCGGCCGGCGCCAACTCCTGGGTGACCAGGCCAGGTCGCAGCGCATCGACCAGCCGTCGCGCTGATACTCCGGCTGCACCACAAGGCCCTGCGGCTGTCAGCAACGCCTCGGCCCCGGCGGGCCGTAGTGCAAGCTGAAGCGGCTGCTCCCGGCCATGGGCATCAACTCCGACAACCGCCAGAGTGCTCCGCCCATCTTCCAAGCGGTTGAGCAAAGTCCGCGCAGCCTGGCCGGCAAGCGGCCCATCCGCCGGCAACACGACGATGACGTCAGCGGATTCGGCCAGCGCTCGACGTACTCCGGCGATCATTGCGGCGGCCGGTCCACCGCCGGGAGGATCCTCTCTGGTGAAGATCACCGGAAGGTCAACGTCGCGCACCGGGCCGACGACCACTACCTGAAAATCCTCCGGCAGCGACGCCAGCGTGCGTTCCAGCAATGGCTTGCCGTCCACCGGCTCAGCCAGCTTGTCTGGGGCGAAGCGCTGTGACGTGCCGCCAGCTAGGACTACAGCGGTGACGCGCCGCCACGAAGGATGTCTACTCGTTTGGATCACTTCCATTGTCGCCGCAGGGACCCGCAGGCCAACATGCTAGACGCCTCACTTCGCCGCATTGCCAGACAGACGCGACTGGCGGTGTGACAATCATCCGGACTCGCCGGTGCGTTGCTGGCCGCTGGCAGGTACTGAATCTTCACCTCGCCTGGAATAGTGATGACCGCGCTCCTGAGCATCGTCTCCACGTCGTCGAACTCCGTCCCGCGCCGGGCTCGGGGGCCGTGGCTGCTAGTCGTCGGACTGACGGTTGTTTTCTGCGTGGCGTTCGCAGCCCGACTGATTCCGCTGCTACGCGGCGGTGGTTTGCATGCGATGGGCAACTACGACGACGGAGTTCACTACGCAGCAGCCATGGGCCTGGTTCATGGGTTACTGCCGTACCGGGACTTCCTGCTCCTACATCCGCCAGGTGTTCCTTTGCTGCTCACTCCGTTCGCGGGGCTGGCTGAGGTGCTCGGCGAGCCCGACACGATGGTGCTGGCTCGACTGTGCTGGATGGCCCTCGGCGCGCTGAACGCAGTCCTCTGCGGACTGGTGCTGCTCCCGCTCGGGCGACTGGCCGCCGTGCTGACGGGGCTGATGTATGCCGTGTACTTCGGTGCCGTTTACGTCGAGCACACAGCCTTGCTGGAACCGCCTGCCACCACAGTGCTGCTGCTCGCGTTGGTGATCACCCGGGCGCTCGGGCCCGGCACCGGGCTGGGTACTACGCACTACGTCGTCGCCGGGCTGCTGCTCGGGCTGTCTCCAACCTTGAAGATCTGGGGCGTTCTAGCCGTACTGGTCATCGCGGGCGGTCTCGCCTGGCGCCGTAGTCTCCGTCATGGGCTCATCGTGCTGCTGAGCGCCGTCGCATCGTGTGTGGTTGTTTGCCTGCCGTTCTTTCTGGTCGCACCTCAGGCGATGTGGCGGATGGTCGTGGTGGACCAGGTCGGTCGGCGACGCGACGACAGCCTTCAGCCTGTCACACGCCTCGACCATATCCTTGGTCTGACTTTGTGGACCGATCAACCGCGACTGCACCTGGGCACTGCGCTCATGGTCGCAGTGATACTCGCATCGTTGGTGGTCTGTCTGCTGACACCTGCGCTCCGACTGCTGGCCGCGTTGTTCGTCAGCCACGCATTGCTGCTCGCCGCAACACCGATGTGGTTCCTGCACTACGCCGGCGTGATCGCCGCACCCTTGGCGCTGGTGCTCGGTGGCGGGCTGGCGGTCGCCCTGCAGAAGGCTGGCACAGTCCGATCGTGGCTGCCTCCGGCGGTGGCCTCGTTGGCAGCGGTCGCGATCCTGGTGAGTGCATTGCCGTTGACCCAGCATCGTCTCGGTCGGCCATTTCCGGGTCGGACCGCAGCCACAATCGTGGCCGATCTGCCGGGCTGCGTGGTGACTGACTTCCCAATGACGCTGATCCAGATGAATCTGCTGCGACGCAACCTGGAACGCGGCTGCAGGTATGTGGTCGACCTGGGTGGCACCAGCTATCACCTCGGGACCCGCGAAGACAGGCACCAGGAGCGTCACCGCAACGAAATCTGGCAGGCCTATGCCTTGGAGTACCTGCGCACCGGCGATGCCGCCGTAATCGCGAGGTTCTCACCCGGGGTCGGCTTCAGCCGCGAGACAGCGAAGGTGGTGCGCGGCTGGCCTCAGCTCGGCCGCGTCGGAAAGTACGTCATTCGTAAGCCCCAACCGTGACGGTCGTAGAGGTCTGGCGCAAGCTGAGCTCTAGTGCCCTAGCCGAGCGAGTCCCGCATGGGGATCAGCTTGGCGTTCGACTCGGCCAACTCCGCAGCCGGGTCAGACCCGGCCACGATTCCGCAGCCGGCAAAGAGCCGGATCTGGCGTGGGTCGGTCTCGCTGAGCTGGCCACAGCGCAGGGCGATCGCCCATTCTCCGTCGCCGCGGGCGTCGATCCAGCCGACCGGTCCGGCGTAGCGTTCCCGATCGAGATGCTCCAGCTCGGCGATCAGCGCTCGCGCGCTGCCGGTAGGCGTCCCACAGACAGCGGCGGTCGGATGAAGAGCTGCGGCGAGTGCCAGCGACGCCAGGCCCTTGTCAGCGACTCCGGTGATATCAGTCGCGAGGTGCAACACGTTGGGAAGCTGCAGCACATAGGGCGCGTCCGGCACGTTCATGCCCGAGCAGAAAGGTGCCAGTGCCCGGGCAACTGAGCGCACGGCGTACTCATGCTCCTCGAGGTCCTTGCTCGACTGGGCCAGTGCCGCCGCCATACCGAGATCATGATCATCATCCGCCGAGCGGCGGATGGTGCCGGCCAACACGCGGGAGGTCGCTAGGCCGGCTTCACGCTTGACCAGCATCTCGGGGGTAGCGCCAACCAGCCCGTCGACCGAATACGTCCAGCACTGGGAATAGTTCTCCGCCAGCCGGGAGGCGACCCACCGCAAATCGATGTCGTTCTCCGCGAAGGCCAACAGGTCGCGGGCCAGCACGACCTTCTCCAGCTCTCCATTGCCGATGCGACGCACCGCCTCGGCAACAGCGGCCTCCCACTCCGGTCCGCTCAACCCACCATCACCGAAGGTGACGTTGCGGGGCCGCTCGGGTGGCGTTGGCCCACTCAATTCGGATCCATTCCCGGAGGACGGGCCGATCTCGGTGATCCCGGTCTGACCATTCCGGCGTCCGACGACCTTCTGCGGCACGATGAGGCTGGAGCGGCCTGCCGAGTTCCCTGGGTCGAAGACCAAGCTGCCGTACGCCATCAGGCCAGCGCCCGCGGTTGGACGGTCCAGCTCGGCGGTTACTTCAACTTGAGCCGCCAGGTCCGACCACCATTCAGCGGCCTCAGCAATGGTGGTGGGCTTGAGCCGAACGACTTCGCCCCATCCGACGAGGCCATCACCGTGGCGCAGCCAGACGAAACAGTCCTTCGGGGGCAACAGGGCCAGCAATGAACCCGGATCCTCGATCGCACGAGTCCGCACCTGCAGCCGCGGCGGGGCCGGAGCCGACGAGGTCACGGGCTCAGCGTAGCTGTGGCTCCGGAGCCCACCAATGTGCTGGCACGCTGAAGAACAATTTGTGATTGCTTTCACAATTCCGCCTGCCCTTACCGCTTGCGCTGCTTGGCTGCTGCCGCCGCCTCGGCGCGCTGTTTCCTCTCTGCGGCCAGCTGCTTCTGCTGCTCCGCCTGGCGAGCCCGCAAGGTCTCAGCATCCATGGAGTTGAGCAGAATCATGGCCGCGATAGCTGCGATGAGCATTGACCAGAACGGCGAGAAGCCCAGCAGCAAAGGGGCTGTGGTGATCAGGCAGACGTCGAAACCGCGGAACAGGTTGGTCACCAGACCCGGAGGGAACGCGCCCGCCTGGCTGGCAACCATAGGTGCCCCGAAGTCCACGCCTTTGGCCTGCGTCCAGCGGACCGCCGCCAGCAACCCGGCTGCTGCGGTGGCAATGGCGATGAAGGACGCATCGGGCACCGTACGCTGCACCGCCCCGTCGCCGAAGCCGAGGTAGGCAGGGGTGGTTGCGACGGCCCAGATTCCCGCCAGGATCGCAGGTACCGCGATCGATGCCAGTTTGATGCGGGCCAGCGAGAAGGGAAGGCAGCGGGCCAGGCCCCCGGTACGGGTCAGCACCCGGAGCCCGCCAAGTAGCGGGATCAGTGCGCCGAACAGCGCGAGCGCAGCAACCACCGGAGTGAGGGTGCTCATACCCAGTGCGTCGCAGGCGTACGGAACAACGATCGTGCCGGCCAGCACGAGCAAGGGTTGGGGGAACCGCCACAGCCGCTGCCATTCCCGCCAGATGATCGCCTCGATTCCCAATCCCTTGCCACGTTTGGGGTGCACGTGGCCGCGCTCGATGGCGCGGCGCTCGACAACAATGTCGCGGGCCAGCCCGATGTCGAGCGCGAAGAAGGCGCCGGAAATGCCACTCACCAGAGCCCCGCCGCTGAGCAGCCTGGCCCGGCGAATCTGCCCCAACCGGAGAGCGGCCAGTACCGCGCTCGCGGCCAGCACCAGAGCCGAAGCCGCAATCATGATCACGCCGATCTCGATGCCGAGATTGTCTGACAAGCCCAAGCTGAACCACCCTGCCGCCACACCCACCACGCTGAACAGGGCACCGACGCCCAGCAGCCCGAAGACGTATGTCGCCGCCCGCGTCAACACGTGCCGGTCGACACCCTGCTGTGCGGCAGCGAAGGCGACCGATGCCGCAGCCGAAAAAGCCGTTGCGGCCGCCCATACCATCACCTCGGTTGTTCCCGATCCGGTCAGGGCAGAGACCAGCCCGCCAACCAAGGCGCCACCCAGGAATGCCGCCACTACCCCGCCTACCAAGCGAGAGCGGAGCAGCTGGGCACGTGATATGGGCGCATCGAGCAGCCAGAATCCTTCGGCCGCCGACGCCAGTACCGGCCCGAAGAGCCGGCTGGCCGCCAGTGCCATCGCGACGGTAGCCGCGAACGCAGCCCAGGGAAGAATGGTCCGGGCCGACAGGCAGGACTCGCTGGTGCACTGCGCGATCGTGCGCTGCGCATTCAAGATCACATTGACGACCATGGCGCCGACCATCACTGCAGCGAACACGGCAACGTAGGCGTCACTCATCGCCTGAAGCACGTTGCGGGTCGCCCGCCCGGCGCGCCAGTCCTTGATCAGCCGCTTCAGCTCGCGGGGACTGGCCGGGATCAGCGCTTGGGGCTCGGGGGTTTGGTGGTAGGCGAAGTCATCGGCACCCGCTTCCAGCCTGCTCATTCGCGCGGCGCTCCGAGCTGAATCACCCGAGTGGCCACGGTCTCCACCAGCTCCGGTTCGTGGCTGGCGAAGACGATCGCCAGACCCTTCTGCCGCTCCGACTTGAGCCGTTGTGTCAACCAGGTCAGACCTTCGGAGTCAAGCCGCTGCTCCGGCTCATCCAAGATCAACAACTTGCGAGGGCGTACAAACGCCGTTGCCAGAGCCAGCCGGCGGCGCTGCCCCGAGGAGAGAGTGCCGGGCAGCTGACCGGACTGCGGAACCAGTTGAACCTCCTCCAGCACTTCATCGACCACGTCGTCCGGATCGGCGATCCCGTGCGCTCGGGCCAGCAGATCCAGATGCTCGACCACGCTCAGGTCGGGAAAGAAGTCAAGATCATCGATCACCGTGGCGACGTCACGCCTGATCTCCGGTGAGGCTTCCGACATAGCGTTACCGCAAACCTGCACCCTGCCATCGTCTGGTCGGTCCGCGCCAACCAGGCAGCGCAGCAGGGTGGACTTGCCGGCGCCATTGCGCCCTGTGAGGGCAATCGCCTCTCCGGTACGCACCTCAAGGCTGAACTTCTCGAAGATGGTGTTCGGCCCGAATGCCCGGCGCAGGCCGGACACCTTGAGGATCGTCGTGCGTTTGGCCATGGAGGCGATTCTGCCCCTTTCCGGGCTACCAATCCCAAACTGGCGATGGATCCAGACGGTCGCCGCACCCTCCAGCCGACCAGCGGCAGTGTCGGTGGCGCATGGGAGGCTTGGCCTGTGCCCGAGGCTGACTCCGCTGGTTTGGATCGCGCCACGCTCGACAAGCGGCGCAGTGACGTCGCCGCGATGTTCGACCGGGTGGCTGAGCGCTACGACCTGGCCAATGATGTGCTCTCTCTCGGCCAGGATCGAGCCTGGCGCAAACGGGTGACGGAGGCCGTAGCACCCCGATCCGGACAGCTGATCTTGGATTTGGCAGCGGGCACCGGCACCTCGAGTGAGCCGATTGCCCAGGCGGGGGCCGCTGTCATTGCGACGGATCTCTCCTTCGGAATGTTGCTGGTCGGCAAGCAGCGACGGCCGACTTTGAGCTTTGTCGCCGCCGATGCACTCCAGTTGCCGTACACCGACGCCAGCTTCGACGCGGTCACCATCTCCTTCGGACTGCGCAACGTCGAGGACACCGAAGCTGCCCTCATCGAGATGCGGCGGGTGACCAAGCCGGGCGGCACGCTCGTCGTCTGCGAATTCTCCACACCCACCTGGCAACCGTTCCGCATGCTGTATTCCAACTACCTGGTGGACGCCCTGCCCCGAATCGCGACCCTGGTCTCCTCCAATCCCGCAGCGTATCAATACCTGGCGGAGTCGATTCAGGCCTGGCCCGATCAGCAGGGATTGGCCAGCATGATCGAAAAGTGTGACTGGCGAGACGTCGAATGGCGCAATCTGTCCGGCGGCATCGTCGCTTTGCACCGGGCTAGGGCATGATCAATCTGGAGGCAACGGCAGTAACAGCCCCGCCCGGCACGATTGTGCTCGACGCGTACGCCGCGCGCAGCTGCCCAGTCAAGACCCAGAACGCCTTCAATCCCACCGTCGTCCTCCAGACGCCGGATGCCAGCGCTTCGGTCGAGGCCAATGACGGACTGGCCGAGCTGTTTGACGGTGGCGCCCAATTCGAGGCCGCAGTGCTCGAGCAGCTGATCAGCTCCTGCAGCGGACGCGTCGTCGATCTTCGGCCGCTGTTCTCCAACACCCCTGAGGTGCAGATCGAAGCCTGTATCCGGGCCATGAGCTCCGGTGCTCAGGTGATCATCGGTGGCTGCCTGCCTGCCGATCTTCCCGGTCACCGGGTGGGCTCGCCTGATCTGCTGATTCGGAGCGTCGATCAGGCCGACCGCTCACTGGCCTACCACCCTGTGGAAGTGAAATGGCACCGGATCATCGCGCGATCTCGGCCCGCAGAGGGCGACGTCGAAGAGGAGCACCTGTTGCGCTACTCGACTCTGACCGACCCCAGAGCTGAAGCGGCGTCCGGCATCTCGGGGTACGAGCTCCGGATGGGTAGCCGGGAAGCTGACTTTCTGCAACTGGCTCACTATCACCGGATGCTGGAAGCCTGTGGGTTTGGGGCGGAGCCGGCTCTCGCCGCTGTCATCGGCACTGATGGTCTTTTCGAAGCACCCGTGTTGGCGTGGGCCGATCTCGCCGAGCCGCAAGTGCGGACCTTCTCCCGGAACAGTCCGGAGGGTTGGCGGCTGCGCAGCCTCCTCGAGCGCTACGACTACGAGCACTCATTCCGCATCAAGATCGCCGCCGTTGCGCAGCAGCAGACCGGTCGGCCCGAACGAGACCCCCAGCTGTTGGTCAAGCCCATCGTCAATAAGGAATGCCCCCGCTGCCAGTGGTGGGAGCACTGCCTCCCCCAGCTCGACCCCGATGATGTCAGCTTGCGCATTGACAAGAGCCCTTTGGACATGCGAGAAATCGCAACGCTGCGGCGCCACGGCATTGCGACGATTACCGACCTCGCGGACGCCGACCTCGATCAGCTGCTGGAGTGGTACCTGCCTGAGGTCACCCATCGGGAAGGAGCCGAAGGCCGGATCAGGGTGGCAGCGCGGCGGGCACGGATGCTGCTGCAAGGTACCTCGTTTGATCGAGAGACCGCCGGACCGATCGAGGTGCCACAGGCCGAGGTCGAGATCGATCTGGACATTGAGAGCTCGGCGGACGGCCGGATCTACCTGTGGGGATTCCTCGTCCAGCAGGCGGGCCAGGAGGCGGCTGTCTATCACGAGTTCAGCAGATTTGATGATCTTGATGACCGCGGCGAGGCTGGCCTGGCCGCCGACGCGTTCACCTGGTTGCGCAGTGTCGTCGAGTCAAGCCCCTCGGTCACCGTGTTCCACTACAGCGGCTACGAAGTCGCCAAGATCAGCGAGCTAGCTGCCCGCGAGCAGGACGAGCTGTTCGACTGGGCAGCGGGGTACGCGGAGGAGCATTTCGTCGATCTGCTGGAGATCGTCAAGGTGCACTATTTCGGGGTAAGCGGTCTTGGTCTCAAGCTGATGGCGCGGCATGTGGGCTTTCGCTGGCGGGATGACGATCCGGGCGGGCTGAACTCGCAGCTGTGGTTTGCCGATGCGGTGCATGGGGACAGTGCTGAGGTGCGCGCGGCGGCGCGACGCCGGGTGCTGGAGTACAACGAGGACGACGTGATCGCTACCAGTCAGGTCAGAGGGTGGCTGCGAGCGCAGTAATTTCCCGGTCCAGGGTGCGGCGGTGGGCACGATCGATGGCGGCATCGACAACCTCCACTCCAACGGGTGGCTGGGCCAACGCCTCGGCCAACTGGTCGGCGGTCTGCACCCGCCGGTAGCCGACCCGTGCGGCCGCCGCCAACGCCTCGAATTGCAGTCCTTGTGGCGTGCCGAACAGTCGCTCGAAGGCGCCCATGTGAGCAGGTTCGCCTTGCTCCAAGGTGGCGAAGATACTGCCACCATCATCGTTGGCGACGACCAGCCTGAGATCGGGCCGTGGCTCCTCTCCTCCGATCACCAGACCGGTGACGTCGTGGAGCACAGTCAGGTCACCGAGCAGGGCGTGAGTCGGGCGCTCCAGGGCGAGTGCCACCCCCGCTGCAGTCGAGACGTTCCCGTCAATCCCGGAAAGTCCACGATTCGCATAGACCAAAGGGGACGCTGAATTGATCGGCGCGAGATCGAGATCGCGAATCGGATTGGACGAACCCGCGAACAACACGTCGTCTGCATCAAGGCCGGCCCATACCGCCGCGGCCAGTGCGGGCCCGGTGAAGTACGGCTGCGCTGTTAACAGGTCGTCCAGTCGCCCCCGGACGACCAAGTCCGCCTCCTGCCAGGCGGCAAACCAGTTTCGATCCGCTGCCGGGGAGATGCTGACTGCGTCGGTGACCAGGGAGGCGGCGCGCCCGGGATCGATCCAGTCCGCGTACTCCGAAACCACCACCAGCTCGAGGTCGGTGCGGGCCAGCAGTTGGCTGACCGGTCGGGACAGGGTCGGTCGGCCGAAGACCACGACACGCTCGATCTCCTCGGCCAGGGTCGAGGAGAGCAGCAGCCGATAGGTAGACAG
>Ga0126306_10000673_pt1 | contig 16687 bp, 16 predicted proteins | sample Plot27_FD_92592 | JGI IMG/M metagenome (GOLD analysis project Ga0126306, IMG submission 92592) | Serpentine soil microbial communities from UC McLaughlin Reserve, CA, USA - Plot27 | ecosystem: Environmental > Terrestrial > Soil > Grasslands | place: USA: UC McLaughlin Reserve, Lake County...
ACCTTCGCGGTCCGGACTGGCCAGCAGTACGGCATCTGGGGCGGCCAACCCCAACAGATCATCCGCCGACTGATCGCGGCCGACCGCGCCGGCCGCCCCCACCGCCAAGCACCTGCCAGTCATCCCCAGGCCAGCAAGACCCACTGCAAGCGCGGCCACCGCTTCGACGCCGACAACACCTACTACACCCCGATGGCCGGCGCCGCTGCCGAACCTGCCTGCGGGAAGCGCAATCCATCCGAGCCTCGGAAGGAGGTGGCTCGGATGTGGCGTGACCGCGACCGCTACCCCGAGCACAACTACGTCCCCGACACCTTCTGGCTGCTGGTGGCGGCGCTGCTGTTCGCCGCCAGCGGGCTGGTGTGGCTCATCGGCCAGATCGCCGCCATCCTCTTCGGCCAACATGAGCACCTGCCCGTCCGGCTAATCGACATGCTCGGGGTCCTGCTGCGCCTCCCCGGCACCTGGGACGACCCCGCCAAGGCGTGGCCACCCTCCTCCCAGCCCCTGCTGCCGGGCCCGGTGGGCATGTACGCCGCCGCCGTCCTCACCTTCTGGATTCCAGCCTTGCTCTACGGGCTGTTGCTCCGACTGCTGTCGCCGCGCGCCCGTCGTCGGCGTCGCCAGCGTGGGGCGAAGTGGGCGAGCTGGTGGCAACTCCGCCGCCTCCTCGTGCTAGGCCCGCGGAGGGGACGGATCGTCCTCGGCCGCCGCGACCGCCTCCGCGACCGCCTCCTGGGCCGCCTCTACCTGGCCGTCGAGGGTTGCCACTCGGTGCTTGCCTTCGGTCCACCGGGGTCGTTCAAGACCCACGGGCTCGTGATCCCGGTGATCCTGGAGTGGCAGGGCAACCTGGTCACCACCTCCATCAAACCCGATGTGCTGCGGGCCACCTGCGCGCATCGGGCCAGCCTGGGGGCCGTCTGGGTCTACGACCCCCTCGGCCTCTCGGGCGTCCCAGGGGCGAGGTGGACCCCACTCGCGTACTGCACCACCTACGCCGACGCAAGGCGGATCGGCCGCATGCTGGCCGAAGCCGCCGACGTCCGAGGCCACAAGGCCGACGACGCCAACTACTGGCAACTCCTCGGCGCCAAGCTCCTGTCGGTGCTGCTGTTCGCCGCTGCCGGCACCGGCCGCTCGATGGCCGATGTGGCCCGGTGGGTGGATGTCCAGGACGTCGACGACGTCGCTCAGGCGTTGATGGAGATCGGCAACCAGCAGGCCCTGGACGCCTGGGCGGCCTGCACCAGCCGCCCCGACAACATGGGCTCGGTCTATGGCACCGCCGAGACCCTCCTGGACGTCTACGGCGACCCGGTCATCGCCGCCTCCGCCGAGGGCTGCGACCTGGACATCGACGAGCTGCTCACCGGCGCCAACAACACCCTGTACCTGTACGCCCCCGCCAGCGAGCAGGAACGGCTGCGCCCGCTGTTCGAGCTCCTGGTGTCGGTGGTGATCTACAAGGCCGAGGAGCTGGCCGCCGCCCAACCCGGCGGCATGCTCGATCCCCGGATGTTCGTGTGCCTGGACGAGGCCGGGAACTGCGCCGCCATCAAGAAGCTCCCCCAGCTGGCCACCACCGGCCGCGGCCAGGGCATCCAGCTGCTGACCATCTGGCACGACGAGGCGCAACTCCAGCACCGCTACGGCCACCGCGCCTCCACCGTCCTCACGGCCACCGAGCCAAGCTGCTCCCGTCCGGGCAGACCGACCCGGCCTCCCTTGAACTGGCGTCCAAGCTGGTCGGCGACGAGACCATCCTCCAAACCTCGGAGACCACCGGCGGCGACGGCCGCGCTTCCACCACCGAGTCCGTGGCGTACGGCGCCTGTTGCCGCCCGAGGCGCTACGGCAGCTCAAGCCGCGGCGGGCGCTGCTGGTGTATGGGCATCTGCCGCCGGTGCGGATCCGGCTGCGGCCCTGGTTCCGCTCCCACCGGCTGGTGTCGCTTGCTATGGCGGTGGATGCGGCGGTGCCGCATCCGGCCATGCAGGTCGATGACCTGGATCCGGTCGAGGTGCTGCGACCGACCGACGAGGGCGAGGCGGCCGCCTGATGCGTACCCTCCCCCACCCGTCCCACCCTGAGGCCAACGGCACCAGGCCAGCCAGCCCAAACCGGCGACCGGACACTGGTGTGTCCGGCCCATCGGGTCCGGCGGGGGGGTGTCCCGGCTGGACCGGATCACCCTGCAGCTGGACGTAGCGGTGGCCGTGGTCATCGCCCTGTGCTCGTATGCGGTGTCGGCGACCAGCCTGTACGCCCTAGGCGTTGCTGCGGGCTACAGCTGGTGGCAGGCCGCCGCCGTCCCCGTCGTCGCCGACGGGCCGGCCATCTACGGGATGTTCCGCATCATCAGCCGCTCCCGCCGCTGCGCCAAGGGTGCCGGCTACGGCTGGCTCCTGGTCATCTGCGGCACGGCCGCCTCCATCGGTGGCAACGTCGCCCACGCCAAACCCAACCTGGTCGCCCAGGCCATCGCCGCCGCCATCCCCCAGGCCGTGCTGGCCATGCTGGAGGCCTTAAAGGCGACGCCGGCGAGGTCACCCACCTGGCCGCCCGCGCTGCTGCTGGATACAGCACCGGCGCGCTCATCCAGTCCGCCCAGCGCCCACAAGCCACCACCGTCCGGCGCAGCGACCCGCCCCCGGACCTGCACAGCGCCGCGGCGGCGTTCGACGCCCAACGGCGAGCACTACCCCCCGGGCCCAGCCCGGCCGACACTCCCACGGTCGGGGCCCGGCTGCAGGCGGCCTATGACCAACCACGGCCAGACGGGCGACCCTGGACAGCCCGCACGCTGGCCGACGCCGCCGGCTGCGGCCGCAGCAGCGACGCCAGCTTCCTGCAACACCAACGCCCCTCGACAGCGCAGGACGCACGGTGAGCCGGCCCCGCTGGCAGCTCCGCGACGCCGCCCTTGGCTATGCCTCTCGGGGCATCCCCGTCCTGCCCCTCCACTACCCCGTCCCCGACCACGGCGGCCTCCAGCCAGTTCCCGGCGACCAACCGCCTCCGGTGAACACCGGCTGCTCATGTCAGGATCCGGGCTGCGGCCAGCCCGCCAAGCATCCCCTAGGCAGCCTGGCCCCCCACGGCGTCAAGGACGCCACCACCAACCGAGCCCGGATCCTGGCCTGGTGTATCCGCCACCCCCAGGCCAACATCGGCTTGGCCACCGGGCATCGCTCGACGTCCTAGACGTCGACGGCCCCACCGGCGCCCACGCCATCCGGGAGCTGGCGGCCGAGTATGGCCTGCACAGCTCCGGGCCGCTCGTTCACACCGGCGGGGGTGGCTGGCACTACTACGTTCACCCCACCGGCCTGGGCAACGCCCACTCGGCCGGTCTGGAACATGTCGATTGGCGCGGTCATGGCGGCTATGTCGTCGCCCCACCCAGCCGCCACGCCTCCGGCCACCCCTACCACTGGGTCGACGGTCGTGATCTCGACACGCCACCCGGCCCAGTGCCCGTGGTGTTGCTCGACCGGTTGCGGCCCCGGCAGCTCCAGCGACCAGCAGGACTGGTCCAGGTCCGGGCTGCCGGTGATGGTCCGGGTGAGCGCTACGCGCAGACGGCCTTGGCTGAGGAACTCGCCCGGGTCGCCACCGCCCCGGTCGGCCAGCGCAACCGCCAGCTGTGGGAGTCAACCCGGAACCTCTACAACCTGGTCGCCACCGGCGCCCTCGACTCCCGCGAGGGCGACGAGGGGCTGCTTGAGGCGGCCGAACGCTGCGGGCTGCTGGCCCAGGAGCCCCGCCAGACCGCCGCACCCTCGCATCCGGCCGCCAGGTCGGCCTAGCCCATCCCGGCCGCTCAGCCCATCCAACTAGCCCCGAGCGCACCCATGCCTCGCCACCGTCACTGCGGACGGTCGGCGAACCGGCAAAGGAGAGGGGGTGACAGCCCTGGACGCCGCCGGCCACCCGGCCGGCTGAGGACTTGTCCGCGGGGTGGGCGCGTGCCGCCGCCAAGCTGAGCCCGCGCCCACCCACCACCCCGCAGGAAGGAGTTCCTGGATGGGCAGCCCACCAACCCTAGACCCGGGCCCAGCCCGACCTCCAGACCCTCACCGCCAGGCCGTCGCCGGCGACGGGGAGCTGCTGGAGCACCTGCAGACCCCGGCCGCCATCGGCGGCCACGAGTTCGGAGACTGGCCCAGCGACCAGATCGCCAGCGGCTTCGGCGGCGACCTTCACGCCCGCCACCGCCACGACCAGACCCGCCTGGCCAACGAGTTCACCCACATCCACCCCGACCTCTCCCGCGACCCGTCCGCGACGGTGAACGTGCCTTCGACCGGCTGAATCCCGACTACGGCGTGCCTGCTGACCAGCGCAGCCACTTCGGGCGCCGAGCGGTCCAGGACCGGGAGGCCGCCCTCGCCCTGGGGGTGCGGGTGGCCGTCCACGACAGCCGCCAGAACGACCGGGACCCGGTCATCTGGCAGGCCGGCCAGGACTACCGCGCCGCCGACGCCCTCCAAGCAGCCCGCCACCAACCCACCCGCACCCGGTACGGACCGCAGCGGGTCGGCCCGGAACGCTAACCAGCACCAGCCTCAAGTGGGCCACCGCCAAGGTCGAACGGGCCAGCGAACGCGCCACCAGCGACCGCAGCCAAGCCCGCGAGCGGCAGACCGAACGCGGCGAATTCAACGACCAGGCCCGCTTCTAGCCGCGACAAACACTCCGATGGCGCTCCGGGTATCCCGGGGCGCCGCGGCGTCGGCGGCTTGTCGTATACCAGCGATCCGGCTCGGACAGCCCGGGCTGTCGGATCGGCGGGTCGGTGGTTGCGAGGTAGGTAGTCAGCGGCCCGGTTCGTAGAGGCCGAAGACCAGTTCTGGGTCACCGGGACGCCAGGCGCCCTGGAACTGTGACTTGTTGCCGTTGCGGCGGGTGCGCTCCAGCACCGCCCGTCCGACGGCGAGCTGGTGGCGTTCCCATCGCGGCAACGCCACTTGGAGGTCGCCCTGGGTGGCCGCGAGGGTCTCGGCGAGCGCCCAGGCGTCGGCGGCCGCCTTGGCCGTTCCGGCGGCGGCGTGGGGCCGCAGGGTGAAGGCGGCGTCGCCGATCAGGCAGACGCGTCCGAAGGTCATCTGGTTGACCTCGATGTCGAAGATCACCTGGACGAAGGGGAGCTTGGTGCGCTGCACGACCTCGGCGAACTGGGGAGCGAGCTGCGCCCCGGCAACCGTCCGCAGCTCATCCAGGTGGCCCTCGCGGGCCGCACCTGGTGGCAGGGTGAGGTCACGGCGGATCCCGTGTCGGTCGGTCATGAGGCTGTCGAGCTCCTCCCCGGCGGCGTAGTTGCGATACCACACGAAGTTGGCCAGACGACGACCCGGCACCACCGACCCGTTAAGCGCAGGGATCGGGTACAGCAGGATGTGGCTGTCGGGCATGACCTGGTAGCAGATGGAGTCGGCAAGTAGGTCACGCACGGCGCGGCTGAGCCGGCGCTCCTCGACGGTGCCCCGCCAGGCCACATAGCCCGCATAGGCCGGTCGGGCCTGGGGCTGCAGGACGGCGCGGGCGTTGGAGGCAATGCCGTCGGCACAGACCAGGAGGTCGTACGCCGCTGAAGAGCCGTCAGCGAACCGCACCTGGACATGCTCGTCCTGCTGGAAGAAGCCGGCCATCTCCTTGCCGAGGTGGTAGCGGCGTCGCCCAAAGCAGCCGAGCAGCGCGCGGTAGATGCTGTGCCAGGCCGAGTACCGGTACCGCCGCGGTTCCTCAAACACCACAGCGCCGTCCCGGTCGAGGTAACGCAGGAAGCCCGTGACGGTCGTGAGCTGATTCAGCTCCAGGTCGGTCCGCTGCCGGAAGTACCGGACGGTCTCGTCGAGCACCACGATGCCTGCGCCGCGACTCTCCAACTCCGCGGTCGACCGCTCGAACACATCGATCTCGCAGCCGAGATCGCGCAGGACCAGCGCGGCCGTGAGCCCGCCGAGCGAGCCCCCGACCACCCCGACCCGTGGCCAGTTGCCCACGAGAACTCCTCAAAGTCGCCCCGGCCCTTGGCTCACGGACACCAAAGGCTGGGGAGGGTGACGGGAGGCTAGGGTTGCCCGAAGACGGCGACGCTGTCCACGCGGCACTCGAACAGCACCCGCCGCTCGTCCATGGCCGGGTCGCGGAGGCCGTAGGGCGGCTCGGCGCCGGTGTACTTGGTCCACGCCTGGTCGATGGTCTGGGTGGCCCGGTGCCCCTCGACCGGGTCGTCCTCATGGACCTCCCGCTCGACGGTGGCCTTGATGCTGACCCAGTGGTAGGCGTTCTTGGGGTTCATCAACAGCATGGTCACCTGCGGGTTGCGGCGGATCCACTTGGTCTTGCGGCGGTGCTCGGCCAGGTTGAGCAGCACCTTGTCCCCAGCGTAGTTGAACCAGACCGGCGTCAGCCAGGGGCGTCCATCCCCGCCCATCACCGCGATCACGGCCGTCACCGACTCGTCGAGGAGCTGCCGGTACACCGGGTCCAGGTCCTCAAGGGACGCCTTCTCCTCCCGCGACACGACCGTGAACTGGTCTTCCTGCACTCCCTGGGAGACGTCGAGGACCTTGGCTACCTTGAAGGACACGGCACCCTCCCTTCTCGTCAGTCAAGCAACTCCACGGTGACAAACCGCAGCCTCGTCTCGCCGGCATTCTCCAGGTCGTGGACCATCGGGTCCGCCAGGGAGGGCTCGGAGTACTGGGTGTCGCCCACTTGGTACCGTCGGACCTTGAGGGTGCCGTCGGGCGATCGCTGCCGGCCGGTCCCACCCTCCACGACAGTCCAGAAGTACCGACGCGTATGGGCGTGGAACGGCCCGCGCTCGCCCGGCGCCAGGTTGACCTCCCAAACCTTGATCCGGTCGTTCTGGAACCACAACCGCGTGCCCACCTCGAGATTGCCCACGGCGACGGCAAGCTCGTCCTGGAACTCCGCCGGATCGAAGGTTTCCTCGTCGGTGACCTCAGCCATGACCCAAACTCTAATCCAAGCCCGATGCGCCCGTCGCACCGTGGTCGACCGGGATCATCTGGCCGTGCTGCCACCGGATGGTCCGCACCCGGTGGCCCACCTGGCGCCAGCCGGCATCCAAGGCGAAGCCCCCCAACAGCGTCGAGGTCCTCCACCCCAGCACAGTCTCGGCCGCCACCCCCTGACGGTGGGCGGCGTAGGCCAGGTAGCCCGCAGCCGCGGCCTGGGCCGCCACATAGGAGGGCTCACTGCCAGTCCGACGCTGGTAGCGGCCGGCGAAGTCGACTCCTGATGGCCCGACCTCGGGCCGTCGCCAGCTCGGCCACCACTGCACCGGCCCCAGCACGTCCTCCGCGGCCGGTCCGAGTTGTTCGCCGAAGGCCGGAAGCCCCGCCGCCACCGCGCCCAGCAGCGCTGGAGCTCGCGGCCATCCACGGACACGGCGAACCACCGCCATGTCCTCCTCGAAGCGACCGACGACCAGCAGGGCGCCGTCGGCGGCGGCGGCGGTCAGCGAGCCCACCATGACCGTATGGGCGTCGATCCCCCGCTGGGACGCACGCGCTGCAGCGCCTTCGGCAACGGCCCGGGCGAATGGTCCGGGGCCCCGGGCGACCAGCAGCCGATCGACCCGGCGGGTCACCGCCTCCTGCACAGCACCGTCGAAGTAGCTCGACGCCGGCGCCGGGAGCGACACCAGCCCGGGCCGTGCCAGATCATCGGCCGCTCCACCGTGGTTGTAGAGCAGCCGCCCCCCACCGCACACCAACGGCGCCACCGCCCGAACCAGCCCACTGCCGTAGGGACCAATCAGCAACTCCACACCCTGGCGGATCCACGCGGCATAGGCCCGGAGCGCCACCGACCTCGAGCCACCGTCGTCGACGATGGCCAGCCGGACACCGGCCTCCTGCGCCCAGAGCTCCAACCCCGCGACTGCTTCGGTCCCCTGACGGGCGAACGGCCCGGTGCGGCTGAGTGTCAGGGCCGCCGTGATTGACGGCGGGCTCAGCGGTAACCGCCCCCGACGTCGGCTGGCTTGCCGACTAAGCCGGGATCACAACGATCCTCTTGGGCCGTCAGCCTGACGCACGCGCACCAACACAGCCCTGCCCCTGTATGGAGGTGCGTCCAGGTCGCGACCGATGGAGTCCCGGCGGCGTCACGGTCAGGTACGCATTCAGGTCCCAACGCCATCCGCCACCCCTCCTCTGACGGCACTGCCCTTTACAAGGCAGCTACCAGATAGAGACCACCTCGACGGGACTGTTGCATTGAATCGAAGGCGCCAGCGAGACCCAGCGAAGTTGAGGCTCTCCGAATCCGAAGGACGCGAAGAGGGACTCGAACCACTCGATCGTGGCTGATCTCCAAATTTAGGTGGCGGAGTGGAGGCAGCCGGACGGGCGATCACTCATGCAACAGTGCCACCTCCCTCACTGCAAGACCAATCCTCTGTGCTCTCGGCGCTAAATTGATACGTCCGTCAGATTCGGTGAGGTCCTCGGCGCGGCTTCTCGACCGCGGGCACCAAGCTCCACGCCTGCACAGCGGTCAAAGCTCTTCGGCGATCATCTGGCGGGTCCAGGTCAGGCGGTGGAGGGCGGTTTGCTGTTCTGGCGCGGGCGGCGCTTGCGCGGGGCGCCGGCGGCCCCCGCGGTGGATCCGGGCTTGCGCCCGCGCCTTTTCAGCGTCTTACCCATCCCGGCCAACCTCAGGTCGCGGTAATTCTTCTCGGAGATATCGAGCTGCTGGGTCGAGCCGTCCGGGTGGCGGATCGACAGCTGATAGGCCTGACCGGCGGGGATCTCAGACTGGTCGAGGTCCGAAACATGCACGGTGATCGTCTTGGTGCCCACGGGGATTCCTTTCTCCGCCGATCGGCGATAGACGAGGTCGACGCCATTTCCGTCGATAACCACACCCGCTGGTACAACATAACCGTTGTCCAGTCCCTATCGTGCCTATTTTGCCACCGATGGCGCCACCCGGAGCGTCCAGTCGGTGCTGTAGTACGGCGTCCGGCCGCGCCTGGCGGCGTCACGGCGGGCTGGCCGTGTGGGCGGTTGTGGAGGGTGGCGGTGCCTCGGTGAGCCGCTGCGCCTGTTCGATGAGCTGGCCGAGCCGTTCGACGGCCTGCTGGTAGGCGCCGAGGTCGTTGCGGTCCAGCGCCTGCTGGGCGCGCCGGTACTCCTCGGCCTGCTGCTGGAGGACCCGCGCTAGCGTCGTCGAGGGCGTCTGCGGTGGTGCCGGTGGCGGACGGCCGCCCGCCGGCGGGCCCTCGGTGGTCCGGTTCAGTACCTGGTCGATCGAGTCGGTCAGGTTGGCGGTGTAGCCGAGCTGGTTGTTGAAGAATACCGGCACTCGTCGCAGTTCCGGGATCGCCCCCTGGCTGGCCTGCACGAAGATGGGCTGCACATACAGCAGTGAGTCCTGGATCGGGACGGTGAGCAGGTTGCCGAGGATGACCGTGGAGCCCTGCTGGTTGAACAGGGTGAGTTCCTTGGAGACCTCAGGGTCGGCCAGGATCTGGGCGTGGATCTGGGTGGGGCCGAACACCGTCCGCGCCCGGGGGAGGCTGAACAGGGTGATCTTGCCGTAGCCGGTGGGGTCGGACCGGGCGGCCATGTAGGCCACCATGTTCTGCTTGTTGTTGGGGGTGAACGGCATCACCAGCACAAACTGCTCGCCCCGCTCTCCCGGGAGCCTGGTGAGCAGGTAGTAGGGCCGCATCCGGGGCTTGGGCCCGGCCACCACCAGCGAGCCCTCGCCATGGGTGAGCTGGCCCGAGCGGTCCTCGGGCAGGGCCCAGAAGTCCTGCTTGGAGTAGAAGTCACGGGCGGCGCCGATGTGGTAGGAGGCGTACCGGTCGGTCTGGATGGAGAACAAGTCCTCCGGATAGCGCAGGTGCACCTGCAGGTCCGTCGGCATCGCGGAGCGGGGCGCGAACAGGTTTGGGAACGCCTTGCGCCAGGCCCGCAGCAGGGGGTCGGTCTCGTCGAAGGCGTACAGGGTGGTGGTGCCGTCGTAGGCATCCACGACCGCCTTGACCGAGTTTCGGATGTAGTTGGCTTCCCCGTGGACGCCTCGATCCTCGGAGTGGGTCCGCCGGGCGGCGACGTCGAGCTGGATCCGCTGCGAATATGGGTAGTTGTCGGTGGTGGTGTAGCCGTCACGGATGAAGACGACCCGGCCGTCGACCACGGCGACATAGGGGTCGGCGTCCCACTGCAGGAACGGGGCCGCCTTCTCCATCCGGTCACGCACATCCCGGTTGAACAGGATGCGCGAACGAGTGTTGAGGTTGCTGGAGATCAGCAGATTCAGGTCCGTGAAGTGCAGGGTGGCGGCGAGCCGGCGCAGCGGGCTCGAGAGCTGCACGCCGCCGTGGCCGTCATAGCGAAACGACGCCTGGCCCTGGCCGCTCACCGACGGGCTGCCGACCTCCGGCTGCTCGGAGTCGACCACCACGTGGCCGGGGGTGTCTGGTGGCGGTTCGCCGAAGTAGATGCGAGGCTGGCGGACCGGGATGGCCGCCTGCTCCTGATCAAAGCCGCTGACGACAAAGGCGGGCCGGCCTGAGGTCTCGGCCCGGTTCACCTGGGCGGCCACGACCCCGTAGCCGTGGGTGTAGGCCAGGTAGAGGTTGACCCAGGTCTGGGCTGAGGCGTCCAGGTTCCGCGGGTCGACCTCGCGGGCGGAGATCATCACCTGCCGCTGCGCGCCTTCGATCCGGTAGCGGTCCACGTCCACGTCGCTGAACTCGTAGTACTGGCCGATCGCCTGCAGGTTCTGGATGGCCGTCTTGAGCACGTCCGCCTCCCACAGGCGGATATTGTCCACCGTGGCCGTGTTCGCGCGAATCTGAGCCGGGGTCAGGTCATCGGTCGCGGGGAACTCGTTGGTCTTCACGCCTTCCAGGGCGAACGCCTTGCGGGTGGCGTCGATGTTGCGCTGGATGTAGGGCTCCTCGCGCTGGAGCTCCTGGGGGGTCACCTGGAAGCGCTGCACGAACGCCGGGACGAGCCCGCCGATCAGCAGCGACGACAGCACAAACAGCAGCATCCCCACCACCGGCAGAGTGAAGTCGCGCGAGCGCACGTTGAGGAAGAACAACAGCGCACAGACCAGCGCCACCACCATGAGCAGCCGCAGCGCCGGGAGCTGGGCGTGCACGTCGGTGTAGGAGGCGCCGGTGACCACCCCGCGGGGCGAGAACACCAATGACAACTGGTCCAGCCGGTAGCCCCACGCCTTCAGCAGCAGGATGCAGCCGAGCAGGAGCGACAGGTGCGCGTGCACGTGGGGGGCGACCTGGTTCCCCCTGGCCGCCGGCTGGATGCCGCCCAACAGCCAATACTCGGCAACCACCAGCAGCGTGGTCACCAGCAAGGTGAACAGCAGCCACCCGAACACGGCCCGCTGCAAGGGCAGCGAGAACACATAAAAGCCGATGTCACGGCCGAACTGGGCGTCCCGGTCCCCGAACGGAACCTGGTTGCGCCACAGCATGTAGGTCCGCCACTGGCCAGCCCCATAGAGCCCGACCAGCAGGCCGAGCATGGCCACCACCCCAAGCCTGAGCCAGCGCAAGAAGGGCACGAGCATCCCGCGGAGGCTCTCGACACCCGGCTCCTCGACCGGCCGCCGGCCAGCGGCGACCGACAGGCGCTCAGCCATCCAGAGGTTGCCGCCGACGATCAGGGCCGTCCCCAGACCGGTCAGCAGGCCAAGGCCGACCTCGGCGCCCAGCACCCCCCAGAAGACCTGGGTCTTGCCGACCTCACGGAACCACAGCAGGTCCAAGAAGAACCGCGCCAGGCGGCTCGCCACCCAGACCAGGACGAGCAGGATCCCGGCGACCACCAGCGGCCACCGGCGAGGCGGACGGTGAACCGCAGCCACCCGGACCTCTCCCATGCCGGCCACCGACGCCTTCCAACGCCAGTTACCGCAACAACCCTGCAGCCACCTTAACACCGCCACCGCGGTCGGGAGCGGCGACACCACAGCATGATCCCACTCGGCGATGCCGCTGTGTCGGCAACGTTGCATCCGCGGCGATCGCGTCCTGGCAGCGAGACTGCCGGTATGAGAACCGCCGCCCTCGCCCTGCTCTCGCTACACCACCATCGTCGGCAACCTGGTCGAGGACCCCGAGCTCCGCTTCACCAACACCGGCATCGCCGTCGCCAACCTGCGCGTGGCGGTCACCCAGGGTCTCGTCAAAGTGCGAGCTTGATATCTTTGTAGAGTATGGGTGTTAGGGTCGATCTGGGGCGAATGTGAGACGGGGACGGCCACCAGGGATCATGCGGCTGTCCACACCCATGACCCGACCGGAAGACCGTGCCCGCCGCCGCATCATCCCTCATCGCCACCCTTGCCCGCCGCCCCCACACCCCCGACACGCTGGCGCGCGACCAGTGTCGTGACCTGCTTGCCGCCCTGGCCCAGGTCGCCGACCCCCGAGCCCGGCGTGGCCGCCGCCACACCCTGGTCGCGGTCCTTGCCACCGCAATCGCCGCGGGGTTGGCCGGCCACCACTCCCTGGCCGCGATCGCCGGGTGGGCCCAGGATGCACCCCAGGCGGTCCTGGCCACCCTCGGGGTCCGCCGCCACCCACTGACCGGCCGCTACCAGCCACCCGCGAGGCCACCGTGCGGCGGGTGCTGACCTGCATCGACGCTGCCGCGCTGGAGGGCGTGCTCGGCCGCTGGCTGGCCGCCCAGCAGCCACCCCGGTGGCACCCGTCACCTCCCGCCGGCTTCGGCGAGCGGTCGCCGTGGACGGCAAGACCCTTCGCGGCAGCGGGAGCCAGGGCCGGTCGCCGGTGCATTTGCTGGCGGCGATGGAGCATGCCAACCGCGCCGTGCTCGCCCAGACCGACGTGGAGGCCACCACCAACGAGATCACCCGCTTCCGGCCCCTGCTGGAGGGCCTGGAGCTGACTGGCGCCGTGGTCACCGCCGACGCCATGCACACCAGCGCGAGCACACCGAGTGGCTGGTCGGCGTCAAGCACGCTGCCTACCTCCTGCTGGTCAAGGACAACCAGGCCGTTCTGCGCCGCCAGCTCGAGCGTCTGCCCTGGGCCGACATCCCGGTGCTGGACGTCACCCGCGACCGGGCGCATGGCCGCAGCAAGATCCGTCGCCTGCAGGTCGCCACCGTCGCCGGGCTGGGCTTCCCGCATGCCACCCAGGCGCTTCGCATCACCCGCCGCGTCCGGCGCTTGCGCGGCCGACGCTGGCGAACCGTAACGGTGTATGGGCTCACCAACCTCACCCATCTCCAGGCCAGCCCCGCCCGCCTGGCCGACTGGGTCCGCGGCCACTGGGGCATCGAGGCGCTGCACCACATCCGCGACGCACCCTCGCCGAGGACGCCAGCCAGGTACGCACCGGAAACGCCCCAGGGTCATGGCGTCCTTGCGCAACCTGGTCGTGGGCATCCTGCTCCTGCACGGCCAGGCCAACATCGCCGCCGCGCTGCGCCGCAACGCCCGCGACGCCACCCGCCCCCTGGCCCTCCTCGGCATCCCTCCGTCGTCAGTAGGGGCGCGCCCGCCCGCGATCACTTGAGCACGTCCGGTCCCCGGGGCGAGAAAGAGCGCGGACCCTCTCCCTGACTGGAGCGAGAGGGTCCGCGGACCGGCTTGGTCACGCCCTGCTCGGTAGCGGCCTCACCGGCCTCGGACGCGCCGGGCCTCGGAGTCATCGGGCGGGTCACGGAACACCTGGTTGGCAGGTGGGGCGGTGACGGACACGTCGATCCCGAAGTCGCTGAACTCCATCACCACCTGGCCGCTGGCCCAGTTGGCCCCGGCGGGCGGCCGCACCCTGACGTCCAGCCGGCGCACCCTGCCGCCGTCGTCGATGTCGATGGCGCCGACCGCCAGCCAGCCCCGGTCGGTCAGCTCGAAGGCGAAGCGAGTGCCGACCCAGCCCTCACCGGAGGCGCGGCCCTCCTCACGCACCCCGCCGGCCAACCGCACCCGCTCCAGCGCGTGCTGCGGGTCGAACAGCGCCTCGTCGGTGAGGCCGGCAAGCTCGGAGAAGTCGTCCGCCTCGGGGTCCATCCTGCCCGGGACGGCCTGGTCGGAAGCGATCCAGCGGGTCCCCTCGGGCAGCCAATTCTCGGCCGCCTGGTCGGCGGGGACCGGCCGGTAGACCACGCCGTCCACGATGAGGACCTCATTGCCGTCCTCGCCGACCAGCCGGCCACTGCGCCGGACCGGATCGTAGACGGCCTCGGTGGTCACGGCCGCGCCGTCGGACTTCGTGCTGGTGCTGGTGAGGTGGACGCGGTAGCTGTCCTGCCCGGTGAGGGTCACGGCCGCGGCGACCTGCGCCTGCGCAGACGGGGCGCCGGTGATCGTGGAGGCCGCCAGCCCGGCCACGGCGACCGACGCCAGCGACGGCACCAGTGCGCGGCGCCGCCGGCTCCGGCCGTGACGCCGGACCTTCTGGAGCAGGTCGGTGGTCGGAGGCGGATCATCAGTAGCCGCGGTGAGCAGCGCCCGGACGGCCTGCTCGGGGTCTGGATCAAGCTGGTGACGCATGGAACTCCTACCTCCCGCTTACTTGGTTGTCAGCGGCGCTCTTCGGCGTTCACGCCGCCAAGCGGGCGCTTCGTTGACGCGGCTTCGGTCCCGGCCGAGACGAGCTGCTCGCCCAGCAACTGCCGGAGCCGCTGGATGCCGCGGTGGGTGTGCGCCTTGACCGTGCCCACCGAGCAGCCCAGGAGGTCGGCCACCTCCGCCTCGGGCAAGTCGGCGTAGTAGCGCAGCACCAGCGCGGCCCGCTGCCGCGCGGGCAGGCGGCGAGCGCCTGGCGCACCGTCGCGGCCAGGGCGTGTCGGTCCTGGCCGTCGGCCGCGTGCGCCTGGTCGGGGATGCGGGCGATGGGCACCTCCCGCCGCCATCGCGCCCGCCACCACGACCGGTGCGTGTTGACCAGGATGCGCCGCAGGTAGCGGTCGGGGTCGGTGCCGGTGTCCAGCCGGTGCCACACCTGGTACAGCTTGACCAGGCACGTCTGCGTCAGGTCCTCGGCGGTGTGCCAGTCGCCGGTGAGCAGCACCGCGATGCGGAGGTGATGCGTGCCCCGCCGGTGCACGAAGGCCACGAACTCCGCGTCCAATCCTTTGGTTGTGCGCCAGCCCAACCCATCACCCGCCTCACCGTCGCAGCGTCGGTATCACCCCTGACACGCCCCGAGGCCACCCTGGGGTTGACCTCCGGCACACGTTCTTGACCACCATGCTCGCGTGCCAGATCCAAGTTCCGCTGTTAAAAGGTCAGCCGTTCGGCCAGCCGCTCCAGGCCACTGACTTGTTGAATCGGCCCTAGACGCAGCCGGGTCTGCAGCCCGATAGCGTCGAGGGCGCCGGTCGGCACAGGTCCGCAGACCTCTTGCCGCCCTTGGGTTGGCTCCTCAACAGCGTGCCGAGCTGGCCGGCGCCCGTCGTGGTGTGGCTCGACAGAGGCATGGCCACCGTTCTGCAAGTCAGAGTGCCCACCACGGCCCGTCCTGTCCCGGCCACCATGGGAGCGCTGGCTGTGATCACCATCGGGATCGACCCCCACAAGGCCTCACTCACCGCCGTCGCCGTGGGCCCCTCGGGCACGCCGCTGGGTCAGCGTCGGCTGCTGGTCAATGCCGGCATGGTCAGCCAGCTTGTGGCGTGGGCTGCTGGGTGGCCGGTGCGGCGGTTCGCGGTCGAGGGCGCCTACGGGCTGAGACGACCCATCGCTCAGCAGCTGGCCGCCGTCGGCGAGCAGGTCTTGGACGTGCCGGCCACCCTGGCCGCCCGGGCCCGGCTGCTGAACACCGGCGGTGGCCGCAAGACCGACACCGCGGATGCGGCCAGTGTCGCCCAGGTCGCCCTGCACAATCCGATGCTGCGGGTCGTGACGGCCGAGGACCAGACCACCATCCTGCGGCTGGTGACCGAACGTCGCGACGACCTGACTGGGGAGTGCACCCCGCATCCTCAACCGGCTGCATGGCCTGCTGCGCGACCTGGTCCCCGGCGGAGCGCCCACCGACCTGTCGGCGGCCAAGGCGGCCGCGCTGCTGCGCCGCATTCGTCCGGTGACCGCCACCGCCGCCTGCCGCCGACAGCTGGCCCGCGACCTGCTCGGCGACCTGCGGCGCGTCGATGCCCGCCTCGCCGACAACAAGGTCCAGCTCCAAGACGCGCTGGCGGCCACTGGCAGCACCTTGACCGAGGTGCACGGCCTGGGTGTGGTGGTGGCGGCCAAGATCTTGGGCCACGTCGGCGATATCGGCCGCTTCCCGAGCCAGGACCACTTTGCCAGCTACACCGCCACCGCACCCCTGGACGTCTCCAGCGGCAACCAGCAGCGCCACCGGCTCAACACCGGCGGCAACCGCCAGCTCAACGCCGCCCTGCACACCATCGCGGTCTGCCAAGCCCGCGACCCCGGTCCCGGCCGCCGCTACTACCTGCGCAAGCTGAGCGAGGGCAAGACCTCCGCTGAGGCCCGCCGGGCACTCAAGCGACGCCTGGCCAACGTCATCTACCGGCGCATCCTGGCCGACCAACACCGACCCCAACCAGCGGCCGCTTGATGCCATGAAGGAGCGGGGCCTCCGCTCCCCGTGACGGCACCCGCGTGCTGGACACTCGGGCCGTTCACACCAGCCACGACGAGGGAGGCCCCATGGGTGAACAGT
>Ga0126306_10000674_pt1 | contig 16666 bp, 15 predicted proteins | sample Plot27_FD_92592 | JGI IMG/M metagenome (GOLD analysis project Ga0126306, IMG submission 92592) | Serpentine soil microbial communities from UC McLaughlin Reserve, CA, USA - Plot27 | ecosystem: Environmental > Terrestrial > Soil > Grasslands | place: USA: UC McLaughlin Reserve, Lake County...
GCGCCGTAGAGCTTGGTGGCGCCGCCGACGAAATAGTGCACCTGGGGCTGGAACGCCTTCGCGGTCTCACCGTCGTACCAGGTGTCCTCCGAGATGTAGCGGTTGTCGATGAACACGTCTCCGGCTGACCAGTTGTGCGGCTCGCGCGGAAGCCAGTCCCCGCGCTCCAGCAGCAGGATGCGCTTGCCCGATGGAGCGAGCCGCCGTACGAGGGTGCCGCCGCCGGCGCCGCTGCCGATGACGATCACGTCGTAGTTGCTCATCAGCTGATCTCCTCCAGTCGCTCGGCGACCACGATCCGCGCCGCTGCCTCGATCAGCGCCAGGTGAGAGAACGCCTGCGGGAAGTTGCCCAGGTGCCGGCCGGTGCTGGTGTCGAACTCCTCGGCGTACAGCCCGAGCGGCGAGGCGACGCTCAGCAGGCGTTCCATCAGGTCGCGGGCTCGCTGCTGATCCCCGACGATCGCCAGGGCCGACACGAGCCAGAACGAGCAGATCAGGAAGCTCCCTTCCTTGCCCGACAGGCCGTCGTCCGTCTCGCCGGTTCGGTAGCGGAGCACGAATCCGTCCTCGGTCAGGTCGTCCGCGATCGCCTCGACGCTCTTGCGCAGGCGCTCGTCGTCGGCCGGCAGGAAGCCGAACAGCGCCGCAAGCAGGGTGGACGCGTCCAGCGAGTCGGTGTCGTAGTGCTGGCGCAGGACATCGTCGCGCAGGCCGTGCTCGAGGATGTCAGCCTTGATCTCGTCGGCCGTGCCCCGCCAGGTGGCCGGCAGGTCCCGGTCGGCGCGGATCTCCGCGAGCTTGGCCGCGCGATCCAGCGCGACCCAGCACATCAGCTTGGAGGACACATAGTGCTGCGGGTCGCCGCGGGCTTCCCAGATGCCCTGGTCCGGCTGCCTCCACACGGCGGTCGCGCACCCGGCCTGTGCCTGCACGATCGGCCACAGGCGCCTCGGCAGGCGCTGGCTGCGCCGCGCATGCAGCAGGATCGAGTCGAGCGCGGCGCCGAAGACGTCGTTCTGCTTCTGGTCGAACGCACCGTTGCCGAGGCGCACCGGATGGGCTCCCGCGTACCCCGAGAGCTCCTCCCGCGTGGACTCCGTGAGGTCACGGCGCCCATCGATCCCGTACATGATCTGGAGCGCCCCGTCGTCGTTCGGCTCGAGGTCGGCGACGAACTGCATGAACTCGTCTGCCTCCCAGTCCAGGTTGAGGAAGTGCAGGGCCTGCAACGTGAATGTCGAGTCACGTATCCATGTGAAGCGGTAGTCCCAGTTGCGCTCCCCGCCGGGCGTCTCGGGCAGGGAGGTCGTGGCTGCCGCGACCGTCGCTCCGGTCGGCATGTATGTGAGGCCCTTGACCGTGAGCGCCGAGCGTTGGATCGGGTCCCGCCAGCGGTGGTCAGGCAGGCGCGCGCGCCCCAGCCAGCTGCGCCAATAGTGGACCGTCGCCGCGAGACGCGCGTTCGCCTCGTCGACGTCCTCGGGCACGACATGCCCCTCGGCCCAGGACAGCGCGCAATAGGCCTGGTCGCCCTGCTGCATTTCGTGGCGTGCTCGCACGCGGTCGCCTTCGATGCCGAGCGCGAGGTCCGTCCGCAGCCTGATCGTGAGGTCCCCGGCGCGCGCGTCCGCAGCGTGGCGGTCGTCGCCGACAAGCGACCACTCGGCGGGGGCCCGGCCGTAGTCGAACTCGGGCTCGCACACGAGCTCCATCTCGAGGTTCCCCTCCAGGCAGAGGATCGTGCGCACCAGCATGTGGTCGGCGTCGTCGTCGACCGGTGGCCGCGTGTGCGGTGTGATCAGGTCCTCGCCGTGCTGCGGGCCCATGGTCAGCGCGTCGCGCACCAGGGCCCACCCGGTCGGTGTCTTCCAGGTGGTGGCCAGGACGTTCGTCCCCGGCTCATAGAACCGTGCTGTGGGCACGTTGATCCCGAACGGTCCCAGCCGGAACGAGCCGGCCTGGCGATCGAGCAGCGAGCCGAACACGCTGGGCGAGTCGAAGCGCGGCACGCACAGCCAGTCGATCGAGCCGTCCGGGGCTACCAATGCGCTCGTGTGGCAGTTGGAGAGGAACGCGTAGTCGGCGATCGGCGGGAAGGGGGAGGGCGCGGCCGCGCTCTGCGGCATTGCCTCACTGGTGGCGCTCATGCGGATACCCACGGCTCGTGCCAGCGACCATGCCCGGCGACGAGCTGATCCGCCGCGCCCGGCCCCCATGACCCAGTCTCGTATGCGTTGACCGGGGGAGGGGCGTCCAGCAGCGGCTGCATGATCCGCCAGGTCTCCTCGACGCTGTCCTGCCGCTTGAAGCGCCTGCTGTCGCCGATCATCGCCGCGTGCAGCAGCACCTCGTACGGGGTCGCGCCCTCGCCCCCCTGCTTCGAGAACTCCAGGTCGAGGCTGACCTGCTCGGGTTGCTCCACATCGGCGCGCTGGGCCTCGACCAGCAGCCTGATCCCGGTGGTGGGGTAGAGCCGCACGATGAGCTGGTCGGCCTCCGGGCGGCGCGTGCCCTCGGGGAGGAAGCCGAGCGGCGGCGGGTGCTTGAACACCAGCCGCAGCTCGGTGACGGTTACCGGCATGTTCTTGCCCGTGCGGATGAAGAACGGCACGCCCGACCAGCGCCAATTGTCGACGCGGAGTTGAAGAGCCGCGTAGGTCTCCGTCGTCGAGTCGGACGCCACGCCCTCGATCTCGCGGTAGCCGTCGTGCTGGCCCCGCACGTAGTGCGCAGGGTCGGCGGCGGGAATGGCCTGGAAGACCGAGACCATCGCGTTCTCCAGCGTGCTTGGGTCGGCGCCCGCGGGCGGCTCCATCGCCGTGGTCGCCACGACCTGCATCAGGTGGTTCACGACCACGTCGCGGAGCGCCCCGACGGGATCGTAGAAATGGCCGCGATCGTCGACCCCGAAGGTCTCGGCCATCGTCAGCTGCACGGACGAGATGTAGTTGCGATTCCAGATCGGCTCGAACATCGTGTTCGCGAACCGGAGGTATCGGATCTCGTCCAGCCCCTTGTAGCCCAGGAAGTGGTCGATCCGGTAGAGCTGGGACTCGTCCAGGTGCTGGTGGACCTCTTCGTTGAGAGCGCGTGCCGAGGCGACGTCGTGCCCGAACGGCTTCTCGACAACCACGCGTGCTGACCCGGTCACGCCCACCCGGGCCAGTCCCTCGATCACCATTCCGAAGAGCGACGGCGGGATCTCCAGGTAGAAGACCGGGCTGCGAGCACCGCTCAGTGCTTTGCCGACCTGCTCGTAGGTGGAGTCGTCGCCGAAGTCGCCGGACACGTACGAAAGCCGCGCGGCAAAGCGATCGAAAATTTCGTCGTCGATCGACTCACCGGTGTCCGCGATGCACTTCCTGGCGTGCTCGCGCAGCTGGTCGATCGTCCAGTCGTCGCCCGCCACTCCCAGGATCGGGCAGTCGAGCAGGCCGCGGCGTTCCAGCCGGTACAGCGCCTGGAACGTCATCACCCTGGCCAGGTCGCCTGTGATGCCGAAGACAACGAACACGTCCGCCGCCTGCGTGTCGGCGGTTCCGCGGCCGTTTGCGGCGGGCCGCGTGCGGGGTCGTACCGCGGTGCTCATGGGGCGGGCCTTTCCGTCGGGAGGACGACGATTGAGTCGGACGCCGATCTTCCGGGCGCGGGGCACTGTGGGCATCACCCCGATGGGATGATTCCGCGCGCGTCCAGCAGCCCTAGGGTGGCGTCATGCCCGTCACGGAGATGACGGAGACGCAGTTCCGGGAGCTCTTCGAATCCGTCTCCAACTGGGGCCGCTGGTCGGGCGACGGGGGGCGAGGGGCCCTGAACCACCTCACCCCAGCCCGCATCGCCGCCGCGGCCGGGCTCGTCGAAACCGGCGTCACCGTCACGCTCAGCCAGCCGCTCCGCACCGAGGCTAGCATCGCGGTGCCGACGCCGGCCGACCATCACATGACGATGCTGACCGATGTCGACATCGGGTCTGGATCGGTCCGATTCGCCAAGGACTACGTGGGCGTCGACTATCACAACGACGGGCACACGCACATCGACGCCTTCTGCCACGTGGCGTTCGAGGGCTCGCTGTTCGACGGCCAGCCGGGTGCGATCGACATCCTCAAGGACGGGCTGGTAGGCCGGGGAGTCCTGCTCGACGTGCCGCGGGTACGGGGCGTCCCATGGCTCGAGCCGGGCGACAACGTGTCACGGGCAGATCTCGACGCAGCGGAGCGCGATCACGAGGTGAGGGTGGGAACGGGCGACATACTGCTCGTCCGGACGGGCCACACGCGACGCGAGGCCGAGCTCGGGGCGTGGGACACGGGCAGGGGGAAGGCCGGGCTGCACCCCACGACGGCCTCCTTCCTCGCCGAGAGGCAGGTCGCGGCGCTCGGTTCCGACGGCAACAGCGACACCGTTCCGAGCAGCACAGAGGGAATCGGCTTTCCCATGCACGTTCTGGCGATCAACGCCATGGGCGTCCACCTGCTCGACTACCTGCAGTTCGAGGATCTCAGCAGGCAGTGCGAGGAGCAGGGTCGCTGGGAGTTCCTGTTCGTAGCGGCCCCGCTGCGGGTGGTTGGTGGAACCGGGTCGCCCGTCAACCCGATCGCCGTGTTCTGACGCGCTGATGTTGTTTCTGCGCGTGTACGCCAATGCTGCCATCCTGGGCGAGGTCGCGCAGGGGCTGGAGGAGCACGGCAGTGCCAGGCACGTCGTGGTTGCCCCGGGTGTGCGTGCTGGGCACGCGCTGCTCACGGCCGAGCTTCACCCCGAGTCAGCTGACCCGGCGCTGGAGTTCCTGGTGAGCAGTGGGGTGGCGGAGGACGACATCGCACTCGCACGCCTTGACGAGATCGCGCCGGTGGGCTCGGCGCATCCCGCCACGAGCCTGATCTGGGCCGACGTGCTCGGACAGGCGAGGCGCAACGCCCGACCGGTCGCCCTCTATGTCGCGTTCGCGATCGCGGCCGGCGTCATCGCCGCCTTCGGCGTCATCGAGGTCAACACGATCCTCATCGTTGGCGCGATGGCCATCAGCCCCGACATGCTCCCCATCAGCGCCGCCTGCGTTGGCCTGGTAAGTCGCCGGGGGCGACTCGTCCGGCGCGCGCTCGTGACGCTCGTCGTAGGGCTGGGTACGTCGTGCGTGGCCGCCGCCCTGGTCGCCGTCACCCTCGACCTGACGGATCTGATGCCGTCTGACTTCGTGCTCAACGGGTCGGCGCTGGGCGGCCTCACCACCGTCGACGCCGCGACCGTCGGGGTGGCCTTCGCCGCGGGGGTCGCCGGCATCCTCGCCCTCGAGACGCGCGCGAGCTCGGCGGTGGGCGTGGCCATCTCCGTGACGACGATTCCGGCAGCCGCCTACCTCGGCGTGGCTGTCGGTGTTGGCGAGGCGAGTGAGGCGTGGGGTGCGCTGGCGGTGCTCAGCGTGAACGTGGCGGTAATACTCGTGGCCGGAACGTTGACGCTCCTCGTTCAGCGGCGCTGGGGCCGGGAGTCAACGAACTCGAAGATGTCATTCAGGTCCGCGAGCTGATTGCGGATGGCCGCCGATTCGCATGCGATGAGCAGCCGTCCGTTTCGCCAGCTGAGGCTGCGCTGGATGCGGAGCAGGACACCGATGAGGCTCGAGCCGAGCTCCGCGACGTCCGAGAGGTCGACGATGACGGTGCTCTTGCCACCCAGGACGACGTCGCGAAGTCTTTGCTCGAGCTCCCGCGCGGTGTCGATCTCAACCGGGCCGCGAATGGTGAACCTATGCGATTTCAGTCCCAGCGGCTCGTCAACGATCGAAGCATCCGGCGCCACGCCTCGAATGGTGGACTCCCCGCGGCCATTCGCCAAGCTGGCCCGCATGTGTGTGACGCAGGAGGCACGCCCCCCTGATCGCCGGGTCCCTCCCGATGCCTGAGGCACCCGCTTCACCAGATGTGACGGCGGTCCTGAGGAGCAGGGCGTTTGTCGGTCTGCTCGTGCTCGCGGCCTTCGTCGGCCTGGTGGCGTCCGTCGCCGCGTGGGGCTTCCTCGAGCTGGTCCATCAGGTCCAGGTCGGGGTCTGGGACAAGCTCCCGGAAGGGCTCGGGTACGACGACGGCGCTCCGCTCTGGTGGTCGGTGCCCGTGCTCGCGATCGCCGGGGCGCTGGTCGCGGTCGCGATCGTGCGGCTCCCTGGTAACGGTGGTCACGTACCGGCCGAGGGGCTCAAGACCGGCGTGACCCAGCCGATCGAGCTGCCGGGCGTGCTCTTGGCGGCGGTGGCGGGCATAGGACTCGGGGTCGTGCTCGGGCCCGAGGCCCCGCTCATAGCCCTCGGCGGCGGCCTGGGGGTCCTGGTCATACGTCGGGTCAGAAAGGATGCGCCTGAGGAGCTGACGGCTGTGATGGCAGCGGCCGGTACGTTCGCCGCCCTCGCGATGATCTTCGAGTCGCCGCTGATCGCCTCGGTCGTCGTGGTCGAGGCGGCGGGTCTGGGTGGGCCGCGCTTGCCCGTGGTCCTGGTCCCGGGCCTGCTTGCTGCCGGCATCGGGTCACTCATGCTGACCGGCATGGGGTCGTGGACGGGTCTCAACACGGAGGACATCGCGATCGGAATCCTCGACCTGCCGAACTTCGCCCGCCCCGACGTGGCCGATGTCGGGTGGAGCATCCTCCTGGCTGCCGCGACGGCGGTGGTGGTGTTCGTTGTGATTCAGCTCGCCCGAGAAGCCCATCCCCGCTTCATGGCCCGACCGTTGGTGTTCCTGCCGCTCGCGGCGATCGCGGTCGCGGGCTTGGCGATCGCCTTCGCCGAGACGACGGACAAGGGGGTCGACCAGGTGCTCTTCTCCGGCCAGGATGCCATCGGACCCCTCGTGTCGGACGCCGGGTCGTGGTCCCTGACGGCGCTCGCCCTGCTCATCGCCTTCAAAGGCATCGCCTGGGCGATTTCGCTTGGTGGCTTCCGCGGCGGTCCCGTCTTCCCAGCCCTGTTCCTGGGCGCAGCCGCCGGGCTGATGGCGGCACAGCTCCCTGGCTTTTCGATCACCCCCGCCGTGACGGTGGGTATGGGAGCAGCCGTCGTGTCCGTGCTGAGGCTGCCCCTGTCGGCCGTCGTGCTGGCCATCCTGTTGAGCTCGAACTCGGGTCCCGGTGCGGCTCCCCTGGTGATCGTCGGGGTTGTCGTCGCCTATGTGACGACCCAGATGCTGTCGAGGTACGAATCAGACGACCGGGGTGGGCGGGTCGCGTCCGTCGATGACGGCGATCACGTTCTCAGCACATAGCCGCGCCATCGCGTTCCTGGTCGCGGCCGTCGCCGATCCGATGTGCGGGAGTAGGACGGTGCCCCGCAGCTCACGCAGCTCTGACGGCACATGCGGCTCGTCCTCGTAGACGTCAAGACCGGCGGCGCCCAGACGGCCCGAGCGCAGCGCATGAATGAGCGCCGGCGTGTCGACCACCGCGCCGCGACTGGTGTTGACCAGAATCGCCCCTGGCTTCATGGCCGCCAGGGCGTTCGCACCGATCAGGTGCCTGGTCTCAGCCGTGAGAGGCACGTGAACTGAGACGAAGTCCGACGCAGCCAGCAGGTCGGGGAGGTCGAGGCGTTCGAGTCCAGCCGAAGGCGTACCGCTCGAGCGTGAGGTGAAGAGCAGCCGCACGTCGAACCCGCGAAGCAGCTGCGCGACACGACGGGCGATGCGACCAAAGCCCACGAGCCCGACGGTTGCCCCGGCCAGCTCCCGGCCGATCAGCTCGTTGGCATCCGATCGCGCCCACTCGCCGCTACGAACCGTGGCGTCCGCCTCGGCGATCCGACGTGCGGCTGCAAGCATCAGCGCGACCGCAAGCTCGGCGGTCGCGTTGGTGAGGACACCGGGGGTGTTCGTGACCCGCACCCCGCGTGCTCGGGCAGCGTCGAGGTCGATGTTGTCGTAGCCGACCCCGAAGTTCGCCACGACCTCGAGGAAGCTGCCCGCCTCGTCGAGAAACTCGGCATCGACCGGGATGCTCGGATCGGTCACGATTCCCGCTGCGCCGGCCGGGTGGCCGCCGGCATCGACGACGAACCGCTTTCCGAGTAGTTCGTGGCCCAGCGGCGGTAGCGCGCCCAACACGACCACTCTCGGCCTGGCGGTCACTCAACTCGCCGGGTGGGTCAGGTCGCTGAAGCCCTTTCGTCCTCGCCGAACACGAGGATGCCGTGGACGACATAGACGCACAGGAAGAAGATGCCGAGCGACCACCACGGGTAGGCGCCGCCGATCGACAGCAGGGCGCCGATCGCGCCGAGGCTGCCGCCGATGATCCCGAGGACCCGGCCGAACGTGTTGCCAGACATCAGCGAAAAGCCTCCGCCGAGCTGAAGCACACCGAGGAAGATCAGGACCCACCCCAGGGTGTTGAGGTTGGTGAAGATGTACCTCTTGTCGTTGACGAAGATGCTCGCATCATCGAGAGCACCGATGCCATAGATGATGTTGAGCGTGCCCGCAATCAACAACAGCGTCGCTGCAAATACGACTCGACCCGCACCTCGCATGGCTACCTCCTTGTTTGATTCCGCCCCGGATGCGATTTCACAATGGAGACGAACGCCTCGCATCACCCCGACCGGGTGAAAGCCGCCGAGCCGCAGCCGACAGGTCGCGGCCGTCCGTTACGCCCGGCCGACACACCGTCCGCCTGATCCGCACGAGTCCCTGGGCATGCAGCCGGGCGACGGCGCCCCGCTGCGCGCCCCCACCGCCATATTCGTAATGGGTCCGCCGAGTACTCAGGCCGACCGGGGGCCTGCGACCTTCGTCGGATCGCTCGCGATCGTGTGGCTCGGCGTGTCACTCGCGGGGTCGCTACCACCGTCATACCGGGCATCGATCGGCGATTTCACGGGGCCGCAACATCCGCCGGCCGGCGCGGTCGTACGCTCGCGGTATGCACAGGCGAGCGTAGACGGAGGCGTGATCGATGGCGACGAATGGATATCGGGACGAGCTGTACCGCCGGCTAGAACGTGGAACACCGTTTGACGAGCTCGAGGCGTGGATCGATGGGTTGCTCACGCCCGAGGACGCGAAGGCGGGCTTGTGGTTGCTCGCATGGGCCGAGCAGGAGCGATCCGCGCAGCGGCGCATCGCCGAGCAGGCGCTCGCGGCGGTGGGCTCATGAGCTATCGCGTGCGAGTCGAGGTCGCCATCCTCAGCGGGACACCGCTGTTCTCGGCGCTACGGTGGGCGCTGAGCGACCGAGGCACTGCGCGGTCCTCGACTACGACAGCGCACGTACCGGCGCGCACACCGTCCGGGCTAGCCGGCTGACCGCCGCAGGCGCGAGGCGGGCGGGGCGCGCGTGGCAGGTACTCGGCGTCACTTCATAGGGACCGGGATCGCGGCAACCGCCGCCGTCGCGTCGGGCGCGGCGTTTTGGGACGACGTCTTCGGGGCGGCTCGGTCAGGCCTCCGAAGCCGGGGGAGCGGCTACGGTCCTCGCGGTCCGGCAAACGAGCACGGGCTCAGGTTGCCCGACGGGTTCCGTTCGAGGCTCGTCGCCCATGGTGGCCGGCCGGTCGACGGCACCGGGTACCAGTGGCCTGAGGCGTCAGACGGTATGGCGTGCTTCGCCGCCGACGACGGCGGCTGGATCCTCGTCTCGAACGCGGAGTCATTTCAAGGCGGAGCGTCGGCCGTGCGCTTCGGCGCGCGCGGAGAGATCCGCTCGGCATACCCGATTCTGGACGGCACACGGCAGAACTGCTCGGGCGGCGCGACGCCATGGGCCACATGGCTGTCCTGTGAGGAGGTCGAGGGCGGGCTTGTCTGGGAATGCGACCCATCCGGCAGGGATCGCGCCTCGAGTCGCCCGGCTATGGGCAGTTTCAAGCACGAGGCGGCTGCCGTCGACCCGCGCGGACGACGGGTCTATCTGACCGAGGATCTGATGGACGGCGGGCTGTATCGGTTCACGCCGGCGCGCTGGCAGGACTTGAGTGAGGGCCTGCTCGAGATAGCAGTTGTTGGCAGTCGCGGCCGCGTGAGCTGGCGCGAGATACCCGATCCGTGGGCGCGTGCAGGACCCACGCGCGACCAAGTTGACGGCAGCACGCGGTTCAAGCGCGCCGAGGGAGTCTGGCACGACGCCGGAGTCGTCTACGTCGCTACGACAGGGGATCACCGTGTGCATGCCTACGACATCGCGCGTGAGCGGATCGAGGTGATCTACGACGGTCTCGGCGCTGGGCGGACGCCGCTCTTGCGGGTCGACCAGCTGACCGCGAATGCCATCGGCGAGGTCTTCGTCTGCGAGGACATCGCGACCGAGGAGATCGACATTGGGCTGATCGACCGGACGGGCCGCGTGTCGAGATTCCTGTCGGCCACCGGACCGGTTCACGCCGGGTCGGAGTTGACCGGGGTGACGTTCGACCCCTCCGGTAGCAGGATGTACTTCGCCTCTCAGCGGGCGTTCGCCTCGGGTGCCGATCCGGGTCCTGGCGCCGTCTATGAGGTCTCGGGGCCCTTCCGCGGTTCACGGGCCGTTCACGCGACGACACCGAGCGCGTAACAACCCCGCATTTGCAGGCATTTAGCGTCGGGCTCATGATCCGACTGCTGGCAGGGGCGGGCGTCTTCACCGCCGCCATGGGCATCTCTCTCTACGCCAACGCCGCGACCGCACCGGAGCCCGAGGAGCCCCGCGGTGTCGTAAAGGTTCGCCTACTCGGTGTCAACGACTTCCACGGCCATCTCGACCCGCCCCGTCCAGGGGTCGGCGGTGCCGCGTGGCTGAAGGCTCATCTCGATCGGGCGGGAGTTCCCGGTCGCACGATCCGCGTCCACGCCGGCGATATGGTCGGTGCGTCGCCACTCGTCTCGAGCTGGTTCCACGACGAGCCGAGCATCGAAGCGGCGAACGAGATCGGGTTCGACGTCGGGACCGTCGGCAACCACGAGTTCGACGAAGGTGGCGCCGAGCTCATGCGGCTGTTGCGCGGCGGCCGGCGGACCGGACCCGCGGCATTCAGGCGCGATGCCGACGGCGGTTTCGCGAACACGTCGTCGCCGGACTTCGCGGGCGCGCGGTTCCCGTACATCGCCGCGAACACGCTCACGACGGGCGGCGAGCAGCTGCTGCCGCCGTTCGAGATCGTCGAGCGGGCAGGCGCGCGCATCGGCTTCATCGGCGTGACAACCCCGTCGACGCCGAAGTTCATGCTCGCCCGCCATGCTCGCGAGTACCGGTTCACGGACATGTCCGACGCGGTCAACCGCTGGGTACCCGCACTCCGCGCGCGCGGCATCGAGGCCATCGTCGTGCTCGCCCACGCCGGCGCGCCGACGCAGGACGAGTCGGACGCGCCCGCGCTGGTCGGGGAGATCGTCGACGAGGCGCGCGAGATGAGCGCCGCGGTCGATGTCGTGATCGCCGGGCACAGCCACTCCCGCCTCGACTTTCGCGTCCCGAACCCGAGCGGTCAGGGCGACAAGCTGGTGGTCGAGGCGCTGTCGTACGGCGTTGCCTACGACCTGGTGGACATGACCGTCGATACGCGGACCGGCGATGTGGTCGCCAAGTCCGGCCGGATAGTGCCTACCAGTCACGCCGATGCGCTTGCCGACGTCGAGCTGTCGGACCTGGTCGCCCGCTACCGCGTACGCGTCGCGCCGCTCGCCGACAAGGTCGTGGGAGCGAGCGAGGCGGGCCTGACGCGCAGCGACGGCACGCTCGGCCAAATGACGGCCGATGCGCAGCATGGCTTCGCGGGGACCGACGCGGCCGTGGTGGAGCCCGGGGCGCTGCGAGCGGACATCGCGCCCGGACCCATCACTTACGCCGAGGTAGCCGAGGCACTCGCGTACGACCACCGCCTGGTGCGATTCGAGCTCACCGGCCGCGAGCTGCGGTCATTGGGCGAGCGTGGTGCGTACGTGGCCGCGCCGCGACCGCTCGAGCCCGACACGGTGTACAGCGTCGCCGCGAGTGAGATGCTGGCCCCGCATGGCCGCCAGGTCGGCACCGAGGTCGAAGCGCTTGCGTGGTACCTCGACCGCCGCCGGGCCGCGCGGTGATACGTGCGAATGCGCGCAGGGAGACTCGCCGGCTCACGTACGTCATCGAGCCAGAAAGGTCAGTCGCCCGACGGACGCGACCCCACACGCTCGGTCCTAAGTTCGCCATGTCCGCAACCCACGAACAGAAAGGAAGACGGACATGAGTGAATCGACGAACACCCCGACAGTTGTGCTCGTGCACGGCGGCTTTGCCGACGCATCGTTCTGGGCGCCGGTCATCGAGGACCTCCAGGCACACAATGTGCCGGTGCTCGCCCCGCCGAACCCGCTCCGCGGTCTCGCCCACGACGCGGAGTACGTCGCCAGCTATGTCAACCAGATCGACGGGCCGGTGCTGCTGGTCGGCCACTCCTACGGGGGTGCCGTGATCTCCGTCGCCGGTGCCAGCACGCCCAACGCGGTCGGACTGGTCTACGTCGCGGCGTTCGCGCTCGACGAGGGCGAGTCCTTCGGCGAGATCTTCGGCCAGTTTGGCGAGACGCCGCTGGTCGGCGCGGTTCGCCCGAGCAACTACCCGCTCGCGGATGGCGACACGGCCGTCGAGCTGACGATTGCTCCGGAGCTCTACCAGGAGGCGTTCGCGGCGGATCTGTCCGAGGACGTCATCCGGGTACTGGCTGTCAGCCAGCGTCCGTTCGCCGCGATCTTCGAGGATCGCGCCGAGGCGGCCGCTTGGAAGACGCTGCCCTCATGGGCGGTCGTCGCCACCGCGGACAACGCAATTCCGCCGGACGCGGAGCGCCACATGGCCAAGCGCGCAGGCGCACAGATCATCGAGGTCGACGCCTCGCACTCGATCGCGCTCTCGCAGCCGACCGCCGTCGCCGAGCTGATCCGTTCGGCCGTCGAGGTGACATCGGCTGTCCCGACTCCCGCGTAGTCGCAGTACCGAACGCTGGGCACGCGCCTGCGGAGGGACCATCGACTTTCCCGCTGGGGCGTGGGACGATGGGCTCGATGCTGGCGCTATCGAAGGATCGAGCGCCGCTCCTTGGCCGCGAAACCGAACTAGACGCGCTGACCGCGCTTCTCGACGACGTTGAACAGACGGGTGCCGCGCTCGTGTTGCGCGGTGAGCCGGGCATAGGCAAGTCACGTGTGCTGGGAGAGGCCGCGGCCGTCGCGCGTGATCGCGGGATCACCGTGCTGAGCGCGACCGGCGTTCAGTCGGAGGCGCGTCTGGCGTTCTCGGGTCTGCATCAGCTGCTGCGGCCCGTCAAAGACCGCACGGCGGACCTGATCCCGGCTCAGCGGGAGGCGCTTGATGCCGCGTTCGGGCTCACAGCCGGGCCCGCACCCGAGCATTTTCGTATCGCCATGGCCGCGCTCGACCTCCTGTCGGAGGTCGCCGGAGACACGCCGCTGCTGCTGATCACCGAGGACGCCCACTGGCTCGATCGCCCGACAGCTGACGTGCTCGCCTTCATCGCCCGCCGGCTGGACTCCGACCCGATCGTTCTACTGGCCGCCGTCCGTGACGGCTACCCGTCGGTGCTCGCAGACGCCGGGTTGCCGGAGCGGCGGCTCGGCGCCCTTGACCCGATGGTGGCCACGAAGCTGCTCGACGCTACCGCGCAGGGGCTTCGCATGGCGGAGCGCAACCGGATCCTGCAACAGGCCGCCGGCAACCCGCTGGCCCTGATCGAACTTCCGGAATCCACGGCGCGCCTCGAGCACGGCACGCCCGAGCCGGAGCTGCTCCCACTCACGGCACGGCTTGAGCGCGCCTTCGCCGATCGGGTCTCCGATCTGCCGGACGAGACGCGGCTGCTCCTGGTCGTGGCTGCCCTCAACGACAGCGACGATGTCGGCGAAGTCCTGCGCGCCGGCGGCGTGGTCGCAGGCGCTCCGTTGGATTTCGACCTGCTCGAACCGGCCGCCTCCGCAGCGATCGTCGACCTCGACCTGCAGACGATCCGTTTCCGCCATCCGCTGATCCGGTCGGCAGTGCATCAGAGCGCCAGCGTGTCGCAGCGCTTGCGGGCGCACGAGGCGCTGGCCGCCACCCTGGAGGCCGAGCCCGACCGGCGCGTTTGGCACCGCGCGGCGCTGATCTCGGGAGAGCACGAGGACGTGGCTTTGGAACTCGAGGAGGCGGCAGGGCGAGCGCGGCAGCGCGGTGCGATCGGCGTGGCCGTAACCGCGCTGCGACGGGCGGGGGAGCTGAGCAGACCGGCGAGCGGCGGCCACCGCCTACTTGGGGCGGCCGAGCTGGCCTTCGAACTCGGACGACCGGACGTCGTCCGTCCATTGTTGCGCGACGTCGAGCGGCTCGATCTAGGACCGCTCGAGCGGGCCCGGATCACGTGGATCGAAGAGATGGTCACCACTCGACCGCTTGGCGACGTCGTGCGATTCACGGAGCTGACCGCCGTGGCCGAGCAGGCCGGCCAGGCCGGTGATCACGACCTGCACGTGGATCTCCTCTGGCTGGTGGCTTCGCGCTCGTGGTGGGTGGACCCCGGTCCAGCGGCGCGGCGGGTCCTGATCGACGCGGCGCGTCGACTGGGCGGTGCCGACGTGGCCGATCCTCGTGTCCTCGCAATCCACGCCTACGCCGATCCACTCGGTCATGCGCCTGAAGTACTTGCGCGCCTGAGGGCGACGGCAGCCGAACGTGGTCGCGGTACCGAGGTCGCGAGGCACTTCGGACCGGCGGCACTCGTCGTGGGGGCCTTCGATCTCGGCGTCGACTTTCTGGCCACCGCGGTGGAGGCCCTGCGCGACGAAGGACGGCTTGGGCATCTGCCGCGGATGCTCACGCTCTACTCGAGCATGGCGGCGCGGCTCGCCGAATGGGACGCCGCGATCCCGGCCGCGGCCGAGGCGCGACGTTTGGCGGAAGAACTCGGAGAACCGCAGTGGGAGGCCGGGGCCGACACCGTGGTCTCGCTGATCGCCGGGATGCGTGGCGATGAACTGGCGACCGAGCGGGCCGCCGCTCAGGCGGAACGGGTGGCCGTCTCGGCGGGGGCCAATATCACCGTGGCCTTCGCGCAGTTCGGCAGGGTCGTGGCAGCCCTGGGAGCGGGCCGGCACGCCGACGCGTACAACTTCGCGGAGCGCCTCTTCGATCCAGCGGACTCGGCCTATCACCCTGTGATCTCCTCCTGGCTGATAGGGGACCTGGCCGAGGCCGCGCTGCATCTCGATCGCGTCGAGGAGGCGCGAGTGCGCGTGGAGCAGGTCGAAGCGGAGGCGGGCGAGAGCCCCGGCAGCTGGATCGCGCTCGGCCTGAACCACGCCCGCGCGCTACTTGCGGACGCCCCCGAGGCCGAGCAACGCTTCCGGGCGGCGCTCTCCGCCGATTTCGCCCGCTGGCCGTTCCAGCGCGCCCGCGCTCAGCTTGCTTTCGGTCAATGGCTGAGGCGTCGGAGGCGAATCGCCGACTCGCGGGGTCCGCTGCGCGCCGCGCGCGACGCCTTCGACGCGCTCGGCTGCCGAGCGTGGGGCGACCAGGCCCGCCGCGAGCTGCGCGCCTCTGGTGAGTCGAGCCGGCGTCGCGTACCGGAAGCCCGCGATCAGTTGACAGCGCAGGAGTTGCAGATCGCCCAGCTGGCGGCCAAGGGGCTCTCGAATCGTGAGATCGGTCAGAAGCTGTTCGTCTCGCCGCGAACGGTCAGTACTCATCTCTACCGGATCTATCCCAAGCTCGGGATCAGTGCGCGAGGCGAGCTTGCGTCGGCACTGAGGCACGCCTCGTAGGAGACGGGCGACCCGGGGCATGCATCACGCAGGCCTCGACTTCGTCCAAGACGGCATCGCGCTGGGCTCTGTGCCGGGGAGGCGGCAGCTCGCGACCCGGTCGACGTCGGTCGTGCCAGCGTCGGTGTCCGTGAACGGCCAGGGGTGGTTGCCACGCAGGACGACGCGCCCGCCCGGGTCCGCACATTCGATGCGCACGCTGGGAGTGCCGCCAGCGACGTCGGGCTGGTTGTCGGCTGCCTGGACGTAGACGATCAGCTCGAGGCCGGTCGGTGCGGGGAAGCGCTCGACACGAAGCGCGCCGCTCTCTGGCTCGCCTGAACCGCCGGCCAGAATGGCGACTACCGCGAGGACCGTGCCGACCCCGAGCAGCGCCGCCAGCGCGACCAACCGGACGTGCGCAGCTGACCCCGGGCGAGGGCCGTCGGGTGACGGAACCTCCACTCCCACGCGGCCGACGATGCTAGCCGGGCGGTGCCGAGGGCGCGCAGGTCAGCTCGCCGCCATGCTCGCCGGCCGGGTCTCGACGGTGACGTCAGTGACGTGCTCGAGGTCGTGCGAGAGCTCGTGGCGCACGCGGTCGGCGAGCGCCTGCGCCTCCGCGACGGTCGCGTCCGGCGAGACGCCGATCCTGATTTCAGCCCGGATTCCGTGCCCCAGCCAGCGTGCCCGTACATCGGTGACCTCGCGCACGCCGTCGACGCCGCCCGCAGATCGGGCGATCGTGTCGATCGTCCCGGCCTCGACGCCGTCCATCGCGCGCAGGCCGATGGTCTGCATCGACTGCCAGACGATCCGAAAAATCACAAGGGAGATCGCGATTCCGACGATCGGGTCGGCGAGCTCGAAGCCGGCCGCCACCCCCGCGACGCCGGCCACGACCGCCAGGCTCGTGAAGCCGTCCACGCGCGCGTGGTA
>Ga0126306_10000675_pt1 | contig 16651 bp, 17 predicted proteins | sample Plot27_FD_92592 | JGI IMG/M metagenome (GOLD analysis project Ga0126306, IMG submission 92592) | Serpentine soil microbial communities from UC McLaughlin Reserve, CA, USA - Plot27 | ecosystem: Environmental > Terrestrial > Soil > Grasslands | place: USA: UC McLaughlin Reserve, Lake County...
AGGGCCGGCCGGTGCACGTCCTTCACGTCTCGGCGCGGGAGTCGGTCGAGGCCCTCTCTCGCGCGCAGGCCGCCGGTCTGAGCGCCACGGCTGAAGTGACTCCCCATCACCTTTGCCTTACGGTCGAGGCGGTGCGGTCGCTCGACCCGAATCTCAAGATGAACCCGCCGCTTCGCAGCGGCGACGACCGTTCCGCGCTCATCGCCGCTCTACGAGACGGGACGATTCAGGCCGTCGCCACCGACCACGCTCCGCATGCGCAGCACGAGAAGGAGGTGCCGTTCGAGGCCGCGCCTTTCGGGGTGACAGGACTGGAGACGGCGTTCGCGACGCTGTACACGCAACTCGTCGCCCCTGGGCTCGTCTCGCTCGAGACGCTCCTGGAGCGCATGTCCGCCGGCCCGGCCCGGATCTATGGGCTTCCGGCGCCGCGCATCGCCGTCGGCGAGCCCGCCAATCTCGTGCTGCTGGACCTCGCCGCGAGCCGGCGTGTCGAGGCGGGCGACTTCCGTTCGCGCTCGGCGAACTCGTGGCTTCTCGGCGAGCGGGTAACCGGGAAGGTGCGAATGACGGTGGCCGCCGGGCGGGTGGTGCACGAGTCGTGAGACGTCGCTTGCGATGTCGACTTCAGGCCGTGCGGGCTTTGCCCGTTCGGCCGTCTGAAATGACCGGTCGATGCGCCAGGAGAAAGGAGGTTCCGCGATGACCGGGTTCCTCGTGCTCGAGGACGGCTCGGTCTTTCGCGGCGAGTCGGTCGGCGCGCCGGGATTCGCCTTCGGCGAAGCCGTGTTCACCACGGCGATGACCGGCTACCAGGAAATCGTCACCGATCCGAGCTACGCCGAGCAGCTCGTCGCCTTCACCGCGCCGATGGTCGGAAACTACGGCGTCGTGCGCCAGCGCTCCGAGTCGGCTCGCCCGCATGCGCGCGGCGTGCTGATGCGCGAGGCGCGCGGCCCGGCGTGGACCGACTGGCTGACCGAGCGCGGCCTGCCGGCGCTTTCCGGGATCGATACCCGGACGCTGGTCGTCACGCTGCGCGAGGCAGGGGCGATGCGGGCGGCTGTCGTCGTCGGCGACGCTTCGGTCGAGGAAACGCTCCGCGCGGTGCGTGAGCAGCCGCCGATGGCCGGCCGCGCGCTGGCGCAGGCGGTTTCGACCCCCGGACCGTACGCGTACTCCGACCGTGGCCGGGTGCGCATCGCGGTGGTCGACTACGGCTGCAAGCGATCGATCCTCCGCCGCCTGGCGAAGGCCGGGGCGGCGGTGACCGTCTTCCCGCACGATGTCGACCCGGACGAGGTCGACCGCTTCGACGGCGTCGTCCTTTCGAATGGACCCGGCGACCCGGAGCCGCTTGTAGACGAGATCGAGGCCGTCCGGGTCTTGCTCGGGCGGGTGTCGATCATGGGGATCTGCCTCGGGCACCAGCTGCTCGCGCTGGCGACCGGCCACGAGACCTTCAAGCTCCCGTTCGGCCACCGCGGCGCCAACCATCCCGTCCTGGATCGGCGGACCGACCGCGTGCTCGTGACGTCCCAGAACCATGGATTCGCGGTCAAGCCGGGCCCGGGGCGCGAGGCAAGTCACGTCTCGCTCTACGACGGCACGGTCGAGGGGCTCGAATTGCCCGAGCTCCGTGCACGCTCGGTGCAATTCCATCCCGAGGCCGGTCCCGGGCCGCACGACGCTTGGGGCGTGCTCGAGGGTTGGGTCGAGGAGCTGAGCGGCCTCGCCAAGGCGGCGTGACCTCCGGTCGATCTGCGTGATCGGGTCGGGACCGATCGTGATCGGCCAAGCCTGCGAGTTCGACTACGCCGGCTGTCAGGCGCTGAAGGTGCTCCGCGACGAAGGCTTCCGCACGATCGTCGTCAACTCGAACCCGGCGACGATCATGACCGACCCGGGATTCGCGGATCGGACGTACGTCGAGCCGCTCGATCTCGATGCGGTCGCCGGTGTCCTGGAGCGGGAACATCCCGATGCCCTGTTGCCGACGCTCGGCGGCCAGACCGCCCTCAACCTGGCGATGGAGCTCGCGCAGCAGGGCGTACTCGCCGACCTCGGAATCGAGCTGATCGGAGCGGGGGTCGACGTGATCGCGCGCGCCGAAGACCGGGAGCGGTTCCGGGAGACCGTGCGGCTCGCGGGCTACCTCATGCCGGCCTCGGAGGTCATCAGGTCGGCCGACGAGCTCGACCAGGAGCTCGCGTTCCCCGTGATCGTGCGGCCCGCGTTCACGCTCGGAGGTCACGGCGGAGGCGTCGCCAGGAGCGCCTCCGAGCTCGAGCGGCAGCTCGAGCTCGGATTGAGCGAGAGTCCCGTCGGGCAGGTGCTCGTCGAAGAGTCGCTGATCGGCTGGGACGAGTTCGAGCTCGAGTTAATGCGCGACTCGGGCGACAACGTCGTCGTCGTCTGCTCGATCGAGAACCTCGACCCGATGGGCGTGCACACCGGCGACTCGGTCACGGTTGCGCCGCAGATGACGCTCTCCGACGAGGCCTACCAGGAGCTGCGCGACGCGGGGGCGGCGGTGATCCGCGAGGTCGGCGTCGAGACCGGCGGGGCCAACATCCAGTTCGCGCGCGAACGTGAGAGCGGCGAGCTGCGCGTGATCGAGCTGAACCCACGTGTCTCGCGCAGCTCGGCGCTCGCGTCGAAGGCGACCGGCTATCCGATCGCCAAGGTCGCCGCGAAGCTGGCCGTCGGCTACACGCTCGACGAGATCCCGAACGACCTGACGGGCACGACGCCCGCGAGCTTCGAGCCGACGCTTGACTACGTCGTCGTCAAGTTTCCGCGGTTCGCGTTCGAGAAGTTCCCCGGCGCCGATCGGACGCTCGGCACCCAGATGAAGTCCGTCGGCGAGGCGATGGGCATCGGACGCTCCTTTGCAGAGGCCTTCTTGAAGGCGAAACGAGCGCGGGAGGTCGACGACGCATGGGAGCCGCGCGACCTGCATCCGTGGTTCGAGACCGAGCTCGTGCGCGCGCGGGAGACCCTTGCGGGTGTCAACGGGATCGACCAGCTCGTGGCCGACGATTGGCTGCGCGTCAAGCGCGCAGGTTGGTCGGACCTCGACATCGCCGGACAGTGCAGGACGAGCGAGGCTGATGTGCGGGCGAAACGGCGAGCGTGCGGCGTGCGCCCTGCGTACCGCCGAGTCGATTCCTGTGCCGGCGAGGTCGAGGCCGCATCGACCTACTACTACGCGACCTGGGGAGAAGCCGACGAGGCCGCTCCCATGGCATCCGCCCCGGAATCACGCGTCGTCATCCTCGGGTCGGGCCCGAACCGGATCGGCCAGGGGATCGAGTTCGACTACTGCTGCGTGCACGCGGCCCGGAGCTTCCGCGAGCTCGGATTCGAGACCGTGATGGTGAACTGCAACCCGGAAACAGTCTCCACCGACTACGACACCTCGGATCGCCTCTACTTCGAGCCGTTGGGCCTCGAGGAGGTGCTCGCCGTCTGCGAGCGCGAGCGGCCCGCTGGAGTCGTGATCCAGTTCGGCGGCCAGACGCCCCTGAAGCTTGCCCGGGGCCTGGAGGAAGCCGGCTACCGCATCCTCGGCACGCCCTACGACGCCGTCGATCTCGCCGAGGATCGCGAGCGCTTCGCGGCCTTGTGCCGCGAGCTTCGGATCGACGTTCCGCCGTGGGGCATCGCGGGGTCGGCTGCGGAGGCGATCGACGTCGCGGAGACGATCGGCTATCCGGTGTTGGTGCGGCCGTCATACGTGCTCGGCGGGCGCTACATGACGATCTGCTACGACGCCGAGACGGTGGCCGAGAGCGTGCCGCCCGGCACGCGCGTGCTCGTCGACCGCTTCGTCGAAGGGGCGCTCGAGATCGACGTCGATGCGCTCTGCGACGGGGAGGAGACGTGGGTCGCGGCGGTGATGCAGCACGTCGAGGAGGCCGGCGTCCACTCGGGCGACTCGAGTTGCGCGCTCCCGCCCCCGGGAATGGACGAGGCATTGCTCCACGAGATCGAGCGGACGGTCGAGCGGCTCGCACCCGCGCTCGGCGTCGTCGGCCTCGTCAACGTGCAGCTGGCGGTGCAGGACGACCGGCTCTACGTGCTTGAGGCGAATCCGCGGGCGTCGCGGACCGTGCCGTTTGCCAGCAAGGCGATCGGCGTCAACCTCGTCGACGCCGCCTGTCGGCTCGCCGCCGGCGCCCGACTGTCTCATCTGGACGTGGCCCGATGCCGGCCACCAGGACCTGTCCCGCAGATCAGCGTCAAGGCTGCCGTCTTTCCCTTCCAGCGCTTCCCCGGCTCGGATCCCGTACTCGGGCCGGAGATGCGGTCGACCGGGGAGGTCATGGCGAGCGCCGCCGACTACCCGACCGCGCTGGCCAAGGCCGAACGCGCGGCCGGCCGGCCGCTTCCGGACGGCGGGACCGTCTTTCTCTCGGTGCGCGATTCGGACAAGGACGCCGTGGGCACGGTCGCCGAGGCGCTCACGGAGCTCGGATTTAGGCTCGCGGCCACCAGCGGGACCGCCCGCACGCTGGCCGCCGCGGGCCTGGCCGTCGAGCACGTTCGCAAGGTGACGGAGAGCGGGGAGGGGGCGACGGTTGTCGATCTCCTGCGCCGCGGCCGCTGTGATCTCGTCATCAACACGCCGCAGGGCTCGGGCGCGCGCACCGACGGCTATCGGATTCGCGAGGCAGCGCTCACCGCCCGCATCCCGTGCATCACGACGCTGAGCGGCGCCGCGGCCGCCGTGCTGGCGATCGCCGACGCGCGCGGCGAGGACGTGATCTCCCTCCAGGAACGCATCGATGCTCAACCGCGAACGGCGTAGGGTCGTAGAAGCCGCAACAGTCGGCCCCTACACGCTCTTGCGGGTCAAGCGGGGGACTCTGGATCCCGGACGCCCCGGGCAGTTCTTCATGCTCGAGGCACCGGGCCGGGTCCTGCCGCGCCCGATGAGCCTGTGCCTGGCGCCGACCGGCGAGCTCGCCTTCCTCTTCGAGCCGATCGGCCCCGGAACGAGGGCGCTCGCCGAACTGGAAGCCGGCGACGAGCTCTGCATCCTCGGGCCGCTTGGCAACGGCTTTCGCCTCGATGTCGAGCGGCCGCTGCTCGTCGGCGGCGGGATCGGCATCGCGCCGCTCCCTTATCTGTCGGCGGCGCTTGACGCACCGCCGACAGTGATTGGCTTCAGGTCCTCCGAGTACGCAGAAGCAGCGTCGTTATTGCCTCACGCGGATGTGGTAATCGATCCGACGCTGGTGACGGACGTCCTTGCGCCGGGGTACAACGTGCTCGCCTGTGGGCCGGAGCCGATGCTCGAGGCAGTCGCTGCGATAGCGCCCGGAGCCCAGCTCTCCTGGGAGGCGCCCATGGCCTGCGGCTATGGGGCGTGCTACGGCTGCGTCGTCGAGGTCGACGGCCGGTACAAGCGCCTCTGCGTGGAAGGGCCCGTCCTTGCTGCTTAACGCCTCCGGCTGCCTCGACGCGCTGACCGCTCCCGACGTCGCCCGTTCGTTCGATGCGTTCGTGACTAAGACGGTGACACCAGAGCCGCGCGAGGGAAACGAGCCGCCCCGGATTACCGAGACGGACCACGGGATGCTGAACTCGATCGGCCTCCAGAACCCAGGCCGCGACCGCTTCCTCGCCGACGTGCTACCGAGGTTGCGAGAGCTCGAAATTCCGCTCTGGGTGTCAGTGGGCGGGTTTTCCGCCGGGGACTACGCAGAAACGTGCGCAGAGCTTGCCGACGTCACGATCGAGCTGAATCTTTCGTGCCCGAACGTGGACGAGGCGCCGGAATCGGCCGCCGAGATCGTCTCGGCCTGCCGCGCCAGGAGCGCGCTGCCCCTCTACGCGAAGCTGTCTCCGCAGCTCCCCGACGTCGCCGCGGCCGCACGCGCCGTCGAGGCCGCGGGCGCCGACGGGCTCTCGCTTGTGAACACCCTGCACGGCCTCGCCCTCGACGAGCGGACGCTGCGACCGCGTCTCGGACGGGGCACGGGAGGCTATTCCGGCCCGGCGCTCAAGCCCATCGCCCTGGCCGCCGTCTACGCCTGCCGGCGCGCCACCAGCCTGCCGATTGTGGGCATGGGCGGGGTCTCGAACGGACGCGACGCGCTGGAGTTGATCGCAGCCGGCGCCACCTCCGTGGCGCTAGGCACGGTGCTCTTCAGCGACCCGTCGGCGCCGGTCCGGGTGCGGCAGGAACTCCTGTCCGCGGCCGAAGCCGCCGGCCTGACCGATCCCTGGATAGCGGTTGGGATTTCACACGAGTCGGCGGTGCCAGGCGTGACAACAGAAAAAACGCCTGCATTTCTCGCGAATTGACCGCCCTGGACAAGCTGTTAGTATCACGCGCCGTGGCGTCCGTGAAGACTCAGGCCCAGGCGCCGGCCCGGTCTCGCGACCAACGGATGGACGCGCTGAAGCGCGCCAACGACATCCGCGTCAAGAGGGCACAGCTGAAGCGAGACCTGAAAGACGGCCAGGCGAGGATCGAGGAGATCCTGCGCAAGCCCCCGGAATACGTGGCGACGGCCAAGGTCTTCGACATCCTCATGGCCGTCCCCAAATTCGGCCGCGTCAAGGCCGGACGGTTCCTGACGCAAGCGAGGATCAGCCAGTCGAAGACCGTAGGAGGTCTCTCGGACCGCCAACGGGCCGAGCTCATTGGCCTCTTCCAGCGGTAGCGAGTCGAAGGGCCCTCCTGGGCCGGTCATCGTCGTCACCGGAACGTCGGGTGCCGGGAAGGGCACGATCGAACGGATCCTGCTCGAGCGCCATCCCGAGCTCGAGCTCGCGGTTTCGGCAACGACGCGCGAACGGCGGCCGACCGAAGTCCACGGCAAGGACTACTGGTTTCTGTCCGACGAGGAATTCGACCGGCGCCTGGCCGAGAAAGGGTTCCTCGAATACGTGACGTTTCCCTGGGGCCAGCGCTCCGGGACGCTCCTCTCGGAGATCGATCGCATTCGCGCGGGGGGATGCGTGCCGCTCCTCGACCTCGAGACCGACGGAGCGCTCTACGTCCAGAAGAAGGTTCCCGGCGCCGTGACGATCTTCGTGACGGCTCCGACCTTCGAGGAGCTCGAGCGCCGCCTGCGAGCGAGGGCAACCGAGAGTGCGGGCGAGATCGGCGAACGCTTGGCGCTCGCGCGCGAGCAGCTCGAGCTGGCGGAGGAATTCGACCACGTGATCGTCAACGACGAGCTCGACCGCGCCGCCGCCGAGGCCGAGGCCATCGTCCGCGCCGAGATCGGGGCGGGCACCAGCTACCATTGAGCTCGTGATCTACCCGAGAATCGACAAGCTGCTCGCGAGCGTCCCGGAACGCTACGGCCTGGTGCTCGTGGCGGCCAAGCGCGCCAGGCAGATCAACAACTACCATCACCAGCTCGGCGAAGGCACGTTCGAGGACTTTCCGCCGCCCCTCGTCGAGTCCCGCTCGAAGAACTACCTGACGATCGCCCTCGAGGAAGTCGCCGAGGGCAAGATCAAGCACGACTACAAGAGGTAAGTCGCGCCCATGGCGCGGGTCCTTGTCGGGGTCACCGGCGGGATCGCCGCCTACAAGGCGTGCGAGCTCGTGCGTCGGCTGATCCGCGGGGGCCACGAGGTGATCCCGCTCGTCACGCCCGGTGCGGAGCGCTTCGTCCGCGCCGAGACCTTTCACGCCCTGGCGCGACGCTCACCGAGCGCCGACCCGTACCCTCATCTCGAGAATGCGGACCTCCTCGTCGTTGCCCCACTCACCGCCAGCACGCTCGCCAAGCTCGCGATCGGCCTGGCCGACAATCTCGTGACCGAAGCGGCGCTCGCTCACGAGGGACCTGTCCTGCTCGCGCCCGCGATGAACACGCGCATGTGGCGTCATCCGGCGACCCAGGCGAACGTCGACGTGCTTCGCAGCCGCGGCGTCGAGCTGATCGGTCCCGACGAGGGCGAGCTCGCGGAGGGCGAGCACGGGATGGGGCGGATGTCGTCTCCGGAGGCGATCTTCGCCCGCTGCGAGGAGCTCTTGAGCGCGTGACTCGACTCGCTGGAAAGACCGTCGTCGTCACCGCCGGCGGCACCCGCGAGCCGATCGACGCCGTGCGCTTCATCGGCAACCGCTCATCCGGGCGAATGGGCGTGGCGATCGCGGCCGAGGCGCAACAACGCGGCGCCGAGGTCACGTTGATCGCCGTCAACCTCACAGTCGACGAACCGGAAGGCGTCGACGTCGTCGAGGCGCCCACCGCAGCCGACGTGGCGCGGGAGACACTGGCGCGTGCGGACGCGGACGTGATCGTGATGGCGGCGGCCGTCGCCGACTACCGGCCGGCCGATCCGATCGAGACAAAGCGAGCCAAGGACGACCGGCCGTGGCGGCTGGAACTCGAACCGACGGCCGACGTCCTGCGCGCCCTTGCCGAACAGCGGGCAAACGGCGGCATCATCGTCGGCTTCGCCGCGGAGGCGGGAGAAGACGGGCTCGCTCGGGCCCGCGAGAAGCAGGCGCGGAAGAAGGCGCATCTCCTCGTGTACAACGACGTGAGTGCCGCAGGAGTGGGGTTCGATGCAGCCGAGAACGAGGTCGTGATCATCTCCGAGGAAGGCGAGCGCCACGTCGCGCGCGCCCCGAAGGAACGCGTCGCCGCAGAGATCCTCGACGACGTCGAACGGCTGTTGGGGGGGAACGGTGGCTGAGCGACAGGCTGAGGAGCGCCCGGTCTCGGTCTCGACATCCAGCGATGCGCTGAGCCGCGTGACGACGAACGTCGCGCGGGTGGTGCATGCACCGGAGAAGACGCTCCGCTTGAGTGTCATCTGCCTGATCAGCGAGGGTCATTTGATCATCGAGGACTTCCCCGGCGTGGGGAAGACGATGCTCGCGAAGGCGCTCGCCCGGTCGATCGACTGCTCGTTCTCGCGGATCCAGTTCACGCCCGACCTGCTTCCCTCGGACGTCACAGGGGTGAACGTGTTCGACCAGCGTTCGAACGAGTTCGAGTTCCGTCCCGGGCCGGTCTTCGCCAACATCCTGCTCGTCGACGAGATCAACCGGGCCTCTCCGAAGACCCAGGCGGCACTCCTCGAGTGCATGCAGGAGAACCAGGTGACCGTCGACGGCGTCACCTACCCGCTCGGGCGGCCGTTCATGGTGCTCGCGACCCAGAACCCGATCGAGTACGAGGGCACCTACCCGCTGCCCGAGGCACAGCTCGATCGGTTCACGATGCGGCTCGCGATCGGCTACCCGCAGCTCGCCCAAGAGGCCCGAATGTTGAGCGAACAGACGAGTGATCCGCCGCTCGAGACTCTCGAGCCGGTGGCGAGCGCGGCCGAGATCACGGCGGTGATCGACGACGCGAAGCGGGTGTTTGTGGAGGAAAGCGTCAACCGCTACGTAGTCGCGCTGCTCCGGCACACGCGGAGCGACGCGCGGCTGTATCTCGGTGCCAGTCCTCGGGCCGGGATCGCGCTCCTGCGGGTCGCGAAGGCGCGGGCCCTAGCAGACGGGCGCGAGTACGTCCTGCCCGACGACGTCAAAGCCGTGGCAGTGCCCGTGCTCGCCCATCGGCTGATCCTCGGGCCCGAGGCGCGGGCGGCCGGCCTGTCCGCGGCCGATCTCGTCGCCGAGTCGGTCGAGCACACCCCCGTCCCGGTCTAGATGACCCGGCGCGGCCGCCTGACGCTCGCGCTCGGGCTCGGGACCTACCTGGCGGCCTGGGCCTTCGGAGCGCAGGCGCTCTACACGCCGGCCGTCGGGCTCGTGCTCGCGGTCGGTGCCGGGCTGGCGTGGACGCGTTTGCTGTCGCGACCGCTCCGTCTACACCGCTCGGTCGATCGCGAGGAGCCGATCGAGGGAGACGACATCGTCGTCCGCATCGAGCTGAGACCCGACGGCGGCGGCGTGCTTCCGGGCAGCGTCGTTCTCCATGACCCTGCGGGCGGCCTCGGCGTCCGGGATGTGGCCGTCCCCCGGGACGGCAGGCAGCTGACGACCGCCTACCGGATCGAGCAAGCGCCTCGCGGCAGGTACCGGTTCACCGGCGCCGAGGTCTCGATCGAGGATCCGTTCGGGCTCTCCCGGCATCAGCAGCGTTTGCCGGACACGGGCACGATCGTGGTCTACCCGCGGCTGACGAAGCTCGCGGCGCTCTTCTCGGAGCGGGGGCTCCGGTCACACGGGGGCGGCCGCATGCTCCTCCGCCGGCCGGCGGGATTCGAGCTCCACAGCGTCCGCGCGTATCAGGACGGAGAGTCGCTGCGCCGGGTGCACTGGCCGTCGACGGCCCGGCGCCGGCAGCTCATGGTCAAGGAGCTCGAGGACGCTCCGCGAGACGAGGTCGCGGTCTTGCTCGACGCTCAGGCCGGCTTCGCCGCCGGAGCTCGGTCCGAATCGAGCTTCGACGTCCAGGTTCGAGCCGCGGGCTCGATCCTCTGGACGCACGCGCGGCGCGGGCGCCACGCGCGCCTCCTGGTAACGAGTGCGGAGGCGGAGACCGTCTCCCTTCGTGCCTACGAGCGCGACTGGGCCCGCGCGATGGAGGCGCTCGCCGCGGCCGAGCAGAACGGGCGCAGGCCCCTGGAAGGCTTTCTGAGCGACCCGTCGGGAATCGCCGACCGCGCCAGCGACGTCGTCGTCGTCACGCCGGCGCTACGGCCCGCCCTCGTCGAGGCTCTGATCGCACGCGCGGTCAGCCGCCAGCACATCTCGGTCGTCTATGTCAACCTGCCCAGCTTCGCCGGTCGTGAGCGCCGCGCGGTCGGCGTCGACGCCGCCGCGCTTCGACTCGAAGCGGCCGGGGTGCCCGTGGCGTTCGTACGCCGGGGCGACAACCTCGGCGCCGTCCTTGCCGCGACTACAGAGGGTGCCGCGCTTGGCTAGGACGGCGCTGCTGGCCCTGCTTCCCGCTGCGTTGATCGCGACCGGCTGGCGGCAGCTCGAGCTGCCGCCCGAGGGTCGCGAGCTCGGCCTGGTCGCGCTCTTCGGCATCGGCGTCGCACTGCTCCCGCGCCGCTCGCTCCAGATCGTGGGCGCGGCCGGCGCCTGCCTCCTCACCGTCCACCTCGCCTTCGGTCTCAGACCGGTGCGGGGCATCTTCTCGGGGTTCGCCAACGGCGTCGTCGACTTCTACGAGATCACGATCCCGTTCCGTCCCGGCGACCACCCGCGGATGCACGGGGTGCTGCTGCTTGCAGTCTTCGCCTTCACGCTCACCGCCTCGCTCGCGATCACGCGGCGCCGCGCCGTCCTGGCCGCCGCGGTCACCTTCGTGGGCGCGGCGTGGCCCGTGACGCTGATTCGGGATGCACCGTCGACTGCGCGGGGTGTATTGCTGCTGCTGGCCGCGCTGATCCTCCTCGCGGCGCTACGCGGGCCGGAACCTCGGCGAGGCGCCGGCCAGGCGGTCCTCGTCGGAGCAGGCGTCGTCCTTGCCGCGTTGATCGCCGTCAGTACGCCCGCGGTCGCGAAGGGCGGCTTCCTGAACTGGGAGCAATGGGAGCCGTTCACGAGGCCCGTGAAGCGCGTCGACGTGTACTACGTCTGGGACTCGGACTACAACGGCATCCGCTTCCCCAAACGCTCGACGACGGTCCTGACGATCAAGGCACCGCGCGCCGCCTCCTACTGGCGCGCGACGACGCTCGACTCCTTCATCGACGACCACTGGATCGAGCAGTCGGTCACGACCCTGCCGATCTCGGTCGACGACCGCGACGCACTGCTCGCGGATCCGCTGCTCCCGCCCCGTGCACAAAACCCGGAGAACTGGATGCGCCAGGAGGTGACGGTCCGCGCGCTCCGCGATCGCCATCTCGTGGGAGCGACCGTCCCGATCGCCTTCGAGCGCGGAGCTGCCCGGGAGTACTCACCTGGAGTGGCCCATGTCGGGCAGCTCCGGCGCAACCAGGAGTACGAGGTCTGGAGCTGGGTGCAGCAGCCACGCCCGCGGGAGCTCGCCGACTCGCCGGCCGACTATCCGGCCGAGATTGCCGACGACGGGGAGTTCCTGACCACGCCCGTCGGGAACGTGCCGCCCTTCGGAACCCCCGAACGCGACGAGGTTGTGCGCGGGCTGGCGCGCCAGCCGTTCGCAGATCCGCGCTACAACGAGCTCTTCGACGTTGCCCTGGACGTGGTTCGGGGGGCGAGGAGCCCGTACGCGGCGGTGGTCGCACTCGAGACGTGGTTCCGCTCCGGCCTATTCGCCTACGACGAGTCGCCCCCCGTGCGGCGAAACGTCCCGCCGCTGATCGCGTTCGTCACCCGAGACCGCAGTGGGTACTGCCAGCACTTCGCAGGTGCGATGGCGCTCATGCTGCGCTATCTCGGGATCCCGGCCCGCGTCGGCGCCGGTTTTACCACGGGCCGCTACAACGCCGAGCGCGGCGAGTGGACCGTCTCGGACACCAACGCACACACCTGGGTCGAAGCGTGGTTCGCAGGCTATGGCTGGCTGCCGTTTGATCCGACACCTGGTCGGGGCCGACTCCTGAGTTCGTACACGGCGTCCTCGCTTTTCTTCGATGTCGGGGGCGCGAGGGACGCGCTTGCGGGCATTAACCCGACTGTGCTTGGAATCCGAGGTCTTAACGACCAGGGCGGCGGCAGCCCGGATGACCGTGTCCGGGGTCTCGATCCGGCTGCCCGTGCTGCTGGAGCGAACCGCGACGGATCGTCGGGCGACGACGGGGTCACGGGCAGCCTGATCGGCCTCCTCCTGCTGCTCGCGACAGCCCTAACAGCCGCGCTCTGGGCGCTCAAGCTGCTGCGTCGCCGTGCCCGCTATCTCACCCGCGACCCGCGCCGTCTGGCCGGCGCAGTCCGGCTCGACCTCGTCGATTTTCTCGTCGACCAGCGCCTTCCGATCTCGGCGAGCGCGACGCCACACGAGGTGGGCGACGAGCTCGAGCGGTCGGTCGGGGTCCACGGGGAACGCCTCGCCGAGGCGCTGGCCGAAGCGCGCTACGGCCCTGAAGGCGGAGCGGAGGTGGCGGTGGCCCGCGCCAGGCGAGAGCTTCGCGCCGTCCGCCGCAGGATTCGCGGTCGGCTCGGTCTCGGGGACAGGGTCCGCGGGCTACTCTCCCTTCGGTCGCTGGGCCTCGGTTCGGGCTGAACGTCGAGGCTGTCATCATCGCCGCCGGCGAGGGCCGGCGCCTCCGCCCGCTGAGCGAGCGGTGGCCCAAGCCGATCCTCCCGATCGACGGGAAGCCGGTGATCGCAACGCTGCTCCACGAGCTCGAGGCCGCGGGCGTGAGTGCAGTCACGGTCGTCGTCGGCCACCTCGGCGACCAGGTTCGCGGCTTGCTCGCGGGGCTCGATGTTCGCTTCGCCGAGCAACCGGAGCCGCTCGGCTCGGCCGATGCGGTGCGTCGGGCGGTCGATGCGGGTGTCGCTCCGCCCTTACTCGTCACGGTCGCCGACACCGTCTACGAGCCGGGCGATCCACGCCGCTTCGTCGAGGCGTGGGAACGGTCGGGAGCCGCCGGCGCGCTGGCGCCGCCGCTCTGGGGCATCGGGTCGGAGCTCCTGCGGTTCCTCGACGACCTCCCCGGGCCGCCGTTCGAGCTCCAGACGGCCTTCGAGCGCGCCCGTACGGCCGGAGTCGATCTGACCTCGGTCGAGCTGGGCCCGACGCGCGCGCTGACCGAGCCCGCCGATCTCGTGATGCACAACTTCGTCTACCTTGATTAGCAACGCGATGAGTGAGACCTACGACCTCTTTCAACAGGGCTGGGCACACCTCCGAAAAGGGAGGGCCGCCCAGGCAACGGTCGCCCTCGAGAAGGCGAAGCGGCGCGAGCCGGAGAAGGCCTCGATCCGCGAAGCGCTCGGGATCGCGTACTTCCGCATCCAACGCTGGGCCGAGGCCGAGACGGAGTTCCGGGCGATGCTGGAGATCTCCCCTGCGGACGACTACGCCCACTACGCGCTCGGGCGGTGCCTCGAGAAGCTGGGCAAGGAGACCGAGGCGAACGGCCACTACAAGCTCGCGAGCTCGCTCCGTCCTGGCAACGAGCAGTACGCGTCCCGGATCAAAGACCTGAGCTAGTTGCGAGCTGTGGTCCAGCGCGTCTCGTCGGCGCGCGTGGTCGTCGGCGACGAGGTGGCGGGAGAGATCGGTCCTGGGCTGTGCGTTTTGCTCGGCGTTTCTCGGACGGACGGGGAAGAGGAGGTCGAGCGCCTCGCCGGCCGGATTGCGCGGCTACGGATCTTCGAGAACGAGGAGGGGCGCTTCGACCGCTCGCTGCTCGACGTCGGCGGCGAGGCGCTCGTCGTCAGCCAGTTCACGCTGATCGCAGATACCAAACGCCAGAAGGGAACTAGGCCGGACTTCTCACGGGCTGCACCCGCACCAGAGGCAGAGCCGCTTTACGAAGCCTTCTGCGCGGCGCTCCGCGGACTTGGCGTCCCGGTGGCAACTGGACGCTTCGGCGCCCGTATGCGCGTCGAGATCGCGAACCACGGGCCCGTCACGATCGTTCTGGACGCATAAGTCTGTCTGCGCGGGGGCCGCGTGATGGCGCGGCGCTCGCGCCAGCCACAACCATACCGCTGCCGCCGCTGCAGGCTCGAGCGGACGCCGGAAGAGCTCGCCTGGACCTCGCGGCCTCTGCCCCGCCTGCCTCGAAGTCGACCGACGCTTAAGGCGCCGCAAGGCCGGAGCTCGGATCCTCGCCAAGGCGAAGGACCTCGGCACCGTCGAGCGCGACGGCCAGACGTTCCGTGTTGTTGTCCTGCCCCCGAAGAGAAGGACGGGCCGAAAGGTGCGTTGAGCTGTCGCCAACTCGCATGCGGCTGTCCGTCTGGACGGTGCGCCGGAGCGGACCGAGCAATAAGGAGACCGACTGGGCTTCTCGGGCGGATTCCGGCAGTCACCCTGATGTTGTTGGCAAGGACGCGAATCCTGGGGCCCGCGTTACACAGAGCGTTCGGGGAGCGTAAGGACTAGACAGACGTGCGAGATACAGCGTCTCCGGCGCTTCGGCCCTGGGCTCCTACAGGGGAAAGTGTGGGCTGCTCGAGTGCAGCCGCTCGACAGGTCCTAGGCGGTCGATTTCAAGGGCAAACTTAGAGCCGAATGCTCGCGCCTGAACCGACGCCCGCATACACGAACCGCCTTCAGTGTGTCGAGTGCAGCCGCGTCTCGAGGGAGAACCAGCGCGGCTGGACTTCGCGGCTCACCGTCGACGCCGAGGGTAGTCGTCTACTGCCCGGAGTGCGACGAGCGAGAGTTCCCCACGCGCAGGCCGTCCCACGCCCGACCGCCGGATAGCTGCCGCTCGTGAACCTTGAACGCCTCAGATACCGAAGTTAGGATCGATCATCGGCCGAGAAAGGTGGGCGAGGTGGGCTCCGGGAAGGTTGCCTTTCCAGCGGTCGCGGTGCTGCTGAGCATCGCAGCACTTGTAACAGGAATTGGACGCGCCTCCCCGAGCTCGCTCGAGCTCGTAATGAACGGATTCCATAGTGCCGCGGGTCCGCCTGAGAAGTTCTCTTTCGGGTTTCGGCACGAGGGACCGTTTACGGCCTCAGCGCCGTTCTGCTCTTCGGGTTACGCGGTCGATCTCGAATTACTGAGCGGCACGGCACTCCGTCAGATCACATGTGCCGATGGAAGCGTAGGCATCACGGTCCGAAAGTACGTCCTTCAAGCCAACGCCCAGTTCACGCACGAAGAGGGCACTTGGACGATCGTCGAGGGAACCGGAGCGTATTTGACCCTCCGCGGGAAGGGGACGTACGTCAGCGACTTCGTGAGCGGCAATCCTGCCGACCACATCACGACGACGTTCCGCGAGACTTGGCGAGGCGTTATTGACTTCGATGTCACGCCTCCGGAGGTCAGCATCTCTCGAGCGAGTGCCAAGCGACTCCGGCGGCCGAAAGGCGCCTACAGCATCCGGATTGCCTTTTCCGCTCGCGACGGCAACGAGGGGAACGCAGTCTCTTACGTCATCAGCGTGAAGGGCTATCCGGTCTACCGATCGGGCACGACGACCTCCGGGACTGTCTCGACCACGCTCCGAGTGCGCCCGAGTGCGCGTGTGCGGAGGCTCCGGCTCGTTGTCGTCGCCTCCGATCCAGTAGGAAACCAGACCAGGGTGGCAAGGCAGCTGCGGCTTCCGGCCCATCGTCAACGCTAGGCGAAGCAGCCCGAAGCCCGACGACGATCGGTCGAAACGCCCATAAGGCGATACGCTCGGCGTGCCGTTCGGCTCCAGCCGATTCGACGGAAGGGAGGAACCGAATGGCGTTTCTATTCAGGCTCGAGAACGAGGACGGGACGCCCGCCGACCCGCCGACACTGGCACACCGCTGTGCCGAATGGAATCCCGGCGACACGATTCCGCTCGGTCCCTAGTCCGCCGAAAAACCTGTGCACGACCAGGTGTTCAGCCACGCATGGGCGATCCTTGATATCCGCCCCACTACGCCCTAAGATCGGCGAGTTGTAAGTGGGTCTAACTTGGGGGTGGGTATGCGAAAGGCAGCACTGGTGCTCGCCACGACCGCCGCGTTCATGGCCGTCACCGCAGGAACGGCGGGGGCAAGCCACTCGTGGAACGACTACCACTGGGCCCGCACCGCGAACCCGCTTGGCCTGACGATCGTGGACACGACGACGCCGGTCTGGACGTCCTACGTCAACACCGCCGTCGCCGACTGGGA
>Ga0126306_10000676_pt1 | contig 16640 bp, 17 predicted proteins | sample Plot27_FD_92592 | JGI IMG/M metagenome (GOLD analysis project Ga0126306, IMG submission 92592) | Serpentine soil microbial communities from UC McLaughlin Reserve, CA, USA - Plot27 | ecosystem: Environmental > Terrestrial > Soil > Grasslands | place: USA: UC McLaughlin Reserve, Lake County...
GCGGCGCCAAAGGAGGAGGGGAACAGGCGGTCCTTGACCGCGGCGTTCTCGGCGAACCACGAGGTGAGGTCCTCGACCTGGTTGGCCTCGACATAACTGCGCAGACCGCCACCGCCCCAGCCCCAGATGATGGTCGGCGCCTGGCCGGCGCCGATGGCCGTCTTGATCTTCGTCTTGTAGGCGTCGTTCTGGAATGTCGTCGCCGTGATCTTGGCGTCGGGGTTCGCCTGGTTGAAACGGTCGACGGAACCCTGGCGGATCTGCTCGCCGGGCGGGCCGGTGAGGAACCAGTAGGTGGCCGCGCCGCCCTCGCCGCCTCCACCACCGCCGCCACCGGTGTCGCTGGGACCGGAGCTGCCGCAGCTGGCGAGCGCCACGCTGGCGGCGGTGCCTGCGGCCAGGCCGAGGAAGCTGCGCCGAGACAGGGGTCTGGGGTCCACGGTGATCTCCCAACTCGAGAGCCGCGGCCTCCCGCGGCCAGCCGGTCGTCTGACGCGGTTGCGACCTGCCGTGGGTCCAGCACGCTCCTGCTTGTTTCGTGCCTGGAAATCGGCACTTTCGACCGTGACCGCGCAAATCAAGGTAGAAAGGTCGGAGAGGCATGTCAAGATGCTTGCTGAAGCCAACTGAACCGGTTTTTCGGACCGCATCGAAAAGTTTCGACTCATCTCCGATAATTTTGTTGAAGGAGGCCCCGTGACGACACCCGACCCGAACCCTGTCGCGGACCGGGTGACCCCTCGGTGGCAGGACCCGGCGCTTCCGGCGGCCGACCGGGTCGAGCTTCTCCTCGAGCAGATGACCCTCGAGGAGAAGGTGGCCCAGCTCGGCAGCCGGTGGATCGGAGGCGGGCTGCCGGACACCGACGACGACGAGGCCGCCGACCGCCAGGTGGCCCCGATGCAGGATGTGTTCGCGGCCGGGGGGACGCTGTCGCTCGAAGCGGCGAGCCGGCACGGGCTCGGCCACCTCACCCGGATCTTCGGCAGTGCCCCGGTGACCGCCGCCGACGGGGCGGCCGAGCTGGTCAGGCAGCAGCGGGTCGTCATCGGCACCTCCCGCCTGGGCATCCCCGCGCTGGTCCACGAGGAGTGCCTGACCGGGTTCACGACCTACGGGGCCACGGTCTACCCGGCGGCGATCGCCTGGGGGGCGACGTTCGACCCCGGCCTGGTCGAGCGGATGGCCGCCTCGATCGGTCGGGACATGGCGGCCGTCGGCGTGCATCAGGGCCTCTCGCCGGTGCTGGACGTCGTACGCGACTACCGCTGGGGCCGCGTCGAGGAGACCATGGGCGAAGATCCCTACCTCGTCTCGGTGCTCGGTGCCGCCTACGTGCGGGGCCTGCAGAGCGCCGGCGTCATCGCCACCCTGAAGCACTTCGCCGGGTACTCCGCCGCCCGGGCGGGGCGGAACCACGGGCCCGTCTCGATGGGCCGGCGCGAGCTGATGGAGGTCATCCTGCCGCCGTTCGAGACGGCCGTGACCCAGGCAGGCGCCGGCTCGGTGATGAACGCCTACTCCGACGTGGACGGGGTCCCGGCGGGAGCGGACCACTGGCTGCTCACCGACCTGCTGCGGGAGGCGTGGGGCTTTGCCGGCAGCGTCGTCTCCGACTACTGGGCGGTGCCGTTCCTGGCCTCGATGCACCGCGTGGCCGCGGACTTCGACGGGGCCGGCGCCCGGGCCCTCGCCGCCGGCATCGACGTCGAGCTGCCGGACACCATCGGCTTCGGCCCCGGCCTGGTGGAGCGGGTGCGGCGGGGCGAGCTGCCGGAGGCCCTGGTGGACCGGGCCGCCCGGCGGCTCCTCACCCAGAAGCTGCAGCTCGGGCTGCTCGACCCGGACTGGACGCCGGAGGGCTCGGTGGCCGGTGCCGCCGCCGTCGACCTCGACTCGCCCGCCAACCGCGCCCTGGCCAGGGAGATGGCCGAGCGGTCGGTCGTGCTGCTCGAGGCCGGGGCGTCGTTGCCGTTGCTCGGCGACGGGCGCCCGGGGCTCGGCCGGGTGGCCGTCGTCGGACCCTGCGCCGCGGACCCGCGGGTGTTCATGGGCTGCTACGCCTTTCCCAACCATGTGCTCCCGCGCCATCCGGGTCTGGGGCTGGGGCTCGAGGTCCAGACCGCGGTCGACGCCCTGGCGGCGGAGCTGCCAGGGGTCGAGATCGTCCACGAGCAGGGCTGCCCGGTGCTGGGGGAGGACCGGTCCGGCTTCGGGGCCGCGCTCGCCGCCGCCCGCGAGGCCGACCTCTGCGTGGCCCTGGTCGGCGACCTGGCCGGCCTGTTCGGGCACGGGTCGTCCGGCGAAGGCTGCGACGCCGAGGACCTCCGGCTCCCGGGGGTGCAGGCGGAGCTCCTGGACGAGCTCCTCCAGATCGGGTCGCCGGTGGTCGTGGTGGTGGTCTCCGGCCGCCCCTACGCCCTCGGCGACGTGCATGGCCGCGCCGCCGGCCTGGTGCAGGCGTTCTTTCCGGGGGAGGAGGGAGGGCCGGCGATCGCCGGCGTCCTGTCCGGCCGGATCCAGCCGAGCGGGAAGCTGCCCGTGCAGATCCCGAAGCGTCCCGGCGGGCAGCCAAGGACCTACCTCCAGCCGCCCCTCGGCAGCCCGGAGAGCGCTGGGATCAGCACGCTCGACACGACCCCCCTGTACCCGTTCGGCTACGGCGGCTCCTACACGACCTTCGAGCTGGACGACCTGCGGATCAGCGACGCCGAGGTGCCCACCGACGGCGCCTTCACCGTCTCGGTCCGGGTCCGCAACACGGGCCGGCGGGAAGGGGACGAGGTGGTGCAGCTCTACCTGCGCGACCTCGTCGCCCAGGTGGCCCGCCCGGTGAAGCAGCTCGCCGGTTTCGCCCGCGTCGGGCTCGGCCCCGGCGAGGGTGTCGACGTGCGGTTCCGGGTGCACGCCGACCGGACCGCCTACCCGAACCGGGAGCTCGAGTGGATCGTCGAGCCGGGCGAGATCGAGGTGATGGTCGGGACGTCGGCCGCGGAGCCGCCCTGCCGCGGCCGGGTGCGGCTCACCGGTTCCCTGCGGGTGGCCGGCCGCGACCGTCAGCGCATCACTCCGGTGGAGCTCAGCCCGGCCGCGGGCGACGCCCCCGCGTAGAAGGAGAGAAGGAGCGCACCATGGCGCCAAGGAATCGACGAGCCACACTGGCCAACGTGGCGGCATCAGCGGGCGTGTCCGTCGCGACCGTCTCCAAGGTGCTCAACGGCCGCAACGACGTCGCCCCGGCGACCCGTGCGCGCGTCCAGGACCTGCTCCATGCGCACGACTACGTCGCCCGCCGGGTCAGGCCGGCGGGGTCGCCGGGGATCGAGCTGTGCTTCCACGGCCAGCTCAACGCCTACCACACCGAGGTGCTGCAGGGTGTCGTGGAGGCCGGGGTCGAAGCCGGCGTCGCCGTCGTCGTCAGCGTGCGCCCGCGCGGGGAGCCCGGCGCCGGCGCTGGGCGTCCAGCCGCGTGGGCCCGTGAGCTGGCGGCGGCGGGTCGCCAGGCGGCGATCGTGGTCACCAGCGAGCTGGCGGCCGCGGACCTGAACGCCTTGACCCGGGCTCGCATGCCGGTCGTCGTCATCGACCCGCTCAACCAGCCGAGCGCGCGGGTGACGAGCGTCGGGTCGACCAACTTCGCCGGCGGGCTGGCGGCCACCCACCACCTGCTCGACCTCGGCCACCGCCGGATCGCCTACCTCGGCGGCCCGGTGACCGCCGCCTGCAACCAGGCAAGGATGCACGGCTACCGCGGCGCCATGGAGGCCGAAGGAGCGCCCGTCCCCGACGGGTACGTCCGGACGGGGCGGTTCAGCTACGAGCACGGGATCGCCGGAGGTGACGCGGTCCTCGACCTGCCCGAGCCGCCGACGGCGGTGTTCGCCGGCAGCGACGAGACCGCGCTGGGGGTGATCGAGACCGCCCGGGCCCGGGGCCTGCGGATCCCGGAGGACCTGAGCGTGGTCGGCTTCGACGACACCCCGGTCGCCCGGCTGGCCGCACCCCCGCTCACCACGGTCCGCCAGCCGCTGCGCGAGATGGGCGCCGTCGCCGTCCGGACAGCCCTGCGGCTGGCGGCGGGCGAGCGGCCCTACTCTCACCACGTCGAGCTCGCGACCGAGCTGGTGGTGCGACGGTCGACCGCCCCCCCGCCGGCCCGCGGCGTCAGGGTCGGACGACGACCTTGAGGAGGAGAACCTTGGAGATGCTGCCCAAGCTGCCGAGCACGAAGGGCCCGCCCGAGAGGTTCACCGGCGACGTCTGGTTCGACGTCATCGCCAAGGGCGAAGCGCCCTCGCGCATGCGGGTCAACACCGTCCGCTTCAGCCCCGGCGCCCGCACCGCCTGGCACGCCCACGCGGTCGGGCAGACCCTCCACGTCATCGAGGGCATCGGGCTGATCCAGTCCCGCGGCGGTGAGGTCGTCGAGATCCGCCCCGGCCAGACCATCCACACCCCGCCAGATGAGTGGCACTGGCACGGCGCCGCCCCCGACCACTTCATGGCCCACCTGGCCATGTGGGAGGCCCCCGGCGAAGGCCCCGAGTCTTCATGGGGCGACCACGTGACCGACGAAGAGTACGGCGGCAGGTAGAGGAGCCGCCATGGCCGAGGACCATCCCGGCCGCCCGGGAGCAGCGACCACGAGCACCGATAGATGCTGTGGGAGCCGCGCAAGCGGACCTGGCACGACATCGTGGCCAACAGCCTGGTCGTCAACGCCAGCTTCTACCCACCCGGGGAGTTCGCCCGCCTCGCCCGTTGAGCAACGCTCGCATGCGCCCGGTGGTCGGGTCGTAACGGTCTCGTACCGGTGGGCTGCCATCCTCGGCTGCTGGGAGCCCTGAGCGGTGGCTCGAGGAGCGAATGGTGCGCATGCGGGCGAGGACCAGGACCCTGGTTGCGTGGTCGTTGTGGCTGATCACGTTCGGCCTCTGCGCCGCCGGGCTGGTGGTCACCTGGGTCGTGACCCGACCGCTGACCGCCGCCGTCCTGGCCGACGGGGCCGCGTTCGCGCTGGTGTTCCCCCTCGGCTACGCCACCATCGGGCTGGTCTTGGGCCTGCGACGGCCGGCCAACCCGATCGGTTGGCTGTTCGCCGCCTCGGGGTTGGTCTGGGCGCTGACCATTCCCCTCGACCCTTGGGTCAACCAGCTGATCCTGGACCACCGCCCGCTGCCGCTGGCCGCCCAGCTCGGCGCCCTGGTCGGGGAGTTCAACTGGGCGCCGGCGGTCGCCTTGGGGATCACCCTGCCGGCGCTGCTGGTGCCCGACGGGCGGCTGCGCTCGCGCCGCTGGCGGCCGGTGGCAGCCGCCGCGGTGGCCGGCCCGGTCCTCGGGATGATGGGCGGCAGCCTGCTCCCGGGACAGCTGGAGGAGACCGTCATCCCCATCGACAACCCGTTCGGACTGGCCGGGGTGGCCGGCACGGCGGCGGCGGTGGTCGGCTTCAGCGGGCTGGGGCTGTGGGTGGCCAGCATGCTGGCCGCACTGGTCTCGCTGGTGCTGCGGTTCCGGGCCTCCCGGGGGACCGAGCGCCAGCAGCTGCGCTGGGTCGTCGCCGGCGCCACCGGCGCCGTGGCCGGGCTGCTGGTCGGGATGGCCGGTGTGGTGGTGACCTACTTCGCGGTGCTGTGCGTCCCGGTCGGGGTGGCGGTGGCGGTGCTGCGCTACCGGCTGTGGGACCTGGACCGCCTGGTCAGCCGGACCGTCACCTACGCGGTGGTCACCGCCCTGCTGGTCCTGCCGTATCTGCTGATCCTCCCCGCGGCCACCCGCCTGTTCGAGGGGTCAGGCAGCCTCGCGGTGGCCGCCGTCACCCTGGCCGCCGCCGCCCTGTTCCAGCCGCTGGGGCGCCGGGTCCAGGACCTGGTCGACCGGCGGTTCAACCGCCGCCGCTACGACGCCGCCCGCACCGTTGAGGGCTTCGCGGTCCGGCTGCGCGACCAGCTCGACCTGGACGCCCTGGAGGGCGAGCTGCTGGCCGTGACCAACCAGACCATGCAACCTAGCCAGGCCTCGCTGTGGCTCCGGGCCCGGCCCACCGAGCCTGGGCTGTAGGACGTCCGTCACTCGTACCGGACGGCGTCGTGCCGCGTCGCGGCGTCCAGCAGCGGGAGGGCCATCGTCGAGAGGATGAGTGCGGCGAGCACGCCGATGCCGACCATGGCGAAGACGCCGCCGTCCGGCCACGTCCACGCCATGTCGCCGAACAGGGCCAGGGCGTACGACGTCGCCATGCCGAGCCCCACACCCACCGCCGCGGTGACCAGCATCGCCGCCGCCGTCTCGAGGAGCACGACCTGGCGGAGCTCCCCGAGGCGGAGGCCGGACGCGCGCAGCAGGGCGAACGGCCGCCGCCGTTCGATGATCCCGGCGAGCATGCCGACGGTGAGGCTGCACGCCGCCACGAGCAGGACGAAGTACCAGACCAGGCGCTGCAGCTGCTCGACGCTGTCGAGGAAGAACGCGTCGGTGTCGATCCGGTCCTGCTGGGTGTGGATGAGCGCGTTCGGCACGAGGTTGGCGGCCTGGGTGCGGACGCGGTGCTCGGCGGCGGGCGTGCCGCCGGTGGGGATGTACACCGTGGAGATCGGTAGGTCGGTGCCGGCGAGCCCGGGCCGCTCGCTGATGCCGCCCACGGCGGGGCCCGACGAGGAGCACGGGAGCGTCACCACTCGGGCGAGCTCGGGGCAGGACTCCACGAAGTCGCCGGCGGCGCCGGACCGGACCGGCACGGCCCGCTCGGAGAGGAGGGGGGCGACCTTGGCCTCGGGCACCCCACCGGTGATGACCTCGACGACGCCCGGCCGCAGCACACCACGCCCTCCGTCAACGGGCGCGCCCTCGGAGGCGTCGACGAGGCTGGCGGAGCAGGTGACGGCGAAGGCCGCGAGCACGACGACGCTGACGGCGCGGAACGTGGCGCTCGGGTCACCGGCGATGCGGCGCGCCGCGATCAGCCCGGGCGCCCGCCGGCTGACGCGGGCGATGCCGCGCCCGGCGAGCATGCACAGCCATGGCCCGGCGGTCACGAAGCCGATGATCGTGAGGATGAGGAACAGCGGTCCCAGGTTGTCGAGGGTCTCGCGGGTCTCGCTGTCGACGACCCGGCGCAGCGGCGCGGCGGCGAGCAGGCCGCCGGTGCCAGCGGCGAGCGGCAGCGCGCGCCGGGCCGACGGCGGCGGTCGGCGGCCTTGCCGGCTGGTCGCGAGCGGTCCGGCCTGGACCCGGCCCAGCGCCACGATGGTGGTCAGCATCGCGAGGAGCGGCACCCCGGCGAGGACCGGCGCCAGGAGCCAGGGGGCGACGACGACGTCGTCGAGGAAGAAGCGTGCGCCCTGGAAGGTCACGGTCGCCGCCAGGATCCGCCGGCCCACCTCGTAGCCGGCCCACCCGAGGGCGGTGCCGATCAGGGCCCCGAGCCCGGTCTCGACCGCGGCCACGACCGCCGCCTGCAGCCGCGTCGCGCCGACCAGACGGATGGCGGCGAGCCGCTGCTCGCGGTGGGCGGCGGCGACGCGGGTGGCCATGACGATGAAGATGATCACGGGAACCAGCAGGAGCACCGCGCCGAGCAGGAGGAGCACCCGTATGCCCAGGTAGAACCCGTAGCCGCTGGGCAGCGAGCCGAAGCCCCGCACCCTGTGCAACGACCTCGAGGTCACCTCGCCGAGCTGGTCCGGGGTGCGTCCGATGAGCGCGACGAGCTGGTCGGGATGGGCGAGCCCCTCGTCGCCGATGGTCGCGGTGACCCGGCCGGGATACCGGTTGTCGAGCTCGTCGTCGGGCGTGGATTCGAGGAGCCGGCGCATCGCCGGGGAGACCGCGACCTCGCCCGGTCCGGGGAGGCGCTCAAGGCCCGGCGGCACCGGCGGGCGAGGCCCAAGGGCGGCCACGTAGCCGCGGATCATCGCGGTGCCCTCGTGGTAGTCGGTGACCGTCAGGAACAGCGCGGGGTCGGGTGCCGTGGCCGGCGTCGACGGGTCCGCGCTCTGCCACCCGGACCGCTCCGCGCGCCCCTGATGGGCCGACTGGCCGGTCAGGCAGAGCAGCAGCAACATGACGCCGACGGCGACGCCGGACGCCGTGACCGCGAGCCGCAGCAGCGACTCCCGTCCACCGGCGAGGGCCAGCCGCAGGCCGAGCCGGAAGGTCACGGCGATGCCATCCCCAGCCCCTGCCCGAGGGCGTCGACGCCGTCGCGGACCAGCACGGTCCGGTCCGCCCACGCGGCAACTCGTGGCTCGTGCGTCACCATCAGGACGGTGGTGCCGTGCTCGCGGGCGGCGTCGACGAGCAGCTCCATGACCTCGTCGGCGGCGACGGAGTCGAGCGAGCCGGTGGGCTCGTCGGCGAACACGACCCTCGGGTTCGCGACCAGCGCCCGGGCCATCGCAACCCGCTGGCCCTGACCTCCGGAGAGCTCGCCGGGCAGCCGCTCGCCGACGCCGTCGAGGCCCAGTCGCGAGAGCCACGGATCGGCGGCGGCGAGTGCCTGCTTGCGGCGTCGCCCGGCCAGCAGCAGCGGCAGGGCGATGTTCTCCACGGCCGGCAGCTCGGGCACGAGCTGCCCGAACTGGAAGACGAACCCGAACACCGTGCGCCGCAGGTGGGCCCGTTCCCGGTCGGGCAGGTCGTCGATGCGCCGGCCGGCGAAGCGCACCTTGCCCCGGTCGGGCGTGAGCAGGCCCGCCAGGCAGTGCAGCAGGGTCGACTTGCCGGAGCCGCTCGGCCCCATCACGGCGACGACCTCGCCCTCGTCGAGGACGACGCTGGCGCCGCGCAGCGCCTGGGTCAGGCCGAAGGACTTGTGCAGGTCATCGCCGGCGAGGATCTGGGACATCGCGCACCTCCTCGGCCAGGGTCGCCAGGCGGGACTCCGTGTGGTCGATCCACCGCAGGTCGGCCTCGAGGTGGAACAGCTGGAAGTCGGCGAGCAATGCGTCCTGGGTGGTCGCCGCGTTGCGCCGGGCCGTCGTCAGCGCCTTCATGGCGTCCAGGTGCCTGGCCCGTTGCACGTCGAGGAAGTGCTCCGCCGACCGCCCTGACAGCAGCGCCACCACGACCTTGGTGAACAGCACCGACTGGCGGTGCGGTTGTGGTTCCTCGGGCTCGCCGAGCCAGGTGTCCAGGTCGGTCACCCCCTCCGACGTGATGGAGTACCGCTTGCGATCGGGGCCCGATCCGGCCTCGACGCCAACCACCTCGACCCGGCCATCCCGCTCGAGCTGGGACAGCGTGCGGTAGACCTGCCCGAACCGGATCGGCTTGACCTCGCCGAACCGCCGGTCATACGACCGCTTCAGGTCATAGCCGTGCCGGCTGGATCCCTCCAGCAGCCCGAGAAGCGCGTAGGAGACGGACATGGAGCGAGACTATACACGCCGAGTATACCCGCTGCAACTAGTCGCCGCTGCCAGGGCCCGCGGAAGCGCCGCGCGTGCACGAATGGGCAAGCAGCGTGCACGCCATGCGCAGCATGGGACATGCGGCGTGGCGACAGTGGGCGAGACGGCAGCGAACCCTTGGAGGTGCTCGTGCACGACTACATCGTCATCGGGGCCGGGAGCGCGGGGAGCGTGGTCGCGGCCCGGCTGAGCGAGGACCCCGCCACCAGCGTCCTGGTCCTGGAAGGCGGACCGCCCGACGACCTTCCCGAGATCGCCATGCCGGCCGCCACGCCGGCGTTGTGGAGCGGGCCGCTGACCTGGGGCAACGCCACGGTCCCGCAGCGGCATGCCGCTCGGCGGGTGATCCCCTGGCCGAGCGGGCGGACGCTCGGGGGCAGCTCGTCGATCAACGGCATGATCTACATCCGCGGCAACCGACTCGACTATGACAACTGGCGCGACGCCTACGGCTGCACGGGCTGGAGCCACGCCGACCTGCTGCCCTACTTCCTCCGAGCCGAGGACCAGCAGCGGGGCGGGTCGGCCTGGCACGGCACCGGTGGGCCGCTGCGGGTGGAGGACCAGCGCTACGAGCACCCCCTCAGCCGGGCAGCGGACGGTTGACATGGATGAAGAAGTCCGGCTTGGCGTTGTGGCCGAAGCCCAGGGAGCCGTCGCGCTCGATCAAGACCTGGTAGCCGAGCGGGGCCAGCGCCTGCTCGTAGAACGCCCTGCTCTGCTCCAGGTCGCTGACCCCCAGGCCGACGTGGTCGATCACGAGCCCTCCTTCGGGCGAAGCGGGCGGAAGAACGCCCGCAGGTCCTCGACGAGCAGGTCGGGGGCCTCCATGGCCGGGAAGTGGCCGCCGCGGTCGAACTCGGACCAGTGCATGCTGGCGCCGGGATCGAGCAGGGAGCGGATGGTGGTGTCGGCGGCGAAAACCGCCACACCGGTCGGGGGTCCCGTTGGCGCGTCCGGCTGCTGGGCGTCGTGGCCACCCGGCTCGGCCGCCTGGCGGGCGGCCATCTGGCGCCAGGCCTGCATGCCCTCGTAGGTGGCGTGGGCCGAGGACGCGCCCGCGCCGGTGAACCAGAACACGCTGACCCCACACAGCAACTGGTCGCGGTCGACGGCGTCGTCGGGCAGCTCGGCGGCGGGGTCGGTCCAGTCGTGGAACTTCTCGGTGATCCAGGCCAGCTGCCCGGCCGGGGAGTCGTTGAGGGCGTAGGCCAGGGTCTGGGGTCGGGTCGTCTGGAGGTGGAGGTAGCCGAGCTGGTCGGCCTGGTAGGCGTTGAACCGCTCGGCCCGGGCCCGGTCGGCCACCGACAGCCTCTCCAGCTCGATCGGCGGCCCGAAGGCCATCCCCGCCGTGGTCCCGGTGAGGTGCACGCCGGCCACCGGTCCGGGGTCGGCCATGGCCAGCATCCCGGCCACCCCGGCGCCGACGTCGGTGCCCTGGACCCCATAGCGGGTGTAGCCGAGCCGGCCCATCAGGTCCCCGAAGGCCCCGGCGACCCGGAACAGGTTGCCCCAGCCCGGCTCGGCGACCGGGGTCGAGAACCCGTAGCCGGGCAGCGACGGGATCACCAGGTGGAAGGCGTTGCCCGGGACGCCGCCGGAGGCCGCCGGGTCGGTCAGCGGCTCGATGACCCTCAGGAACTCCACCGGCGAGCTCGGCCAGCCGTGGATGACCAGTAGCGGCAGCGCCGACGGCTCGGGCGAGCGGACGTGCAGGAAGTGGATGTCCTGGCCGTCGATGGTGGTGACGAACTGCGGGAGCTCGTTCAACTCAGCTTCCTGCTTGCGCCAGTCGAAGCCGTCGGCCCAGTAGGCGGCCAGCTCCTTGAGGTAGCCGAGCGGCACCCCGCGGGTCCAGCCGGTCCCGGGCGGCTGGTCCGGCCAGCGGGTGCGGGCCAGCCGCCCGAGCAGGTCGTCCAGGTCGGCCTGGGGGATGTCGATCCGGAACGGCCGGATCGCGGTGGCCTCGCCCATCGGAGCTCCTTTCTTCATTATCTCGACGAACGGCTTGCGACCGGTCGACATCACCATCACCCGATCCGGAGCGCGAGCGTGAAGCTCACCGCTGCGGCGAGGGCGGCGGCCGCGCGCAGGTGGTTCCACCTAGTCCACTCGGCCACATACCGAGTCCAGTGGCCGGCGGCCTCGGCGCGCTGTGGCTCGACCGCCACCAGGGCGTTGTTGCGGGGTACGTGGTAGGCGATGGTTAGCCCGATCGTGCCGAGGAGGTAGACGGCGCTACCGGCCAGCAGGTAGGGGCCGACCGCGTCGTCCCAGTCGACCAGCGCCCACATGGCGACCGCGACGCAGGCTGTGGCGGTGCCAAAGAGTGCCGCCATGAACGCCGGGGTGACCGCCATCAGGTTGATCGACTGCATGGCGGCGATGCCCTGGGCTGGCTGGAGGCGGGCGAGGGCCTTCATCACGAAGCTGGAGAAGGCGAAGAACACCCCCGCATTCAGCCCGCAGCCCAGGGCGGTGGCCACAGTGAGTGGCATCAGGAACCCGTCCATCGTCTCGCTCCTCAGGCGGCTGCCGCCGGGTCGCTCCAGATGCCGGTGGCGGCGGCGTCCCGCACGAAGTCGGCGAAGTCCCGGGGCGGGCGGCCAAGGGCCCGCTGCACGCCGTCGCCCAGGTGGGCGTTGCGGCCGTCCAGCACCTCGGCGAACATCTCGGTCAACATCTTCACCACCTCGGCTGGAACCTGGTTCTCGGTCAGCAGGGCCGCGTACTCCTCCAGGGAGACCGGCACATAGCGAATCGGGCGGCCGGCCGCCGCGGCGATCTCGGCGACCGCGTCCGCCCAGGTGAGCAGCCGGGGGCCGGTGACCTCATAGAGCTGGCCCACGTGCCCGTCCCCGGTGAGCGCGGCGACCGCGACGTCGGCGATGTCGTCGGCGTCGATGAACGGCTCGGCCAGGTCCTGGTCGGCCGGGAAGGCGACCTCGCCGGCCCGCACCGGCTCCAGGAAGAAGCTCTCGTCGAAGTTCTGGGCCATGAAGGCCGAGCGCACGATCGTCCAGTCCGCCCCGGACTGCTGCAGGGCCTGCTCGCCGCGCCGGGCGCCCTCCTCGCCCCGGCCCGACAGCAGCACCAGCCGCCGGACCCCACGGGCCACGGCCAGGTCGGCGAAGGTGCCCACCGCCTCGGCGGCGCCGGGGACAGCCAGGTCCGGGTAGTAGGTCACATACACCGACCCCACGCCGTCCAGCGCCGCGGGCCAGGTGGCCTCATCGGTCCAGTCGAACGGCGGGGTCGCGGAGGGGGTCCCAACCCGCACCGGACGGCCGGCGGCCTGGAGCCGCTGCACGATCCGGCGGCCGGTCTTGCCGGTGCCGCCCAGCACCAGTGTCGGCTGCTGTGTCGTCGGTTCCATTCTGGTTCTCCTTCTCGGTGGCTATACCTTGGGTCCAGTGTTGGCCGCTCGCCCGCGACTGGCTATGACTGCCCGTCGCGACTTCATGCTCGAACGTCCATAGTGCGAGACGGACAAGGGTTAGCCGTTCATACTGGGCCTATGGATGCCACTGAGGCTTGGCCGCCGCCCGACCCGGTGGGGGAGGCGCTGCACTTCCTGCGCATGGACGGCGCCTTCTACTGCCGCTCGGAGCTGAGCGCCCCCTGGGGCCTGACCCTGGACCCGATGCCCGGCTACCTCTGGTTCCACGTCGTCACCACCGGCGCGGCCCTGCTCGAGGCCGACCAGGACCACGCCAGGTGGCTGCATCCCGGCGACGTCTCGCTCGTGCCCCACGGCAACGGCCACGTGCTGCGCAGCGAGCCGGGCATCCCCGCGCCGGGGATCCTGGAGCTCGAGCTCGAGCACCCCAGCGACCGCTACGAGATCCTCCGCCACGGCGGGGGCGGCGCACCCACCACCCTGATCTGCGGGGCGGTGCGCTTTGACGATCCCGTCGCCCGCAACCTGGTCGGGATCCTGCCCCCGATGGTCTACATCCAAGCCTCTGACGAGCCCCGGGCCAGCTGGATGCAGGCCGTCTTCAAGCTCATGGCCGCCGAAGCCCGAGCCTTCCAGCCCGGCGGCGAGGCCGTGATCACCCGACTGGCCGACGTGCTGGTCATCCAGGCCATCCGCGCCTGGATCGAGACGGCCCCGGCGGCCCGGACCGGCTGGCTCGGCGCCCTCCAGGACCCCCAGGTCGGCCGGGCGCTCGCCCTCATCCATCGGGACCCCGCCCGGGCGTGGACCGTAGCGTCACTGGCGCGCGAGCTGGCCATGTCGCGCTCGGCCTTCGCCGCCCGGTTCAGCCAGCTGGTCGACGAGCCCGCCATGCAGTACCTCACCCACTGGCGCATGCAGCTCGCCCACCACGCCCTGGCGACCGAGGGCGCCACCGTGGCCGAGCTCGCCGGCCGGCTCGGCTATCAGTCCGAGGCCGCCTTCGCGCGAGCGTTCAAGCGAGTGACGGGGGTGGCCCCTGGCGCGGTGAAACGCAGAGGCCAGCCGCAGCCGGCCACCCGGCTCGCGGCCGTCGCTGCCAGCTAGGCCAAGCGGTGAAGGTCGCGATCATCGGTACGGACCGGATGGCCAGGGGGGTCGCGACCGCGCTCGCCCCAAAGCAGAGCAGACCGTGTTCGCGCTGGCTGAGGACATGGGCTTCCATCCGGTCGACGTCGGGCCCCTGATGGTCCGGCGACCGACCGGACCTCCTCACTTGGATGCCACTACGGTCCTCCAGATGACCGCCTAGCGCATGACTTGCTGACTGAATGGCCAGCGCCAGCACTGGTTCACACGGCTACCTCCCACCGCTCCGCTGCTCCTGCCGCTGAGCGCCCTGCCATAGAGGACCAACCCGCCTGTAACCACAGAGATGTCCCATACCTCTAGTATCGGACGACTCTTCCGCTTATCATCACGAGATGGGCGTATCCCTCGTCACCGACGCGCAGGTCGTAGGGCTCATCTGTCTCGGTCTGGTCAGCACCGTGGCGGCCGGTCTGGCCTGGAACGCCGTCGCCGCTCGCCCGTCGGCCAGGTCGAGCCGCCCGGCTCTGGGGGCGAGCACACCTTGCAGCGCCGCTACGGATCGCAAGATCGCGCCCGCCGCTTCTACCGCCAGCAGCTACTTGACCGACTGAACGAGCAGATGGTCGCCTTCATCGGCCGTCAGGAGATGGCCTGGATCGCCACTGCCGACGGCCACGGCGAATGCGACTGCTCGCTCCGGGCTGGCCCACCCGGCTTTGTCCAGGTGCTGGACGCCTGGACCCTGCGCTATCCAGAGTACCGGGGCAATGGGGTCATGGCCTCGCTTGGCAATATCTTGGAGAACCCCCACGTCGGCCTGGGTCTTCCTCGACTTTGACCGCGAGCGGATCGGCCTGCACATCAACGGCACGGCCCGGATCGTCGAGGCCGGCGAGTATAACGGCGTGCGGCCGCGGGTGGAACGCTTGGTCGAGATCCGCGTTCAAGAGGCCTACATCCATTGCCGCAAGCATCTGCCGCATCTGGTCAAGGCCGATGGGGCTGGGCGAGCGTGGGGTACCGACGACGCCCGCGCCAAGGGCGGCGACTACTTCGGGGCCAGCTGCGAGCCGCGGTCCTGGGTCGCCGACTCCTAGGATTCCTCGAAGGTCACGACCGCCTGCCGCCGTGCTTGTACCGCGGCCAGGATGGCCTGCTGGTCTTCGTCTTGGACCTCAAGCTCCTGAAGGGTTTGCTGTATGTGCCAGGCCACCCGGTCGAACGCCTCGCCGGTGATCTGGAGGTCGGCATGAGCCTGATGGAGGTCACGGCCCTGGTATTTGCTTGGCCCGCCGGTCACCACCGCCAACAGGGTCAGCATGTGCCAGCGCAGGCCCTTAAGGTGCTCGTCGTCCAGGTGCTTGAAGTAGCGCGTCAGCGACGGATCGGCCAGCACGCGCGGGTACAGCTTGTCGACCAGCCGCCGGAGCCCACCGGCGTACTGGATCCGCGCGTACAGCGAGGATGGCGACGGTCGCCGCAGCGGCAAGTGCTCCGATACGATCGAGGTGAAGCTCAGAATCGTCAAGTTCCGTCATGTTCGATCGCTAACCGCCGTATCGTCCTAATCAGGAAGAGTGGGGAGACTACCATGACATGGCCGATCGGTTAGCTTCGGGCCGTCCGTCGAGACGAAGCCTGTCGACGTCACGAGGGCCTCGGCACGAACTGCCGTCACCCTTGCAAGCCCAATCGCCCGGGTCTTCGACCGACATCAGTACCTCAAGGTGCGAGATGGACATCCGGAGCAATTAGGAGGATGCTCCCGTCGTCCCGAGGAGGGTGCCCATGCGCTACAAGGTCGGTGCGGAACAACTCCAGCAGGTTCCATCCCTGGTCCACCGCCCGGACACGGTGTTCCGAGTGGCCAGGACCGCAGCGGTGGGCCCAACCCACGCCGTCTGCGCCGCTACCGGGACCGCCGCCTGCGGGATCAAGGCCGATCAGCTACAGGTGCTGGACCAGGACTGGGAAGCAGCATGCTTCGTCGAGAAGTGCCCGGGCTGCTTCGCCGTAGCCAGCACCCACTGCGAGGCAGAGGCTGACAAGCACTAGTGGGCGGTCTCCTGCTGGCCCCATTAACTACCGTAGCGTCACCCTGGGTCGAGCGGTCGAAACCAGACCACTTCACGACGCACCCGGGCTGGCGCCTTGGCGTGGTGGGCTCCCTCGGTTGCGGCGGCGGCCACAATGATCCGGTGATCCTCGTCGGTGATGCCCGGTGTTCGGCTGCCGACCACGTCTAGGCCGGCTGGGCCAGCAGCCATGTTGCTGCTGTGGCGAACCCGATTTGGCTGGTCTACTGGAGCCGGCTTGGTTTCCTCGCCCGGCGCTCGGGTAATCCCTGCTTGCTTCCCTGCGCCTGGAAAGGGGTGTGGTATGGGATGAAGCGGTTATGGCGAAACTACAGCCTGAGCATCACCTTGGCCGGGCTGTTCCTTGTGTCCTGGATTGGTCAGCTGGTCACCCAGTGGTTCACCTGGGCCAACGAGCAGCAGGAACATAATCAGCCGCTGGAGGTCGGCGACTTTCTCTGGCAGTTCTGGACCAGCACCCTGGAGAACTGGCAGTCCGAATTCCTCCAGCTGCTGACCTTTGTAGTGCTGACAACATTCCTGATCCACCGCAACAGCCACGAGTCCAGAGACAGCGACGACGAGATGCAGCGAACGCTCAACCGGATCGAGAAGCGGCTCAAGGCCCTGGAGGGCGAGGGCGGCAAGGCCAAGGCGGGCAGC
>Ga0126306_10000677_pt1 | contig 16634 bp, 8 predicted proteins | sample Plot27_FD_92592 | JGI IMG/M metagenome (GOLD analysis project Ga0126306, IMG submission 92592) | Serpentine soil microbial communities from UC McLaughlin Reserve, CA, USA - Plot27 | ecosystem: Environmental > Terrestrial > Soil > Grasslands | place: USA: UC McLaughlin Reserve, Lake County...
TAAGACCCTCAAGGATGTGCAAGATCGGCGCGAGAAATTGATCAAGGGCACCCGGGACGTTGTCATGCTATGCAGCAAATCAATAGTAGCCATGCATCACAGCGAGCTTGAAGACGCAAAGAGTAAGATGGATCAGGCAAAGACAATGCTTGAAGAGTTCAGAAAGTATGCGCGGCAGGATCTGTATCGCTACATCACAGTGGCTGAGCAGGAACTGGTAGAAGCCTACGCATTGAAGTCGGTGATGGATAACAAGCCAATGCCCTCTATGAGAGAGCTCGACGTCACAGGTGAGTCATATCTAACAGGACTGCTTGATTGCGTAGGCGAGATAAAGCGCCTTGTATATGATAGGATGCGCTCAGGCAAAGGAAAAGATGCCGAGAAACTATTTGCAACAATGGAAGAGATCTACAATGCTATCTACCCGTTTGCAGTTTACGATAATATTGTGTCCGGGCTCCGCAAGAAACTCGATGTTGCAAGGATGCTAATTGAAGACATAAGGGCGACTGTGACTGAGGAAAGCAGGAGAAAGGCGTTGATAGAAGCAGTGGAGCGTTTTGAAAAGAGGGCATCAAAAGAACGATGAGGGATTGCCAGTTTTAGAATTGTCCGTTTCACTTTTAGGTTGGCGGTATATTATTGTTCTTATTTAATTATGCGTTTCCAGTGTAGGCATCATCAGCTCATAAACAATATTCCGATGACATAGATTCATTTTCAGGACTGATAAACAGCTAGTCGGTAGAGTGCCACCCGAGCGGTTAACAGCTTCGAGGAGAACCCGAAAGCCTAACTGAAGGTTAGAGAAAGAAACTTCAAAGATTGAGCAATTATCATTATATGACAAAGACCAAAATAGCTTACATAAACGCGATTTCTATGTTGATTGTTATATCCCTATTATTCATTTACAATTTGTCTTCCGAGAAGCCACTATCCAGTTGCCTTACCTGTGCTTAATGCTAGCCAACCTACGACAGCAAATCTTACAAGCGGCTCAACCAATGCTACGAGTGCTACGGTTGCATTATCACATGTTGCCAGCAGTTTGGGAGACGCTACTGTAGCATTACAGAATGCAACACTTGTACTGGTTAACACTACAAAAGCTTTACAAGCAATTTCCAACATTTCTGCTGCCCCGAGTATCAACTACTAATGCAACGACAGTTAATGTTACATTGATTCCAACCAGACCTTGATCCAAATACCCTGTATCCCATTGAAAATGATGAAGGAGCAAAAGAGGTTGTAGGCAATGCCCTGGATTCAGTCTAACGATGGTCATTTAGCACCGCTGCAACTACTAATCCTACCGCTTTGAATCAGCAGCTATGTCATACAACTCATACAAATATATATCGATAGATATTTTTTCCGAATTGGGCTATGAGCTCTTTTCCTTTTTTGCTATCAATCTGCTTTTCTAATTGAAGACATCCCTCACTTTCGCAGACCTCGATGTGATATTTCGATATTACAAGAAATTTAGATAATGTAAAAATAAAACCATGTCGAATACTGGCATAATCGGCTTCGTGACATTCAGAGCAGTAGTAAATTTAGGCATTTGATGCAGCTTCTCATGATTAACTCATCCCAAATTCAATAACGGTAAGCATACTTTTAGCTTAGTGCTTCACGCTGGCGATGAGCATGGTGAAATATTTTTCATTTGACTATGACCTTACCTACCATCCATGGATGCAATAGACAGAGATAATCATATGTTCCAGGGGTTTCAAATTTTACGGAAAAATTATTTATATTCATTAAACCCTCTAATGCCTGCCCTTCGGGCCAAAGCCATCCAGAGTTAATGTAATTCTCGCTTCCGGTCATCGTATAAGTTGCATTGGCTGCTAAGCGTTCAACAGTTCCGTTTGTGTTTACTACTTTTGGCTCAAGCGCGCCTGAGAAATATTGCAACAGTTTCTGCGGGCCAGCAATTTGACCCTGAATCTCGGAAACACTTGTGGAATTGCTTGCTACTACAAATGATGAGGTAATGTTTCCCCATTGGCTCTGATCTTTAAAGAAAGTCACTGTATGGGGCTCTGGAACCTCAGAGGGATTATACCAGCTTACAGTCTGACCTACACCAACTGAAACCTCTGTTGGGAAGAATGCCGTATATTGTACTGTAGCATTTCCGCCGCCTGCCATCACCCGTACCGTGCTATTGTTGGGGTCTTGAACTGAACTAGTATCTTGAGTTAGCCCCATTACGATTTTTTCTTTGTTTTCAACACCTGATTCTGTTGTGACAGCAATGACTCCGGAGATAATAATAGCTAATAGCACAACAATGGTAACGCTTTTCACGAATAGCAATTCGAAGGCAATTATTAAAACATTCCCCTAGTCTTAACAGCAATTATTAGAAATTTCGTCTCTTGATATCCAAAGTAAGTTCTTCAATGTTTCTGGGAGAAAATATCTTAATCTCCTTATTTTATCAGATCCTAATCAATCAATTAACTAGCCATATAACTTAATTCGGAATAGTTATGCTGTATCTGCAGTTAATTAATATATATGTTATGGTAAATAAGGAATGCCACATGGAAGGACGGGACTGGTTCAGGATTGCAATCTACTGACGACGTTGGCAATAAACACGAAGCTGTGAGAGACAAGGAAAATAGCGATGAACCAAATGAAATATCTTACACAGTTTTGAGTGTACGAGGAGATCTGAACGAAAAACTCCAGGCCCTTGCTACAGCTATTAACCTCAGACTTAACTTTGAAGACAAGGAAAACTTCTTTCCTTTTATCCCGTGTGAAAAATCTGATAGTTTAATCAATGAAGATATATTGTTTGTCTACGGCCCGAGCGGATGTGGAAAATCGCGGCACATTTTTGAGGCTTTACGGGACAGTATTTTCCAATATAAGAATATTTACATTCTAAATCCTAGAAGTGCAAACATAGCAGAGACAGGCAGGGGAAAACTAGTTGACATAATCAGACGCATACAAGAACAAGATGCGTTGATTTGGGATAATTTTCCAGATGACTTGATTAAAAAGGATGCTATAAATTCGTTGCGTGTACTCGAGCTAATCGGCTCAAGTAGATCAAAGAAAGTCATAATTACACTTAAGCCCAGGTATTTGGAGCTTTTCAAGGATCTCACAAGTGGAATTGCAGAATTCTGTTCTGTTGGAATTTCGTATGGTAAAGATCAAATCAAGCATATGATTAAGTCCTATGGCGCTAATATCCCAGAATTCAGACAAGTGTATGAAAAATATGTTGCAAATGACCTAGATAAGATAGCAAGGATCCTTTGGCAAAAGGACCCTATTCCCATCACAATTCTCGATTACTATAATGACCTTATCAACAAAGAATATGCAAACAATGGAATGACTACTTCAGGTGTAATTGATGTTAATCTTAAGAGAAAATCTATAGATGGCGTCTTGATAGCTGAGAAACTATTACGAAGTGCAAGCTATTATGAGCATCAATTTACCCTCTTAAATAGTATTAAAGGTAGAGAAAACGAAATTGAATTTCTTTTCACATTAAGATTATTCTACGAACTAGGTTTAGAAAGAAATCTAAAGTCAGTTGAGCAATTTCAAAAGGAAATTTTCGGGAGCAATTGTTATCGCCCTAACAGGAATCTAGGAACATGGATCTATCTTTCCGGTCAGCATTACTCAATGCATGATGTATGCAGGGAGGCGATCAATTTAGACAGTGAGCTAAAGATGATAATCCTAGATTACATTTCAAGCAATTTTGAGAAAGTAATTAGCAATGAACCCAACAGAATCAATTCTGTCGCCCTATTTCTGGGCAGAAACGTTCAATTTCTACCAAGAGACGTATCGCATCCATTTGTTCCAGATGACGTTTATCAATTTATGAAGAAGAATATTCAATTCGAAAGAACTTTTGGTTTGGGCGTAGGTGAAGTCTTTGAGTCATTAGATGAAGAACTTCAGAAAACAATATTTAGTAAAGTAGACTCAGAAATAGAGTTCGCTGTAGGTATAGCAGAAAGTTTGGGGTATAGATTTTCAACTCTTGATGAGGAAGATCGAAATAAAATATTAAAAAAGATGAGTGATGTATTTCTCTTCGCCCGACATTTTGGTCAGAGTTTAGGAAGACTCTACAAGTATCTCTCTGACGATATAAAGAAGGAGATATCTGAATACAGGGGACGCAGTCCACAATTCTCAGACGGTATTGGCATGGGCATAGGTTACATATACGAAACCTTAGATAATGACACACAGAAGTTCATATTCTCAGAAGCGAATTCAAATCCAGAAATGATGCGCGGCCTTGGATTTGGTTTTGGCCTTCGATTTCCTACTTCAAATGGAACAACCCAGCAAGAGACAATTTCAATTGCAGACACTCATAGCGAATTTGACTTCGGTTTTGGTTTTGCATCTGGAACGGTATACAAAGACCTCTCCGAAGAGCTTAAAAATAAAGTACTGCTGAGGATACAGAATTATTCGTTATTCTCACTCGGTGTAGGACTATATGTTGCTTTTTCGGATCCTAACAATTGTCCAACGGATCTAGTTGCTATGACGGATCAGAATGGTGAAATGGCCTTTGGCTTGGGCGTTGGTTTTGGGATCAATATGAGTTATTTATCTGAAGAATTGAGAACGACTCTTGACTCTAAAGCAAAAGAAAATATTAGACTTGACATTGGAATAGGAGAGGGGCTCGGGCATATATTTAAACATCTGCCAGAGCAAATGCAGAAGACGTTTTTACAGCATGGCAATTCCAATGCAGCATTTGACGAAGGGCTAGGAATTGGAATTGGAACTGAATGGAACTACAATGATGTTAAGACTCGCAACCTTGCAATAGAAAGAAGTAAACGGAATAGCGCATTTGCAATCGGTTTTGGTTTTGGGATTGGCTTTAGGTATGGCTATTATGACGAGGAAATGAAGAGAGCCATATTGGATTTGGCAGACCAAAATAGTAAACTAGACTGGGGCTTAGGCTTTGGTATCGGGATGGAATTTCCATACCTAGGCAATTTTAAGAGTGAGATCATCGATCGAACGCTAAAGAATAGTGCATTTGCTTATGGTTTTGGTAGCGGAATTGGAATCATTTACAAGTACTTAAACTCAGTAAGGAAAGTAGAGATAAAGTCTATCGCTTCCTCAAATAGTATCTTTGCTCGCGGGCTTGGTCACGGAGTGGGCCTCTATACTCTCATACATTGCGATGATTCTTTTCAGAAAGAGTTGTTTCTTCAAGCAGAAAGTGATGGAGAATTTGCGATAGGACTCGGGGAGGGCATTGGCTACGGCTTTAGATATTTTAATCAGGAATCCAAGGAAAGATTTCTAAATGATACAATAAATCAAAACATGAGATTTGCAAGGGGCTTAGGCATTGGAATGGGAAAAAGTTTCCAGAATATGACCAAGGAAGTGAGAAATGATGTGTTCCTGCGGGCTAGGGAAAATATCCATTTTGCGACAGGTTTAGGCGAAGGAATAGGAGGTATTTTCAGCTACATTGACGATTCTCTCAGAAATGAGATGTATTCAGAAGAAGCAGGTGAAACAGCATTTGCGAGAGGCTTAGGCATTGGAATGGGATCCGTCTTCAATTATTTGCCCGATATATCGAAGACAGATATACTGAGAGAATTAGGACAAAACAACCAATTTGCGAGAGGCTTAGGCATTGGAATGGGATCCGTCTTCAATTATTTGCCCGATACATATAAGAAAGACGCTCTTGCGCGCGCTGAGGAAAATATCCATTTTGCGACAGGTTTAGGCGAAGGAATAGGAGGTATTTTCAGCTACATTGAGAATACCTTTCTAAAAACTCTGATTCTCAAAGCAGAGAATAATCCTAGCTTTGTAAGGGGCTTAGGCATTGGAATAGGTGCGTATTATAAGTATCACACTGAAGACTACTTGCACCATATTGGACGATTGCCTTTTTCAAACAACAATCAATTTATCATGGGATTTGGAATAGGCACCGCAAACGCCTTCATTTACCTTACAAGAGATTCTCAGAATAAATTATTGGAAAAAGCTGAACAAAACAGCAAACTTGCTGAATCGTTGGGCCTTGGTTTGGGGCATTTCATTTCGTATATACCAAAATACCAAAGAGAGAAAATATTCGGTAAAAAACTGCTTACAAATTTTGCTTTTGCGTATGGTTATGGCATAGGTATAGGTCATAGCTTTCCTTCTTTGAATGCAGAGATGCAACGGGAATCATTTAGAATGTCTAAAGAATATGATGTTTTTGCGTATGGTCTTGGCATAGGTATAGGCAAGGTCTTTGACAAACTCGACAACATTCTTCAGATGAAGATGTTAGAATATGGCAGTTTGGATTCTGCTTTTGCGTATGGTCTTGGCATAGGTATAGGTCATAGCTTTCCTTCTTTAGTCGAGCAAAGTCAACTCGAGATAATAAAACTGTCAGAAAGCAATTCAATATTTACAACAGGTCTTATGGGTGTACTGAAAAACAGTTTGGTGTATTTGAGCGCAGACCTCAAACAAAGGATCATGGATAGGGCCAAACGCAGCTCTCAATCTTTAGCAGAATATATAAAAGATAACAAGAAGGCCGTACATCTTCTCGAAATTGCTAAGAGTGTAGAAAAAGGCGACGATAGCCATGATTCAATTCTTCAAGGATTTCCGATTGTTGGACTAGTCTCTGACCGACAAAAAGATATGAATGATGTCAGCAGTTTGCCCATAGCTAATGAAGAAATTGTCTTCCTAGGGAAGAGGCACAGATGTTGTGTCTGTTTTATAGATATAGTAGGCTCTACAACAATTGCGTCACAACTAAAAGAAGATCAAGTTAACAATTACTATACAATTTTTCTTAATGCAATGGCAACTATAGCCAAGAATTTTGGCGCTAATATAATTAAAAACGCAGGTGATGCCTTGATATTTTATTTTCCGGATACTATTGAGTCGGATAGTACCGAACACTTTAGGAATGTTTTGGAATGTGGCATTACAATGATAGCAGCCCATAAGGCAATAAATGCAAGGCTTCATGAGAAAAAGTTGCCGCCAGTTAGTTATAGAATAAGCTCAGACTATGGTATAGTAGAGGTCGCTAGATCACAGTCATCCCAGAGCGTGGATCTATTTGGATCGACTATGAATTTATGTGCAAAAATGAATTCTAAAGCAGAGCCAAATGGAATGGTTATTGGACAGGAATTATACGCTAGAGTAAAATCATTTATTGACTGCTATTCGTTTAGAAAGGAGGAAATCTATGTTCGCAGCGACACAGAAAAAGTGACATCAGTAATATATCATGTTGAGAACAAAGCAGGGGACATTTTAAATCCATTTAAGCACAGAGTAGATAATAGATGGTCGAAGGATTCTAAAGCATAATCAATTAATGTAATATTTTCTTTAAATTGATCTTATAGGAGCCCAGCAGATTACTAAACCATATACAAACGGTCCTTTCCTGCATGACTATCTAGTCAACTTTAATATCAGCTATATGAAAGTCAGGTTATAGAACTTAAGAAATACAAGCTTGGTTATAATAACGCATATTTTGGAAAGATTTGCAAATGGGGAATTTTTTATCATTACATTACTTGTTTAAAATGCTTGCTAGCGATGTTTTGATACTCTCTCTGGCCTTGATCAGCAAATTTCTTTCTTCAGAGTAAAATTGTATCTGCAAATCTATAAATTCGTTTAGATATCTGGAATTGAGCCTCTGAACATCTTTTCTTGCATTGTTGTAATTTCTAAGAACAGCTCCATAGATGGAATCTATAAACTCCTTATTGAGGAGGAAAACGCTTTCAACTAATTCTGTGTCTACACTATTTGGATTAAAATTTTCGATATATTTCATAGCCTGAAATATGACTGTTGAGTGATTACGATCAGGTACATTCAAATCACTTCGCCAGTCTCTGAGATCATCAGTGATTTTCCATCCCATACAATAATCAATTAAAAAATTTCTTAACCGAGGGATATGGTAATATTTTTTCGTAAGAATAGCTATTGCAGCTAAGGTTGGAACAGTTATTGCCACTAGGTAGTCTGACGACCTCCTCAGAAAGGATTCAGTCAGTGGAGAATATTTGGGTTCTTTTTCTAATAGAAAGTCCCAAGTTTCGTATTTTGACCACTGATTAAGATTATAACAGAAAATCGACCAGAATATGGACTTCTGAGAAAAAATGTTTCGAAATATGTTATAATACTTGCTGTAAAAATAATTCGCCAGAGCTATGTGAGCATGTTCAGAGACCTTTGTGCCGTTCAATACCACTCTGCCATCAGCTAAGTCATCTCTTATGCTAACCACTACTGAAATATAGCACAAACTAAGTGCAAGCTGATCAACAATGCGTTTATTATGCAACCTCAATGTCTCTGAAAACCAATAGGCTAGGTATGGAACAGGACGACCAAATCTTGGATCGATTCTTATTTCATTGCTGTTTAGAAAAAACATTAAGCGTTCTTTAAGATAATAATCAGCTAAAGGAAGTAATTTCCTAGGTACCTTTAAAAGTTCTTTATAGAGGCGATCTATAAGTACATTGATCTCTGATTCAAAGTCAGCATAAATCCAATGATCACTCATGGTTCAAAAAATTTTAGTGAGGAACTGGTCTTGGTTCTGGTTCTTGGGATGGTGGGGGGGGTAATTTTTCGCCAGCTATATAAAATCTCGCGTTAGGGATCGAGGCGAATATGGCATCTACCGCCGTTTTCAGCTCGCCCTTCTGTAGTTCAGAGAGGGTAATCTTCAAATCTTCCTCTATTAAGCCTCCAGGATCTTTACGGTATCTCCGCATATATTCTGGATCATCATTGAGTCTTTTGCAAAATTCTCCAAATCCCATAGTTTGAGACTTATCCGAGCTCATGTTACGGTAAAACTAGAATGGCTATATATAAAAACATTACTTCTAAATATATTGCTTTTTGGCATTTGTCGTGCTCGGATTGGCGATAGTGTAGACATGTTCATAGAAGAGGTGGTAGGACAATACCATCGTTATTTGGACTTGCCCTTGCAAACGGAGAAGACGAAATGGAATAAGTCATTTCGCAATGCTCTTAACAACTCAGACATGAACAAGCATGATGAGGTGTTGTTTGATATTCATAGACTTTACATTTCTGCTTGCTCCTATTCTACCCAGGTTGCCAGGCTGTGTCAAGTATGGCGGATGTCAATTCTCTGCTACACTGTTGCAAAACGGCTAGCTGAATACATTTCACAATTAACGTCTGCTGATGGTTACAGTGGTAGGGTTGGGGACAGGTAAAGTGAGAAGCGCTAGAAAATGAAGATTGAACCAAAAATATCTTTACATATATATTCGAAGCAGGGTCTGCAGTTTCTATTGCTTGGATTAACATTACCAAGAATTATAAAAAAAGAAAACCTATGATGTTCTACAGTCTCTGAATTCAAATAGAAAGCAATTATGTAGTAATTATCCATAATACTTAAAAATCACATTATAGTCTAATCATTGCCTAAAGATCTAGAATAGCATATGCTTGATGAAAAACCTTTCCTGTCGATATTGACTGGACTTTTTGCAATTTCTATTATGTTTACCAGTTCATTATTTTCTACAATAGCATCTACAAAGGGATTCGTCCAAGAAGCCTCTTCGCAAGAGGGGATAGCAGATAGAGAACCTGCCGAAGCTAACACAACAAATATTAATTCTGAACAGCAGCCACCCGAACAACAATCTCTTCCTGCAACAACTTTAACAAGTTCTGAATGTTCTCCAGGAACGCACGCAGGCATTGGAACCACAACAGACGCAGAATGCATACCTGATATACCGCCAGAGGAGGAAGATTTCTTTTTTTTGGATGATAAAAAGATCCCTGTTAGTATCGCAGTAGATCAATTAGGCGTTGTGGCGAGGGACAATGTCACCAGCGGCGAGCTACAGCAGTACTTATCAGGCTTTCAGCTAGAACTCATCCGTGAATACCCACAGAATATATTCATCTTTAGTCTTCCAGGCAACTTCAGCCGCCCAGAGATTGTCAATCTCTCTCGCACTATCGCCAGCGAGGGAGAGCAGCTTGTAGCTTATGCTGGTTTCACCGCTACCCCAGAAGGAGCCGAGGCACCATTCATTGTAACTGACGAGTTCATTGCAGAGTTCAAACCAGGCATTGCACATGAGAAGATCGCTTCTTTCAACAATGATACCATGGTGCAGATCGTAAAGCCGGATCCATTTGTCGAAAATCAGTTCCTCCTCAAAGTAACCGAGTCCTCGGTCTTGGATGCTTTATCCGTATCCAAGTTGTACCACGAGAGCAACTTGACCGTGTTTGCTCATCCCAACTTTGTCAGGATTATTGACTTCCACCAGTTTATTCCCAACGATCCTCTTTTCAGTAACCAATGGCACCATCAGAACGGCGGCTTGGGGGGTGGCACGGTGGACGCCGACATAGACACGCCGTTGGCATGGGACAACACCAGGGGAGCTCCAAGCACGACCATTGCCATAATCGACTATGGATTTGATATGACACATCGCGACCTGAGTCCTAACTTCTGGGTCAATGCTGGTGAGGTTTCCGGCAATGGAGTTGATGACGACGGAAACGGCTTCATGGACGATATCAATGGCGTTGATTTTATAGATAACGACGGAGACCCAACTCCTGACGCCGGCGATCCCATCCTTGATAATCATGGTACCGCTGTTGCTGGGATAGCTGCCGCCCGAGGCGACAACAACCTCGGCGTCGCGGGTGGCTGCCCAAACTGCTCTCTTATGCTGATTCGACTGGGCAGTACCGTAGCACAAGATGCCGATGCCTTTAGATATGCAACCCAGAAGGGTGCTCAAATCATCTCCAATAGCTGGAACTATCCTATTGGTACACCCACACCGACCGTCGTTGTCAATGCTATAAATGACTCTGCTACCATGGGAAGAGGTGGGTTAGGCTCCGTAATATTCTTCGCTATGAATAACGACAACCGTAACGATTGCATAGGTACCGCTCCTGCCATTTCGTCACTTAACAATGTCATTGCCGTAAGTGGCTCAAGCAACCAGGATCACAAGGTTACAGAAAGTGCATGGGGGAACTGTATGGATGTACTTGCTCCCATGGGTCGCGGCTTTGGGCCAGCAGGACTTGGTGGCGTTCCGTATACCGGCACCTTAAATATTGCTACAACAGATCGCGCCGGCAGTACAGGCTTTAACAATGTGGACCCGCCGAACAGCATGACGGGCATTTTTGATCCCACGTACTGTCCCACGGAAACGACTGATCTGAACTATACCCTTTGCTTTGGAGGGACATCTGCGGCTGCCCCTCTCGCTGCAGGTGTTGCCGGACTCATTCTTACAGCAAATCCGGGTCTGACTAGACTTCAAGTCCAACAGCTTTTGCAGGATACAGCTGATAAAATAGAGGACTCAGTTGGTAAATATGTTACAAATAACGGCTTCAGTACCGGAGCAACCGGTGTATCAACTCATGGGCATGGCCGAGTCAACTCCTTCGAGGCCGTGCATGTTGCAACCCCTATAGCACAGGGTGGACTAGGAGGCGTCGATATCTTCCTCAGGGATAATCGGCTCGATTGGGGCAACACCGAGCAGCGAAGCAACACCCTCTTTGAACCTACTCGAGGCTTTATTGGCCATTGGCTGAGCGAAGACATCAAAGTGGATGCTCCGCCCTATCAGCCATCCCCTGTAACAGGAACTGATTTTGATCGTCTCATTGATGAAACTCCAAGCGCGGCTGCAGGCGATATTAACAAGGTCTATGTCAGAGTACATAATCGCGGGCCAATCACAGCCGACTCAGTAACTGTAAAGCTTCACTGGGCGCAGTTTGGCACCGCTCTACCTGCATTGCCAAGTGACTTCTGGACCGCATTCCCTGCTGATTCAAGCGATACAAGTCAATGGCATCCACTAAACTGCGCAGGCAGCCCTTCATCTACTGCCTGTACAATTACCAATCTTGCTTATTCTGGGAGCTCAATTGCTGCTACTACAGCAGATGGCGCAAAAATTGCGACTTTCAATTTTCCTGCATCTTCTGTTAGCCCTAGTTTATCTAACCACTTTTGCCTCTTGGCAATGATCGACTCGCCTCAAGATCATATATCGCCAAGCTCAAGAAGCAGATTTGTAGTTGACGATATTACGCCCAACGACAACAACATCTCGCATCGCAACTATATGAACTTGGAAACAAGTAGGGACATGAATTTCACTGAGGGCTTCTTCGTTCGGAACCCAACAGATGAACCAGTTCAAGCTGTTCTCCGACTGGAGGCTCCTGAGGGTTGGAAGGTAACTTTGGATAAGTTTGACTTTGATAAACTAGTTAGCCTGGAGCCCAGTGAAGAGGTCCAGGTTTCGATTAACGTAACGCTACCAGAACTTAATCAGTCAGGTGATGTTAGTATTATACAAGAACGAATCGAGAACCAAAGTTCTACAGTGATGGGCGGCTTAACCTACCAATTCTCTACGCCTCCGGAAATTGTAGAAGATTGTTTAACTTTCAACCCTCAGACCACTAGTACCATACAAGTAAATGGGGTATGGACAATTGCAGATGGCTCCCATTTGATTCTAGATTTCCCAAATAAGGCTGAAGCAGACCAATCTCTAAGTATAATCAAAAAGTACGGATTCAATAGCATTTGTTTCACTGGTCGACCAGATCCCTCTATAATGTATTTCTTGCCTTAATATGAAAAGATATAAATGATGAAGGAAAAAATGCAATACGAGCTAATAGGTTCCTAGATGTTATTATATCACATTCGCAACTGATTGAGAATCAATATACAAATACAAGCAGACTGACTGTAATAATCTTTTATCTTTCTATTCGAGAATTCTTATATAATTAACTGAACGTAATATGCTTTTGTGCAATCTAAGTTCCCATGGACTATTGAATATCCTGATGATGTGACACTAACGCTCTCGTCAAAGGAAGTTTATATAGAATTTGAAACGAAATCAGTGGAAGAAATTGTAGCATTCGTTAAGAATAATGGACTAAAGCCTGTTGAAGATGATTCTCCATCTTTTGGCCTTTCTCTCAATAATCCTGATACGAATAGATACTGGTATGAAATAACTCAAGAGAGAACAGCCCCTCGACTGATCGGAGAGATTCTTAATTCTCCTCTTGACTATCCTTTTGTTCGAATTATTAGTCCTGTATATTACAGGAAAGATCTGCTGCCAAAGAAAACGGCTCTTACCTTTTCAGATGTTGTTCTTGTAAAAGTTGAAGCTGGAACTCCTTTGGATTCCGTAGAAGAGTTATTGCGTGGACTTGGAGAAATTATAGGACCCCCGATAAAATTGGATGAGGGTGACCTGTATAGCCTAAAAATAGAGGAGGTAAAGAGCACCAATGCTCTTGAAGTGTCAAATGAAATAGCCGGAAGATCATCGATCATAAAAGAAGCCCGGCCTAACTGGATACAGCTAAATTATGCATTGCATAGGATACCAAATGACACACATTATAGTAGTGAACAATGGGCTCTGCGGCAAATTGGCGCTCCAGACGGGTGGGATATTTCGACAGGTATTGCAAACGTGATAGTTGCCATCCTGGATACAGGATGCGATTTAGCTCATGAGGATCTTGATGGTAATTATGTTCCTCAAGTTCATAGATATAATGCATTAACATATACTAATACACCGAATGATGAATTAGGTCATGGAACATGTATGGCTGGTATAATAGCCGCAAAATCTGATAATAACAAGGGAGTAGCAGGTGTAGCTTGGAATTGTCGCATAATGCCGATAAAAATAACTGCTGATGGACAATATATCGACGAAATGACAGTGATACGTGGAATAGATTGGGCGATAAGTCATGGTGCCAACGTGATAAATATGAGTTTCGGCTCGGTTACTCCAATGAGTCTTATTGCTGGCGCATTAGTTAGAGCCCATAAGGATCATAATATAGTTCTAGTGGCTTCAACCGGGAACCATAGAAACCGGGATCCAACTACAGTATCATTTCCTGCGCGTCATGAACGTGTTGTAGGAGTAGGTGCATCAGATCGGACCGACCAAAGAAAGGAACACCCAACCGCCGTAGGCCAGCCATGTTGGGGAAGTAATTACGGACCGGGTTTAAACGTCATGGCACCCGGAGTTTCGATATGGTCTACTGACATAATGACTATTGCAGCAGGTTTCAATAGCCTATATGGCGGACAATTAGCAACATATCTATGCCTAAATACCTCTAGTTATGGTCCATATAATGGCAATTATATTTCCGTAGGAAATGGGACGTCTGCGTCGGCACCATTTGTTGCAGGCTTGGCTGCATTATTGCTCTCGAGTTATCCTTCACTTTCTAATGAAGAGGTACGTGAAATAATTGAAAAGACATCTGAAAAAGTAGGCGGCTACATCTACAGCTATGACCCGTCATCGCATCCAAATGGAACGTGGAATGAGGAAATGGGTTATGGGCGAATTAATATTGCCCGTGCTTTGAGCTTTGCTGAGACATACATTAAAGATTCGCCTACAGATAATGGCAAAGTTCCGTTTACATCCGAACCATTCTGGAATAATAGTGATATAGTAATACGAAGAAGAGACGATAATATTTTTGCTTATCAGTCTGCAATACGCGGACAAGAAAATTATGTTTATGTTCGAGTTACAAATAAGGGACCTGCTGAGGCCCGTAATGTACGGGTAAATGTGCGAGGTGTAGCCTATGTTGGAACGGAGTTTGTTTATCCTGATGATTGGTCTGCAACAGACTCGGCTCATATACAACCAACAGATATTCGAAGCACTGTACCACTACTACCTGCTGGAGGAATGTTTATTGCAAAATACTCTTTCAACATAGCTCAGATAGATGCGCTTTACGGATGGCAGACAACAGGGTGGCATCCTTGCATATTGGCGCAAGTACTTGCAGAAAACGACTACGGCACAGCAGTTGTTGGTGTTCACAGCTGGGAGCACAATAACTTAGCTCAGCGTAACATTTCTTTGTCACCAATTGCTGTTGCTGCTCACACAGGAGCAAGATTCATCTTTCCTTTCATCATGGGTTATAGAAATAAGGATTCATTTATGGAATTAGCTATTGAGATCCCGGAATTGCCACAGAAGGCTATCCTCATGTTTTTGGACCCATTTGATAAAGGAAATTATTTTCCGGCACTAGAAGGCTTAACAAGTAAGCCAAATTCTAAAGAATTACCCCCGAATGAGAAAAATAAAGACCAGATATCAATATTAGAAGGCGGCCAGTGGTCTTCTGATAAAGGCAAGACTATGATTGCCCTGGAAGGAAACAAGGGTCGATTCAAAATAGAAAAGAATCCAGGAGATCTCTGTCAAATGGTGTTGAAACTACAAGTGCTCCGTGATGATGTCTTAAAAGATAAACCGTTTGAAGTCAAAGTAAGCCAAATAAGCCCTGAGGGAAAAATTGTAGGCGGTGCCTCCTTCTATTTTGTGGCCACTACTGACAAAAGTTGATGATATCTAAAATTGCACAAGACAGCGTATGTTCCGTGGATAAAATACTGTTTGAGATATTCCTAAATGAATAATCGGAGTCTAATGAAAGAATTCCTTAGGCCGTCCTTACTGTGCTGCACTGTCTTTTTACATGCTTTACCACCTTCTGTTATATAATATTGAATCTAGGATGTAGGGAGATACGCTAAGGACATGTATGACTTCTGCGTTTCGTCTTGAATTCTCCAAGCCAATCTTATTCCCTCTATTTTAGCACCACGCGAAAATATTCTCAAGAGTTTCAATTGCCTGGTTGCCCATTCCAGATAGATAAGATAACAAGGGAGTTCAAATACGATGAAGGCCCATTCGAGATTGCCCGATATAAGACTACGCCTCAAGGATTATGATTGATGCTAGTGAAAAATTTTCAAAGTGAGAAAGCAAAAAAAGGCACAATAGCCAAAAGCGGCCTAGTATGTTAATGACCTTTTGTATGCACATACCGTACTACACTATACTTGGTTCTGTTCTATTTGACATTGAAACCCATTTATTCTTAAATTACTACTTTTCAAATTAATCTATGACAGAATTTTCAAAGGCCGTTATCAACTGCATAGCCGACTGGGGAAAGAGGTCTACAGCCTGCAATGGCAATACAGAGTGCTTGGAACACTCTGCAAGACAGCTAAGGGAATGCCTCGATGCTGCATTTCCGGAATCTAGAAAGATTGAGCTTGAAAGCGATAAGGTAAACTATATGTTATCATCAGTATTCTTCCTTGCAAACAGGCTTTCAAAGGCCACAGAGGGTCTAGCCGAATTTGATAGAGTTATGAACAGCACCGAAAAGGTAGGTAAAACAAGCCTTGAAGAAAAAGAGAACCGCGAGCTGCACACCAAGTTCCAAAAAGAGCTAGACGACATACTGGGAAAGTACTTTTAGCAGCAGCAACGAGATCTTGTCACACGATCCCCTTTTCAAACTGCTCATACACTTGAGGGTTTGCAAGCAGCCATCCATAATGATGCTCGTCGTGGACATAGCGTACTTCGCGCACATTTGGTACGACA
>Ga0126306_10000678_pt1 | contig 16616 bp, 12 predicted proteins | sample Plot27_FD_92592 | JGI IMG/M metagenome (GOLD analysis project Ga0126306, IMG submission 92592) | Serpentine soil microbial communities from UC McLaughlin Reserve, CA, USA - Plot27 | ecosystem: Environmental > Terrestrial > Soil > Grasslands | place: USA: UC McLaughlin Reserve, Lake County...
ACTTCAACGTGAAGGTGCACCGCATCCTCGACGGTGCCCAGTCGCAGGGCCAGGTGCCGATCCTGACCGTCCTGCGGGCTCAGTCCACCGGATGCAACCCGAGCTACGACGGAGGTGGCACCGCCGAGGACGCCCGCACCCGCGCCTGGTACGACGGCCTCGCCAACGTGATCGGCGACGATCGGGTCGTGATCGCGTTCGAGCCCGACTCGCTGGGCACGATCGAGTGCCATAAGAAGAGTCGCCGTGACGATCGTCTCCGGCTCCTCCGGTACGGCGTCGACCGGCTCTCCTCGCTGCCGAACGCCACGATCTACATCGAGGCGGGCGCCTCGGACTGGCAGGGTGCGAAGCGCATGGCGCCGAAGCTCCGCAAGGTCGGTATCGCCAAGGTCCGCGGTTTCATGCTCAACGCGACGCACTACGACTGGACCAAGAGCAACATCAAGTACGGCCTCCAGCTGTCGCGCCTGGTGGGCGGCAAGCACTTCATCATCAATACGGCCGAGAACGGGCGCGGCCCGATCCACAAGCGGCTGCCCAACGGACGCCGGCTGACGGTGTGGTGCAATCCGCCGAAGCGCGGACTCGGACCGCCACCGACGACCGACACATCGAATCCGATGGCGGACGCGTACCTGTGGATCAACCGGCCGGGCTACGCGCAGTCGTGTCAGGGCCGCCCGATCGCCTGGTATCTGCCGCGAGCGCTCAGCTACGCGAGGTACGCGACGAACTGGGAGTCGCCGTACCGGTAGAACGTCCGTCCACCGGCGGGCCGTCGCTCGTCAGGGCGTCCTCCCCCGGGGTACCACCCCTGCATGCGTGGGGTACGTGTAGTTGGATTTGTGCTGCTGTCGGCGTGCGTCGTCCTGCTGGGAGGCGGGGTGTCGGCCCCCGCCCAGACCGGCGACCAGAACCCGCTCGCGGGGCTGATCTTCTACGTCGACCAGGAGTCATCGTCGATGGAGGAGTGGCGCTCGCTTCAACGCTCGGGCCAGCAGTCCAACGCCGACCTCGTCTGGAAGATCGCGCGCGAGCCGAAGGCCGTCTGGGTCGGTCGCTTCACCAGCCCGAACTTCCACGTGAAGGTGCGGCGCATCTTCGACAACGCGCACGCGCAGGGGGCGGTCCCGATCCTCACCGTGCTGCGCGCGCAGTCCACACGCTGCTCGCCAACCTACGACGGCGGTGGGCCGGCGGAGGACGCGCGCACGCGCGCCTGGTACGACGACCTCGCACGCGCGATCGGCCTCGACCGCGTGGTGATCGCCTTCGAGCCGGACTCGCTGGGCACGATCGACTGCCACGCGAGGAGCCGCCGCGTGGCCCGTTACCGGCTGCTCCGCTACGGCATCGACGCGCTGTCGCGAAACCCGAACGCCACCATCTACATCGAGGCGGGCGCCTCCGACTGGGAGGGCGCGTCGCGGATGGCGAAGAAGCTCCGCAAGGTCGGGATCGCCAAGGTGCGCGGCTTCATGCTGAACGCCACCCACTACGACTGGACCCGCGCCAACATCGCCTACGGCGTGAAGCTCTCCAGGCTCGTGGGCGGCAAGCACTTCGTGATCAACACGGCCGAGAACGGCCGCGGCCCGATCCACAAGCGGCTCCCGAACGGGCGCAGGCTGACGCTGTGGTGCAACCCGCCGAAGCGCGGGCTGGGCCCGGCGCCCACGACGAACACGTCGAACCCGAGGGCGGACGCGTACTTGTGGATCAACCGGCCCGGCTACGCGCAGTCGTGCCAGGGCCGCCCGATCGCGTGGTATCTCCCGCGGGCGCTGAGCTACGCGAAGTACGCGACGAGCTGGGAGGCCCCCCCGCCCGGCACGAAGAACGGCTTCCGCGTCCGCTAGGCGCGCGCCGCGTAGCTCTCGCGGATCCGGTCCCAGTCCGGCCGGTGCTTCGTGCTCCAGTTGCGCCAGTCGATCGTGCCGCCGTCGAGCACCTCCTCGAGATGGTCGAGGTGGATGTGCCACCCGGCGAGCACCTCGAGCTCGTAATCGGGGGGCAGCTCCACCTCGGCGGTGAAGGACAGAGCGGTGCCGTCTCCGTCCGGCTCGAGCTCCCACCGCAGCCGCCCGTGGATGTCGGTGTCGAACTCGACAAGCCGGGGCGGCTCGAGCGCGCTGACCGTCCCGCGCGCGACCGCGGTGTTGCCCTCGTCGTCCGTGTTCTGCCAGGTGAGGACGACCGTGCCGCCCTCCACCAGCTCCAGCTCCGCGACGGCGAGCCACTTCGCCATCTCGTCCGGCTCGGTGATCGCGCGCCAGACGCGCTCGACCGGATGGTCGAGCCGGCGTTCGAAGTGGATGACCTGATGGTCACCTTGGTGCTCGAGGGTTCCTTCCTTCATCGGTGCTCCTCCTGGTCCAAATGCTGTTCGAGCGCATCGAGGCGGCCGGTCCAGAGCTCGCGATAGGGAGCGAGCCAGGCGTCCAGCTCGGCAAGAGGCTCCGCACGCAGCCCGTACCAGCGCCGCTTGCCGTCGCGCCGAACCCGGACGAGCCCCGCCTCGCGCAGCACGCGCAGGTGCTTCGACACGCCCGGCTGACTCAGCGTCAGGTGCTCGACCAGCTCGCCGACGGGCCGCTCGCGTTCCCTTAGAAGCTCCAGGATCCGGCGCCGCGCGGGCTCCGAAACTGCCGCAAACGCGCTCACGGAAGACATATTACCGCATGGTTATGTGTTCTGTGGCACGATGGCCCCGTGCGCCGCCTCGCGATCCTCGGAGCGCTTGCCCTGGCGCTCGCCATTCCGGCGAGCGCGGTCGCCGCGCAGCGCATCAGCGCCTCGCCCAAGACCGTCAGCCGCGCCGCCATCCAGACCGTCCGCGGCAGCGGCTGGCCGGTGATCGAGTTCTGCTCGCGCACCATTCGGGTATCGGTGCGGAGCGCTCAGAACGCCGCGCCGATCGCGCAGCGGCACATCCGGGATGACGGCCGCTTCACGTTCCGCTGGATTCCGAAGAACAAGAACATCGGGCGCGGGGATTGGACGCTGGTTGCCCGGATGCGATGCGAGTCGGGCAAGGACGGCTCGACTCATTTCGTCAGAGCCACGACGCGTATCACCATCAACTAGCGTGGCTGGCTGGGACGCCGGCGACATCCCCGACCAGACCGGTCGGATCGCCGTGGTGACCGGCGCGAGCAGCGGGCTCGGCCTGGTCACGGCTCGTGAGCTCGCGCGCCACGGCGCGCTCGTCGTCATGGCGTGCCGCAACCTCGACAAGGGGCGACCGGCCCAGGCGGAGGTGGCGGCGACCGCATCGGGGCCGAAGCCCGAGCTGGAGACCCTCGACCTGGCGAGCCTGTCGTCGGTGCGGTCGTTCGTCGAGCGCTTCAAGGCAAACCACCCTCACCTCGACCTCCTGATCAACAACGCCGGCGTAATGGCGCCCCCGCGCCGCCACACCGCCGACGGCTTCGAGCTCCAGTTCGGCACCAACCACCTCGGCCACTTTGCGCTCACCAACCTGCTCCTGCCCCTGATGGAGGGGCGTGAGAACGCGCGCGTCGTGACCCTGTCGAGCACGGCGCACAAGACCGTGCGCGGGATCGCCTTCGGCAACCTGAACGGCGACCGCCGCTACTTCCGCTGGAACGCGTACGGCCAGTCGAAGCTCGCGAACCTGCTGTTCGCCCTCGAGCTCGACCGGCGGCTGCGCGCCCGGGACTCGACGGTCAAGAGCCTCGCCGCCCACCCCGGCTATGCGGCGACCAACCTCCAGAGCGCCGCGGCGCCGCTCGTGGACCGGCTCGTCATGAAGGTCGGCAACGCGGTCATCGCCCAGGACGACGAGATGGGCGCCCTTCCACAGCTGTTCGCGGCCACGCAGCCGGGCGTGGAGGGCGGCCTCTACATCGGCCCGGACGGCATCGGCGAGCAGCGCGGCCACCCGAAGGTCGTGAAGCCGAGCGGAGCGGCGCGCGACGAGAGCACTGCGCGCCGGCTGTGGGACGTGAGCGCCGAGCTCACTGGCGCGCGATGAGGTTGCGCATCTCGCGCACTGCGACCGGCAGAGTGGTCAGGTCGTGGCTCTGGCCGCCGCGGATGTCGCCGAGCGTCTGGAGGGCGCGCTCCGAGGCGGGGTTCGAGTCGATCCATCCGTCCACGAGCCCGGCCGGCTCGGCGTCGGGCGCCGCCGAGCGCAGGACCTCGGACGTGATCGCCCGGTGGATCGCGTACAGGTCGTCGCGCAGTGCGGCGCGGGCGCGGGCGCGCCAGCGGTCGTCGCGCGGCAGGGCCACGATCCGGTCGCGCAGCCAGTGCAGCCCCAGCCGGCTGCCGAGCCGGAAGTGCGCAGCCGCCACGCGGTCCACGTCCAGCTCCCGCTCGTCCGCCACCACCACGATGTCGAGCGCCGAGAACATGATCGGCAGCGCCGCCACGCGCGTGGCCAGGTCCTCCGGCACGCCGCGCTCGCGCAGCTCGTCCGCGCGCCGGGCGAGCGGCTCGGCGTCATCCGGTGACAGCAGCCTGGTGATCGACGCGTACAGGCCCATCGCGCCCGGCCTGAAGTGGCTCACCGTGGAGGCGATGTCGAGCTGGCGGGGGCGGTTGCCGAGCAGCCAGCGCGAGGCGCGCTCCACGAGCCGCCGGCCCTCCAGCAGGAGGTCGATCTGGACCGAGGCGTCGCAGCGCGTGTCGAGATGCTCGATCTCTCCCCACAGCGGCCGCATCTCGAAGATCTCGCGAGCACACGCGTACGCGCGCGCGATCTGGGAGGCCGGCGCGCCCGTCTCCTCGTGGAGGCGGAACGCGAAGGTGGTGCCGCCGCCGTGGAGGATGTTGTTCACCACCTGGGTGGCGACGATCTGGCGGCACAGCCTGTGGTCGCGCATGTGCGCGCCGAACCGCTCGGGCAGCGGGGCGGGGAAGTAGCGCTCGAGCTCGGCGGAGAGGTACGGGTCCTCGGGGACGTCCGAGTCGAGGATCGCCTCCTTCAGGTCGATCTTGCTGTACGCGAGCAGCACGGCGATCTCCGGGCGTGTGAGCCCGCCATCGGCGCGCTTGCGCTCGCCGATCTCCTCGTCGTCCGGCAGCGCCTCCAGCTCCCGATCCAGGTTGCGGCGCGTCTCCAGGAAGCGCAGGAAGCGCTGGTGGACGTCCACCATGCTCGCCGCGTTCGCCTCGGCGAGGCTCAGCGTCTCCGACTGCTCGTAGTTGTCCTGGAGCACCAGCGCCGCCACGGCGTCCGTCATCTCCACGAGCAGCTCGTTGCGCTGCTTCTCGGTGAGGTCGCCCGCCTCCATCACCGCGTTGAGCATGATCTTGATGTTCACCTCGCGGTCCGAGCAGTCCACGCCGCCCGAGTTGTCGATCGCGTCGGTGTTCACTCTGCCGCCGGCCAGCGCGAACTCGATTCGCCCGCGCTGGGTCACGCCGAGGTTGCCGCCCTCGCCGATCACCTTCGCGCGCAGCTCGGCGCCGTCGACGCGCACGCCGTCGTTCGCCTTGTCTCCGGCGTCGGCGTGGCTCTCCTCGTGCGCCTTCACGTACGTCCCGATGCCGCCGTTCCACAAGAGCTCCACGGGCGCGCGGAGCAGCGCCTGGACCAGCTCGTTCGGCTTCAGCGACTCGTCCTCGATCCCCAGCGCCTCGCGCGCCTCCGGCGAGACCGAGATCGCCTTCGCCGTGCGCTCGTACACGCCGCCGCCCGCCGAGATGGCATCGCGGTCGTAGTCGTCCCAGCTGGACCCGGGCAGCCCGAACAGCCGCTGCCGCTCCTCGAAGCTGCGCTTCGGGTCGGGGTCGGGGTCGAGGAAGACGTGCCGGTGGTTGAACGCCCCGAGCAACCGGATGTGCGGCGAGAGCAGCATGCCGTTGCCGAACACGTCGCCCGACATGTCGCCGATGCCGACGACCGTGAAGTCCTCGGACTGGATGTCCTTGCCGAGCTCGCGGAAGTGGCGCTTCACGGACTCCCACGCGCCGCGCGCCGTGATCCCCATCTTCTTGTGGTCGTAGCCCGTGGACCCGCCGGAGGCGAACGCGTCGCCGAGCCAGAAGCCCTCCTCGATCGCGATCCCGTTGGCGATGTCCGAGAAGGTGGCGGTGCCCTTGTCGGCCGCGACCACGAAATAAGGGTCGTCGCCGTCGTAGCGCACCACGTTCGCCGGCGGACTCACCTCGCCGCCCCGGATGGTGTCCGTCAGTTCGAGCAGGCCGCGGATGAACGTCTCGTAGCACGCCACGACCTCCTGGGGGAGGTCCTCCCGCCGCGCCGGCGGCCGTTTCACGACGAAGCCGCCCTTGGCCCCGACCGGCACGATCACGGCGTTCTTCACCATCTGCGCCTTCATCAGGCCGAGCACCTCGGTGCGGAAGTCCTCGCGCCTGTCCGACCAGCGGATGCCGCCGCGCGCCACCGCGCCGCCCCGCAGGTGCACCCCCTCGGTGCGCGGCGCGTACACGAAGATCTCGTAGCGCGGGCGCGGTTGCGGCAGCCAGCGGAGCGCGGTGGGGTCGAGCTTGAAGGAGAGGTGGCTCGCCGCCTCGGTGGGCCCGGTCTGGAAGTAGTTCGTGCGCAGGATCGCCTGGATCACCGCGAGGAACATGCGGAGGATCTGGTCCTGGTCGAGGCTCTGCACCGCGTCGATCGCCTCGCCGATCCGCTCGGCGATCTCGCCCGCGTCGGCGCGGTCGGTGCGGCGGGGGTCGAAGCGCGCCTGGAACAGCGCGACTAGGAGCCGCGCGATCTCCGGGTGCGCCACCAGCGCCCGCTCGACGTAGGAGTCGCTGAACGTGATCCGTGCCTGGCGGAGGTACTTCCCGATCGCGCGCAGCACGGTGATCTCGCGCCAGGTGAGCGCGGCGCCGAGCACGAGCCGGTTGTAGGCGTCGTTCTCGACGTCGCCGCGCCAGACGCGCACGAACGTGTCCTGGAAGCTCTCGCGGACGCCGCCGGTGTCGAGGTCGCGGCCGCCGGGGTACGTCAGGCCGAAGTCGTAGATCCAGACGCCGTCCCGGCCTCGCGGCGTGATCGGGTAGGGGCGCTCGTCGCCGACCTCCACGCCCATGTTCTCGAACAGCGGCATGACGTCGGAGAGCATCAGCGGGCGGCCCGCGCGGAACAGCTTGGCGCGCAGCATCCGCGGCCCCGCCTCGAGCGGCCGGTACAGGACGATGCCGAGCCCGTCGGCCTCGGGCAGCTCCTCGATGTGCACGATGTCGGCGAGTGCCGAGCGCGCCACCCAGTCGGCGCGGTACGCGGCCGGGAAGGCGTCGCCGTAGCGCTGGAAGAGCTCACCCCCGCGCGCCTCGCCGAGGTCGTCGAGGAGGGCCTCCTCGAGGTCGTCGGCCCACGAGCGCGTGGCCGCGACCAGCATCATCTCCACCTCGCGCTCGTTGAAGTCGGGATCGACTCCGGACTCCACGTACGCGACGAAGTGGAGTCGCACCAGCACCGACTCGGAGACGCGCGTCGTGTAGTCGATGGTGGCCGCGCCCGTCGCCGTCCGGAGGATCGCCTCGATCCGGCGCCGGTTCTCGGTGTTGAAGCGGTCGCGCGGCACGAACACGAGCATCGAGAAGAAGCGGCCGAACGGATCGCGGCGCGCGAACAGGCGCAGGCGCTGGCGCTCGCCGAGGTGGAGGATTCCCATCGCCACCTCGAACAGCTCGTCGTCGGAGATCTGGAACAGCTCATCGCGCGGGTAGGTGTCGAGGATCTCGAGCACCGCCTTCTCGTTGTGGCTTCCCTGCGGGAAGGCCGCGCGCTCGAGCACGCGCGCCACGCGCCGGCGCAGGATCGGGATATCGGTCGGGCTCGCGCGGTAGGCGGTGTGCGTGTAGAGGCCCAGGAACACGCGGTCGCCGACACCCACGAAGTCCAGGTACGCGGCCCGATGGACGGTGGAGCGCGTGTTCGCCTTGCTGAGCGTGATCGCGCTCGAGTCGCGGGTGAGCCCGGCGGCCGGGTCCTCCTCCTCGGAGTCGCGCAGGATGCCGAGCCCCGGCTGGTCGCCGTCCCGGTAGCCCAGGAACGTGAAGTTGTCGTCGGCCAGCCACTCGAGGAACGCCGCCGCCTCGGCATCCTCGTCGCGCACCTCGCCGGCGGCTTCGAGCGCCTGCTCGCGCATCGCCCGCCAGTCCTCGACGGCGCACCGCACCTCCCCGATCACGCGCTCGAGGTGCCGCTCGAGCTCATGCATGCGCGTGTCGTCGGTCTGGCGCACCACCTCGGCGTGGACCACGGACTCGCCGATCGCGCCATCGGGCGCCGACTCGCCCGGCGTGAGGATCTCGAGGAGCCGCCCGTCGCCGCCGCGGCGCACCGACAGGACCGGGTGGATGATCAGGTGGACGCCGCAGCCGCGCCGGTTCAGCTCCATGCTGATGGAGTCGATGAGGAACGGCATGTCGTCGGTCACGATCTCGACGGCCGTGTGGGTGGACCCCCAGCCGTGCTCCTCGAAGCGCGGGTTGTAGACGCGCACCTTCGGCGTGCCGGGCGGGCGCTCGCGGGCGAAGTTGAACGTGCCGAGCGCCAGGCCGTAGAGGTCGAGCTGGTCGCGGTCGGCAAAATCCTCCGGGGCGACCCAGCGGTAGAACTGCCGCGCGAACGCCTCGGCGAGATCCGCATCGGCCCCGTTCAGCTGCTCGCGCACGCGCGAGCACACCGCCTGGGTCAGCGCCTGCTCGGGGTCCTCGACCTTCATCTCTCTTCAGGAGATCGTATTTGGCCCGCGGGCGCTCGAACAGGCGGCTAGCCCAGGCGTTGCACCGCTAAAGCAATGGGGGCGAAACGCCGACGCGGAGAGTGGACCTAGACCCGGGCCAGCCCTCTTGCCGGGGCGCCGACCCCCCGATGGCTCATTCCACCGCGCTAAAACTCCAACCGACAATCGGAACGCCGCGCAAGCGGCTTCGCATCGCGATCGCCGGCGGCAGCCGCGCCCCCGAGCGGGCGCGCTCCTGGATCGAGAGCGCCGCGTCGTGGCTTCCCACCGAGCTGGAGAGCACGCTTCTGCTGCTCACCTGCGAGCTGGTGAACAACGCCGTCCGCCATGGCGGCGCGGGGGAGGATCAGGTCATCGAGCTGGAGCTCAGCTCGCTCGACGCCGGCCGCGTGCGCGTGCAGGTGAACGATCCGGGCGTGGGCTTCGAGCACACGCCCCGCAACGCGCCCCTCGACGAGGAGGGCGGCTGGGGACTCGTTCTGATCGAGTCGATGGCCGAGAGCTGGGGCGTCGAGCAGGACGCCGGCACGCGCGTCTGGTTCGAGCTCGCGCCAGACCCCGCCTAGCCGGCTAGGCGCTTCTCGAAGCGCACCCTCGTCCCACCGCGGTCCGGCACCACTTCGAGGTGGTCCATGATCGCCGAGATGATCGGGATCCCGCGGCCACCGCGGCCGGTCGACTTCGACGTCTGGGCGGACTCGAAGCGGCCCCAGTCGGCGATCTCCATGTGCAGGCACCCGCCCGCGAGGTCCATGCGCAGCTGGATGCCGCGCGGGTCGCAAGGGCTCCCGTGCTCAACCGCATTCGCGACGGCCTCGGTGGTGGCGAGCATCAGCTCCCACGTGGTGTTGCGGTCCAGTTCGAGGTCGCGCGCTGCCTCGCGTACGATCGCGCGGGCGATCGGCGCGCCCTCTGGCGTAGCCGGTAGCCATGCCTGTCTCATGCCATTTGGGGTATTCCCGAGTCCGAATCGAGTTATACGTGCGAACCAATCTGCCCATAGGCAGAAATACCGCGCTCCTATCGGCCGCGCTCGCGGCCAACTCGGGGATGCTGCAGCTTCAGGCGGCGGTGGCGTCGATCACGCTCGCGCAGGTGCTCGGCATCGACGGGCTGCTCGGGCTCGGGCCGGCGGTTGTGCTGGCCTGCGGTGCGCTGGCCGCGCCGTTCGCGGGGCGCGCCATGGACCGGGTGGGGCGGGTGCCCGTCCTCGCCGCCGGCTTCGCCACCGGCGCGGTGGGCGGAGTCGTGGCGGCCGCTGGCTCCGCGGCGGAGAACGCCGTGCTCGTGTTCACGGCGTTCGTTCTGATCGGCATCGCGAGCGGCACCGCGCTGCTGGCGCGCACGGCGGCCGGCGACATGTACCCGCCCGAGCGGCGCGCGCACGGCATCGCGCTGGTCCTGTTCGGCGCCGTGTTCGGCGCGATCCTCGGCCCGGCGGTGTTCAGCCCGCTCTTGTCCGGCAAGCACCTCGACGGCGACTCGCTCGCGCCGTTGTGGCTCGCCGGCTCGGGCTTCATGGTGGTCGCCCTGGTGCTCGTGCTCTTCGTGCGGCCGGACCCGCGACGGATCGCCGACATCCTGCACACCGGCGACCCGCCGCCCGACGCGAGCGTGCCGCTGAGCCAGATCGTCCGGAGGCCGGGCGTGATCCCGGCGCTGCTCGCGGCTCAGGCCAGCTTCGGCGTGATGGTCGGGGTGATGACGCTCACCGGGTCGGTCGTGGTCGACCACCAGCACCATGCGGCGCACCACGTGTTCCCGATCATCGGCGCGCACGTGATCGGCATGTACGCGCTCGTGCTGGTCGTGGGCCGGATCATCGACCGCATCGGCCGTCCGGTGGCTCTGTTCGGTGGCCTGATCCTGATGGCGCTGTCCGTGATCTCGCTTCTGTGGATCGAGAGCGTGCCGGCGACCGCGGTGGCCCTGTTCGGGCTGGGGCTGGGCTGGAACTTCTCCTTCGTGGCCGCCACCGCCGAGCTCGCGGACAGCACTCTGCCGTCGGAGCGCGGGCGCCTGATGGGCTTCAACGACCTGCTGAGCGGCCTCACCGGCGCCGGTCTGGCACTCCTCGGCGGAGCAGCGTTGGAGTCGCTGGGCGTCGGGGCGCTCGCGCTCGGCGCGGCGGCGCTCGTCTGCGCGCCCGCTGTCTGGCTGGCTAGGCGTCCCGGTGCGTCCACCGGCCCGCCACCATCGTCGCCTCCAACCGAAGCGACGGCAGCTCGTCCGGTGGGCAGCTGACCGGGTCGCGGTTCAGGATCACGAGGTCGGCCGCCATTCCGGGCCGCAGGCGGCCGCGGCGATTCTCGGCGTGCTCGAGCCATGCGGGCGCGACGCAGATCGCGTGGAGCGCCTCCTCGACGGTCACGGCCTGCTCGGGCCGCCACGAGGGACGCTCGTCCAGGGTGCGGAGTACGCCGGCCACCAGCCCGGCAAGCGGGTCGAGCTCCTCCACGGGCGCATCCGAGCCGTTCGCGAGCGTCGCGCCGGCGTCCAGCAGCGAGCGGTACGCGTAGGCGCCCGGCCTGCCCTCCCACAGCCGCTCCGCCAGGTCGCGGTCGGACGGTGCATGGCTGAACTGCACGGACGCCGCCACGCCGATCTCTCCGAAGCGCGCCACGTCGGCGTCGTCCAGGAGCTGAGCATGCTCGATCCGCTGGCGCAGCCCGCGCGGCGCCCACTCGTCGCGGGTGGCCTCGAACGCGTCGAGCGCCGCCCGGTTCGCGGCGTCGCCGATCGCGTGGACCGCGACCGGCCAGCCGGCGGCCGCCGCGCGCCGGACCACGTCCTCCAGCACCTCGCGCGAGCTGATCTCGACTCCTGAGCCGTCGAGCAGGAGCGCGGTGGCCGAGCCGAGCGTCCCGTCCATGAAGCCCTTCAGGTAGCCGAACCGCAGCATGGGGTCGCCGAACCCGGACCGAATCCCGAGGCTCGCGAGGTCGTCGAGCCGGTCCCAGGGGAACGACTGCCATACCCGCACGAGCAGGTCGCCGTCCGTGAGCAGCCGGTCGTGCACCTCGAACGAGCCGAGCCAGCCGTCCTTGTCGTGGATCGCCACGACACCGCGTGAGGCGGCCACGCGCATGCCCTCGCGCGAGGCCTCGATCATCTCGTGCAGCGTGGGGCGGACGTAGCGGTCGCGGAACGCCCATGCGGCGTTCTCGCGCAGGATGCCGCTCTCCTCGACCACGCCGCCGGGCACCTCGAGCGGCGCGTCGGCTTGCCCCAGCGCCGCGCTGTTCAGCCACAGCGAGTGGTAGTCCTTCGACATCAGCGCGACCGGCACGTCCGGCACCGCCCGGTCGAGCGCCGCCCGCGTGGGCGGCTCCGTCCAGTCGCCTTCGCGCCAGCCGAGCCCGCGCAGCCAGCCGCCGTCGCGCACGTGCTCCCGCGCGGCCACCACGCGCTCGAGCGCCTCGTCGAGCGACCGCGCGCCCTCGAGCCGCGCCTGCCGCAGGCCGAGCGCCCACGTCGGGAAGTGCACGTGCGAGTCGGTGAACCCGGGCATGACGCAGCGCTCGCCGAGCTCGATGACGCCCTCGCCGGCCTTGTCGTCGTCCACCACCCATGGCCCGCGCACGGCGAGCCGCGGGACTGTGGGCACGGCCGCGTCGAGCGTTCGGATGGTCCCACCGGTGAACAGCACCGGGGAAACCCTAGAAGCCCGCCAGCCGTCCTAGAACACCGGCACGACGCAGGAAGCGTCGTCCGCGCCGTACTTCAGCGCGCCGTCGTAGAACGCCTGGATCGTCACGTTGCCGATGTCCGCGGTCGACATCGGCGTGATCTTGAAGGCGAACGAGCTCGTCGAGCTCGTCGTCGTCGAGTGCGTCGTGACCGTCCCGTTCGGCCGAATCGCCTTGAACCTGATCGTGGCCCCGCTCACCGCGGGGGAGACGGTGCCCTTCACCAGGATGTTGTCCTCACCCGGCACGTTCACCTCGGTGGGGCACGTCAACGTCAGGCTCGGGACGGGCGCCGCCACAGGGCGGGTCGTCGCGATGAAGTTGTCCCGCTCGAGGGCGACGCTGAGGTTCGCGGAGTCGGTCCGCTTCGTCGGCGTGATCAGCGCCGTCCCGCCGGCCATCGCGGCGCGCCCGATCGGCTCGGTGCCGTGGAGCAGGGTGGCGAGCGTGCCGTCGGTGCCTGTCTGTGTCGAGGTGACCTGGACTTGGAACGACGGGTCACCGACCGGATAGCTGTCGCGCCTGTGCAGGAACTTCGTCGTGAGCTTGGTGGTGTCGAACGACTGCGGCGTCGCGGTGCGGATCTCCATGCTGGGGTCGCCGAGCAGGTGGTAGAGCAGGTGCTCGCGGTAGACGTTGCCCGTGAGCTGCTGGCTGGCCGCGGCGAGCGACGCCATGTAGGTCTTGCCGGCGGTCAGGATCTCGCCCATCCGCCGGAGCGGCGTGGAGGAGCCGAACGTGGGCACCGTGGCGGGGAACATGGCGTCCGCCCAGCCGACCGTGAGCTGGTCGTTCTGGACGGTCGGGCTCACGTCGGTGTCGCCGATCACCGCGACGGCGCCGCCGCCCACGCGCTGGAGCAGACGCTCGTCAAAGCTTGGGTTGCCCGGGAACTGGAAGCCGGCGCTCGAGCAGTTGATCGCGAGCACCACCGGCAGCTTCGTGCTGTTCGAGCTGAGCAGGGAGATGTCGTTGATGTTGATCCCGGGGTTCGCCCAGCTGAGGCGGCTGCCGTGGTCGCGGTGCACGAACAGAAAGCGGCCGGCGTTCAGCTCGCTGACCACCTGATCGCGGCCGTCCGTCCACGGCGTGGCCGGGCGCTTCAGCTCGTCCGGGATGGCGGTGCCGTCCTTGAACCGCTGGATGTCGGCGGTCGCCGACGCGCTGTTCAAACGCGTGACCACGTGACCGCGTGACCTGAGGCCCGTGCGCATGCGCTCGGCGGACAGCGTGAACCCCCGCGCGTCCTGCGGGCCCGGCCCCTCGAAGAAAGACGTGACGGTCGCGTGGTTGTAGAAGTCGTCGCCCTCAGGGGCCGGGAGCTGGGTCTCGTAGGTGACGATCTTGTTCACCGTGCTCTGGGCCACGTCCAGCGTGTTCGCCGGGACGCGGCCGAGCATCACGTCGGCGAACGCGTCCGTGCCCGCGCCGTCGAGCGAGTAGGAGAGATCGCTCGTGACCGTGCAGGTCGGCGGGTCGTTGCACCACGCCTCCTGGAAGCTCGGCACGTGTGAGGTGTCGCCGACGATGGCGACGTAGGTCGGCCGCGTGCACGTTGTGCTGGCCAGCTCGCCGCGGATGAACGCGCGGACGTCCCCGGGCGCCGCGCCCGCGGCCACCTCGTGGACCGTCACTCGCATGCCCTGCGCGGTCTTCGCCGCGGCGAGCGTGTCGGCCGCCGGACGGAGGGTGGGAGAGGTGACGATCAGGTAGTCCTCGCCGCAGCCCGCGGCCTGCGCGGGGGTGGCGCCGGGGGTGGCGCGGGCCACCTGCCCGGCGTTGGCGAGCGTCGAGCGGTACATGCGCGCGAAGGGGCGCTCGAAGGCGGTGCGCACCCGCCGCGGGAGCCAGGCGCGCGAGCGCCGGAACGTCACCGTCACGTCCATGGAGGTGAAGATGCGGGCCCGTCCGGTGCGCGGGTCGTACTGCGCGCCCGGCACCTGGACGGCGCCCACGCGCACGTCGCGCAGCTGGCCGAGGATCGTCGCGAAGGCGAGCCGGCGCGGGATCGCGCGGCGGCCCCGGTAGGCGCCGCGGTCGATCCGGAACCGCTTGTCGGCGAACGTCTCGGGCGGGGGGAAGTCCGGCGGCACGTCCTGGTCCACCGCCTGCTCCTGCTTCGGGAACAGGTCGATGTCGTCGAGCGTGTAGCCGCGCGCGTTCGTCACCCGCACGGACATGCGCGCGCCGCGCGGCACGGCGAACAGGCGCGTGAAGGCGGGCACGCCGGGATCGCCCGTGCCGCCGATCGAGTCGGTGCCGTCCATGTTGAGGCCGATGAAGTCGCGGCCGCCGCCGCGGCGCGCGTCCCAGCGGGCGACCGGGAGCGTCACGTGCATCCGCAGCACGCGCTTCGAGCTGCGCCGCACGCGCGTGGTGAGGGCGGTGCCGGCGCGCGTCTGACCGCCGCCGCCGCAGCGCGCGGTGTGCGGGAGCTGCTTGAGGCCTGCGTCGACAGCGAGCGCGTCTCGGTCGAGCGTCCCGCGGATGGAGGCCGGGCCGGGCCTGGTCGTCTCCGGCGCGGTGGGGCGCTCGGCGACCCTGCGGAGCAGCCGTCGGTAGCGCCCGGTCAGGCGAACCGCCCCGCACGGCCGGGCGATCGAGTTCTTCAGCGCGCCGCTCGCGAGGCCGGCGAGCCTGCGGCGAGTGGCCGCGCTCGCATCAGTGGCCCGCAGCGCGGCGGTGTCGTTCAGCAGCCGCGTGAGCGCATTGGTCGTGGTGGTGCGCGGAGTGTTGGCCGGCGCCGCCTGAGCGACGCCGGCCAACGCCAATACCGCTACGGCTGCGAGAGCGGTCAGGGCCCGGGCCAAGGTGGCGCGAGCCTAACGCGGCTAGTGGCTGTGCGCGCGCTCCGCCGTGCGCGGGTTGGTGAGCGGCTTCACGGTCGCCTCGATCTGCGGCCGCAGCTCCTCGAGCCGCGGCGGGATCGACAGCTTCTCGCCGAGTGTCTCGAGCGGCTCGTCGATCGTGAAGCCCGGGCTCGGGGTCGCCAGCTCGAACAGCACGCCGCTGGGCTCCCGGAAGTAGATCGACTTGAAGTAGTGGCGGTCGATCACCTGGGTCGGGTGCGCGCCGTGCTCGGCCACCTGCCGCTGCCACCTCTCGTGGTCCTCGTCGGCCGAGTTCCACGCGATGTGGTGGACGGTGCCGGCGCCCTGGATGCCGCGCTCGGCGGGCGGCGCGTCATAGAGGTAGAGCCCGCCGCGCTTGTCGCCGCGCGCCTCGAAGGCGTCCCCGGACTGCTCGAAGCCGAGGCCCTGCTCGAGCAGCTCGCGGCTGCGCTCGGGGTCGGACGCGTACGCGCGCGCGGCGTGGAAGCCCTGCAGCGCGTGCTCGGCCGGCACATCGGGGTGCTCGGCGAGGAGCGGCTCGTCCGGCACGTCAACGACCAGCAGCTGGTGCTCGAGGCCCTCCGGGTCCGAGAACACGAGCGTCTCGCCCTCGCGGGTCGAGTCGACTCCGTTGGGTGCGAGCCGTTCGCTCCAGAAGTCGAGCGCCGCCGGCGACCCAACGCGCCACACGATGCGATGGATCATGCCCTCACCGGCGCGGCCCGGCGCGGCGCCCGGATACTCGAAGAAGGTCAGGTCGAGGCCCGGCTTGGCGTGCTCGTCGCCGTAGAAGAGGTGGTACACGGTCGGGTCGTCCTGGTTCACGGACTTCTTCACCAGACGGAGGCCCATGACCCCCGCGTAGAAGTCGACGTTCCGCTGGGCGTCGCCGGTGATGGCGGTGATGTGGTGGATGCCGTTGAGCTTCATTGCCTGTTTCTCCTCGAGCGGGGCGGCGGGGGGTGATTGCATATGCAACTATATCACGGTCGCGGGCCTCGTGTCTTGGGTCCCCGGTGAAGATCGTGGCGAACCAGCTCGTGCGCCCGCTCAGCCCAGTCGCACAGGATCGGCCGGGTGTCGCGCGGATCGATGATCTCCTCGACGCTGAACCGCTCCGCCGTCCTGAACGGCGAGGTCACGGCCTCGAGCCGTGCGGCGATCTCCTCGCGCAGCGCGGCCGGGTCCTCGGCCGCCTCGAGCTCGCGCCGGTAGGCGGCCTCGAGCCCGCCCGCCATCGGCAGCGAGCCCCAGTTGCCGGACGGCCATGCGAAGCGCAGGTTCAGGCGCGAGCCGTCGCCGTGGCCGGCGCCCGCCACTCCGTACACCTTGCGCACGAGGATCGACACCCACGGCACGCTCGCCTGGGCGATCGCGAACAGGCCGCGTGCCCCGCGGCGGAT
>Ga0126306_10000679_pt1 | contig 16610 bp, 14 predicted proteins | sample Plot27_FD_92592 | JGI IMG/M metagenome (GOLD analysis project Ga0126306, IMG submission 92592) | Serpentine soil microbial communities from UC McLaughlin Reserve, CA, USA - Plot27 | ecosystem: Environmental > Terrestrial > Soil > Grasslands | place: USA: UC McLaughlin Reserve, Lake County...
GCCGGCCGCCGGCTCGTCCATGAGCACGAACGTCGGATCCGTGGCGAGGGCCCGGGCAACGCCCAGTCGCCGCTCGTCGCCGTGTGCCAGCGTGCCGGCGGGGGCGTCCACCAGGCCCGCCAGACCCAGCAGCTCGAGCAGGTCGTCGGCGCGCCGGCGCGCCTTGCGTGCGGCGACGCCGACCCCAAGTGCAGCGACCTCGACGTTCTCGCGCACCGTGAGCCCTCGGAACGAGCGGCTGTGCTGGAAGGTGCGCGCGAGGCCTGCACGGGCGCGGCGGTGCGCGCTCCAGCCGGTGACCCGACGCCCTGCCAGCTCGACGCTTCCGGCGGTCGGGAAGTCGAACCCCGAGAGCACGTTGACGAGCGTGGACTTCCCGGCGCCGTTCGGGCCGATCAGCCCGACCACCTCGTGCCGGTGGAGCTCCAACGTCACGTCGGAGAGCGCGCGGACGCCTTTGAACGAGCGTGAGACGGAGGAGGCCCGAAGCGTGCCTTCGGGCCTCCTCCGCGCGTTCTGCGCGACTGCCGACTGCGCCAACTAGATCTTCGGTACGACCCTGGCTGTCACCACGCCGACGCGCTTGCCCTTGTTGCTCTGAACCTCGATCACGCGGTACTGGCGTCCGAACACGGTGTGGAGCTGCTTCGAGAAGCTCACCCTGCCCGAGATCGTCGGAACTCCCTTGAACTTCTCCATCTGCGCGGCGAGAGCCGCACCGTTGGTGGAACCGCCCGCCCGCTTGATCGCGGCGAGCACGCCGTCGATCGCGGCAGGCCCTGTTACGAAACCACCCGTTCCGGCCTTGACCTGCTTGGCGAGCTTCCGCACCGCAGCACTCGGGTCGTCGCCGAAGACCGACGCGAAGGTGACCGCGTAGTAGTTCGTCACCTGCGGGTTCTTCGTCGCCCAATAGGTGCCGTCGCCTGCCCACGAGTTGAGAATCGGCGTCTGGTTTCCGAGCGAGCGGAACCCCGAGACGAACGCCGGCAGCTCACCGAACGCCGTCGAGGTCACGTAGACGGCCGCACGCTTCTGATTCAAGCGGCTGACCGCCGCCTGAACGTTGTTGGCGCCGGTCGCGTAGCTCTCCTTGGCGACGACCTGGCCGCCCAGCTGCTCGTAGCGCTTCTCGAACGCCGTGACGACGTTCTTGAAGTAGACCAGCAGCGTGTTCGTGCCGAGGCCGGCCGTCTTCCAGCCGCGCCGAATCGCGTACTCGGCCATCGCTGAGCCCTCGTCCTGGGCCGCGTTGCCGAAGCTGAAGGCCAGCTTGCCCTTCCTGCCGAACCGCTTCGGGCCCATCTGGTCGGTGCCGATGCAGGGCGCGATCGCGAGCTTCCCGCGATTGATCGCCTCCTGGACGACGGGTGTCGCGAAGTCGACGTCACACGTCACGAACATGATGTCTGCGCCGCGGCCGAGCAGCGTCCGCGCGCACGACTTCGCCCGCGCGGGGTTGTTGTTGTTCGTGTCGCAGGTCTCGATGCGGATCTGCCGTCCGCCCTTGGCGTTCAGGTTCTTGACATGGATCTTCGCAGCGGCGAGAGCCGGGCCGTCGAACGGCGCCATGTTCCCCTTGCTGTCGAATGCCCAGCCGATCACGATCGGACCACGTTGCTCGACCGCCGCGCTACCGCCGGTCGTTCCCACCACGGCCACGGCAACCGCCAGGCCCGCAGCAAGAGCGCCCCACCTTCTGGCACCTCTCATGTACCCACTTCCTTTCCCCTCGCCGGATCCCCTTGGAAACAGCTATTGAATTACATACCGGTCGACCGGGTCAATTGGACTACCAGGAGGCCTCCCGGCCTTTCACCAGCCGCCACATCGCCGTCTGGAGCGGCACGTCCACGCCCAGCCGCTCGGCCTCGCGGACGAGCGCGCCGGTGATGTGGTCGACCTCCGTTGGCCGGCGCGCTTGGACGTCCTCGAGCATCGACGGGTAGTGGCGGCTCCCCCGCCGCGTGGCGAGCACGTTCATTTCCCACGGGTCCTCGTGAAGCTCGACCCCGGCGGCGGTGGCGACCCGCTTGCCTTCCTCGATCAGCGCGAAGACGAGGTGCCCCAGGTCATCCAGCCGCTCCCGCTCGGCGAAGTGAGGGTCGTGCGGGAGCCCCGTCAGCGCCGCAACGCTGTTGACCGTCGAATTGAAGATCAACTTCGACCACTGAGCCGGACGCAGATCACCGAACGCGCGCGCCTTCAGCTCGGAGTCCACGATCAGGCGGGCAACCTCCTCGACCAGCTCGTACGGCGTTCCCGCATAAGGCCCGAGCCACGTCTCGGTGTCGAGGATGTACTCGACGTGCGTGTCCTCGTGGCGCGTGCCGCTCATGAAGGTCACAGCCGAGATCAGCGGCCAGTCGCCGTAACGGCGGATGAGCTCCTCGGAACCGAGGCCATTCTGCACCGTCATCACCGCGGCGGCCGGCCAGTGCCCGTGAAGCCTGGCGGCGGCCGCGTCGAGCTCGGTCGACTTGGTGGCGACGATGATCACGTCGGCGGGCGGGAGCTTCGCGGGATCGGTGGAGGCGCGTACGGCGGCGACGAATGCGTGCCGTCCCGACACGCGCAGCCCATGCTCGACGAGCGCTCGGGCATGCTCTTCCCGCCGGCAGAGAACGGAGATGTCGCCGACCCGGGCGAGGTGGGCCGCGTAGAGGCTGCCGATCACCCCGCCGCCGACGACGCAGATGCGTTCGATCAGCGCCGCTCCCAGCAGGCCAGGAAGGCGTCGCGCCCCCGCCTAGCGAGCTCGTCGGCCGGAACGTTCCAGAGCGAGTCGGGGTGTGCTTGGCCGAACGCGCCGTTGTCGGAGAAGATCTCGAGCTCGTAGAAACCCTCCCAACCCGCGCTGTCGAGCAGCCCGAGGATGCGCGGGACGTCGGCGACACCGTCGCCCGGGAGAAGTCGGTCGGCGAAGCTGCGCGTGGGCTCGCGGACGTCGCAGACGTGAACGCCGACGATACGGTCGCCGTGTGCGTTCAGATCGGTCTCCAGGTCGGAGTCCCAGAGGTGCCAGGAGTCGAAGAGGATGCCGACCGAATCGGCGACCCCGGCCTCGTCGATCAGCTGGGCGGCCTCGGCGATCGTGTTCACGATCGACCACTGTTCGCCCTCGAACCGACTGTAGGGCTCGAGACCGATCGTCAGTCCGAGCGAGCGCGCCTCGGCGGCGACCGTCCGTAACCCCTCGACGACGACCTCGCGCCTCCCGGGTCCGGTGAGGAGCACCACCGCGCTCGGCTCGAGCGGCGCCAGCCGCCTGAGACCGGCGCAGTACGCCTCCACGCGTTCGGCGGGATCGTCCGGGCCGGGAATCGGCAGCGGCGCGATCGAGGGAACCGCGGGCACCGCTGTCGTCGAGGCAAGCCCGCTCTCCGCCAAGGCCGCGAGCAGGCTGTCTTCTTCGTCGTCCCGCAGCTTGATCTCCCAAACGCCGATCCCGTCCGCCCCGGCGTTGCGATAGGCACGCAGGTCATCCTCGAAGCTCGCCGGCAAGGTCGTGATCTGCGAGATTGCGAAGCGAGGCATCACCGTGCGACGAGGCCGCGGATTCGGTTGCCGGCCCGTTCGGGCAGCGTCGGCCGGAGCAACTGCTTCGCGACCAGCGTTCCCGAGCCGGCACCCAGGCCGGGCCCCGGATGTGTGCTCGCTCCGATATGCCAGAGCTTGTCGACAGCCGTCGCGTGCCCGGGGCTCGCCGGGAGCGGACGCCAGAGGAAGTTCTGGTCGAGCGCGAGCGACCCCGCGTATGGATCGCCGTGCACGAGGTTGACATTCGCCCGCTCGAGGTCGGCGGGCGAGAGCACGGCGCGGGCCCTGATCGCGCCTTCGAGGTTCGGAATCTGGCGCGCGAGACGCGCGACGATGCGGTCGGCATAGCGCGCGCGGAGCTCATCGGTCCACGTCCCGTCGCCGGGGTCCAGCTCGCCGGCCGCGTCACCCCGCACGCGCCAAGGGAGCTCCTGGAGCTGAATCCAGAGCAGCCCAGCTCCGTCGGGGGCCCGCGAGGCGTCCATCGTGAGGGGCTGCCCGACGACGATCGTCGCCTCGGCGGGCAGCAGCCCTCGCTCGGCCTCGTTGACCGCGCGGGAGACGCCGTCCAGCCCCGGGGTCACGTGGACGATCGCTGTCCGCCCGAGCCGCTCGTCACCCTCCCAACGAGGCGGCTCGGAGAGTGCGAGATGGATTTGCATGTCGCCGCGTCCATACCGGAAGCGACCGGCCTTCGCAGCCAGCTCCTGCGGCACGTCGTCGTCCTTGAGCAACCGGTCGTAGAGTTGCGTCGGCGTCACGTTCGCGATCACCGCGCGCGCAGCGGTCACCGACTCGCCGTCGGCGAGCCGCACGCCCGTCGCCTTGCCGTCCTCGACGACGACCCGCTCGACGTCGCGCCCCGTCTCGCAGCTCCCGCCGTGGTCGCCGATCAGCCGCTGCAGGGCCTCGACGAGCTTCGCGCCGCCGCCACGCGGGATCGGCATGCCGCCCTCCTGCACCGCCACGGCGATGACCTGCGTCATGTATCCGGAGGCTGCTGCGTCGGGCCCGAGGCCGGTGTGGAGCACCCAGGGTGCGAGCAGACCGTGCGCCCGCTCGGACTCGAACGTGCTCGTCAGCCAATCTCTGCTGGAGATCGTCAGCTCACCGACGAGCTCGGCCAGGCCGCGTCGACCGAGGCGCCTGTACGCCTTGAGCCCCAGGCCGGCGCCCGCGCGCGACCACAGCTCGGTGCCGAGCACGCCGAAAGCGAGGTCGGCGTTGGGGAAGAACGACTCGAGCGTCCGCCCCCACGCGCCGCCGTCCCCGGCCGCATGGCGGTCGAGCTCCTCGGCGTTCGCCTCGGCGTTCCGCAGTAGGAAAGCGCTCTCGCCGTCGGGGTACAGCGTCGCCGTCGGCAGCTCGGTGTTCAGGTATTCGAGGCCGTGGGCGGCGAGCTCCTCTCCCAGCTCCGCGTGCGCGGCTCCGCCGACCCAGAGCGGGTGCCAGGCGCTGAAGACGTCGTGGAGGTACCCGGGCTCGGTGATCTCGGCCGTCCTGATCGCACCTCCGAGCTCCTCCTCCCGCTCCAGGATGCAGACGCTCCAACCGCCCCGGGCCAGCAACGCCGCGCACGCCAGCGAGTTGATCCCGCTGCCGACGACGACGGCGTCGAACGTGCGAGGCATCAGGCGTCCGCGGAGTCGACGACGGCCGTGCACTCGATCTCGATCAGGCAGCCCGGCACGGCGAGCCCCGTGATGCCGACGATCGTCTGGGCGGGGTGGTCGGCGCCGCCGGTCACCTCGTCGATCGCGCGCGTGATCGTCTCGTACTCGGCGGGCTCGGTGGTGTAGATCGTCCGGCGCACGATGTCGTCCCAGCCGACGCCGACGGCGCCCATGGCCGTCTCGAGATTCCGCATCGCTCCCACCGTCTGTCCGTGCAGGTCGTCGGCGACCAGCGAGAAGTCCTGCCCGATGCCGAGCTGGCCGGCGAAGTGGACGACTCTCGAGCCCTGCGCGACGGCGACGTGGCTGAACCCTGGCGCCGGATGGAGCTGCGGTGGGTTGATGAGCTCTCGGTGATGACTCACTGCTCTCCTCCTTCGAGCACGAGCTGACGGAACTCCTCGTCCGTGACGAGGCCTCGCTTGCCGGTTCCGAGCTGCTTCACGCGTGCCAGCAGGTCGGCGTACGCGCTCTCCGAGACATCGAGCCCGAGGTCGGCGCACTTGATCCGGATCGAGTCGAGCCCGCTCTTCTTGCCCAGAACGATCGAGCGCTCGGCCCCGACCAGCTCCGACGAGTATGGCTCGATCGAGGGCGGATCGTGGAATTGACTCGCGACCGCTCCACTCTCGCGGCGGAAGAGGTTCTCGCCGACGAGGGGCTTCCACGGCTCGAGCTCGTAGCCCGAGAGTGCCCGCACCCGTTCGGCGAGAGCTCGCATCCGCGAGAGGTCGAGTGCCGTCTCGACGCCGTAGAGCGCCCGCAAGGCCAGCGCCACCTCGGCGATGTTCGCGTTGCCGGCTCGCTCGCCCATCCCGTTGACCGTCCCGTGGATCCAGCGCGCGCCCGCACGCACCGCCGCGACGGCGTTCGCCGTTGCCAGGCCGAAGTCGTTGTGGCCGTGGAAGTGAACGGGGATCTCCGGCCCGACGAGCTCTCGCGTTCGTTCGACCAGCTCACCGACCGCCTCGGGCCCCGCAACCCCGATCGTGTCGACGACGACGACCTCGGCGGCGCCGGCCTCGGCGGCGACCGTGTACGCCGCGTTGTAGAAGTCCGGCTCGGCGCGCGTGGAATCGACGCCGAAGTAGCCGACCCGGATCCCACTCTCCACCGCGTACGAGACCGCCGTGCGGATCCGGTCCAGCATGGTCTCGCGCGACACTCCGAGCGCGCTCAGCTTGAGGTCGGAGATCGGCGACTCGATCACGCTCGCGCCCACGCCGAGCTCCACGAGCGCCTCGACATCGGCCCGGACGGCGCGCGAGAAGCCCCAAGCCTGCGCGGAGAGCCCCGCATCCGCGATCAGTTTTACCGCGCGGTAGTCCTCCTCGGACACGCGCGGGAAACCGGCTTCGATCCGTTCGACGCCGGCCTCTGCGAGACCACGAGCGATCTCGAGCTTGTCCTCGGGCGTCAGGACGACGCCGACCGTCTGCTCGCCGTCGCGGAGCGTCGTGTCGTAGAAACCGACCTCCGCGTCGAACGCATGCGGCCGGTTGAGACTTCCCGCCCAGATCACCGCACGACCCCGTCCGGGAAGGGCGACAGCTTCTCGGCGCCCGAAAGGGTGATCAGGAAGTTGTCCTCCAATCGCAGCCCGCCGCCGCCTTCCCAGTAGATCCCCGGTTCGATCGCGAGCACCATTCCCTCCTCGATCGTGCCCGACCCGGCCTGGTGGGCGTACGGCGGCTCGTGGGCCCGCGCGCCGACGCCGTGGGCGACCGGATGGGACGGTTGGCCGGCATAGCCCGCCTCCGCGATGCCGTCGCGAATCACACGATCGAGCTCCGCGAGGCTGGCACCCGGACGACAGTGGTCGATCGCGCGATCGTAGACGGCGGTGAGGCTCTCGAGCAGCCGCTCGTACTCCGCCGTGAGCTCGCCCGGGCACAGGTTCTTCGTGTGGTCGCACCAGTACCCGTCGGCGCAGACCCAGATCTCGAACAGCGTCGGCTCGTGTTCCTGCACCGGCCGGTCGCCGGTCGCGGTGAAGGTGCGGATCCCCGGCCCGGACCACACGAGCGAGAAGCCGTGCGCCAACTCGACCCGGCCCTCCCAGCCCGTGCCGTGACCGTGGACGAAGCCGTTCCAGATCGCTCCCGCCTCGCTCTCCTTCATCCCCGGTTTCAGCTTGGAGCGGACGTGCTCCATCGCGGCACCGGCGATCTCGTTGGCGAGGCGCACGCGCTCGACCTCCTGCGCCGTCTTGATCCAACGCGCGCGCGCGAGGAGCGGAGTGGCGTCCACGGCCTCCGGCCAGGCGTCGAACCAGGCTCGCGTGTAGGTCGTCGGCTCGCCGACCATGCGGTCGGACGCTTGCGTGCCGAGTGAAAGCTCCAGGCCGACGCGCCCGTACGGACGCGCGGCCTCTAGCGCGAGATCGAGCGTGCGAGCGGTCGGCGGCCGCGGGTCGCCGTCGTCGTAGCCTTTGAGCAACCGCACGTCCGCCGTCCACGCTGTCCGGGCGGCATCGTCCGCGGACGCCTCCAGGCAGATCAACGTCGGCTCGCCCTCGGCCGGGAAGACGACGGCGTCGTAGCCCTTCATGCCCCAGAAGTTCGACAGGTAGAGAACGTTGTCGGGCGCCCGGACGACGAGGGCGTCCAGGCGGTCGTCGGCCATCAGCGCGCGAACGCGCTCCAGCTTCGCCCCGTCGCGCGGCCAGCCCATCTACCAGCGGACGCGAGGCGGAGGCGGCGCGCCGTGGGCCTCTTCCCACGAGACGACCGGGTTGCGCAGCACGCCGATCCGGTCGATCTCGGCCTCCATCACGTCGCCGGGCTTGAGGTACAGCGAGGCGGCGTCGGCGCTGAAGCCCGCGACGCCCGACACCGTCCCGGTGGAGACGACGTCCCCTGCGCTGTAGCCCAGCGGGGAGTAGTGCGAGAGGATCTCCGGGATGGTCGTCGACATCCGGCCGGAATGGGAGGTCTGCCGGACGTCTCCGTTCACGCGCAGCTCCATCGCGAGGTCGTGTGGATCGGGAATCTCGTCGGGAGTGACGATCCACGGCCCCAGCGGGCAGAAGGTGTCGATCGCCTTGCAGAACGAAAAGACGCCTGAGCGCATCTCGCGGCGCTGGATGTCACGCGCGGTGATGTCGTTGAAGATCACGTAACCGCCGACGTAGTCCATCGCATCCTCCGGCGAGAACCACCTCCCCGGCTTACGAATCACGACCGCCAGCTCGAGCTCGTAGTCGAGCTCCTCGGTCAGGTGCTCGGGGTACACGACCGGGCTGTCGGGCCCGACGATCGCGTCGACGTTCTGGAAGAAGACGATCCAGGGCGCGATCTCGTGCGACCAGTCGACGCGTTTCGACTCCTCCTCGTGCTCGCGGTAGTTGCCGGCGGTATGGAAGAACTTCTTCGGGACGATCGGAGCTCGGACGTCGGCGTCGGCGAGCGGGATCCGCTCATCGAGGTCGTCGGCCCCGCTCCGCTCGAAGTACGTGCGCAGGTCGGGGACGTCCAGCCGAACGATCTCCTCGCCGTCGACGCGACCGACCTTGCCGCCGTCGTACGCGACCAATTTCATGCGAGCCCGCAGACGTTTTGGATCGCGCGCGCGTACACCTCTGCGGTCTTCACCAGGCCGTCGATCTCGAGGTTCTCACCGAGCTCGGGGTCGGGCAGGCCACTCGACGTGCCGTAGTTGACCGTCGCGATCCCGTAGCGGCTCAGGACCGACGCGTCCGAGAACCAGCGGGTCACGTCGCGCTCCGCCGGTGCTCCGAAGACGTCGGAGTGCGCGTCCCCGAGCGCCGCGACGAGCGGATGGCTCTCCTCGATCTCGGCACCGGGCGCGGTCACGTAGACCTCCGCCTCGACGCCGTCCAGCCCGCGCGCGAACTCGAGGGCCTTGCGGCGTGCCTCCGCCATCGGCACCGACGGCGGCACGCGCAGGTCGACGAAGAGGTCGGTGGCGTGCGGTGTCCGCGAGACGCGCCAGCCGAAGCCGCCCTGGATCGCACCGATGTTCGCGACCCCCTCGAAGCCGTCGTAGCTCATCTCCTCTTCCCAGCGCGGGAGCCACTCCACGACGGCATCGAGCACGTCTCGCATGCGCACGATCGAGTTCTCGCCTAGGCGGCCCGAGCTGAACGCGGTGTGGACGAACGGGCCACGCGTCGATAGGCGCATCCACAGCGTTCCGAAGTGCGCGAGAACGAGCTTGTTCTCGGTGGGCTCGCCGAGGATGCACATGTCCGCCGCGCCGCCGTGGCCCACGAGATGCCGCGAGCCGGCGGCGTAGCCCCGGTACTCGGCGCCCTGGGCCTCGCCGTGCTGCGTCTTCTCGATCTCGCCGGCGACGGCGGCGACGAGCACGTCGCCCGTGAGCCGCACGCCGGCGTCCTGCAGAGCTCGGACTGCCTCCACGTAGCACGCGAGCGCGCCCTTCATGTTCGAGATCCCGAGCCCGTAGATCCGCCCCTCCCGCTCGAATCCCTGCGGCTGGAACCCCGGAATGCCCGCGAGCCACGGCTCCCGCCCGGAGTAGGACGTGTCGAGATGCCCGTTCAGCATCAGCGTCGGCCCGCCGCCCTCGCCCGGCCAGGTACCCAGCACGTTGGCGCGTCCGTCTTCGACCTGCTGCCACTGCACCTGGAGGCCGAGCGAGGCGAGCTCCGAACGCATCAGCTCGGCGGCCTCCTCTTCCGAGCCCGTGAAGGACGGCGTCGAGACGAGGCGCAGCGCGAGCTCCACGAGACGGTCGCGGTCGATCATCGGAAGTGCGGCACCACTTGCTCACCGAAGAGCTGCAGCTGTTCGTGCCGCTTCGCGCCCCACAGCTCGAGCATGACGTGGGTGCAGCCGGCGTCGCGGTACTCCTCGATCGCCTCGATGCAGTCCGACGGCGTGCCCGCGATCGGCTTGCACTTGTCCAGGATGGCGTCGGTCACCAGCTCCTTGGCCGCGAGCCGGCCGCCGCTCTCCATCGCTTCGGCGATCGGCCGGATCTCGTCCTGCTCGAGCCCCGCGAGGTCGAGGAGCGTGTCGGCGGCGCCCTTGATGTTCTGCACCTTGTTGGCGAGGTACATCCCGGCGATCTCCCGGGCACCGTCGCGGCCCTCGTGGCGGTCCTCGCCGATCGAGGCGACGATCGTGCAGCCGATATCGATGTCCCGGCCGACGTTGTCGCGCGTGTAGCGCACGAAGGCGGGCGTCGTGATCGACGGGGTCAGACAGCCGTCCGCGAGCTCGCCCGCGAGCGCCTGCATCTTCGGCGCCGTCGCGGCGACGTAGACCGGTGGGATCTCCCGTGGAGCGTGCGCGCCATTCTCGAGCGCCGGCACCGAGGCGCTGAAGACCTTGCCATCGTAGTCGAACGCGCCGCCGCCGAGGACACCGCGAGTAATCTCGACCGCGTCGCGCATCGCGCCGAGCGTCGAGAGCTTCTCGTCGCCGCGCTTCGTGTTGTTGAGGAAGATCTTCGACGTCCCGTAGCCGAGGAGGAAGCGTCCCGGGCCCGCGGCCTCCTGGACGACCCGGGCGTCCATCGCCGCCTGCACCGGGTGGCGGGTGAAGGGCGAGATGATGCCCCAGCCGATCGTCAGGCGCCGCGTCTGAGCCGCCATCAGCGCCGAGACGACCGTGGACGAACGCGCCTCCATCCCGTGCTTCCGCCACCACGGATACGCCTCGGCGAGCCAGATGGTGTCCATCCCCACCTCGTCCATGACGCGTGCCGACGCGAGCATCTCGTGGAGGGGCTCCATCGTCAGCTGCATCACCCCGATGCGGAAGGGGCTGCTCATCGACGCGATCCTATTCAGGTCTTCGAGCTGGCTCTTGCGATCTGCTGGTCGAGCGCAGCGAGGACGTTCTTGACCTGCTGGTTCACGATCGGCTGTAGGACGCGCTGCCCCATGCTGCCGACCGGCCCCGCGACTCGCACGTCGGCCTCCCAGCGCATCGCGGTGGCGCCGTCGGCCTCGCTCAGGTGGAACTGCGTATCCATGTCCATCAGCGCACCGACGCCGGTCCCCTTGGCGTGCAGTCGGGCGAAGTCCGGCTCGCGTTCCTCCGTCTTCTCGAAGTTGATGCTCAGGCGCAGCCCGCCGAGCCCAAGCGGAATCTTCACGTGCGCGCGCCAGTGGCGGTCGTCCTCGACGTCGAAGCTCTCGACCCCGGGCATCACCTCTGCCATCTGCTTCGGGTCGTTCAGGACTTCCCACACGAGCCTGCGGGGAGCCGCGAACGTGCGCGCGCCGTCGACCTTCACGCGTCTTCGACCGTGACGAGGGCGCGGCTCTCGTCGGGATTGCGCAGCAGCTCCCACACCCGCTTGTAGGGATTCGAGCTGTCGTACACGATCGGCCTGCCCGCAGCGGCGAGCGCGTTCTGGAGCGCCGCGCACACCGCGCTGATCCCCGCGCCGCCCCCCTCGCCCATTCCCTTGGCACCCAGCGGCGTGAACGGCGACGGCGACTCGACGTAGCCCGTCTTCATCGGCGGCATGTCCAGCGCGTGCGGGACGTGGTAATCGTAGAAATTCGGCGTCAGCAGGTTCCCGTCTTCGTCGTAGGGGAACGTCTCGTGCGTCGCGGCGCCGATCGACTGCGCCGTCGCGCCGTGCACCTGCCCCTCGACGATCTGGGGATTGATGCGGATCCCGCAGTCGTCGACGGCGCTGTAGTCGACGATCTCGTACACGCCCGTCTCGGGGTCGACCTCCACGACGCAGGCGTGAATCTGGTTCGCGTACGTCAGCGTGAGATTCCCGTACTTGCGCTCCTTGTCGGGCAGCTGGTGCGGTGGGACGTAGACGTAGCGGCAGTTGAGCGTGATGCTGCGGGCCTCCATCGGCAGCACCGCGTTGTTCGCGTTCACGATCGCTCCGCAGGCCATGAACGGCAGCGCGGCCTCGGGATTGTCGTTCCGCTTGACGAACCCGCCTTCGAGATGGACGTCGTCGGTCGACTCCGCGCCGAGGACGGCGGCTCCGATCTGCTTGATCTCCTCGGCGAGCATGTCAGTCGCGCCCTTGACGGCGCCCAGCCCGGTGACCGCGAACTGGCTGGCGTAGGTCCCGGAGAAGCCCGCGTGCGAGTTCCAGTAGCTGTCATGTCCGGCCCGCACGTTGACCTCGTCGGGCGTCACGCCAAGGATCTCTGCGACGACCTGCGCCGCCGTCGTCTCGTGACTCTGGCCCTGCGGCGTCGTCCCGATCGTGACGACGATCTCCCCGAAGATGTCGAGCTTCACCGTCGCGACCTCGTTGTTGCCCGAGAACTGCAGCTCCGGGTTGAGGATCGTCGACTGGCCGAAGTTGTTCGTGCCCGAGTCGAGCGTCGACCCGATCCCAACGCCGAGCAGCTTCCCACGCGCCTCTGCGTCGCGCCGCCGCTCGTCGATGCCGTCGTACTCGATCAGCGCGAGCGCCTGGTCGAGGCAGGCGGCGTAGTCGCCGGAGTCGTAGACGCAGCCGTTCGGCGTCTCGTACGGCATCTCGTCGGAGCGGATGTAGTTGCGCTTGCGGATCTCGACCGGGTCGATGCCCAGCTCGTGCGCGACGATGTCGATCACGCGCTCGGTGAACCAGAGGTGCTGCATACGCGAGTAGCCGCGGTTGGGGCCGCACGGCGACTTGTTCGTGCAGACCTGGGTGAAGTCGACGCGGATGTTGCGCCAGCGGTAGACGCCGGGCGTCACCTGCGCCCAGATGATGCAGCCGAGCGGCTCGTAGCGGGTGTAGGCGCCGCAGTCGTCGATCATGCGCGCCCGGAAGCCGAGCAGCGTCCCGTCCGACTTGACCGGCACCTCGACGTCGAGGAAGACGCGCTCGTTGCCGTGCGAGTTCGCGGTGTGCTGGTCGGTGCGCCATTCGGTCCAGTTGACCGGTCGCTTCAGCTTGCGCGCCAGCAGGCAAAGCGCGACGAGCTGGACGTGCGTGCAGATCTTGTTGCCGAAGCCGCCGCCGATGTCCTGTGAGACGAAGCGGAGCTTGTCGATCCCGACCCGCAGGGCCGGCGCCATCATGATCTGCGCGAAGCCGGGGAATTGATTGTTCGAGTGGATCGTCCACTGCGCGGTCCCGCGGTTGTACTCCACGACCGCGCCGCTGGTCTCGAGCGGCGTCGACGAGAACCGGTCGAAGTGCAGGCGCTTGATCCGCACGACCTTGTCGGCGTCGGCGAGCGCCGCGTCGTAGTCGCCGTAGTCGAACTCCCCCGACCAGATGACGTTCGAGCCGACGTCGTCGTGCAGGAGCGGTGTCGCGGGATCGGCGGCGCGCTCGGGGTCCAGCACGGGCTCGAGCGGCTCGTAGTCGACCTCGACCAGGTCCGCGGCGTCGCGCGCCAGCTCACGGGTCACCGCGGCGACGGCGACGACCGGCTCGCCGACGTGCCTGACCCGCCCGACCGCGAGCGCGAAGTCCTTCACGTGTCCACCCGGGGGCGGCGCGATCTGGAAGAACGGGTCGCTCGTCGCGGCAACCTCCTCCCCGATCAGCGTCCCGTAGACACCCTCCAGCTCCGCCGCCTTCGAGACGTCGATGCGAGTGATCGCCGCGTGCGCGTACGGCGAGCGGACGAAGTGCACGTACGCCATGCCGTGCCGCTTGACGTCGTCCACGAACACGCCCTCGCCCTGGACGAGCCGCTGGTCCTCCTTGCGCGGCACGTTCTGGCCGATGAAGCCGGGCTTGACCTCCTGTTCCTCGACTGTGAGCGGGTGCTCGGGCGCGACGGTCGTCTCGCTCACGTGCCGACCTCCCCCTTTGCGGCCGCCTGAACGGCCTCGACGATGTTGACGTAGCCCGTGCAGCGGCAGATGTTCCCCTGGAGCGCGCGCCGGATCTCCTCGTCGGTCGGCTCCGGGTTGTGCTCGAGCAGGTGCTTCGCGCTCATCAGCATCCCCGGGGTGCAGTAGCCGCACTGAAGCGCGTGGGTCGCCCCGAAGGCCTTCTGGAGCGGATGCAGCTCGCCGTTCGCGGCGAGCCCCTCGACGGTCTCGATCGCGGCGCCGTCGGCCTGGACGGCGAGCATCATGCAGCTCTTGATCGCCATGCCGTCGTAGATGACGGTGCAGGCGCCGCAGTTGCCGGTGTCGCACCCGATGTGGGTGCCGGTAAGGTCGAGGTCGTCGCGGAGGAAGTGGACGAGCAGCCGCCGGGCCTCGACTTCGCGTTCGTGGCTGTCGCCGTTGACGGTGACGGTGATCCGCTTGGCCGCAATCGGCTCCATCAGCTCCTCCTCTCGAGCGCCTGCCTGACGGCGCGGGCGGCGAGAACCTCGGCGAGGTGTCGCCGATAGGCGGCCGACGCGTGAACGTCGTCAGGCGGCTCGAGAGCCGTCGCCCGGACTGTGTCCACTACCGCGTCTTCCTCGGCGGCGGCGCGCACGACCACTGGCACTGCGGCGACACAGCCGAGCGCAACCCGCGCCTGGCCGTCCGAGACGGTGGCTGCGGCATTCGCGATGCAGGTGCCGTCCCTGCCGATGGTGACGGCGGCGAAGCCGTCCCCGGTGCCCGCGGCCGAGGGAATAGTGACCTTCGTCAGGAGCTCGTCAGGGGCGACGGCCGTCATGTAGACGCCGAGAAAGAACTCGTCCGCCGCGACCGCGCGCTCGCCGCTGGCGCCGAGGACGGTCATCGTCGCCCCGATCGCGGCCATGAGCGGAGGAAAGTGATTGGTCGGGTCGCTGAGACAGAGGTTGCCGCCGAGCGTGCCCCGGTTGCGCACCTGGACGTCGGCGATCTGCGCGGCGACGACGGTGAGAATCGGCCGGGCGGCTGCGACCTCGGCTGAGGCAATCAGGTCGGAATACGTGCTCATCGCGCCAACGTCGAGGGTGCCGTCGGCACCTCGCGTGATTCGGCGCAGCTCGTCGAGATCGGCGAGGTCGACCAGCACGTCCGGCGACGCCGCTCGTGCCTTCATCACGTTCGTGAGCGTCTGCCCGCCCGCGAGCGCGCGTGCGCCGTCGTGCGCCGCCAGCAACCGCAGGGCCTCCTCGACGCTCGAGGGCCGCGCGTACTCGACCTCGGCGAGAAGCATCGAGGGATTCAATGCGGCGCGCGGCGCGGTTGTCAAGAAAGAGCCGCGCGGACGGCGCTCGTGACGGCAGCTTGCCGCCGTGCGGCGTCGCCCCGGGCAACTGGATGAAGTGAACGCGCATCCCCTCGAACTGCTGCCGGCCGGACGGTCGTCGCGGCAGACCTTGGGCGTCGCCACGCGCGTCGACAACCTACCGGCGGCGTGAGAAGCTCCATTCGGCGATTCGGATCGGTCGAAAGGGGTGAGAGTCGTGAGCGACGATTTTCGTAGTGACCGAAGAGACTTTCTGAAGAAGAGCGCGTCGGTCGTCGCGGGCGCGACGGCGTTTCCGCTCCTCGCTGCGCGTGGCGCGTGGGCTCACGGCATCGGCAAGGGCAAGCTCGGCCTCGTCGGCGCCGACCACGTTGGCCTAACCGTCCCCGACATCGGCGAGGCTGTCGCCTGGTTCCGAGACGTGATGGGCGCGACTGCGCCGCTCTCGTTCGGCCCGATCGCGGATCCCGGGGGCACGTTGATGCAGGACTTGCTCGGCGTCGATCGGCGCGCGGTGATCGACCAGATCACGGTGCTCCGCATCGGTGATAGCGCGAACATCGAGCTGTTCCAGTACGAGGCGCCGGATCAGCGCCGGACCCATCCGCGCAACTCCGACTGGTCGGGCCACCACGTCGCCTTCTACGTGACGGACATCGACGCGGCAGTCGCGCACATGCAGGCGAAGGGCGTGCAAAAGTTCCTCGGGCCGTTCCCGCTGACGGCCGGACCTGCCGCCGGGCAGACGATCAACTACTTCAAGACGCCGTTCGGGATGTACATCGAGCTGATCAGCTACCCGAACGGGATGGCGTACCAGGTGCCGAGCGTGAAGCCGTTGTGGTCGCCGAAGCGAAACGGGTTGCACTCGGAGGTGATGACGGTGCCGGGGTTGCTCGGGATCGACCATGTCGGCATCACGGTTCCGGACGTCGCAGCGGCGGCCGCCTGGTTCGAGGACGTTCTCGGCGGCATCAACCCGCTGACGTTCGGGCCCTTCAGCGACCCGACCGGCGACTTCATGCAGCAGCTCGTCGACGTCGACCCGCGCGCGGTCGTCGACCAGATCAGGGTGGTTCGCGTCGGCAACGGTCCGGGCGTCGAACTGTTCCAGTACGAAGCGCCAGACCAGGACGAGACTTTCCGAAAGAATTCCGACTGGGGCGGCCACCACATCGCGTTCTACGTGCGTCACATCGACAAGGCGGTCGAGTACTTGCAGGCGAAGGGCGTGCAGAAGCGCTTCGGTCCGTTCGCCGTTACGGCTGGGCCCGCCGCCGGGCAGACGATCAACTACTTCCGGACGCCGTTCGGCACCGACATAGAGCTGATCAGCTACCCGCACGGGATGGCTTA
>Ga0126306_10000680_pt1 | contig 16605 bp, 18 predicted proteins | sample Plot27_FD_92592 | JGI IMG/M metagenome (GOLD analysis project Ga0126306, IMG submission 92592) | Serpentine soil microbial communities from UC McLaughlin Reserve, CA, USA - Plot27 | ecosystem: Environmental > Terrestrial > Soil > Grasslands | place: USA: UC McLaughlin Reserve, Lake County...
AAGGGCACGCTGCCCACCTATCAGGACCGCAAGGTCTTCTTCGAGTCGATCGTGAACGGCGAGCCCGATCCGATCGAGCTGCTCCGGCGCGGCGACGAGCCTGCCGTGCGCGACCTCATCGCGGCGGCGCAGCGCACCCATCAGCCTGTCTGACGAGCTCACACACCTCGACGATGCCGGGAGCGCCCGGATGGTCGACGTGGGGGACAAGCAGGTGACCGACCGTCGCGCCGTGGCGCGCGCCGTCGTGCGCATGGCTCCCGAGACCGCGGGCGCGGTGGCCCGCGGCGACGCGCCGAAGGGCGACGTGGTCTCCACCGCACGGCTGGCCGGGATCCAGGCCGCCAAGCGGACGGCCGAGCTGATCCCGCTCTGTCACCCGCTGCCGCTCTCGTTCGTCGACGTGAGGATCGAGGTGCTCGACGACCGCGTGGAGATCGAGACCGAGGCACGCACCAGCGGGCAGACCGGCGTGGAGATGGAGGCGCTCACGGCCGCCTCCGTGGCGGCGCTCACGGTCTACGACATGGTCAAGGGAATCGAGCGCGGCGTCGAGATCGCGGAGGTCGTCCTGCTCGAGAAGTCGGGCGGACGCCACGACTGGCGCCGCGAGCCGTGAGCAGCCGCGCGGCTGTGGTCACGGTCTCAAGCTCCCTGGCCCGTGGCGAGGGCGAGGACGTGTCCGGGCCCGCGCTCGTGCGGCTGTGCGAGGCGGCGGGGCTCGAGGTGCAGCACGAGCTGGTTTCCGATGACCGCGCCTCGATACTGGCGGCGCTGAAGCGGCTGGCCGACAACGAGGGCGTGAGATTCATCTTCACCACGGGCGGCACCGGCCTGACCGCTGACGACGTGACCCCCGAGGCCACGCTCGACGCGATCGACCGCGAGGCGCCGGGCTACGCCGAGGCGATCCGCGCCGACTCGCGCGACCACACCCCGCTCGGGCTGCTCACGCGCGGGGTGTCGGGCGTACGCGGGCGCACGCTGATCGTGAACCTGCCGGGCAATCCAAAGGCGATCGAGCAGTCCTGGCCGATCGTGGAGCCCACGCTCGAGCACGCCGCGCAGCTGCTGGAGAGAGGCGCCTAGGGCCCGAGGCCCTTGTCGCGCAGCTCCTGCTGCGCCGACTCCGACTTACCGAGGCTCTCGAGGCCCATGCCGGCCAGTACCGAGGGCGCCTTCGTGAACTGGATCTCCGAGTACTGGACCACCTCGACCCGGTTCCCCCACGGGTCACTGAAGTGCAGACCTCTTCCGGGCTCCACCTCGACGCCCGCCTCGTGGAGCGCGTGGCGCACGCGGGCTCTGTCGTCCACCACGAGGCCGAAGTGGCGAGCGCGGTCGGGCGTGCCCGGGTCGCTGTGGGAGAGGGCCAGGAACTGGTCGCCCATGTCGAGGAAGGCCATGCCGGGCAGCCGCCCGCGCAGCTCGAGGTCGAAGACCTTTCCGTAGAAGTCGACCGCCGCGTCCACGTCGCCGACGCAGAGCGCCACATGGTTGATGCCGACCATCCGTGCCACATGCGGAGCATAGGCTTCCGCGCGTGGCTGCGATCGAGCTCGAGCGCCTCGAGCGGCGGTACGGCGAGCGGGTCGCGCTCGCCGACGTCAGCGTGCGCCTGGACGAGGGGCAGACGCTCGCGGTGCTCGGCGGCAACGGAGCCGGGAAGACGACCCTGCTGCGCGTGCTCGCGGGCCTGCTGCGCCCGCACGCCGGCAGAGCGCGCGTGCTCGGCGCGGAACTGCCGGCGGAGCGCTGGAAGCTTCCCGCCCAGGTGGGCTACCTGGGGCACGAGCCGCTGCTCTACCGCGAGCTGAGCGGGCGCGAGAACCTGCGCTACCACGCACGGCTGCATGGCGTGGGCGACGAGCGTGTGGACGAGCTGCTCGCCGCCGTCGGCATGGCGCAGCGAGCCGACGACCCGGTACGCGACCTGTCCAAGGGCCTCGTCCAGCGGCTAGCCGCGGCGCGAGCCGTGCTTCACGATCCCGCGCTGCTGCTGCTCGACGAGCCGCGCGCCAATCTCGACCCCGCGGCCGCCGAGCTGCTCGAGCCGCTGATCGGCAGGGCCTCGGGCCGCACCCGCGTGCTGGTGAGCCACGACGTGGAGGGAGCGCTGGGCGAGTCCGATGTGAGCATCGGGCTGAGGGACGGCCGGCCGGCTGCCGTTGGCCGGGAGCTGTACCGGTGATCGCAGGCGCCCGCGCAATCCTGCGCAAGGACCTGCTGATCGAGCTGCGCACCAAGGAGTCGGTGCCGGCGATGGTCCTCTTCTCCGTCACGGTCTACGTGCTCTTCCACTTCGGGCTCGACCGCGACTCGCTGGACGGCGAGCTCGCGTCGGGCGTCCTGTGGGTCACGCTGCTCCTCGCTGCGGTGATCGGCGTGACGCGCCTGTTCGCCGCCGAGCGCGAGCAGGGCGGCATCGACGGGCTGCTGCTGGCGCCGGTGGACCGCACGTCGCTGTTCGTAGCCAAGGCCGCGGCGCTGTTCGTCTTCCTCACGGCCGTCGAGCTGGTGGCGGTGCCGGCGTTCGCGCTGCTGCTGCTCGGCCCCGGCCTCGGGGGCGCCCTGCCGGAGCTGTTCGTGATCCTCGCGCTCGCGAACCTGGGGGTGGCCGCGGTGGGCGCGCTGGTGGCCGCGCTTGCCGCCGAGACGCGCGCCCGCGAGCTGATCGTGCCGCTGCTGCTGCTGCCGCTGCTGGTGCCGCTCCTGATCGCGTGCGCCCAGGCCACGGAGCCGCTGTTGCGCCAGGACGCGGGTCCGGAGGAGCTCGGCCGCTGGCTTTCACTCCTCAGTCTTTACGATGTGGTGTTCGTGCTTCTCTCCATCGCCGTCTTCGACTTTCTACTCGAGGACTGATGTATTCCAAGAGCCTGGTCCCACTCGCCGTCGCATCCGTCGTGACGATCACGACCGCGCTGGTGCTCGTGTTCTTCTACGCGCCACTCGACGCCGACCAGGGCTTCGTCCAGAAGATCTTCTACATCCACGTGCCGATGGCGATCGTGGCGCTCTGCGGGTTCGTGGCCGGCGGGGTGTTCGCGATCCGCCACCTGCGCAGCGGCGACCGCTCGTGGGACATGCGCTCGTACGTGGCCATCCACATGTCGATCATCCTCGGGCTGGCGGTGCTGATCACGGGAGCGATCTGGGCGAAGGCCTCCTGGGGCCACTGGTGGCTCTGGGACGAGCCCGTGCTGGTCTCGTTCCTGGTGGTCTTCCTGCTCTACTGCGTCTACTACCCGCTGCGCTTCTCGATCGAGGACCCGGACCGCCAGGCGCGCTACTCGTCGGTGTTCGCGATCACGGCGGGCGCGTTCGTGCCGCTCAACTTCATGGCGGTGCGGCTCGCCGAGAAGTACACCCACCCGCGCGTGCTGTCCCAGACCGGCGGCAGCCTGCCCGGCGAGATGCGGTTGACCTTCCTGGTGGCGCTGCTGGGCGTGGGGCTCCTGTTCGTGACGCTCTGGAAGCTCGAGCTGACCGCCAAGCACGCATCGATGCAGCTGAAGAGATTGAGGAACCGTGCCCGCGTTGCCGCTTGACGAAGCTGGGAAGTACGTCGCCGCGGCCTATGTCGTGTTTGTGGCGCTGATCCTGATCTACGTGGCGATCATCGGAGCCAAGATCGCGCGCATCGACCGGCAGATCTCGGACCTGGTCGAGGACGACGAGTGACCGGCGAGCTGCTGGCGCTCGGCGCCAACCACAAGACCGCGCCGCTGCCCCTGCGCGAGCGGCTCGCGCTGCCGGACGGCCGCGCGGCCCGCGTGCTCGCCGAGCTGGTGGAGCACGAGGCGGTTCACGAGGCGGTGGCGATCTCCACCTGCAACCGCACCGAGCTGTATCTCGTCACCGCCGATCCGCTCGAGGCCGAGAACGCCGCGCTCGGGATCCTCTCCCGGCAGGCGGGGCTACGCCCGACCGAGCTGCTGGGCGCGATCTACTCGCTGCGCGGCAGCGCCGCCGTCGAGCACCTCTTCGCCGTGACCGGCGGGCTCGACTCGATGATCGTCGGCGAGGCCGAGGTCCAGGGACAGGTCAAGCGCTCGTACGAGCGCGCACTCGTCGAGGGTGTGACCGGGCCGGTGACCAACCGGCTCTTCCGCGACGCGCTCGCCACCGGCAAGCGCGTGCGCAGCGAGACCGAGGTGTCGCGCTCGAGCGTGTCCGTGTCGTCGGTGGCGGTGAAGCTCGCGGCCGACTTCCTCGGTGACCTCTCCGAGCGGCGGGTGCTCGTGATCGGTGCCGGCGAGAACGCCGAGCTCACGGCGCGCGCGCTGCGCGACCGCGGCGTGGAGGCGCTGTTCGTGGCCAACCGGCGCTACGACCGTGCGCTCGGGCTGGCTCAGCGCTACGGCGGCCGCGCGATCCCGTTTGACGCCCTGCCCGGCGAGCTGGAGCACGCCGACATCGTGGTCAGCTCGACCGGCGCGCCGCATCAGATCGTGGGCCGCGAGGAGCTCGAGTTCGTGGCGGCCTCGAGGATGGGGCGCCCGCTCGTGATGATCGACCTGGCCGTGCCGCGCGACATCGAACCGAGCGTGCGCGACTGCCCCGGCATCGCGCTCTACGACATGGACGACCTCCAGAACGAGGTCGCGCGCAACCTGAGCGGACGTCAGGCGGAGGCGGAGGAGGCGCTGGTTCTGGTGCGCGAGGAGGTGGCTCGCTTCGAGCAGTGGCTCGAAAGCCTCGACGTGGTCCCGACCATCTCCGCCCTCCGGCGCCGCGGCGACGAGATCGTCGAGCAGGTGCTGCGCGAGAACGAGCCGCGCTGGGAGTCGCTCTCCGACGCCGACCGCGAGCGGCTCGCGATGATGGCGAGCGCCGTTGTGAGCCGGCTGCTCCACGAGCCGACCCGCAGGCTGCGGGGCGCCGCCGGCGAGGGCACGTCCTACCGCTACGTGCACGCGGTGCACGAGCTGTTCGGGCTCGAGGCCGCACTGGCCCCGCACGGGAAGGCGTCTGCCGAGGTCGCCCAGCTCGACGCCCGCCGCCAGCGCCGCGGCCGGTGATCCGGCTAGGCACGCGCGGAAGCGCGCTGGCCCTGGCACAGGCCCGCCTGGTGGCCGAGCGGCTGCCCGACGAGGTGGAGATCGTGCCGATCACGACCTCTGGCGATCGGCGGGTGTCGCCGGACAAGTCGCGCTTCGTCAAGGAGCTCGAGGAGGCGCTCCTCGCAGGCGAGATCGACGTGGCCCTGCACTCGGCGAAGGACATCCCGACGGACTTTGCCGCGGGTCTTCTGCTGTACGCGATCCTGGAGCGCGCCGACCCTCGCGACGCCCTCTGCGGAGCCGAGTCCCTCGACGACGTCCGAGAGGGCGCGACGGTGGGAACTGCGAGCCTCCGCCGCCGCGCCGCGCTGCTCGCGCTGCGACCGGACCTCGACGTGCGTGAGGTCCGCGGCAACGTCGATACACGTCTCAGGCGCCTTGCCGACGGCGACTTCGACGCGCTGGTGCTCGCGCAGGCCGGCCTCGACCGGCTGGGGCGCGGGAACGAAGGGCGGCCCCTCGACCCCGCGGTATTCGTCCCGGCTGCCGGCCAGGGTTGCCTCGCGGTGGAGCTGCGCGATGCCGATGTGCCGGCCAACCAGGTAGTCCTCGGTCTCACCGACTTCACGACTCAGTCCTGCCTGACGGAGGAACGCGCCGTCGTGCGTCAGCTCGGCGCCACGTGCGACACGCCGATCGGCGTGCATGCGGTCAGGACCGAGGACGATGCGCTGAGGGTCACCGCCTTTGTCGGCCTGCCGGACGGCTCACGCTGGATCCGCGACGAGCTGGAGATGCCGTTCAGCCAGGCCACGAGCCTCATAGGCCACAACGTCGCCGAGCGGCTGCGCATGGCGGGCGCCGACGAGCTGCTCGCGGAGGCCGAGCGCTCCGTGGCCGGCGGATAGCGTTCGGGCCGTGAGCGGCATCGTGTACCTCGTGGGCGCCGGACCCGGCGACCCCGGCCTGATGACCCGCCGGTCGCTGGAGCTGATCGCGAGCGCGGACGCGATCCTCTACGACCGGCTGATCCCGCCGGGCGCGCTCGACGGGGCGCGGCCAGAGGCGGAGCTGCGCTATGTGGGCAAGGAGCCCGGCGCGGCGGCGCTCACCCAGGACGAGACGAACGCGCTGATCGTCGAGATGGGCCGGGCCGGCAAGCGCGTGGTGCGCCTCAAGGGCGGCGACCCGTTCGTGTTCGGCCGCGGCGGCGAGGAGGCCGAGGCGCTCGCCGCGGCGGGCGTGCCGTTCGAGCTGGTACCGGGCGTGACCGCCGGCGTGGCCGCCCCCGCGTACGCGGGCATCCCGGTCACGCACCGCGACCTCGCGTCAGCGGTGGCCTTCGTGACCGGTCACGAGGATCCCGACAAGCCGGAGTCGGCGCTCGACTGGGACGCACTCGCCCGCTTCCCGGGCACGCTGGTGCTCTACATGGGCATCAGGAACCTGCCACTGATCGCCGAGCGGCTCACGGCTGCGGGGCGCGACCCGCAGGAGGCGGTGGCGGTGGTGGAGCGCGGTACTCACCCCGGTCAGCGCACGGTCGTCGACACGCTGGCGGGCATCGCAGCGCGTGCCGGGGCGGAGGAGATACGCGCCCCGGCGATCACCCTGGTGGGCCCGGTGGCGGGGCTGCGCGACACGATTGCCTGGCTGGAGCGCCGCCCGCTTCACGGCGAGGTCGTGGCCGTGACCCGCGCCCGCGCGCAGGCGAGCGGGCTGGCCGCGCGGCTGCGTGAGCTTGGCGCCGAGGTGGTCGAGAGCCCGGCGATCAGGATCGAGCCGCGACCGCTCGACGGCGAGCTGCTGGAGGCGGTGCGGCGCATCGGCGACTACGCGCTCGTGTGCCTCACGAGCCCGAACGGTGTGCGGCTCCTGTTCGACGCGCTTGTCGAGACGGATCAGGACGCCCGGGCTCTCGCGGGGGCCACGCTGGCCGCCATCGGCCCCGGCACGGCCGCGGAGCTGGAGCGCCGCGGGCTGCGCGCGGACGTGCTGCCGGAGCGCTTCGTGGCCGAGGCGCTCGTGCAGGCGCTCGAGCCGATCGAGGTCGAGGGCCGGCGGGTGCTGGTGGCGCGTGCCGCCGAGGCGCGCAGCGTCCTGCCGGACGCTCTTCGCGAGCGCGGCGCGGAGGTGGACGAGGTGGCTCTCTACCAGACGGTGGCCGAGCCGCTCGGCGACGCCGAGCGCGAGGCGCTGGAGCGCGCCACCTACGTGACCTTCACCTCGAGCTCCACCGTCCGCTTCCTGCTCGAATCCGGCGCGCGGCCACCCGAGACCGCGCGCCTGGTCTCGATCGGCCCCGTGACGAGCGCCACCGCCGCGGAGCATGGGCTGGCGGTGCACGTCGAGGCCGAGCGCCACGACGTGGACGGGCTCGTCGAGGCCCTGGCGGCGGACGTGGCGCAGCGGCGGGTGCCCGCGTGATCGTTACCCTGCTCACCGACTACGGGCGCGACGACGACTTCGTGGGTGTCTGCCACGGCGTGATCAGGTCGATCCATCCCGAGGCCGAGATCGTGGACATCACGCACGGGATCGAGCGCTACGCCGTCCGGCAAGGCGCGCTGGTGCTCCGCAACACGCTTCCGTACATGCCCGTCGGAGTGCACGTGGCTGTCGTGGACCCTCAGGTGGGCACCGAGCGGCGCGCGCTCGCACTGCGCACCGGGGACGGTCGCACCCTCGTGGGCCCGGACAATGGCCTGCTGAGCCTGGCATGGGAGCGCTGCGACGGCGTCGACCAGGTGGTGGACATCACACGCTCGCCGCACCGTCTCGAGCCCGTGTCGGCCACTTTCCACGGCCGTGACATCTTTGCGCCGGTGGGCGCCTGGCTCGCGCGCGGCGCCGAGCTCGCCGACGCGGGCGATCCACTCGACCCCGACGCGCTCGAGCGGGTGGAGCTGCCCGAGCCGCGCGATGACGACGGCGCGGTGGTGGCGCACGCACTCGTGATCGACCACTTCGGGAACGTCGGCCTCAACGTCGATCACGACCGGCTGGCCGGCACGGAGATCACGTTGGGAGGCCACGTCGAGGTGGAGGCCCATGGCGAGCGCTACGTGGCCACGTACGCGCAGACCTTCGCGGACGTGAGCCCGGGCGAGCTGCTCGTGTACCAGGACGCGTACCGCACGCTTGCCGTGGCAATCAACCGCGGCGACGCTGCCGCCACGCTCGCGCTGAAGCCCGACGACGAGGTGCGGCTGCGGCCGCGATGATCGGCACCCCGCGAGTACACCACCGGCTCACGGACTCGACCAACGAGCGCGCGAAGCAGCTCGCGGCGAAGGGCGCAGTCCACGGCACGCTTGTGACCGCCGACGAGCAGAGCGCCGGCCACGGGCGGCAGGGCCGCGTGTGGACGGCGCCTCCGGGGTCGGCCGTGCTGATGTCGCTGGTGCTCCGGGAGCTGGACGAGCGGCTGCCGCTGACGGCGGCCGTGGCCATCTGCGACGCGCTGCCGGTGGAGGCCGCGATCAAGTGGCCGAACGACGTCTGGATCGAGGGACGGAAGCTGGCGGGGATCCTGGTCGAGGGGCGACCACAGGAGGGCTGGGCGGTGCTGGGGATGGGGCTGAACGTGAGCACCGAGGAGTTTCCGGGCGAACTGGCCGAGTCGGCGACGTCGCTGCACTTGGCCGGCGTCGGCGCGACGCCCGCACAGGTTCTCGACGACCTCGTCGCCTCGCTGTCCCGCTGGCTCGGCGCGCCGCCCGCGAGCGTTCTGGAGGCCTGGCGCTCGCGGGATGCACTTAAGGATGAGCGTGTGCGCTGGGCCGAGGGCGAGGGAATCGCCGACGGCATCGACGACTCAGGCGCGCTGCGGGTCGAGACGCCGGCCGGCCCGGTGACCCTCGACGCCGGCGAGGTCCACCTGCTGCGCTGAACGCGTCAGAGCACGCCGTCAGCCACGAGTTTGCCCAGCACCACTCCGGCCGCTCCTCCCAGCGCGGTTGCGGCCAGGAACGCGAACGTCAGGGTGCGGGTCATCGGGAGGAACCGAGGTCGTCGGGCCCGCGGGGCGGCACGACGAGCCGTGTTGGCACGTCGGCCACGGGCGTCGCCGTGGGCGGCTGCACACCCGGGCTGGGCGCAGCCGCGGCCCGGGTGTGCAGGAGTGAAGAGCGCCGGCTCCGGCTCGCCGCCGCGACGCAGCCAGTCGGCGGCCCTCATAGCGGCGGGCGCGAAAAAGCCCACCGCCATGAGCCAGAAGACCACCCCCGGACACGAGCCACCCGACCGAGGTCCCGTCCTCACGCGGTGGGTCGAGACCCAGGTCGATGAAGTTCCAGCCGAGCGCGAGGAAGAGCGCCCCGACGATCGCCGGCCAGCCGATCCGCGGGCCGTCGACCCACTGCTCCACGGCGGCGAGCAGCCCCGCAAACATGAGCATGGCCACGGCACCACCCGCAAGCAGCGCGACCTGCCCAGACGAGCAGTGGTTGGCGATCTCGTACGGCCCGCCGCTCGCGCAGGTGCCGCCGCTCTCCACCATCAGGTCGCGCATGCCGAGGTAGACGGCTGTGATGCTCGCCGCCACCCCGGCGGCGGCGAGCGCCGAACATCCCCACGACGTACTCCTGACTGTCGCCTGCGAGTCCCCAGAACGGGTATCGCGAGCGTAGTCGCTATGGGTGGGCGGCTCAAGCGGCGCTAGGCAGCGTCGCGCTCGTCGGTGTCGGCGCCCTCGTCGCTGTCAGTGCCGTCGTTCGCATCGTCCGGCGAGGCGTCCGCGTCGTCCGGCGTGGAGTCGGCGTCGGCGCGCGGTCCGCTCGGCCGCCGGCGGCGTGAGCGCTTGCGGCGGGGCTTCGGGGTCTGACCGTCACCGCCGCCCTCTTCACCGCTGTCGTGGTCGGTCCCGGACTCGTCGTCAGTGTCCAAGGCCTCGTTCTGCGTCACGGCCACATCCGCCGTGCCCTCCGCCTCGCCCGCGCCCTTCTTCTTGCGCCGGCGGCCACCGCGGCGGCGCTTGCCCTTCGGGAAGTTGCGCAGCAGCTCGCGGGCCAGCGCGCTGGGCTTGCGGGCCATCCGCATGCGAGCGCCATCGAGCACCTGCTGCGCCTCCGGCGTGTGCGCCAGCGCGGCCGCGAGCAGCGCGGCGGACAGCCGCCGGTCCTGCTTGCGCGCCGCCTGCACGAGCCGGCGCGCGTTGCGCGCGTGTGCCGCGCCCGCCGAGTTCACCAGCAGCCCGAGCAGGCGCTTCGTCTCGGGCCAGCGCTGCACCGCGTACTCCTCGTGCACCTCGCGTGAGTACTCGGCGAGGTGCCAGAGCCAGCGGGCGGCCTGGTCGCGGCGGCCGATCTGGCGCTCGGTGAGCGCCTGAAGCAGCACCTTCACGCCCTCGCGGCGCTCGTCGCGCGACCAGCCGCCGACGATCTCCACGGCGTCGTCGAAGGCCTCGGCGTCGCGCAGGTTGCCGGCCTCGCCGAGCGCGCGCAGGCGCAGCTGCGTGTTGCGGTTCCGGCGCAGGCAGGTGATCAGGAAGATGCGGCGCAGCTCGCCGGTCGAGTCGAAGTGCAGCATCGCCTTCGCCCGGCGCCAGTTGTTCGAGGCCACTCGCGCGCCCGCGAGCATCGCCCAGGCCTGCTGCTCGCCCCAGCTCAGGTGCTCGACGGCGATCCGCCAGAGCTCGCGCTCGAAGACCTGAGCGCGCCGGTCCTGATCCGCCGTGACGGGCACCACGCGGCGCTCGACCCGCAGCCGCCGGCCACGGCCGCGCCGGACCGGGCCCACCACGATGGCGCCACCGCGGTACACGTCGCGATCTAGCAGCGAGTGCAGGGTGACCACCGGGTCGTCGTTGGGCGTGGCCGGGTGGACGAAGTCCACGACGATGCCCGACTCCTTGCCCGGGTTCCGTCGGGTGACGCGTCCCACGCGCTGCTGGTAGATGCGCTTCGAGGCCGTGGGCGCCAGGTGCATGCAAACCGTCGCGCGCGGTGAGTTCCAGCCCTCGGCGAGCAGCTGTGCGTTCACGAGCACGTCGATCTCGCCGCGCTCGTAGGCAGCCAGGATGCGGGTGAGCTCGCGCTTCGGCGTCTCGCCCGAGACGGCCTTGGCCTTCATCCCGGCCTCCACGAACGCCTTGGCCACGTTGTGCGCGTGCTTCACGCCGGCGGAGTACACGACTCCCGGCACGTCCTTGAAGCGGGTCTTGTAGAGGTCGGCCACCGCCAGGTTGAACGGCGTCTGATCGAGCAGCTCTGCCAGCTGCTCCTGGTCGAAGTCCTGATCGACCTCGCCGCGCCGCAGCGGCACGTTGGCGATCGAGCGGACGCCCACGCCCGGCGGGATCCGCACCGAGCGCAGCGGCGCGATCACTCCGCGTCGCGCGGCCTGTGCGAGGTCGAAGCGCGAGGTCTGCGTCGGGAACAGATCCGTCACGTGCCGCGCGATCAGCGCGCCCGTGGCCGTCATGCCTACGAAGACGGGGCCCATCCATCGCCGGATGGAGCCGCTCGTCTTCTCGCCGAGCGCCGTATGGGCCTCGTCGCAGATGACGATCGTGTAGGCGTCGGAGACCTTGCCCGCGTTGCGCACGAACCACTGGTAGGTCTCGACCGTCACGGGGCCGCCCGCCGGCGGCTCGCCACCGCCGTTCTTCAGCAGCGGGGCGGCGATGCGCTTCTTGTAACCGCGGTCGCGTAGCTCGCCGAGGAACTGGTCCACCAGGTTGCGCCGGTGGGTGAGGATCAGGATGCCGCCGGTGCGCGACGCCTCCACGAAGCCGAGCGCGGCGACGGTCTTGCCGGCGCCCGTGGCATGCTCGAACCAGAAGCGGCGAGCGGCGCCGGGATCCTCCGCCACCGCGTCCGCGGCGGCCTCCTCCTCGGCCTCCTCCGCCGGATCCCAGTCGAGCGGCTCCTCGTCGGGCAGCTCGTCGCCCTCGAGCTCCAGCTCACCGGAATGCAGCTCCTCGGAGGTCGCCCTGCCGTTCCCGTTGCCGTTGCGGCCGATCAAGAGCTCGGACTCGAGCGCGATCAGGGTCCCGGAGAGGGCGTCGACCTGGTGGGCGGAGAGCGTCGTGCCGTCCGCCAGGTGCGGCTCCTCCTCCGACAGCAGCCGCTCCAGGCCCAGCATCAGCGAGAAGTCGCGCCGCCACTCGACGGACGGCTCGCTGCGCCCGCTGTCGATCTCCCTCAGTGCAGCATTGAGCGCGGCACGGCGGGCGCCGTCCTCCGCAAGGGCGGTCGCTGCGTCCTCTCCATCGAGGACGAACGGTTCACGCGCGAATTCCTCGGCGCGCTTCAATTCTTCGCCGGACACCGGCGAGGCTTGGGCCACGGAGCTTCTTTCAGCCACGGTAAGGCGGTTCTCGGTAAGGGGAAGAGGCGTGCCGAGCTGCTCGTTCAGGAGTCAGCGGGGAACGCCCGTGATGCGCCGCCGCTCTCATGAGTCCCGCGAGATACGACGGGCCAGGTCCTCATCGGACGCTTGGCGTACCCCTATTGAAGCACACCGGGCGACCGAAAAGGGCCCACCCGGCCCCTCGCCCGCCTCTGCCATCCTTCGCCGCGTGCGCCGGCTAGCCCCGCTACTCGTGCTCCTTGCGCTCGCAGGATGCAACTCCGACAGCGGCGGCCCCGCCACCGCCACCTTCCTCAAGGGCGGCCGCGATGCCTTCGAGGCTCGCATCGAGAAGGAGCGTGGCACGCCCGTCGTGGTCAACAAGTGGGCCTCATGGTGCGGCCCCTGCCGCCTCGAGTTCCCGTTCTTCAGGAAACAGGCCGAGAAGCGTAAGGGCGATGTCGTCTTCATCGGTGTGAACTCGAACGACAGCCGCTCGAACGCCGAGCAGTTCCTGAAGGAGGAGCCCGTCCCGTTCAGGCACTTCGAGGACCCGCGGCTGGAGATCGCTGCCGCCATGAACGCGGTCCAGGCATTCCCGAGCACCGCGTTCTACGACTCGAAGGGCAAGCTCGCGTTCGTGCACCAGGGCGGGTACCCGAGCGAGGACGAGCTGGCGGAGGACATCGAGCGCTACGCCCGCTGACGGTGGAGGTCCGGGAGGCACTAACGGAGTCCGAGCTTGCCGCAGCACTCGAGTTGCGCGGGCGGGTGTTCTGCGACGAGCAGGGCGTCTCGTTCGAAGCGGACCAGGACGGTCGCGATCCGGAGGCCACGCACATCGTCGCGGTGGACGGCGGCGTCGTGATCGGCACCTGCCGGCTGCTGTTCAGGGGCCCCGTGGCACGTCTCGGCCGGCTGGCCGTGGAGCAGGACCGCCGCGGCGAGAGCGTTGCCGAGCAGATCCTGCGCGAGGCCGACCGGATTGCCACCAAAGCGGGCTCGGAGTCGATCGCTCTGCACGCCCAGACCTACGCGCAGGCCCTCTACGAGCGCGCCGGCTACGAGGAATACGGCCCGAACTTCGTGGAGGAGGGCATCGAGCATGTGGCCATGGAGAAGCGCCTTGCTTAAGACTCACTGCCTTGCCTGAACTGCGGATCGATCCGATCAGCGGCCTGCGCGTGATCGTGGCCGGCGAGCGCGGCTCGCGCCCGGGCGCGTTCCTCGACGTGAATCCACGCGAGCCGATCGACCCCGACAGCGACCCGTTCGCTGCAGGCCACGAGGATCGGACGCCACCGGAGCTGTACGCGCTGCGCGGCGACGGCGACTGGAAGGTGAGGGTCGTGCCGAACCTGTATCCAGCGCTCTCTGGCGGGGAGGCCGATCCGGGCGCGGACCCGCTCGCGTCGGGCCGCGGCGAGCCCGACCTGTTCGCCAGCCGCCCCGCGCGCGGCGCGCACGAGGTGGTCATCAACGCGCCCGACCCGGTGACCTCGCTCGCGGAGCTCGAGCCCGGCCAGGTGGACACCGCGATGTCGGTGTGGCGCGAGCGCATGCGCGTACACGACGACGCCTCGTACGTCCACGTGATCGTTAACGAGGGCAAGGAGGCGGGGGCGTCGCTGCCGCATACGCACGCGCAGCTCTACGCGCTGCCATTCGTGCCCGCCGCCGTGGCGCGCGAGCGCGAGCGCTTCACCGCGTACTTCGACCGCACCCAGGGCCGCAACCTGCTCGAGGACCTCGTCCAGGAGGAGGTGCGCCGCCGCGAGCGCATCGTGGCGATCGACGACGAGGCCGTGGCGGTCGCGCCGTTCGCCGCGCGGGTGCCTTTCCACCTCCAGGTCGTGCCGCGCAAGCCGGTCGCGCGCTTCTCAGACGACGGCCCGCTCGGCGGTCGCCTCGTGCACGAGGTGCTGAACCGGCTGCGCGCGACACTCGGCACCCTGCCCCCGCTCAACATGTGGGTGCGCACAGCGCCGCGCGACGCGGCGAGCTTCTGCTGGCGTATCGAGATCATGCCGCGGCTCGCCCAGCTGGCCGGGCTGGAGATCGGCACCGGCGTGCACCTGAACGTGCTGGCGCCGGAGGACGCGGCTCAGCGGCTGCGCGACGCGAACGTGTAGCTTCCCCGCGCGCCGTGCCCCCAGTTCCCAGACAGGTCCCGATGTTCGCCGCCGAGCCGCCGCAGGAGCCGCTGCCGTACGGCCGCTGGGGCGAGGCGCTCGGCGAGTACTTCGAGCGCGCCGCCGAGACGTCCATCGGCGAGATCAGCTGGTTCCCGGACCGCACCTGGGCCGGTCGCACCTACGTGCCCGCCACGGCCCCGGCCGAGGGCGGCGGCGAGATCTTCGGCTTCGTCTCCTACACGCGCGAGCACGAGGGCGCGCAGGCCACCAACTTCACCGCGGAGGCGGACTTCACCGAGGAGACCGCCGTCGAGAACCCGGACTGGACGCTCGACCTCTCCGACCACGAGATCGGCCACTGGCGCGGGACCGAGGGTCGCCGCGGCGTGATCACGCTCGTCTGGGGCGTCGCGCTCGTGGCGAACGGAGTGGCCGCCACCGCGGAGCTCGGTCCGACCACGACGGACCAGTGCACGCTCGTGGACGACCGCTTCACGCTCGTCTCGCTCGACGCGTACACGGGCGACTACGTCGAGGTGGCGCTGTTCGGGGCGCGCGGGGCCGAGCTGGCCCGCGAATCGCTCTACGAAGACGAGTAACTTCTTCCCTGCAATGGAGAAGGTTCGCGGAGAGCGCTGCGTGCTGCTCAAGTTCGGTGAGCTGGCGCTCAAGGGGCGCAACCGGCCGCTGTTCGTGAACGCGCTCGAGCGCAACCTGCGCAGGCTCACCTCCGACCTCGGCCCGCTCGAGGTGCGGCACCGCGGCGGGGTGCTGATCGTGACCGGGGACGTGCCCGAGGAGGCACTCGTCGAGCGCTGCCTCGCGCTGCCGGGCGTGAGCGTCGTACAGCCGGCTGTGCGCTGCGAGCGCGACGCCGCGGCGGGAGCCGACGCCGCCGTGGCGCTCCTGCGTGGCCGTCCGGGGCGCACATTCGCGATCCGCTCGCGGCGGCGCGACAAGCGCTTTCCGCTGCGCTCCGTGGAGCTCTCGCGCGTGATCGGCGAGGCGGTGCGAGTGCGGCTCGGCCTTGACGTGGACCTCTCGAACCCGGACCTCGTGGTGCACGTGGAGGTGGACCACAAGGAGCTGCTCGTGTCGCGCGACCGGCTGCGCGGCGCCGGCGGGCTGCCCGTCGGCTCGAGCGGGCGCGCGCTCGTGCTGCTCTCCGGCGGGCTCGACTCCCCGGTGGCCGCCTACCGGATGATGAAACGCGGTCTGCGCTGCGACTTCGTTCACTTCAGCGGGCAGCCGTTCACCGGCCCCGAGTCCGTCTACAAGGCCTACGCGCTCGCCGGGCGGCTCGACCGCTTCCAGGGCGACTCGCGCCTGTTCGTGGTCTCGTTCGGCGCGGCGCAGCGCCGGCTCGCCAGCGCGGGCGCGGGGCGGCTCCAGGTGCTCTCGCAGCGGCGGCTGATGGTCAAGGTCGCCTCCGAGCTGGGCCGCCGCGAGGGGGCGGAGGCGCTCGTGACGGGCGACTCGCTCGGGCAGGTCGCCTCACAGACGCTGCCCAACCTCGCGGTGGTGGAGGAGGCGGCCGAGCTGCCGCTGCTGCGCCCGCTGATCGACCGCGACAAGTCGGAGATCGTCGAGATCGCCAAGCAGCTCGACACCTACGAGATCTCGATCCTGCCCGACGAGGACTGCTGCCAGCTGTTCTCGTCGAAGCTCGCCGTCACGCGGGGCCACACCGACGACCTGCGCCAGATCGAGCGCAGCGCGGATGTCGAGGAGATCGTGGACGGGCTCGTGGAATCGGCGGAGCTGTACCGCCCGCGAGTCGAGGAAACGCGGCCCGAGCCGCTCGCGGTGGGACTATCGTCTCCTGGCGAGCCCCGATAGCTCAGCCGGATAGAGCGACTCCCTCCTAAGGAGTAGGCCGCAGGTTCGAATCCTGCTCGGGGCGCTTACACACAAAGCCTGCAATTCACTGATATTTACGATCGCCCGTGTCGGACGAGAATGTCGTAATCATGGGAAAGGAGCACTCTGCTCGCCGTCGGGCGAGGCTCTTGGTCCTCGTCCGCAGCGAGCGCGTGGTGTGTCGCGTCCCAGACAACTGCTTGTCACGCGCGGCAAGAGCGGGCCGCGCAGGCGCATGCACACGGACCCGGTAACTTCGCAAGGCCGTGCGGATCGATCATGTGATCTACGCTGCCGCGGACCTTGATGCGGCG
>Ga0126306_10000681_pt1 | contig 16601 bp, 11 predicted proteins | sample Plot27_FD_92592 | JGI IMG/M metagenome (GOLD analysis project Ga0126306, IMG submission 92592) | Serpentine soil microbial communities from UC McLaughlin Reserve, CA, USA - Plot27 | ecosystem: Environmental > Terrestrial > Soil > Grasslands | place: USA: UC McLaughlin Reserve, Lake County...
ATCGGTCGACGACGGCAAGTCGACGCTGATCGGTCGCCTGCTGTGGGACACGGATGGTTTGCACGCCGATCAGCGCGCCAAGCTCGAGCGTTCCCCGAAAACCGCCGCGGGCACACCCGATTTCAGCCTGCTGGTGGATGGCCTCGCCGCCGAGCGCGAGCAGGGCATCACGATCGACATCGCCTGGCGGTATCTCGACGCCGGCCAGCGCCGCCTGGTCATCATCGATAGCCCTGGCCACGAGCAGTACACGCGCAACATGGTCACCGGTGCGTCCACCGCGGATCTGGCCGTCATCCTGATCGACGCCCGTCAGGGGGTACTGACCCAGACGCGCCGTCACACCTACCTGGTGTCGCTCCTTGGCATCCGCCACATCGTGCTCGCAGTGAACAAGCTCGATCTCGTCGACTACTCCCGAGAGGTGTTCGACGCGATCGACACAGAGTACCGGGGCTTCGTCGCCGAGCTCGGCCTCGGCGACGTTGTCAGCATCCCGATGTCGGCGCTCCGGGGTGACAACGTCACCGAACCGAGCGCCCACACGCCCTGGTACTCGGGCCCGACCCTGCTGGACCACCTCGAGACCATCGAGGTCGACGACGACGTCGCCACCAAGCCGTTCCGCATGATCGTGCAGTGGGTGAACCGGCCCGACTCCGATTTCCGTGGGTTCTCTGGTTTGGTGGTGGGTGGCACCGTTCGACCGGGCGATCGAATTCGCGTGCTGCCGTCGGGCTCCGAGTCCACCGTGGCCCGGATCGTCACCTACGACGGCGATCTCGACGAGGCGGTCGCCGGCGAATCGATCACCATCACGCTCTGTGACGAGGTCGACATCAGCCGGGCCGACGTCATCGCGGCGGCCGGCAACCCACCAGGAGTCGCCGACCAGTTCGAGTCGCACATCGTGTGGATGAGCGAGGACGAGATGCTGCCCGGGCGGCGTTACCTCGTGAAACTCGGCGCCACCACGGTCGGGGCGACGATCGACCACCCCAAGCACGGGGTGAACGTCAACACGCTGGAGCACGTCGCCGCCAGGACGCTCGCCCCGAATGAGATCGCCGTGTGCAACCTGTATCTCGATCGGCCGGTGCCGTACGACCGGTACGTCGACAATCGCGACCTGGGTGGGTTCATCGTCATCGATCGGATGACTAACACCACCGTCGGCGCGGGATTGCTGCATTTCGCCCTCCGTCGGGCCGAGAACGTCCACTGGCAGGCCGTCGAAATCAACCAGAACGCCCGCGCCGCGCTCAAGGGTCACCGGCCTGCGGTCGTGTGGTTCACTGGCATCTCCGGCGCCGGCAAGTCGACGATCGCCAACGTGCTCGAGCGCAAGCTCCATGCTGCCGGTCGCCACACGTACCTGCTCGACGGGGACAACCTCCGGCATGGGCTCAACCGCGATCTCGGGTTCACCACCGCCGACCGGGTCGAGAACGTGCGCCGCGTTGCCGACGTCGCCGCCTTGATGGCCGACGCCGGCCTCATTGTCCTGGTGTCGCTCATATCGCCATACCGGGCCGAGCGGCGCTTGGCTCGCGAGCGCGTCGGTGACGGCGAGTTCTGCGAGGTCTTCGTCGACACCCCTCTGGAGGTCGCCGAGGCTCGCGACCGCAAGGGCCTCTACGGCAAGGCCCGCCGAGGTGAGCTACCCAACTTCACGGCTGTCGACGCACCGTACGAGGCGCCCGAGCATCCCGAGATCCATATCCGAACCGCTGCGATGACTCCGGAGGAGGCCGCCGAGCTCGTCAAGCACCACCTGGGACGCATGACGAGCGGACGTTGACGACGGGCGGACGCATTCACGTCGATGTCGTCACCGACATCGACCTCGGCATTGGCGATCCTGGCGGCGAGCGCTATATACGCGATCTCGGCCGGAGATACCCGGTCGCTCCCCCTCACCACCACGTAGTCTCCGAGGTCGGTCAAGCGATTGGGGCCATCGTGTTCGCGATCGGCCACGACGCTCGTAACCTGGGGTTTACCAGTCCGAAATTCATTGCTAATGTTGTCTTGCAGAGACAGGCGTTCGAGGTTCGGACAGACAGGGCGAGCGCGGTGAGCGGGCGAGTTGGGACTTGGCGCGCGATCTGGCAGACCCGAGTCGTCCCGTCCTCGGGCGGAGAATCGGGACGGCGGAGGATGCCGTGTATCAACGAGATGTTGTTGGGTCTGTTGCCGGCGCGGGATCTGCCGAGGAGGCCGTATCACTCACCGAGACGCGGGCGGCGCACGTCGCTCCCATGGTGCCGGGGCGGTGCGCTCACCTCGTGGGCCGATCACGGACCCGAGCCCTTCGCACCGAGGCCACCCAGCGCCTGCTCGACGTCGTCGTGGGGAGCGTCGCGCTGGCCGCGCTCTCGCTGCCGATGGCCATCGTGGCGCTCGTTGTCCGATGCACATCTCCGGGCCCGGTGGTCTTCGCACAGACCCGCGTCGGTCACCACGGCCGCCCATTCCGATGCCTCAAGTTCCGGACGATGCGCGTCGGGGCCGACGCCGAGCTGTCTGCGCTGCTCGAGACCGACAGCAGCGCCCGGACCGCCTTCGCGGCCAGCTACAAGCTGAGCAATGACCCTCGCGTCACCCGAGTCGGTCGATTCCTGCGACGCACGAGCCTGGACGAGTTGCCCCAGCTCGTCAACGTCGTGCGCGGGGACATGAGCGTCGTGGGGCCCCGTCCGGTCGTCCCTGAGGAGCTGTGGCGCTACGGCGATCGGGGCCAGATCGTCCTGCAGGTACGCCCGGGAATGACCGGACCATGGCAGGTGGGCGGTCGCAACGACATCTCATACGCGGACCGGATCCGCCTCGACGTCGACTACGTGCTCCACCGCTCCGTGTCCGGCGATCTGCGCATCCTCGTCCAGACCGTCCGCTATCTCCTGACAGGTCAGCCAGGTGCGTCCTGACATCGACGCCGACTCGACCCCCGGACCAGCGTCGCCACCGGTGAACGGCCCAAACCCGAACGACCCGCCGGTGATCCGGCCGGGGAATAAGCCGCGGCCGAACGACCCGCCGGTGATCCGGCCGCAGGGGAATAGGCCCCGGCCGAACGACCCGCCGGTGATCCGGCCGCAGGGGAATAGGCCCCGGCCGAACGACCCGCCGGTGATCCGGCCGCAGGGGAATGGGCTGCGGCCGAACGACGCGGCGATAGGCGATCCGAATCTGACCGATCTGGTCGGCGTCCTCCACCGGCGCAGGTGGTGGATCGCCGCGATCGTGGCTCTCGCCGCGGTCGTCGGTTACGGCCTCGGCTCGCGGTCGCCGCTCGAGCGCCGAGCCGACACCAGGCTCCTCCTCGTGGAGCCCTCCGAGGAGGGTGCCGTGTTGCCGGCGTCCGATCCGCTGCCGCTGGAGGAGCGCCAGAGTGCGGTGGTCTCCCGCGCGGAGTCGCACGTCGTGCGGGCCGAGGTGGCCGAGGCGCTCGGCCTCAAGCCCGGCGACATCAAGAGCGTGTCCGCCGACGCGGCGGAGGGCGAGAGCTTCGTCACCATCGCGGTGACCACTGTCGACGGGGTCGACACCGCCGCCATCACCGATCGGGTCGCGGCATCGGTCGTCGAGCAACAGCGCGAGGCGGTTGGAGCGCGTTCCAACGCCCTTGCCGGCGAGCTGCGGCGGGCGGCGAAGGACACCAACGCCGAGATCGCCGCCATCGATGCTCAGCTGGAGCAGTTGTCGCGCGACATGGCTGTCCTGAAGCTGGACGTCGGCCGCAAGACCGGCACCGATGCCAGCGTCGATCCCCAGGTGGCGCTCGCCGTCAAGACCGACATGGCCACCGGGCTGCGCAGCAGTCGCGCGGCGTTGGTGTCCACGCAGGCGGACTTCGAGCATCGGGCCAAGGAAGCCGACGTGGCGGGTGCGGTAAGTTCCGGAGGCCTGGAGGTGTACGAGCCCGCCGGGACGGCCGACACGACCCGAACGCTCCCGCCGGTGCAGCTCAGCGTGCTCGCGGCCTCCCTTGCCCTCGTCGTCTTGGTGTGCGCTGCCTACTTCGTCGCCTACCGCACCGAGGCGCCGCGGGGAACCCCTGCGCCGACCACCGAACACGGGTGGGACGGTCGTACCGCCGCACGCGTGCCACCCCAGGACGATCACCAGCCGGGGGACTGGCAGGATGCTGCCGCCGACGTCGAACGAATCTGAAGGGCAGGGAGCGGACCGACCGGTGACGGGCGGCACCGCGGAGCTGACGGCGCTGGACACCACGGTGCCGACGCGGCCGAGTCGGGTGCTCCAGATGTGCACGCGCTACCTGCGCGGCGGCTCGGAGCAGCGCGTGCGGGACGTCTGCGATGCCTTCTCCGACTCCGATCACACAGTCATCGTCGGACGGGACTCCGATCCCGAACTGCTGCACCGGCACCTCGACGTCGTGGAGGTCATCGTCGAGCCCTCGCTGTGTCGAGAGCCCAATCCAGTCCAGGACGCCCGCGCCGTCGCGCGGGTTTGCCGGCTGATGAGGGAACGGAACTTCGACGTGGTCATCACCCATCAGTCGAAAGCCGGCGTCATCGGGAGGATCTCCGCGCACATATCCCAAGGGCCACCGGTCGTGCACTCGCTCTCCATGGCCAGCTTCGGTCCCGGCTACGGACGGATGGCGAACCACATCTACCGCCCCGTCGAGAGGTTTCTCAGTCGATGGACGGATGCCTACGCCGTCGTCGGGCATGACCTGGCCGATCGCTTCGCCCGTATCGGCGTCGAGAGAGCCAAGCTCAACGTGATCCGCTCGGGTGCCCGGCTTCCCAGCGGTGCAGAGGTGCGCACGGCTGCGCACGCCCGCGCGGCCGCAGTCCACGGGTTGCCCGGCGATCGACCTTGGGTCCTGTATCTCGGTGCCCTCGAGGACCGCAAGAACGTGATGAGCCTGCCGATCCTGCACCAGCAGCTCTTGCTCATGTTGCCTCCGCCCGCGCCCTTCTTGGTGATCGCCGGTGATGGCCCGCGGCGCGACGATCTCGTGGCTCTGCTGGACCGCATGGGTCTGTCCGGTGACGCCCGTGTGCTCGGCTATGTCCCCGAGCCCGAAGCCCTGCTGGTCGCCGCTGACGTGCTCGTGCTGCTCAGCCGGGCCGAGGGGATGCCGCAGGCGCTGCTGCAGGCGACCGCGGCGGGGACTCCGTTCGTGTGCTGCGAGGTGGACGGCGTCGATGAGTTGCTCGACCTGGGCGCGGCCGGGTTCGTGGTGGACCAAGGCGACGTCGTCGGTGCCGCTCGAGCTGTCGCCCATCGAATCAATGCCGCCGCCCTGCAGCCCGTACCGTGCCCGTGCCCCACAGTTGAGCTGCGTTCCTGGCAGGAGGCCGACGTCGGCTGGGACTACACGACGCTGGTCTCGTCCGTGCTCGCCCGCCGGTCCACAGCACCATGACCGCGGCGCACGCCGCATTCGCGAGAACGCTCCCGGCGGCGCATGCCACGGCCCCGTGGTCCGTCGCGGCACTGGCCGCCGCGCTGTTCGCGACCGGGTTCGCCCTGCCGCGCGCCGGCGGGTTCACGGTCGCCGACGTTCTCATCGGCGTCTTCATCGTGCTCGCCACCCTGGAGATGGCGGCGCGTCACGAGAGACCGCGGCCGATCGTCCTTGCGGTGCTGTTCCCGATCCTCCTTGTTCTCGGCGGCAGTTTCATCGGCGCGTTGGACGTTGGCCTCACCGAGTGGATCGTCTACGACCTGATCCGCGACATCGGTGCGGCGGCGGCGCTGCTGGCCGTGATACAGGTATTCGATCGGGCGCCGGCGGGATGGTTCCGGTTCCCCGCACGGGCCCTGACCGCGATAGCGGTGATCGTCGCGATCCAGCTGGTCTTCCTCGCCCAGGAGACGTTGCGAGCCAGGGCCACCTTTCCCAACCCGAATGTGGCGGGCCATTTCATGGCCACTTGCTTCATGGCCCTGCTGGTGCTGCCGGTCTCGCGCCGGATACGGATCGCCGGGCTCACGGCCGCCGGCGTCGGGCTTGTCGCTACGGGGTCCTTCGGTGCGATGCTCCAAGTGGCCGTCGGCCTGGCCGTCGTGGCCGTCGGCGCCTCCGGGCGGGTCCGCCCCGCGACCCGCCAGCTGCTCGCCTTCGCCGTCATCGCCACGATCGGGGTCCTGGGCGTGGCCGCCGCGTCCGGCGTGCAGTTCCTCCCCGAGCGCGGCGAAAGCACCGGTTACAACGCTGCCCATCTGGACCGCACCACCAGCGGGCGCCTCGAGGTCTGGAGCGCCGCGATCGATCAGGTCATCGACAGACCGTGGGGCATCGGGCCCGGGAGCTCCCGGAACCTCCAGGTCCTACGCGAAGGGGACGCGTCGACGGAGACCCACAGCGAGCCCCTTGCCTTCCTGTCAGAGCGGGGGGCACTCGGGCTGCTGGGGCTGGTGGCCCTCTGGGCGACGCTGTGGCGCCTCGCGGTGCCGCGCGGGGTCGGTCGGGCGATGATCGTCGGCCTGGTCGTCGCCTCGCTCGTCCGTGAGACGTCCCACTACCGCCATCTCTGGATACTCCTGGCGCTGGTCGTGACCTACGAACGAACGCTGGCGGCGGCGCGCACCAGGGGCAACCCCACGGTCGTGTCATGACGCACGGTGCGACCCGCACGCGGGTAGCGGCTGGCGGGTTCGCATGGACCAGCCTCGGGTACGGCGCCCAGGCGTTGAGTCAGCTGCTCCTGCTGGTCGTGTTGGCCCGTGAGCTGACCCCCGCGGACTTCGGTGTTGTCCAGGCCGCGCTAGTGGTGATCGGGCTCGGCCGGCTGTTCACCGAATCGATTGTCGGACCCGCGTTGGTGCAGAGGCCTGCGATCTCCGATCGTCTCGTGCGAACGGCTGGGACCATCGCCGTAGCCTGCGGGCTGGTCACCGCCGCCGTGATCTTCGTGTCCGCACCGCTGCTCGCGTCCCTTTTCGACACCGAGCGGTTCGTGCCCGTGGTGCGGGTGCTGCAAATCAGCTTCCTGATCCAGGCCTTCGGGGTGGTGTCCGAGTCCCTCCTTCAGCGAGAGCTCCAGTTCCGTCGCCTCGCCCACGCGGCCGTGTGGTCGTTCGTGATCGGCTACGCGGCGGTCGGTCTCAGCCTCGGGCTCGCGGGGGCAGGGGTATGGGCCCTCGTGGGTGCCAATATCGCCCAGCTCGGGGTGTTCACCGCCCTGCTGCTCGTGTTCCGTCCAGTGTCGATGCGCCCCGATTTCGACCGCGAGTCCGCCCGCGAGCTGATGCACTACGGCGGAGGGTTCACCCTCGGACGGTTCTTCAACTACGCCGCCCTCCAGGGCGACTACGTGGTCGTGGGCAGCTCGCTGTCATCGAGCGCCCTGGGAATCTACGGGCGGGCTTACCAGCTCCTCGCCACCCCGGCCATGCTGCTCGGCCAGGTCATCGACCGCGTCCTCTTCCCGATGCAAGCGGAGATCCAGCACGACAGGGCGCGGCTTGCCACTCAGTACCGACGGGCGGTTTCGCTCGTCGCCCTCGTGATGCTGCCCCTGAGTGCGTTCATCTTCGTCCTCGCGCCGCAGATCGTCGCCCTGACCTTGGGCGACGGCTGGGGCGGTGTCGTGACACCGCTGCGCTTCCTGTCGATCAGCCTGCTCGCCCGCGCCAGCTACAAGCTCAGCGACACCCTCTCCCGGGCATTGGGCCTGGTCTACGCGCGAGCGGCCCGCCAGCTCGTCTACGCCGTGCTCGTGGTCGTCGGTGCGCTGATCGGCCAACGCTGGGGAGTGTCCGGGGTCGCCGCCTGCGTGGCCGTCGCGGTCATCGCCAACTTCGGCCTCATGGCCCATCTGATCCTCGACGCGACCGGGCTCACCTGGACGGCCTTCGCCGCGGCCCACTGGCGTGGCGCAGTGCTGGCCGCCATGTTGACGGCGCTGGTCGCCCCCGTCGCCGCGGTCGCGGATCGCGTCGGTCTGTCCCCTGCCGCCACCCTTGCGGTCGCCTGCGCCCTCTGTGCCATGCTGCTCCCCGTCCTGCGCACGCACCGGGGCGCGCTCCTCGGACCGGACGCCGCATGGCTGATCGCCCGCCTCCGGTCCAAGACATCGTCAGTTGACCGGCCGGCGGTGGAGCTGAGGTCGTGAACCCCGACGTCAACCCCGCGACCCGGACGACCGACGCGCCCGCCAGGACATTGGCGCGCCGCGTGCTGGCCGAGCTCGAAGCCGCCGGCGTCGCCCATTGCCACTGGAAGAGCAACGACCATCTCCTGGCCGCGCTCGGTGGCGACACGGACATCGACCTGCTCGTAGACGGCCAGCGGATCGACGATGTGTATCGGATCTTTGCCGGACACGGCCTCCGTCGCGGCCGCGTGGCCGCGACGCGGACCGAGATGGGCCTCGAGGACTTCCTGGGCCACGACGAGACGACCGGCGCGCTGGTGCACTTCCACACCCACTATCGGCTGGTGACCGGCGAGCGGCACCTCAAGCGCTACCGGTTGCCATGGGAACCTGCTGTGCTGGCGTCGGCGGTGCGCAGCGATGCCGGGGTTCTCGTCCCCCATCCGTCGGTGGAGGCGTCGCTGTTGCTGATCCGGGCGGCGCTCAAGATCCGCACGCGCGATCGGATCCGCCGTCGGCTCGGCCGGCGAGATCTCGCTGGCTGGTTCCGTGCCGAGCTCGACGCGTTGCGGGCTGCCAGCAGCGACGCCGACATCGTCGCCCGGGTCGAGTCCTGGCTGGGCGAGCCCTGCGCCGAGGCGGTCGCCGACGCGCTCGCACACGGCATCGACTCGGGCGGCATGGTGCGGCTGCGTCGCCTGGTCCGCAGGTCACTCGCCCTTCAGACCGCCTACCGGGGCCCCGGTGCGCGCGTGCGCCGGTGGCGTCGGGAGTGGGCCTGGTTCCAGCGAGGTGTCAGCCGCCGCTACCTGGACCGTCCGAGGCTCTTCGGCCGGGGGCTGCCCGGGGGCGGGTTGGTGGTGGTCGTGATCGGGCCCGACGGCTCGGGCAAGTCGTCGATCGTGGCGGACCTGCGCCGTTGGTTCTCGCCCAAGTTCGACACCATGGCCGTGTACTTCGGCAGTGGCGACGGGCCGTCCTCGCTCCTGCGGTGGCCCATGAAGGCCCTCCGGGACCGCGTGCCCGGCGATCGCGGCGGGACGGCCGCACCAGGAGAGCACGGCGGCGGCCGCCCCGGCTGGGCCAAGGTGCTGTGGGCACTGGCCCTCGCCCGGGAAAAGCGACGACGGCTGCAGCGGGCGTTCGACGCCCGGCATCGAGGCGTGCTCGTGATCTGCGACCGGTACCCCCAGGCGCAGCGGCCGGGCATCAACGACGGACCGCTGCTGCACCGGTGGTCGGGTGACGGTGAGCGCGGACGCATCGCCCGTTGGGAGGCCGGCCCCTACGAGCTGGCCGAACGGTTTCCGCCGGATCTCGTCGTCCGCCTCCGGGTCGACCAGCGGACCGCCGAGCGGCGCCGGCCCGAGCACGATCCCGACGACCTGGCGCGCCGGCGGGCGTTCGTGGCCGGGCTCGCCTTCCCCCAAGCGCGCTACGGCACGGTGGAGATCGACGCCAGCCAGCCCTACGGGCAGGTCCTCGAGGCAGTCAAGGCTGCGGTGTGGCGGTGTCTGTGATCCTGGAGCCCGGACCGGGTGATGTCCCGCTTCGTCACGGCGAGTGCCCCGGCTGGTGGGGTTGGCGAGCGCCGGGGGCTGAAGCATGACCACGGAAGCCTCGGCATCGCTCGCGTTGGCCTTGCTCCTCCTGGTCGCCGGCGCCAACGTGCTCGGCCAGTTGGCCGCTCGGCTGCGCCAGCCGAAGGTGGTCGGCGAGATCCTGGCGGGCATCCTGCTGGGCCCATCGGTTTTCGGGCTGCTGGCGCCGGATGCGGCCTCGCACCTCTTCGGGGATGGCGGAAAGGACACCTCAACGGTGGTCCTGGGCTTCCTCTACCAGTTCGGGCTGCTGCTGCTGATGTTCGTGTCCGGGGCGAGTGTGCGAAACGTGCTGGGCAAGGAGAACCGGAAGCCGACCGCCTGGATCCTCGGTCTGGGCACCCCACTGCCGTTCTTCCTCGCGCTGTTCGTGGCCCCGATGCTGCCCCTGCAGGACTTCATGGGCGACGCGGGGAGCAGACCCGCCGTGGTCCTCGTGTTCGCGATCGCGGCCTCGGTCACGTCCATCCCGGTGATCACGAAGATCTTCTACGACCTGGGCATCCTGCACACCCGCTTCGCGAGCCTCATGCTGGGCGCAGCCGTCCTCGAGGACATCATGCTGTGGGGTGTCCTCGCGCTCGCCACCGCGATCTCGTCTGCCACCGTGGCGTCGGCAAGCGGGGCCTTGGCCGAGACCGTGACCGTGCACGTCGTGGCCAACGGCGTGTACGTCCTTCTCGCCATGACGGTGCTGCCACCTCTGCTGCGTCGAACGAGCCGTGCCCGCTGGAACGTCGTCGCCGACCAGGCGCCGATCGCCTGGATCGTGGTGGTCTTGCTCGGCTACGTCACCGCCGCTGCGGCCCTTGACGTCACCCTGGCCTTCGCTGCGTTCCTGGCTGGTTTCGGAATCGTCGGCGGCATGAGGAGCACCGAGCACGAGCGGTTCCGGGCCCCGATCGACGCGATCAGCAACGTGGCCGGAGCGGTCTTCATCCCGATCTACTTTGCCCTCGTCGGTTACCAGCTGGACTTCACCAAGGGCTTCTCGCCGCTCATGCTGGTCGCGTTCCTGGCCGGATCGTCGGTCGTCGTTCTCCTCTCGATAGGCCTCGCTGCCCGGCTGGCCGGCTTCCGGCGCCTCGACATCGTAAACCTGGCGGTGACGTGCAACGCGCGGGGCGGGCCGGGCATCGTGCTGGCCAGCGTCGCCTTCGACGCCGGGATCATCAGTGCCACCTTTTTCACCACCCTCGTGCTGACCGCGGTTCTGACCTCGCAGGCCTGCGGCGTCTGGCTCGACTTCGTGCTGCGCAAGGGATTGCCGCTGCTGGCGAGCGAGGGCCCGGTGGAGCCCCGGAGACCGGTCCTCGAGCCCGCACCCATGCCGGCCGCCCGCCTCTCTCCCGCCCTGGGCCGCAGTCCCGTGGAGGAACCGACACGCTGACTGGTGCGCGACCGTCGGCGTCGGCGCCGTCCGGTGGGTCGCCAGCGTGGGCCGAGCGGATCCGTCCGTTCAGGCGTGGGCGACGGCCACCCTCTCGGCGTGCCAGGCTACTTGACGGTTGACGCCGGTCCGCAGGTCGGTCTGCGGTTCCCAGCCGAGCACCTGGGATGCGAACCGTGTCAGGCCCGCGGTGGAGCGGACGTCGCCGGGCTGCGGCGGCTGGGCGTCGATGAGGACCGGGCGACCGACGAGCTCTCCGATGAGCTCGACGACCTCACGCATCGTCGTGGAACTCCCCCCGGCCACGTTGACGACCGTGCCTGGCGGCGGATCCGCGCTGACCGCCGCCAGGTTCGCAGTGACGACGTCGTCGACATACGTGAAGTCACGAATCTGTCGACCGTCAGCGTAGAGCGGGAACGGCGTCCCATTGCGCGCCGCCTCGATGAGCCGGTGGAAAGCCATGTCGGGTCGCTGGCCCGGTCCGTAGACGGTGAAGTATCGCAACGAGACCGTCGGCAGGCCGAAGTTCTCGGCGTATGCACGACAGAGATGCTCGGCCGCGAGCTTGGTGACCCCGTATGGGCTGAACGGCTGAGGACGATCGCTCTCGGCGCTCGCGGTCCCCGCCGCGTTGCCATACACCGACGAGCTCGAGGCGTAGACGAAGCGCTGGACCCCGCCGCGGCGCAAGACCGCGTCCAAGAGCCGCTGCGTCACCGTGATGTTGGCCGTGGCGTAGCTCCCGAAGTCGTCCCAGGATCGCCGCACCCCTGGCTGCGCGGACTGGTGGAAGACCACATCGACGCGGTCGAGGAGTGGGTCCAGGTCGGCGTACGCCAGGTCGACCTCGACCACGCGGACCCCCGGCAGACTGCGCAGCGGCGCCAGGTTCGCTCGCTTCTGGGCCGGGTCGTAGTAGGGGGTGAGGGAGTCGGCGATGACGACATGGTGGCCCTCGTCGGCGAGTCGCGTCGCCAACGAGCTCCCGATGAATCCTGCCCCGCCAGTGACCAGCGCTCTCATAGCACCCACCTCGTTTCTTGCGTTTCGGGCACGTCCGTCAGGCGATCCCCCACCCGTCGAAGTCGGGATCCATGTAGTTCCGTAGCCGGCGAACGTCGTCCTCGAGCTCCGCGATCAGGCGGGCTCGTACGTCTTCGTGAATAGTGAATGGCATCGCCGCTACCGATTGTTGCTCGCGGCGCCGGGCGAGCCGCCGGAGCATGCCGAGTACGTCGGGCTCCAATTCCTTGAAGCGACGAGTCGACGGGAACCTCCGCTTCAAACCTTTTCGTAGCCGGAGCGGGATCGGGGACCGGGTCGCCCGATCCTTCGTCTGGTAGAACTCGCGGTCCATGTTGGCGGGCACCAAGGCGGGGTCGACACCGATGAACTCGTACACCCTCCGCATGGTGGCGTCGCGAGATTCGCGGAGATCCTCCGATGTGACCACGAGCAGTTGTTCCCGAGGGAAGTGCTCCAGGTACTGCTCTACCTGGAGGGCGTAGCGGCTGTAGTCCAGGTAGATGGGATCGGTGAAGACGGCGTCTCCAAACGGTTCCGCCTCGCTGCCGTCGGCCACCCGGGTCTGGTAGTGGGACCTGATCCTCGAAAGGGGATCTCGGACCACATAGAGAAGCCGGGCGTCGGGAAGGAGTGAGGCGACCCGCTTCGGGACGCCTCGGAAACGAGGATATTTCGAGTAGGCGTTCGACGCTTCGCCTATGGCCAGGACTTCCGGCCCGACCGGTGGGAACTGCCTTCGGTACCACTCGACGCCGCGATGCCAGTTCGCCTCCGCGACGAAGAACTCGGGTGCCTTGTACCGAGGCATCGCAACCTGTGGATGCACCTTCAGATAGTGGTAAAGGCTCGTCGTTCCGGCCTTCATCGCCCCGATGAGCAAGAAGGTCGGAAGTCGCTCCCCTGTGGTTCGGCTGCTGATCGCGCTCACCCGCTGCTCTCCCGTCCTGCTGCGCTTTGGCTGCCTCTCAATGGGTAGCCACTGCTTCCGCTTTCGACTCCCAGAACACCGACCCGTCGGTGTCCATTCGATCCCTCAGCACCATCTGCACGGCATCGCGGACGTACCAGTCCGGCAACGGATCGCCGTTCATCAGTGCCGTTCTCACCTGCGTGCCGCTGATGACCACCGTCTCCGGTCCGGACAGCACGTCGTACTGGTTCGTCTCGGGATTGAACCCGTATGGCTCGAAGAAGATCGGCGTGACGCCGAGATCGTCGAGGCTCTCGAACAGTGCGCGCGTCTGGTGATCCTCGTACCAGTCCGAGACCCCAGTGTGATCCCGTCCCACGACGAAGTAGTCGCAGCCCATGTTCTTGCGACAGATCGCGGTGAAGACCGCTTCGCGTGGCCCGCAGTAGCGCGAGTAAGTGGAGAACGCGCCGAGAACGACCTTGCCGGGCGGGTACACTCCAGACTCCAGCAGCAACTGATAGCTCTGCAGGATCGGGCCTGAAAGGAAGTCACCCGGCTTCTTTGGTCCGATCACCGGGCTGATGTACAGCCCGTCCGCATGCACCATGTCCAACGCTCGCAATTGGATGAACTCATGGACACGATGCGGCACATTGCGGGTGTGAAATCCGATGACCCTGCTCCAGCCCTTCTGGCTGAAGATCAGTCGAGTCCGGGTCGGGCTGAGCTCATAGCGTTCGTGCCCCGACACCGGTCGTTCGACGAGCGTGACCTCACCGGCGACGAACCTGCCGCCGCCCGCCGCAAGCCGGGCCACGCCTGGGTGGTCCAGTGACGCAGTGCCGAACCACGACTCGGCCACCTCGCGCAGATCGAACGAGTTGATCTCGCTTACGTCGAGGGTCGCATGGATCTTGCCCGCTCCGCTGCTGAGCGCGATGCGATCCCCGACCGAGATGTCGTACACCGAGTCCTCGTCGACCTGCAGCACGATCGGCATCGTCCACGGGAGGCCGTTGGGCAGTCGATTGGCCCGTAGGACGCTGTCGAGCGTCTCCTTGTTCATGAAGCCGCGCAGCGGAGAATAGGTACCGTTCGCGATCTGGGCACAGTCCATCAGGTCAGTGGGCTTCACGACGAGCCGCTTGAGGCTCAACAGCTCGTGGCGGTTGGCGGAGAGGGCCTCCCGGTTCACCAGGCAACCGCCATGGGGCTCGACCAACAGCGAGATCGGTGCTGGCGAGTAGTTGCCGTCGTGGCGCCCCCAACTCTTGTCGAACTCCTCGATGATCCGGCGAATCATGCTGACCGAGGCCACCGGGTAGGCCCCGATCGCCGTCTCGGCGGCGAGGACGAGTCCGTCCGCGCCGTCGATGAGCGTGTTGTACACATCGTTGACCTCGGCCCTCGTGGGATGCGGCGATGTCACCATCGATTCCATGAGGTTGGTTGCCACGTAGACCGGCACACCGAGCTGCTTCGATCGCCGAATGATGTCCTTCTGCGCTGACGGGAGCTTCTCGACATTGACTTGGCGTGAGAGGTCACCCCGGTCGATCAGGATGGCGTCCGACCGTGTCGCGATCTCCGAGAGATTGAACAGCCCGTTGAGGCATTCGATCTTCGAAATGATCGTCGCATCGGGAGCGGCAACCGACCGGGCCTGATCGACGTCAGCGGCAGAATTCGCGAAGGACAGCGCAACGTGCCTGATCCCCGCGTGGTTGCCGATCTCTATCGCCTGGCGGTCCTTCTCGGTCAGCGGAGGAAGCTCGATATCACGCTCGAGCACGCTGACGGCCTTACTCGCACCGACCGTGCCACCGTTGAGGATCCAGAGCACCACACCCTCGGGATCAACGGCGGTCACCTGGGCCAAGACGTCGGCGTCGATCTTGACGATGTCCCCTGCAGCTAATTGGCCAACGATACCCTCGGGGTAGAACGTAAGGTCACCATCGGCGATCGGTCGGCTGACGAGGCGGACCGACCGGTTTTCATCGAGCGTTCGGTCCCATGCCGACGAGGTTCGGATCTGCGCTCCTTCGGTGTCGAGACAGAGCGGAAGTCCGGTACGGCGTTGCACGTATTCCAACGTCCGTGGCAGCTCGTCGATCCTCGTGTGCGAGAGGTTCAGTCGCAGCAGGCTCACGCCAGCCTCCTCCAGCCGCCCGATCACATGATCGTTGAGCGAAGATGGTCCGAGCGTGCACCAGATATCTCTGGTCATGGTCATGATCGCCGATCCTGCTTGTCGCAATGTCGTGTCCGTAGAACCAACGGACCACGCGTGCACGGGCCCACCCCGACGCACAACCTCCACACATATTTAGCGAACAGGAAGTGTCCAAATGGTGAAGGTCAGAAGATTATCGCGCAATAGCGGACGAGGCGGAACCCTTCGACATCTCGAATCTCGCGCGGCAATCAAGATTCCCGCCGGATGGACCCGGCCGACGCCCCGTGAGGAATCAGGGGACCGTGGCCTCGAGCAGACGCCATGTCGCGAGCACGTTGTGATTCGCGTATTCAGGGAAGCCGTCGGACCAGGACAACCGCACGCCGGGTTGCCCGGCTTGGTGGAACACGGTGTCGCACCCGTCGAACAGCGTGGCCAGATCCGCCTCACGGATGTCGTCCTCGACGAGGGGTGAACCGCGCGGATGCCGCCTCCGGCCGGTTGTCCGTGCGGGACTCGTTCATCTTCCCTTCCGTTCGCTATCTACGCGACCACGACGACTTGGGGCGGGTGCGTCCCCTGGCTGGTCTCGAACGCCGCGGTGTTCGTCGACGTCGTGGTGGCCTCGAACGAGTACGTGCCGTTCCCCGTGATCGCGCTGCTCAGGTTGACCTCGACCCATGTCCCCACCGTGACCGCCCCGACAGAGGCGACCGGGCTGCCGGAGATGGCGGGCTTGTTGCCCCAGACCACCGTGCTCTCGGTCCAGTCGTTCGAGACCAGGTACCAGTCGCCGCCTCGGGCGCTCGCGTCCTCGACGTAGAGCCGGAGCCTCACCGAGGTCGGCGGGCCGCTGAGCCCGTTCAGGGTGAACCTGATGAGCGACCGGTACTCGGCGGGGGGCTCGAACTTGAGCTTCATGGTCGGGGCGGTGGCGTAGTTCTTGGTCGGGCTGGAGGTGTTGACGTAGGTGTCAGCGTCCAGGGCGACGGTGAACTCGGTCGGCGCCTCGTTGACGGTGATGATTCGGGTGGTCGACGTGGAGCCAAGCTCGTTGGTTGCGGTCAGGCCGGCGGTGAACGTCCCGGTGCTGGTGTAGGTGTGCGACGGCGATTGCGCGGTCGACGTACCGCCGTCCCCGAAGTCCCAGGCCCAACTCGTCGGCCCGCCGGCGCTGGTGTCGGTGAAGTTGACGGTGAGCGGCACCGAGCCGGTGGTCGGCGTCGCGGTGAAGCTCGCCGTCGGCGCCGTCGGTTGGGTGACGGTGATGGTGCGGGTGGTCGACGTGGAGCCTTGCCCGTTGGTTGCGGTCAGGCCGGCGGTGAACGTCCCGGTGCTGGTGTAGGTGTGCGACGGCGATTGCGCGGTCGACGTACCGCCGTCCCCGAAGTCCCAGGCCCAGCTC